>JAESGL010000246.1_pt1 | contig 44300 bp, 39 predicted proteins | sample 9269711 | NCBI WGS metagenome assembly JAESGL01 (sample SAMN14515918, study PRJNA621676) | algae metagenome | isolation source: Kastovskya adunca ATA6-11-RM4 and co-occurring heterotrophs from soil and... | place: Chile: Atacama Desert | collected 2011-06-27 | reverse complement strand
CACACTCGTCATAACACCCCTTCCGCCCAACAGGGCGACCATGGTGGCGCGGGGTGGAGCAGCCCGGTAGCTCGTCAGGCTCATAACCTGAAGGTCACAGGTTCAAATCCTGTCCCCGCAACCAAACCAAAAAGCCCGCATGTCTAACGACTTGACGGGCTTTTTGCGCTTAGGCGCGCGCGACAGGCGCCCAAGCCGCAATCCTTGAGCCAGTCGTGCGCGTCGTGATACGCATTGCCACCGACGTCCCGACGAGGAACGCATGCGGCCAACGGCAATCTTCAGCGCATTCTCCGGGAAATACCTGCTCCTACGCTTTCCTGCCGGGCGCCAGTACCGCGTCGAAATCGCCGAACGCCCCACTAGCATCCTGTCGCCGACTGATCTGGCAGCACTGCAGGCCGCCTGCCGCGACGTTGTGGCTAGCTGTCTGGACGGGCGGCAGCTCGATTACGGGTTGTTCGCGCCTGACGGGGCCGCATGGGACCGCAGCGTGGTCACCTTGGTCCGGCGGGCCGGCGACAGCCGACCCATTGCGTTCAACGCCATGCCGTTGCTCAGGGTGCAGCGTGGCGGCCTGCCGGACGACGTGCTGCATCTTGGACTTGTCATGGTCGATCCGGCCGAGCGGAGTGGGGGGCTGTCATGGATTCTCTATGGCCTGACCTGCTTTGCGCTCTTCGTCCGGCGTGGCCTGCGCCCGCTATGGATCAGCAGCGTGACACAGGTGCCCGCCGTCGTCGGCATGGTCGCGCAGACGTTCGACGACGTGTATCCCGCACAGGCGGGCACCCGGCCGAGCTTCGCCCACCAGCACCTTGCCTATCAGATCATGCGGAAGGAGCGCGCGGCGTTCGGCGTCGGCGAAGACGCAGGGTTCGACCCGGCAACGCAGGTCATTACCAATGCCTATACCGGCGGGTCCGACAATCTGAAGAAGAGCTTCGCCGTCGCCGCCAAGCATCGCGATGAACGCTATAACCGGTTCTGCGCCGAAACGCTGGACTATGTCCGAGGCGACGACGTGCTGCAGATCGGTCGTATCGACCTGTCGACCGCGCGGCGGTTTCTGGCGAAAAGCGTTCCTCGCAGCGCCATTCCGCAACTGGGCGTGCAGGCGATCATCCTGACGATCCAGGCCATCGTCGCGCCGCTGGTTCAGTGGTTGGCTGCGGATCAACCGTTGGGAAGATTGAGGGGGGGATGAGCGGGTTTTGCTATGATGGGATGACGGTACGCAACCGCGGGTTCGTCACGGCGGACGAGCAGGCGCGGTTGCGGGCGGCTAAGATATTGATTCCGGGGGTCGGCGGCATGGGCGGGGCCGCGTTCATGGCACTGGTGCGCGCCGGCGTCGGCCGCTTTGCCATCGCGGATATCGACCGTTTCGAGCTGTCGAACCTGAACCGCCAGCTGTTCGCCACGCTGGACACCATCGGCGAGGACAAGGCGACGGCGGCGCGGGCCGGCGCGCTGCGGATCAACCCGGAAGTCGAGATCGAGCTGCTGGGCGCGGAATGGACCGACGCGTTGGACCGGCTGATCCCGGAGAGCGACGTGATCGTCAACGGCATGGACGATGCGGCGGCAGGCGTGCACCTGTACCGCCGGGCGCAGGCGCATGGCCGTACCGTCATCGACGCCTATGCCTCGCCGCTGCCGTCGGTGACGGTCGTTCGCCCCGAGGACCCGCGACCCGAAGTGCGGCTACGCTATCCGACGGTCGGCATTCCATGGACCGAGGTGACGGCCGACATGCGCACCCTCTGTCTCCAGCGCGAGATCGAATATGTGCTGATCCACAGCAGCAGCCACGCGCATGTCGACCTGGACATTGCGGCCGAGGTCGCCGCAGGCAAGCGGTCGCGCTTTTCCTTTGCCACGATGGTGACGATGGCGGGCACGATGATGGCCGAAGAGGCGATCCGCGTCATCCTGCGGCGACCCAGCGGCACCGACCATCGCGGTTATTTCTTCAACCCGCACCGGATGCGGGTCGAGCGCCCGCGCGCGGCACCGGTCGCCGCCGTCCGCGGCGTCGTCGTCCGGCGGTTCCTGCGGCGGATGATGGCGTGATCGACCCGCTGGTCACCGTGATCGCGCTGGGCGCGGCGGCGATCGCCCGCGTCGCCGCCGGCGAGGCTGCGTCACGCTCTCCGGTCGCCAGGGCATTGCGTCGTGTGTACGGGCTGACCGTGCTGCTGCTGGCGCTACGGCTAATCGGTTCGGTCAGCAATGCGGTGCCGTTCGTCGTCGCGCTGATGATCGTCGCGGCATGGCTGCCGCTCGCCGGCCTACGCCTGGCGGAGGAGTTGTGCCGCCGTCATGCGCAGCGCTGGGTGAAGCTCCTCGGGCTGGGCGGCGGCGTGGCGTTCACCCTGGTCGCATTGACGCTGGGCGTGGTGTGGAGCGAGGCGGCGATCGTGGCGCTGGCCGTTTATCAATCGGTCATGCTGGCGCTGACGATCCTGTTGCTGGCGCACGAACGCGCCGAACTGAAGCCGGCCGAGCGGCGGACGCTCGATACCTTCCTGCTTGCGCTGTTGCTGACCATTCCGCTGGCGCTCAGCGATTTCCATGCCCTGTTCCCCGAACTGCCAGTGCGCGGCGGCGCCATCGCCGTGCTGGTGATCGTGCTGGGATCGTCGCGCCTGGCCGATGGCCGGGGACGGCCATCGGGACTGATCGCCGATCTGGCGGTCGCGAGCGGTGCCTGCGGCCTGATCGTGCTGGCGGCATGGCTGTCGTGGCCGGCGATCGACGCGGCAGCGGCGGTGCGGATCGCGGCGGCCGGATGGGCGGTGGTGGCATTGCTGTTGCTGGTCGAGCGGCGGAGCGGTCGAGACACGCGCGGATCGGGGCTGATCGCCGCGCTGGCCCGCGCGCCGATGATGCGCCGGGACATGATCCTGTCGGCGCATCCCCTGCTCGAAAGCGGACAGGTGATCGATGGCGACATGCTGACCGCCTATCCGCCGGACAGTATCGAACGGTTGCTGTGTCACCCCGTCATCGACGCCGATCTGGACGACGAGGCGGGCGATGCCGGACGCGACCTGTTGCAGGCGACGCAGGCGACGCATCTGATCCGCCTGTCGCGGACACCGCCGCGATGGCTGGCGATCGCGGCGGGCGGGCTGGCCGGGGCCGAGCTGGACGACGAGATCGCGGTCGCGGCGCGGTTGATCGAGGCGGCGGCATGAGCGTCGAGCTGCGCCAAGGCGACGAGGAGGCGTTCTTTGCCGCGCCGTTCCATGCCTATTCCCGCGATACCGGCTATGTGTCGCCGATGCGCGGCGATGTGCGGCGGATGCTCGACCCGCGCGCCAACCCCCTGTGGTCGGCCGGCAATCCTTATGCCTTCTGGACGGCAAATCGGGGCGAACGTCCGGTCGGGCGGATCGTCGCGCATGTCCATCGCCAGTCGAATGCCGCGCACGGCACGCGCCGCGCCCAGTTCGGATTCTTCGATTGCGCCGACGATGACGAGGCTGCCGCCGCCCTGCTGGGCGCGGCCGAGGGGTTTGCACGGGAGCATGGGCCCACCGAGCTGGTCGGCAATTTCAACCTGACCGCGATGCAGCAATGCGGCGTGATGACCGATGGCTTCGGCGCGCGGGCCTATACCGACATGGTGGTCGGCGCGCCGCATATCCCGCGCCTGCTGACGGTCAACGGGTTCGCGCCGTTCTTTCCGATGCGGACGTTCGAACTGGATCTGGAGTCGGCGCGGATCGACGGGTTGCGGGTGCTGGACGGCGACGACGGCTTTCGCTTCGCGCCGATCGAGAAGGCGAGCTTTGCCGAGCGGATGGAGGAGGCGCGGATCGTGCTGAACGACGGGTTCGCCGACAATCCGATGTTCGTGCCGCTGACGGCGGAGGAGTTCCGGTTCCAGGCGGGGGAGATGATGTCGATTCTCGACCCGCGCCTGTCGTCGGTCCTGCTGCATGACGGGCAGCCGGTGGGGACGGTGGTCTGCATTCCCGACCTGAACGGGCTGCTGGCCGCCACCGGGTCACGGATCGGGTGGACGACGCCGTTTCATTACCTGCGCTATCGCCTGCGACGACGGCGGGCGGTCATCATCTTCTATTCGGTGCTACAGGCGATGCAGGGACAGGGCGTGATGGGCGGAATGCTGGCGCGCACGGTGACGGCGCTGCGCGAGGCGGGCTACCGCCGGCTCGGCATCACCTGGATCGCCGACGTCAACGCGGCCAGCCTCCGCCAGATGGACAGGATCGGCGCACAGCCGCTGCATCGGCTCCATCTGTTTCGAAAGACGCTGGCATGAGCGGCATCGATCGCATCGCGCTGGTCGCCGAAGCGGCGCTTGCCCCCAGCGTCCATAATGTTCAGCCCGCCCGCTGGCGGCTGACCGGTGACGACGGCGTCGCACTGTTCGAGGATCTGCGTTGCCGCCTGTCGGTCGGTGACCCCCATGCGAACGATGCGGTGATCAGCCTGGGGGCTGCGGCGGAAGGGATGCGACTGGCGGCGGCGCGGCGCGGACTGGCGCTGCGGGAGGTCGCGCGCCCAGCGGACGAGCAGGATCTGCGCGCGGTCGCGGCGTGGCAGCTTGTGGTGGGTGGGACGGTCGAGCCGCTCGGCGATGTCGTCGAAGCGCGCCGGTCGTGGCGGGGGGCGTTTGCAGCGCCGACGTTGATGGACCGGGCGATGGCGGCGGCTCTGGTGGCCGACGACGCGGCGATACTGACCGATGCGGCGGTGCTGCGACAGGTCGCCACCCGCTATGATGCGGCAAGCTATTACTTTTTGCGCGACGATGCGTTTCGCGCGGAGCTCCTGGGATGGATGCGGTTGCGCCGTCGCCATCCCCGCTGGGATTTAGACGGACTGAACGCGCGGGCGATGGCGATGGGCGGGATTGAGGCGCAGGGCGCGCGGATCGTGCTGGGTCCGGCATTCCGCCTGCTCGACCGTCTGGGCCTCGCCCGGCCGCTGCTGGCCGAGGGGGCGAAGATCGCGAAGGCGGCGGGCGTGGTGCTGTTCCACCGGCCGCGCGACGAGGCGCCGTTCGACAGCGGCGCGGCCTTCTACCGGCTGTGGTTGCGGCTCGAGGCGGCCGGGTTCGGCGCGGCGGTACTGGCGGCGCTGGCCGATGACCCGGATGCCGCGGCGGATATGGCGCGGCGGGCTGGCCTAGGGGAAGATCGCCGCATCGTCAGCGCGTTTCGCATCGGGCGTCGGCCGCCCGGATCGGTCTCGGTGCGTGCCCGCCGCCCGATCGGCGAGCTGCTGGTTTAGGTGTTCGCCCCAGCTTTGCCGGGCCAAATTTACAAAAGTTTCAGAAAGGCGATCAGCGCCTGTTTGTCGGTGTCGGACAGGTCGGTGCCGAAGCTGTGGCCGCCATTGCCGCGTCCGGGCTGGCGGGCGTCGAGCCAGGCGGGGCGGGCAAAGGGGCGATAGCCGGCGGGATAGGCGCCATCCGGCGTCAGGCGCAGGCCGACCCGTTCGATATCGAGCGCATGGCCGCCGACCTGAAACCGGATCGGCCGCCGGGCGGGCGTCAGCAGCGTGTCGAGTGTCGGCACCGATCCGTTGTGGAGATAGGGCGCCGACGCCCACAGCCCGGCCAGCGGCGGCGCGGCATAGCCCGATCCGGTCGTGACATCGATCCGACCAGCATAGGCGCTGCTCCCGACCGCCATGGCCAGCGCCCTGTCGAACGCGGTGGCGCGCAGCGGGTCGGTGCCGACATCGCCGATCCAGTTGGGAAACCGAACCAGCCGTGCGCGGCGACCCTCCAGCCGATAGTCGCCGTGACAGGCGGCGCAGTGCCGAGCGTAGAGCACGGCGCCCGTTCGCGCGCGGGGCAGGTCGACCGCGCCGGGGAAGGGGGCGGGGCGATAGGCCGCGAGGAAGGCGAGGACCGCATCGGCATCCGCCAATGCGTCGATCGCCGCGTCGGGATGCACGCCCATGCTGGGTACGGTGAAGAAGGTCGTGATCCGCGCCAGTGCCGTGCGATGCGCCGGAGTCAGGTCGTCTCGGGTGGTCGCGCGCGTCGCCTCCCCGGGGATGCCGTAGGCACCATCGGCCAGCAGCCGGGTACGCCATAGCCGGGCGCCAAGATCCGGGATTGATACCGTGCCGACATCGCCGCGTCCGCCGCCGATCAGCGGCACGTTCAGCGCGGCCTTGAGCGCCGCGACGCCGTTGGTGCTGCCGGGCGTGCCGTTGGGAAAGGGCAGGGGGCGTTCGGCATCGCGCAAATCGGCCAGCCGCTGCCGGACCAGCGGCCGCACCAGCAGACGCAGGCTCAGCCGTTCGCGCGCCCCCATGTCGGGAAACAGCGCGGCGGCGGTCGGGAGCAGCCGGTCGCTGTCGACATGGCGGCGCAGTGCGACGAACACCGCCATCGTATAGGCTTCGAGATCGAGCGAGGTGTTGGGCATGCCGAGCACCGCGCGCGACGGATCGGGGGTGCCATCGGCGCGATAAGCGATGCCGGCATGGCAGGCCGCGCAGCCGAGATTGGCGACCCGCACGATGCTGCCGCCGACGGGGGCGACGTCGCCGGCGGTGAAGCCCAGCAGCATGCCGCCCGGCCGCATGCCGACGCCGGGCGGGCGGTTGACGACCTGCGCGGCGGTGAGGAAGCCGAAACGGGCGAGGATGCGCGACAGCGTCGCCGGCTCGATCCGCGTGGCGGGATCGCGCGCCTGTTCGTCGAGGACGAGGGCGGCGGCGACCAGCCGCCATGGCAGCGCGCTGCGCTCCAGTGCCGCCACGCTGATGCCGCCGAACGCCGCGCCTTCGAAGGCTGCGGCGCCCTGAGCGACCATGCCGGCGGACGGGGCGACAGCCGGGCGGGTGACCGCGTCGCCGACCGGGCGTGCGCCCGCCCAGAGCAGCGTGCCGCCCAGCACCAATGCCGCGCCCGCCACCGCGAACCGGCGGAGCAGGGTGATCCGCCGCGGCGTCATTCGCCGAGCGCACAGCCCTGCAGGATCGTCGTGCCGGCGAGCGCCGTCACCCGGTCGCAGGTGAGCGTGACGCGGCTGCCCTTGGCGAGGTTCGCGATCTGCGTGGCATCGGCGACGTTCGCAACGACGAAGTTGAACGGGGTGCGCCCTTCGAGCGAGAGGGCGGCGTTGCTGCCCGGCGTGACCCCGGCGACGGTGCCGGTGGCGGTGATCGGGCCGGGATAGCGGGTCCGCGCGCCCTGCGGATCGTCGCGAAACGCCGCGTCGAGGCTGGCGATGGTGGTGCGGGTGGCGTCGGCTGCGGCGCTCGCGCTGGGTTCGGGGGCGGTGGCGGACTCCTTCGCGGCGGTTGCCGGCGCTTCGTTGCGGTCGGGGGCGGCGATCGGTCGGGGGCCGTCGCGCTGCGACCAGAGCATGACCAGGATCACGAACAGTGCGACCGCGATGATGACCGGCAGGATCAGCCCGCCCGCGCCGCTCGATCGTTTCTCGGCCGGTCGGGGCTTCGCGGACGGCGCGGGGCGCGGGGCTGCGTCGGTCGGTCCGGTATCGACCGGCGGCGCGGCGGGGGTCGGGGCATCGACGGCGTTGCCGCACGCGGGGCAGAAGCGGGCGTCGGTCGGCAGCGCGCTGCCGCATCGGGTGCAAAAGGCCATGGCGTTGCTCCGTCAGGGAATGTGAAACACGTGGAACGGCGGCAGTGCCTCGAGGACGCTCGTACCGGTGCGCCGTTCGCAGATGCGGTCGATGGCCCATGCGCCCAGGAAGAAACCGACGAAGAAGGCGACCAGCGCCGCATCGCTGTTCCACGGCTCGAACAGGCCGAACAGGACCAGTCCGGCGAGGCCGCCGACCACGATTTCGAGGATGGCATAGGCGAAGATGACGAAGCCGGACACCTTCGGCCGGGGTCGGGCATCGCTTACCGGGCCGGGCGGCGGGGTGGTGCGGTTGCCCAGTTCCCGCTCGGGCGCGCGCAGGCCCCAGGCGATCGACTTGTAAAGCGCGAAGACGATCGCCACCAGCAGGACGCCCATGAAGAGCACGCCGCCCGCGCCGCCATAGGGGAACAGGGTTTCGTTCACCATCGCCGCCGCGACGACGGCCAGCAGCAGGCCGATGCAGTGGAAGACGAAACTCCAGCCGGCGCGGCGGACATAGCGGTGATATTCGCGTTCGGATACCGGTACCGGCTGTCCCTTGCCATCGAAGCGGTAGACATAGCCGGTCGGCGTCCGTTGGAACTGCCGCTTCATGAAGATGCCGTAACCCTTGATGAGTCCCATCTCGGTCACTCCCAAATCCGGGGCGGTCGCGGAGGACCGCCTTAGCGCAGGCGGTGGAACAGCGGTCCGGAGCGCGGGGTCGTGCGGCTCGATGCCTTGAGCCCCTGCAGCGTGGTGACGATGCCGCGCGGACCGCGCGTCAGGGTGAAGAGCGGCTGTCCGCGCCGATAGCCGCTGTCGAACATATTGTCGGGACCATAGCCGTAGAATTTGACGATCGCCGATCGTCCCTGCGGCGTGACGGTGCAGCGGATGCGCTTGTTGGTCTGAAACCCCTGGCCCTCCAGGGAGCAGCCGGTGGCGCCGGCCGAGGGACCGATGTGCAGGGTGTAGGTGATGAACGCGACGACGCTGTCGCGCTTGTCGGGTCCGCCGTAACGGCCGACATCCTCTTCCCAGATATAGCGGCCCTGCCATGTGGCGACCTGCGCGGATGCCGGCTGGGATGCGACGGCTGCCAGCGTCAGCGTCGCCCACGCGATGCCGAGGAATATGGTCTTCACGATCCTTCTCCTTGTCGAGCGAAAGGGTCAGAACGGGGATGTAACGTTCGAAGCGGCGTTGCGCTTCACTTGGCCAGCAACGACATGCGGCCGGTCAGGGGCGTGATGGCATAGTCCGCCCCGCCCTGACGCGCAGGCCACATCGCGACCTGGAACCGCTGCTTGGCGGCGCAGATGCTGACGGTCCACACCTCGTAATGGCCGCCCATCGACGGGGCCGGACGCGTCGGCTGACGCGGGACATAGGTGCGCGGCATGATGGTCATGTGCGCCGAGGTCATCATGCGACAGCCGCCGGTGCGGCTGGAATATTCGGCAATCGCGCGCAGCACGTCGAGCTGGAGCTGCTGCGTCGCGCGGGTCTGTCCCGTGATCCGCAGCGGATAGGCGGCGGCGGGCTGGGCGATGCCGATCGTCGACAGGGCGAGCGCAACGGCGGCGATCCAGGGTTTGCGATCCATCGTCTCTCTCCTTCGTCCCGGTCGATCCGGGGTCGGAAGCCGATGTCGGCCTCGCAATCCTAAATACACGACGTTCAATTAATCTCAAATGAACATCGATAAATTGATGGGGGCGTGCGATGAAGCGTTCAGTCTGCCATCGAAACTCAGGACGCGCGAACGCCCGACCCCGCGGCCGGTCGGTTCCGCGTTGTCGGGCGTCCATCGTTGGCGAGCGGCGCTCCGCCGGTCCGCTACAGCGGCAGACCCACGTAGTTTTCGGCGATCGCGGTCTGCATGGTGCGCGATGCGGCGACATAGTCGAGCTCGGCAGTCTGCATCCGGTGTTCGAATGCGCCGTCCTCCGGAAAGCGATGCATCAGCTTGGTCAGATACCAGCTGAACCGTTCCGCCTTCCAGATGCGGGCCAGCGCGCGTGCCTGATAGCCGTTCAGCCCGGCGTCGTCGCCGTGCTTGAAGAAGGCGATCAGCGCGTCGGAGAGATAGGCGACGTCGGACGCGGCGAGGTTCAGCCCCTTCGCCCCGGTCGGCGGCACGATATGGGCGCTGTCACCGGCCAGGAACAGCCGGCCATGGCGCATGGTTTCGAACACATAGGAGCGCAGCGGCGCGATCGACATTTCCAGTGCCGGCCCGCGCGTGACGCCATGGTCGGAGATCGGGTCGAACCGCTCGGCCAGTTCGTCCCACAGCCGCTCCTCGCTCCAGTCCTCGATCCGGTTGGTCCGCGGCACCTGCACATAATAGCGGCTGCGCGTGGCGGACCGCATCGATGCGAGGGCAAAGCCGCGATCGGTGTTGGCATAGATCAGTTCGGGATGGCAGGGCGGCACATCGGCGAGGATGCCGAGCCAGCCGAACGGATATTCGCGTTCGAACTCGCGCACCGCCGATGCCGGGATCGCCTTGCGCGAGGGGCCGTGGAATCCGTCGCAGCCGATGACGAACTGCGCATCGATCCGCATCGGTTCGCCGTCCTTCGCAAAGGTCACGAACGGCGCATCGCTGTCGAGGTCGTGCAGCGCGACGTCCTTCGCATCGTACAGGATCGTCAGGTCGCGCGTCGGCGCCGCGTCCATCAGGTCGCGCGTGACTTCGGTCTGGCCATAGACGGTGACGTGCTTGCCGGTGAGGCCCAAGATATCGATGCGGATCAGATGGTCGGCGGTGGCGAGATTGAACCCTTCCTCGACCATCCCTTCCGCGCGTAACCGCCGGTCGAGGCCGAGCCGCTCCATCAAGTCGGTCGTCACCGCCTCCAGCACGCCTGCACGGATGCGGCCGAGGACATAGTCCGGCGACTGGCGTTCGACGACGATGCAGTCGACCCCGCTCGCCCGCAGCAGATGCCCCAGCAACAGTCCCGACGGCCCCGCGCCGATGATGACGACCGAGGTCTTCACCGGGCCGCCGCCAGTTGCTTGTCGAGCGCGTCGAGCACGCGGTAGCAGGGCATGACCTGTGCGACGCTGGCATTGGGTTCGCGGCCTTCGCGGATCGCGGCGATGAATTCGCGGTCCTGCAATTCGATGCCGTTGGTCGACACCGCGACGCCCGACAGGTCGATCGGCTCTTCCTTGCCCGTCACCAGATCGTCGTAGCGGGCGATATAGGTGCCGGTGTCGCCGATATAGCGGAAGAAGGTGCCGAGCGGCCCGTCATTGTTGAACGACAGCGACAGGGTGCAGATCGCACCGCTTTGCGCCTTCAGCTGGATCGACATGTCCATCGCGATGCCGAGGTCGGGATGGTGCGGCCCTTCGATGGCGTTGGCCTGTACGATCGGCCCCGCCTGATAGGCGAACAGGTCGACGGTGTGCGCGGCATGGTGCCACAGCAGATGGTCGGTCCACGAGCGCGGCTCCCCCTTCGCATTTATGTTCTTGCGGCGGAAGAAATAGGTCTGCACGTCCATCTGCTGCACGGCGAACTCGCCCCGCGCGATGCGGTCATGGACGTACTGGTGGCTGGGGTTGAAACGGCGGGTATGGCCGCACATCGCGGTCAGCCCGGTCGCGTTCGCCTTGGCCAGCACCGCCTCGCCATCGGCCAGGCTGTCGCACAGCGGAATTTCGACCTGCACATGCTTGCCCGCGTCGAGGCACTGGATCGCCTGTGCGGCATGCATCTGGGTCGGGGTGCACAGGATGACGGCGTCGAGACCGGGTTGGTCGAGCGCTTCGGCAAGGTCGGTGGTGGCGTGGCCGATGCCGTATTTGGCGGCGATCGCCTGGGTCGGTTCCAGACGGCGACCGACCAGCGAGACGACGTCGACGCCGTCGATGTTCTTCAGGCCGTCGAGATGCTTTTCACCGAAGGCGCCGGCGCCGGCGAGTGCGATTTTCATATTGATCTCCCTCTCCCCGCTTGCGGGGAGAGGGCTGGGGAGAGGGGCAGTCTCTCACGCCAGCCCTATCGTTTTCGGTTGTCGACTGCCCCTCTCCCAACCCTCTCCCCTGAAGGGGAGAGGGCTTTAATTGTCGGGTTTGAGTACGAGGTGGCCGATGGCGGTGTTGCTGCACGGGACATGGTAATGCCGGTGAAGAGCGGCGGTGCGCTTGCCCATGGCGCCGCGCATGATCAGCCACATCACCATCTCGATCCCTTCGGACCCGGTTTCGCGCAGATATTCGATATGCGGAATGTGGCGCAGCCGGTCGGTGTCGCCGATCATGCCGTCGAGAAAGTCATTGTCCCATTCGGCGTTGATGAGTCCGGCGCGCGGCCCCTGCAACTGGTGGCTCATGCCGCCGGTGCCCCAGACCTGTACGTTCAGATCCTCCGGGAAGCTGGCGACGGCGCGCGCGATCGCCTCGCCCAGCGCCCAGCAGCGATTGCCCGAGGGCGGGGGATAGGTGACGACGTTGACTGCGAGCGGAATGACCTTGACCGGCCATTCGGCCACGTCGCCGAACATCATGCTGAGCGGGACGGTCAGCCCGTGATCGACATCCATCTCGTTGATGATGGTCATGTCGAATTCGTCCAAGATCAGGCCTTGTGCGATGTGCCACGCCAGGTCGGGATGGCCGTGGACGACGGGCACCTTGCGCGGACCCCAGCCTTCGTCGGCGGGTCGGTAGCTTTCGCCGCAGCCGATCGCGAAGGTCGGGATGAACTTCATGTCGAAGGCGCTGGCATGGTCGTTATAGACCAGGATGACGACGTCGGGCTTTTCCGCCTGCTCCCAGGCGCGGGTCCAGTCATATCCGGCGAAGATCGGGCCGAAATAATCGTCGCGATCCTTTTTCAGGTCATGCGCGACGCCGAGCAGGGGAACGTGGCTGGTCGCCACGCCGGCGGTGATGCGGGCCATTATCGCAGGTCCTTTTTGGAACGGACGCCGTTGGGCGAGCGGCCGCCGGCGTTCATCATCGCCTGATATTCCTCGACCGACACGCCGGTCATGGTGCTGACTGCCTGGACGAAGCTCAGGCCATCGGTCGAGAACACCTTGGCAAGAAAATAGATATTGCCACCCAGATCGAGGCAGCGATTATAGTCGCGCGACAGGATCGCTTCGCGCTGCTCCGGGCTGAGCGGCCATTCGTCGAGATAGGCCGCCTCGTCCGCCTTCCACCGTTCGCGGTTTTCCGGCTTCATCAGGCTCATCGCGAACTGGTTCATGTGATAGCCCTGTCGCGCCCGCGCGGCGGTGAAGACGCGGGTGCCGGGAATATCCTCGAACTCGGCGAGATAGGCGTGGATGTCCTTGGGCTCGCTCACCGGCCGCGCTCCTTCAGCAACGCATCGAGGCGCGGGAAGACGCGGCGGGCATTGCCTGCGAAGATCGCGGCCCGCTCCGCATCGTTGATATCCAGCGCATCGACATAGCGTTTGGTGTCGTCGAAATACTGCCCGGTCGTCGGATCGATGCCGCGCACCGCGCCGACCATCTCGCTGCCGAACAGGATGTTCTTGTTGTCGATCACGTCCGCCAACAGGTCGATGCCGGGTTGGTGATAGACGCAGGTGTCGAAGAAGATGTTGTTCATCAGATGCGTGTCGAGCGCGGGCTTCTTGAGCATATCGGCCAGCCCACGATAACGTCCCCAGTGATAGGGGACCGCGCCGCCGCCATGCGGGATGATGAAGCGCAGTGTCGGGAAATCGGCGAACAGGTCGCCTTGCAGCAACTGCATGAAGGCGACAGTATCGGCGGCGATGTAATAGCCGCCGGTCGCGTGCATTGCCGGGTTGCAGCTGCCCGACACATGGATCATCGCCGGCACGTCGAGCGCGACCATCGCCTCGTAGAAGGGATACCAGTAGCGGTCGGTCAGCGGCGGGTGGGTGAAATGGCCGCCGCCCGGATCGGGGTTCAGGTTGCAGCCGATGAAGCCCAACTCGCGCACGCAGCGCTCCAGTTCGGCGATCGAGGCGGTCATGTCCGCCTTCGGGCTTTGCGGCAGCATGCACACGCCGACAAAGGTTTCGGGGAAAAGGCCGACGACGCGCGCGATCAGGTCGTTGCAGCGGCGTGCCCAGTCGATCGCCACGGCTTCGTCGCCGACATGCGGCGCCATCGCGGAGGCGCGGGGGGAAAAGATGGTGAGGTCGGCGCCGCGTTCCCTGATGAGGCGCAGCTGGTTCGCTTCGATCGTCTCGCGAATGTCGGCGTCGCTGATGTCGGGATAGGGCGGGGCGGGTTCGCCGGCTTGATATGCCGCGACCTGTGCCTCGCGCCATGCATCATGGGCCTTGGGCAGCACGGTGTAATGGCCGTGGCAGTCGATGATCATTGCGTGTCTCCCAAAGCGGCGAGCTTGGCGGTCAGGCCGGCGGGCGGGGTGAGGCCGAGGCCGCCGAGCGTCCGCTGACGTTCGATGGTGCCGCGCGTCATCGCGGGGTCGACGCCTAGCGCCGCCAGTGTGACGGCGACCTCTTCCATCTCGGCGGCGCGGCGCAGGCCATGCGCCATCATACGGTCGAGATTATAGTCGATCCGCGTTTCCCATCCTTGCGGCTTCCAGCTGGCGTCGAGCGAGGCGATGACCGGGTCCAGCACCCCGGCGCGTTCGGCGGCGAGTGCGCATTCGGCGGTCAGTGCCTCCAGCCCCTTCACCATGACCGACCGGATCATCTTGATCGACGATGCCGCGCCGATCGCGGGGCCGGCGATGGCGACATTGGTGAAGCCATGGTCGCGCAATACCGCCTCGGCCTCTGCCGCGTGCGGACCGGCGAGCAGCAGCGGCGCGGCAAGGCGCGCAGGCAGGACCGGTGCCATCACCGCGACATCGACATAGCGGCCACCGGCGGTGGCGACCGCCTGCGCCGCCGCACGCTTGGTGTCGGGAGCGACGCTGTTCATATCGAGCCAGAGCGCACCGGGCGCGAGCAGGGCGGCATAGGCGCGGGCGGCGGGTAGCGCCTGATCCGCCGTTACCAGCGAGAAGACGGCATCGGCATCGGCGAGCGCCTCAGCCGGTGTTTGGCAGCCGATAACACCAGTCGCGCCGTACGCATCACCGATCGCCGCGCCCTTCCGATCATAGGCGCGGATGCCCGGCCGGGCGAATGCCTGTCCTGCCTCTCCGAACCCGATCGATGCGATGGTCATTGCCATGCCCCCTGGGTGGCAGGCGGCCATCGGTCCGGCCAATCGGAAAGCGCCGGAGCCTATCGGTTTTCCTGAAGTCTGGTTTCCTGCGATGCGCGTTCCAGTAGAGCGATCAACCGCGCCTGCCCTGCGGTCGGGCGCCAGCCGGTGCGGGTGGTGATGCCGATCATCCGCACCGTATCGGTCAGCTCGGGACCGATCCGTACCAGCAGCCCGGCATCCACCTCCAGCGCGACCTGATCGGGCGACAACAGCGTCAGGAGATCGCTGGTCGCCAGCAGCCCGCGGATCACCATCACCGACCCGCATTCGACCGGTACGTTGGGAAGCGGGCGGCCGGCGAACAGCGTCTCCCAATGGCTGCGCAGCGGTGTGCCGATCGGCCCGACGACCCAGTTCTGCGCGGCCAGCCGTTCCAGATCGACCGCCTGCCCGGCAAGCGGATGGCCGGCGCGGGCGAAGATGGCGAGCCGGTCGGTGAACAAGGGCAATTGATCGATCCCGGGCGGCGGGTCGCTGCGCAGCGCGCCGATCATCAGGTCGATCACCCCGTCGAGCAGCGGGTCGATCAACTCGCGCCACGACCCTTCCACCACGTCGATGAGCGTCCCGCGGGCATCGGGCAGGAAAATGGCGAGCGCATGGGGCAGCAAAAGCGCGCGGCTGAGCGGCATCGCGCCGACGGCGATCCGGCCACCTTCCGCCGCATCGCCGCGTGCCTCGGCGATACCGGCGGCGATCTCCCCCGCCGCCAGTCGCACGCCGCGCGCCAGCGCGCGACCGGCGGGGGTCAGCACCATGCCGCGCCCGCGCCGTTCGGCCAGCGGCGTCGCCCAGATCTGTTCCAGTTCGCGTACCGCGCGGTGGATCGCCGGTTGCGACAGGCCGCTGCTCGCCGCCGCCCCGGCAAAGCCGCCGGCATCGGCGAAGTGCAGGAACGCCTCGGCCTGGGTCGCGGTCATCAGCGCGTCGGGCCGGGCGAAGCCGCGCTTGCCGCTGCGCCGTCCGACCCCCGCCAGCAGGGCGAAGGCACGCTCGGTCCGCTCGGCCAGCGCCAGCCCGGCGGCGGTTGCGGCCATGCCGTCGGGCTGGCGTTCGAACAGCCGGGTGCCGAGTTGCCGCTCCATCTTGCTCAACCCTTGCGTCAGCGCGGGCTGCGACAGACCGGCGACCTCGGCGGCGCGGTTGAGGCTGCGTTCGGCGACGATATGGCCGATGGCACGCAGATGGCGCAGGTTAAGATCGAACGGCTTCACGGCACGCGGATATAGCAAAAACTTATGACGTGCGCGCAAGATGGATTGGCCTTGGCCGGCGCGACGCGGGACGGACGATGCGATTTGCCGGCAGAAAGGATCGCCATGAACGTCGTCGTGCAGAATATCGAACGGGCCGACGCGGCGGTCATCGACGGGCTGGCGGCGGCGGGTGTCGCCACGGTGCACGAGGCGCAGGGCCGGATCGGGCTGCTGGGCGCCTATCTGCGGCCGATCTATCCCGGTGCGCGGATTGCCGGCAGCGCGGTGACGATTTCCGCAGCGCCCGGCGACAACTGGATGGTGCATGTCGCGATCGAACAATTGAAGGCGGGCGATATCCTCGTCCTCGCACCGACTTCGCCGTGCATCGACGGCTATTTCGGCGACCTGCTGGCGACCAGCGCGATGGCGCGGGGCTGTCGCGGGCTGGTGATTGATGCGGGTGTACGCGACGTGCGCGACCTGACGCAGATGGGCTTTCCGGTGTGGTCGAAGGCAGTGTTCGCGCAAGGGACGGTGAAGAACACGCTGGGGTCGGTCAATGTCCCGGTGGTCTGCGCCGGGGCGGGCGTAGAGGCGGGCGACGTGATCGTGGCCGATGACGACGGCGTATGCGTGGTGAAGCGGGCGGATGCGGCGGCGGTGCTGGAGAAGGCCCGCGCGCGCGAAGCGGCGGAAGAGGGCAAGCGGGTGCGGCTGGCGGCAGGTGAACTCGGCCTCGACATATACGACATGCGGCCGCGGCTGGAAGCGATGGGGCTGAAATATGTCTGATGGCGTGCGCTGCATGTGGATGCGCGGGGGATCGTCGAAAGGGGGATATTTCCTGAAGGACGACCTGCCCGCCGATCCGGCGGAGCGCGATGCGTTCCTGCTGCGCATCATGGGGTCGCCCGATCCGCGGCAGATCGACGGGATGGGCGGGGCGGACCCGCTGACCAGCAAGGTCGCGGTAGTCGGGGCTTCGGCGCGCGAGGGCGTGGACGTCGACTATCTGTTTTTGCAGGTGTTCGTCGATCAGGCGATCGTGACCGATGCGCAGAATTGCGGGAATATCCTGGCGGGCGTCGGGCCGTTCGCGATCGAGCGTGGACTGGTCGCCGCGGCGGACGGGGAGACGCGGGTCGCGATCTTCATGGAGAATACGGGCCAGGTGGCGGTCGCCACGGTGCAGACGCCGGACGGGCGTGTGACCTATGCGGGGGAGGCAGCGATCAGCGGGGTGCCGGGCACCGCCGCGCCGGTGCCGCTGGCGTTTCGCGATACGGGGGGGGCGTCGTGCGGCGCGCTGCTGCCTACCGGCAACGGGGTCGATGTCATCGATGGGGTAGGGGTGACGATGATCGACAATGGCATGCCCTGCGTAGTGATCGCGGCGCAAGACGTTGGAATCACCGGCTATGAGGATCGCGAGACGCTGGAAGCGAATGACGCGATGAAGGCGCGGGTGGAGGCGATCCGGTTGCAGGCCGGGCCGCTGATGAACCTGGGCGACGTGACGGCCAAGTCGGTGCCCAAGATGATGCTGGTCGCAGCACCCAGGGACGGCGGGGCGATCGCGGTGCGGTCGCTGATCCCGCACCGGGTGCATGCGTCGATCGGGGTGCTGGGGGCGGTGAGTGTCGCGACCGCGTGCCTGATCCCGGATTCGCCGGCGGCGAAGGTCGCGAAGGTGCCGCAGGGGAGGCAATTGACCCTGGGGGTCGAGCACCCGAGCGGGGTGACTGAATGCGTCGTTACGCTGGACGAAGCGGGGCAGCCGATCGAGGCGGGGATGTTGCGAACCGCGCGGAAGTTGATGGACGGGGAGGTTTTCGCGTGAAGGACGAACAGGGACGCATCCGCAGCTGGACGCTGGAACCCTCCACGCCGCGCTTCGTGCCCCCGCCGGGCGCGGTCGACGCGCATTGCCATGTGTTCGGGCCGCAGGCGGAATTTCCGTTCAGTGCCAAGGCGAAATACCTGCCGCAGGATGCCGGGCCGGACGCGCTGTTCGCGCTGCGCCGGACATTGGGGTTCAGCCGCAACGTGATCGTGCAGGCGAGCTGCCACGGCACCGACAATCGTGCCACCTTGCACGCCATCGCCGTGTCGGAAGGAACGTGCCGGGGCGTGGCGGTGGTCGATCCCGCGATCAGCGAGGCGGAGCTGGACGCGCTGCACGCGGGCGGCATTCGCGGGGTGCGGTTCAATTTCCTGAAGCGGCTGGTGGACGACGCGCCCAAGGACAAGTTCCTCGACGTGGCGCGGCGGATCGAGCGGCTGGGGTGGCATGTCGTCGTCTATTTCGAGGCGGACCTGCTGGAGGAGATGCGTGCCTTTCTGGCGGCGATCCCGGTGCCGGTGGTGATCGATCACATGGGGCGGCCCGATGTGACGCAGGGGCCGGATGGGGTCGACATGACCGCGTTCCGGACGCTGCTCGACAGCCGGGACGATATCTGGACGAAGGTGACGTGCCCCGACCGGCTGGACCCGGCGGGGCCCCCCTATGCCGATTTCGTGGCGGCGGTGCGGCCGCTGGTCGAGGCGTACCCGGATCGGGTGCTGTGGGGGACCGACTGGCCGCATCCCAATATGGAGAGCGTGCTGCCCGACGACGGGGCGCTGGTCGATGTGATCCCGGCGATTGCGCCGACGGCCGAATTGCAGCGTCGGTTATTGGTGGACAATCCGATGCGGTTGTACTGGCCGGAGGAAGGCTGAACCCCACGTTCGTCATTCCCGCGCAGGCGGGAGTCCATAGACGCTGCCGTTTCGGCTGGATGCGCGACGACAGCGTGTATGGACTCCCGCCTGCGCGGGAGTGACGATTGGTGGGTAGCCGGGCAGCTCTACCCAACCACCGCCCGACATTCGAACGCCGCCGCCTTTTCCGTGTCGGTCGCCCCCGCCACCGGTCGTGCGACCAGGGGATAGGGGCAGAGCGGGCGGGTGCGGCCGGGCCACGGCGTCATCGGACCGGCGCTCGCCTCGATCCGGTCGGGGGCCTGGCCCTGTTCGACCCAGCGGACCAAGGCGCCGAGGCCGTCGAACTGGTCGGTCGCCGGACCGCCCTGACAGTGCGCCATGCCGGGCACCGGGAAGATGCGGACGAAGCTCGCGGCCTGTCCGGCGTTGGACCGGTTCACGTCGTTCCACCACGCGATGGTGTCGTTGATCGAGAAGACCGGATCGGATGCGCCGTGCGGCACGATCATCCGCCCGCCGCGCTTGCGGAAGCGCGACAGGTCGCTCGACCGGGCAGCGATGTCTTCCCATGCCGAACGCGGAAAGCCCGGCGCGGTGGCGTGGATCGCGGCCGGATCGCGGTCGAAGTCGTAGGCCATGGAATAGTCCATGCCGGCCTGCGGCCCCGGACCCAGCGCACGCGGCGGGGTGGAGAAGATCGTCGCCAGTGCCGGCGCGCCCATTCCGGCGTTGATCGACGGCACCGCCGGGGTTTCCAGCCCCAGTTTCCAGATGCGCCAGCCATTGTCGGCCATGCCGGCATCCCAGGGGAAGCTGGCATAGAGCGATTGTCCCCGGCTGTCGCGCGGACCGCCGAAGCCGCGCACCATCGCGTCGATTTGCGCGGGGGCGAGGCAGCTCTGGTTCTTCTGCCCGCTGCACTGGCGCGCGCGCAGTTCGCGCACGACTTCGACCGTGCCGCATTGGGCGAACGCGCCGACCAACCCGTCGGCGAGCCCGTCCTTCGCGTCGCACGCCGCCAGCACCGCTTGCCGTGCGAGCAGCAGGTCGGCGTTGGAGAATGCCTGCGCCAGACGGGCGACCGGTACGCTCTTTTCACCGGGCGCGCGGACCTGGGCGGCATAGCTTTGCGTGTCCCATGCCTCCGGCAATCGCTGCCTTGGGCAGGGCGAAGCCGGGGGCGGCGGCAAGGATGCCGTCGAACGCCTCCGGGTAGCGTTGGGCGAAGGCCATGCCCTCCTGTCCGCCCTTCGAACAGCCGGCGAAATAGCTGTGCGCCGGGTCGCCGCCATAGCGCCGCTTCAGGATCGCGCGGGCGGCGTCGTAGCTGGCCTTCAGCGACGCATGGCCGTAATCGGCGCGCGCCTGTGCATCGAAGCCGAACGCGACCGCGCCGCCGCGTGCCGGGTCGGCATTGGTTTCGTTGGAATGGCCCGAATCCTGACTGATGACGGCAAAGCCCTGCGCCAGCGCGGTTGCGCCGGCGTTGAGCGGCCCGACCGCCGAGCCGATGTCGCCATTGGTGCCGCCGCCGCCCTGGAACAGGAAACGGCGGTTCCATTGGTCGGGCAGGCGCATGCGGAAGCGGATGGCGTATTTCTGCCCGTCCTGCCCGGTGCGTTCCCGCAAGACGCCGGTGACTTCGCAATGCGCGGGAAGGGGCGCAGTCTTCGCCCCCATGCCCAGATCCAGCACCAGACCGGCGGCGCGGTCGTCGGCGGTCAGGATGCGCATGCTCGGATCGCTCCAGCCGCCCGCCATCAGCGCGGCGCAACCCTGCGGCGCCGAGGCTTGCGTCGTGGCCATCGGCGTGACCGGCGTCGCGCATCCGGCGAGTGCCGAGCCGGCAAGGATCGCGGCCAGGGTGACATGCCGTCGCGTCATGTTGCTCTCCATCGTCATGCCAGCTGATAGACGGTGATCCGCACCGCCGCCCCGTCCGCCGGATCGGCGGGGCCGACCGTGCCGAGGAAATTGCCCTGGTTCAGCCAGCCATGCTTGCCCAGGGGTACTTCGAACACCGGGGTCGTGCGGACCTTTCCGTCGAACACCACGCCCTTGTTGGTGATGTGGATGAGGGTGCCGTCGGCCTCGCGCATCAGATAGGCGGCCTCCAGCAGGGTCGATCCGTCGGCGCGGACGAGTTGCCAGTCCATCCCCTCGGGCAGGATCGTGCCGGAGATGCGCGGACCGGCGAAGCGGCCGCCGGTGATCGGGATGCGGATGCGCTTGCCCATCGGGGTAGCGCCGACCTCCTCCGCCTTGCCCAGCGTCACGATCGCTTCATAGACGAAGGTCAGGCCGATGCTGGTCAGCCGTTCGGGGGTTGCCGCCGCCGCGCCGCCGGGGAGCGCCGCCGATCCGGCCAGCGCGGCGGAGGCGCCGAGCATCGCGCGCCGTGTCCAGCCGTCCGTCATCGAATCGACCATCTTCTCTCCCCTCCGAATATTGTTATGGTATATATCTAATGTGCGTTGCCGGCGTCAACCGGTCTTGGCGAACTGGCGCTGGAGCCAGTGGTCGAACGTCTCGACCCAGTGCCCGACCGGCAGGGCGGGGGAGCCGACGCCGAAGCCGTGGCCGCCCTCCGCTGCGAAATGCGCCTCGACCGGGCGACCGGCGCGACGCAGCGCGGCCATCATCGCCATGCTGTTGTCGGGCACGACCGCGCCGTCGTCCATCGCGTGCAGCAGGAAGGTCGGCGGGGTTGTGCCGGTGACATGGTCGGCCGGCGAACGACGGGCGATGGCCGCTGCGTTGGGGTTCTTGCCCAGCAGCCGTTCGGCGGAGAGCGCGTGGGTGAAGGGCGGGGCGGCGGCGATCACCGGATAGATCAGCGCGGCGGCATCGGGCCGGGCATCGATCCGGTCGACCGCATCGCGCGCCGGATAGACGGTCTGCGCGAAGTCGGTTTCGAGTGTCGCGGCGAGGTGCCCGCCCGCCGAAAAGCCCAGCACCGCTACCCGGTGCGGGTCGAGGCCGTCCTTCGATGCGGCGGCGCGGACCATGCGCAGGCCGCGCTGCGCATCCTGCAATGGCACGTCGGCGCGGTTGGCCCAGCCTTCGCCGGGCAGGCGATAGACAAGGACATAGACGGTATAGCCGAGCGCGTTCAGCCGCTGCGCAATATCGACGCCTTCATTGCCGATCGACAGGAAGTCATAGGCGCCGCCGGGGACGACCAGCACCGACGCCCCGTTGGCGCGCGCCGGGCGGAACAGGCGCAGGCCGGGCTGTTCGATATTCCTCAGGAAGGTGGCCGGGCTGTCGGCCGGGACCGTGACCGGGCGGAAGCCGCCGCCCGGCGGGGTGCCGGTCCATAGCGGCACGAACGGCGCGGCGGTCCATGCGGCGGGCGGGGCGGGGCGTTCAGCCATGGCGGCGGGTTTCTGCGCGACGGCGACGCCCGTACCGAGGGCGAGGGACAGCAGCAACGCGGCGCGAAGGGGCAGGGAAAGGGCGGCCATGGGCAATATCCTGTCGGAGTATCATGTCGCCGCGCCATCGATCCCGAAGGCGCGGCGCAGCGCGGCGATCTTGGCGGCGGTGAAGCGCTTGGCAAGCCCGGTTTCGGGCGCGACGGCATCGAAGCCGTGGAACGCGCCCGGCGTCACGACCAGCTCGGTCGGCACGCCCGCCGCGTTCAGCCGCCGGGCATAGTCCATGTCCTCGTCGACGAAGAGGTCGACCCCGCCGACGCCGATAAAGGTGGGCGGCAGGCCCGACAGGTCGCGCACGCGCGCCGGCACCCCGGCGGCGGGGACGGAGGGGCCGCCCGGTGCCTGTCCCAGGAATGATCGCCAGCCGAAGACATTGGCCGGGGCGTCCCAGCCGATGCGGCCGATGAACGGCGGCACTTTGCGCGTGCTGCCGGTGCGGTCGTCGAGCATCGGGTAGATCAGGATCTGCGCGCACAGCGGCACGCTGCGGCGGTCGCGCGCCATCAGCGCCAATAGTGCGGCATGGCCGCCGCCCGCGCTCTCGCCCATCACCGCGATCCGGGCGGGATCGACGCCGAGCGTGGCGGCATTGGCGTGGAGCCACAGCAGCGCGGCATGATTGTCGGCGACCGAGCCGACATAGCTGGTTTCGGGGGCCAGCCGGTATTCGACGGTGACGACTGCGCAGTCGAGTTGCCGGGCGATGTCCTGGCATTGCAGGATCGATCCGGTGGCCGAGCCGACGATATAGCCGCCGCCATGGGTGTGCAGGATGGCGGGGCGGCGGGTGCCGGGCTTGGCGTTGATGACGTAGATCGTCACAGGCGGCTGGCCCGGCGCACCCGGAATGCGGCGTTCGACATGGGGAATGTCGGTCGCGGGCGGCGGCTGGGGCCCGGCGCGCATCGTCTTATAGGCTTGCGTAATCGGCGGCATGGCGGCGACCATCGCCTGGATCTGGCGGGCGCCGGCGCGCAGTTCGGGGGCGACCGCCGCGATCGGATCGGGCGGGGCGGCCGTAGCGCGGGCGAGGGCACCGATGGGTAGTGCCGTTGCCACCCCGGCCAGTGCTACGCCGCGCAATACGTCCCGCCGTTCCAGTGTCATGCCACCTCTCCCGCAGCCGCCACGGCTTCCGCCGCCCGCTGCTTAGATATGTTCTATAACTTCGTGTCTGCGCTGCGCGGAATGCGTTTGCAAACGATTTTAGATATTGTTATGAACTATTGCAGTTGGAGGATGCCAACGCAGGAGAGGAACAGGCGGATCGCCGCCGACCGTTCGCGTTTCGCGACGGTCCCGATCCACGTTCGCGTCCGAAAGACGACGGACATGGGAGGATCATCATGCGTAAGTGGACGTTGCTGCTGGCGGGAACCGCCTTGTTGCCGGCAGGTGCCTGGGCACAGGATGCCGCGCCGCCGAGCGACCCGGTCACCGCGACCGCCGCCAGCGACGACAGCGCGGTGGGCGAGATCATCGTGACGGGGCAGAAGACGTCCGAGCGCCTGTCGCGCGCGCCGATCGCGATCAGCGTGGTGTCGCAGGATTCGCTGACCCGGCAGGGCGTCGATTCCGCCTCCGCACTGGCGACCACCGTGCCGAATTTGCAGTTGAGCGCCAATGGCTTCGCGGTGCGCGGCATCGGCAGCAACAACAGCTTCAGCGGCTATTCGACGGTCGCGACGCAGATCGACGGCATCTACGAACCCTCGGCGCAGGCGCTGTCGTTCGGCCTCTATGACCTGGGCGCGGTGGAAGTGCTGCGCGGGCCGCAGGGCACCGTCTATGGCCGCAACGCGACCGCCGGTGTGGTCAATATCAACACCGCCGACCCGCGCAGGACGCGCGGTGTCACCGCCGATCTGCAGATCGGCCGCTTTAACGAAGTCCGCGCGCGCGCCGCCGTCGATCTGCCGGTCAGCGATGCGTGGCGGCTGCGCTTTGCCGCCTATCGCCAGGTCGATGACGGGGTGGACGATAATTTCGGCGCGCGGCACGGATACGGCAAGACCGACCAGTCGGGGCTGCGCGTCACCTCGCTGCTCGACGTCGGGCCGGTGACGTGGCGGCTGTCGCTGAACTATGGCCGCAACGAGGGGACGGTTCCGGCGAGCTACCTGACCAGCATCAACACTTATCCGCAGGGCAACCTTGCCGCTGGCACCTTCGGGCCGCGGCAGGTGATCGAGACCGACGCGCTGAACGTCGGACAGGCGGCGGTGCGCGACAACCGCATGGACCTCGAATATTATTCCGCCCGCTCGCGGCTGGGGTGGCAGGTCGCCGATGGGCTCTCACTGACCTATCTGGCGGGCTATACGCTGCTGAAGAACGACGGCATCGATGCCGCGACCGGCGTGTTTTCGCAGGAATCGATCGATCGACGCACCGAAAGCTGGTCGCATGAGGTCAACGTCAATTACGACCGCGGCATATTGAACCTCGTGCTCGGCGGGTTCCTGTATCAGGATCGCCAGCCGTCGGGCACGCGGCTGCTGCATGCTGGCGACACCGCGCCCGCGCCGTTCAACACCGTCTACAACCTGATCGGCGCGAAGATCGCGGGGACCGGCACCGGCATCTCGACGATCAGCGGCGTCGATGTCGTCACCAGCTATCGCGGGCAGGGCACCAAGTCGCAGGCGGTGTTCGGGCAGGGGACGCTGGAAATCCTGCCGGGCCTCAAGCTGATCGGCGGCATCCGTTCGACCTGGGAACAGGTGAACGCACGCAACATCGAGCTGGTGTGCCCCGGCGACACGATCAACCGGCAGAACATTACGCCCACGACCTGCCCCGGCATCCCGTTCGTCTTTGCGCTGTCGAACGATACCAACCGGCCCGAGGCGAAGTTCGACAATATCAGCTGGAAGGTCGGCGCGAATTACGAGGTCAGCCCGACCACGCTCGTCTATGCGACGGTCAGCACCGGCTTCCGTGGCGGCGGGCTGGAGGCGAGCGGCAATGCGCCGCAGTTCCGGCAATATCGACCGGAGACCGTGACGAACTACGAAGCGGGCGTGCGCACCACGTTGATGGACGGCAAGCTGTATCTCAGCGCCAACGGCTTCAACATGGAGTATAAGGACCTGCAGGTGTCCAGCATCGTGCTGAACCCACTGACCAACCAGGTATCGGCCGTCACCACCAATGCCGCGACGGCGCGGTTGCGCGGGATCGAGCTGGAGGCGAGCTTGCGCCCGACCCCGCGTGACCGGATCGGCGGCTATGTCTCCTACCTCGACGCGCGGATCAAATCCTTCCCGACCGCGTCGGACAATCTCAATTCGGCGAGCGGCAATTATAATGCGTTTGCGCCGGCGTTCGGGTTCCGGCCGCTGCCGGCCAACCTGATCCTCGATGCGTCGGGCAACCGGCTGGCCAACGCACCGAAATGGAGCGGGCGGTTCAGCTATGCCCACACCTTCGACCTGTCGAGCGGCGGGCGGGTGATCCCGAGCGTCGATTTCTATGCCCAGTCGCCGACCTATAGCGACGTGCAGAATTATGCGCAGAGCCGGCGCGATGCGTACACCAAGACCGACCTGAACCTGCGGTTCGAGGATGCGGACGACCGCTATTCGATCACCGCCTTCGTCAACAATGTCGAGGACAGCCGCGTGCCCAACACGCTGGTGACGGTGTGGAGTTCGACCACCGCCAATTACGATCCGCCGCGCACCTATGGCGTGCGGCTGGGCATGAATTTGCGGTGAGGCGGAAGGCCGGGGCGGTGCGTAGCCGCTCCGGTCGTTCCTCACGTCTCGCAGAGCACCCTCACCGTACCCCCGCGCAGGCGGGGGTCCAGAGCCGCAAGAACGACGGTTCGTGCGTGGTACCCTGGACCCCCGCCTGCGCGGGGGTACGGCACGCCTGCTCACTCGCTGTAATCGGACCAGAAGACCGAATCCCGCGCCTGGGTCGGATCGCGGCCGATGAAGCATTCGGCGACCAGCCTCCGCAACCACGACACCGCCGGGTCGGTGTGCGAGCGCCGGTGCCAGAACTGGCGCAGCTCGACGCCGGGGACGGTGAAGGGCAGCGGCAACAGTTTCAGGCCCAGCAGCCGGGCATAGATGCGCCCGACCGCCTGCGGCACCACGGTGATCATGTCCGATCCGGCGACCAGCAGCGGCACGCTCATGAAATGCGGCGAATGCAGCGCGATGCGGCGGTCGAGGCCCAGCTCGCGCACCTGTCGTTCGAAGCGTTCCTGACTGCGCCCCTCCTGCGACACGACGATATGGTCCAGTGCCAGAAACTGGTCGAGGGTGAGCGTGTCACCGATCGTCGGATGATCCCCGCGTACCAGGCAGACGAAATGCTGCACGAACAGCGTCTGTTCGAACAGGCTGGCCGAATTGGCGTCGGTCAGGTGACCGATGGCGAGGTCGATCGTGCCGCGCGCCATGCCGTCGATCAGCTGGGCGGGATCGGCCGCGACGGAATGCACCGTCACCCCCGGCGCGCGTTCGCGCAACCGCGCCATCAGGTCGGGGAGGAAGACGAGGTCGCCCAGATCCGACAGGCTGATGGTGAAGCTGCGGTCGGAGCGCGCGGGATCGAACCGGCCGGCGGGCAGGATTTCGGACTGGATCGTCGCGAGCGTCCGTAGCACGGGTTCGCGCAATCCTTCCGCCAGTGCGGTCGGCACCATGGCGCCGCCCTGCCGCACGAACAGGTCGTCGCCGAAATGGTCGCGCAGGCGGCGCAGCGCAATGCTGACGCCCGGCTGGGTCAGGCCGAGCGTGCGGGCGGCGCCGGAGACGCTGCCTTGCGAGAATAGCGCGTCGAGGACACGGAGCAGGTTCAGGTCGAGCGGCGGCATGTCGTGTAGTTATACGAGGTATAAGCGGGATATGCGATGCTTATGAGCGTAGTGGCTGATAGCATCGCGCCATGAACCGAGAGCCGTCGCGAACGGCCGGACAGGAGCAGGACATGACCATCGATACGCTCGTCGCCCCGCCTAAGCCGCGTGCCGCTGTACCGCAGGCACCGCGCACGACCTGGCCGGTCAACGCATGGTATGTCGCCGCGACCGCCGCCGAGATCACCGACAAGCCGCTCACGCGCCAGATCACCGGACGGCGGATGGTGTTCTTCCGTCCGGCGAGCGGCGGCGTGGTCGCGCTCGAGGATTTCTGCCCGCATCGCGGTGCGCCGCTGTCGCTGGGCTTCGTGCGCGGCGATACGATCGTGTGCGGCTATCACGGGCTGGCGCTGAACTGCAAAGGACGGCCGGACAATATGCCGGGGCAGCAGGTCGGCAAGTTTCCCTCGGCGCAGAATTTTCCGGTGATCGAACGCTATGGCTTCATCTGGGTATGGCCGGGCGATCCCGAACAGGCATCGGCCGACAAGCTGCATCCGCTGCCCTGGGCGGAAAGCCCCGACTGGGCCTATGGCGGCGGGCTGTTCCATATCGCGTGCGATTATCGGCTGATGATCGACAACCTGATGGACCTGACCCACGAAACCTATGTCCATGCCAGCAGCATCGGGCAGAAGGAGATCGACGAGGCGCCGGTCAAGACCGAGGTGACGCCCGAAGAGGTCGTCACCAGCCGGGTGATGGACGGGGTGACGGCGCCGCCCTTCTGGCGGATGGCGCTGCGGGGCGCCGGATTGCCCGAGGATGCGGTGGTCGACCGGTGGCAGAAATGCCGGTTCAGCCTGCCCAGCCATGTGATGATCGAGGTCGGCGTCGCGATGCAGGGCGAGGGCGGCTATGACGCGCCGGCGGACAAGAAGGCGGCGAGCATCGTCGTCGACTTCATCACGCCCGAGACCGAGACGTCGCACTGGTATTTCTGGGGCATGGCGCGGCAGTTCGCGGTGGACGATGCGGCGTTGACCGAGTCGATCCGCGAAGGGCAGGGGAAGATTTTCTCCGAGGATCTCGACATGCTCGAACAGCAGCAGCGCAACCTGACCCAATTTCCTGAGCGCAAGTTGCTGAAACTGAACATCGATGCCGGTGGCGTGCGGTCGCGGCTGATGATCGACCGGGCGATCGCGCGCGAACAGGTCGAGGCCGAATGAGTACGGACCCGCGCCGGTTCGACGTGCTGATCGTCGGCGGCGGCCATGGCGGTGCGCAGGCGGCGATTGCGCTGCGGCAAAAGGGGTTTGCCGGCAGCATCGCCATCGTCGGCGAAGAGGTCGATCCGCCCTATGAACGACCGCCCTTGTCCAAGGAATATCTGGCCGGGGACAAGGCGTTCGAACGCATCCTGCTGCGTCCGCTCGCCTTCTGGGCCGAGCGATCGATCGAGTTGCTGCTCGGCCGGCGGGTGGTGCGGGTCGATGCCGATGCCCACCGGGTCGAGACGGCGGCGGGCGAGGCGTTCGTTTATGGGCAACTGATCTGGGCGACCAGCGGCAGCCCAAGGCGGCTGACGTGCAGCGGGCACGACCTGCCCGGCATCCATGGCGTGCGGACGCGCGCCGATGTCGATGCGATCATGGCCGAGCTGGCCGGGGTGCGGCGCGTCTGCATCATCGGCGGCGGCTATATCGGGTTGGAAGCGGCGGCGGTGCTGACCAAGTTCGGCAAGCAGGTCACGCTGCTGGAAGCGCAGGACCGGGTGCTGGCGCGGGTCGCGGGGGCGCCGCTATCGGCGTTCTACGAAGCGGAACACCGTGCGGCGGGGGTCGACCTGCGGACCGGGGTGACGGTCGACTGTATCGAGCGGGGCGAGCAGAGCGGGTTGTCGGTACGGACCGCCGATGGTGGCGTGTTCCCGTGCGAGATGGTGATCGTCGGCATCGGCATAGTACCGGCGGTCGAGCCGTTGCTGGCGGCCGGCGCTGTGGGCGGTAACGGCGTTGAGGTGGATTCGTGGTGCCGCACCACGCTGCCGGATATCTTCGCCATCGGCGATTGCGCGGTGCAGGCGAACCGCTTTGCGGAAGATGCGCGCATCCGGGTCGAAAGCGTGCAGAATGCCAATGATCAGGCCGCGACCGTCGCGACGTTGATCGCGACCGGTGAAGCGCCGCCGCATGCCGCGCTGCCCTGGTTCTGGTCGAACCAATATGATCTGCGGTTGCAGACGGTCGGGCTGTCGATGGGGCATGACGATGTCGTGGTCCGTGGCGATATGGCCGCGCGCGCCTTTTCGCTCGTCTATCTGCGTCGGGGGCAGGTGATCGCGCTCGATTGCGTCAACGTCACGCGGGATTATGTGCAGGGGCGCAAGCTGGTCGAACAGGGCGCATCGCCGCCGCGCGAGCGGCTGGCCGATACGAGCGCGCCCCTCAAGGAGTTGTTGTGATGCCGATGCTGCGCGTGACCACTCGCGACGGATCGGTGCGCGAGATCGATGGGCCGGTTGGACTGTCGGTGATGGAGGCGATCCGCGACGGCGGGATCGACGAGCTGGCAGCAGTGTGCGGCGGATGCTGTTCGTGCGCGACCTGCCATGTCTATGTCGATGCTGGCGACATGGCGCTGCTGCCACCGATGACGGCGGATGAGGACGACTTGCTCGACGCGTCGGAGCATCGCACCGCGCGGTCGCGGCTGTCGTGCCAGATCACGGTGTTCGACGGGCTGCGGGTGGAGGTTGCGCCGGAGGACTGAGCCGGGCAATGCCCAATCCCTCAACGTCACCCCGGGTCAAGCCCGGGGTGACGACGGAATTGGCTCAGTCGGTCGTCACCGCGCGCTGTTCGATCCGCTCCAGCAGGTCGAGCAGGGTCGCCTTTTCGGCAGCGGTGAAGCCCGACAGCAGCCGCTCCTCGTGCGCCTCGATCCGTGCGACGCATTCGGTCAGCATGCGCTGGCCCTCCGCCGACATGCCGAGGGTGAAGGCACGGCGGTCGGTCGGGTCGGTTTCGCGGACGATAAGCCCCGCCTCGATCAGTTCGTTGATCAGCGGCACCATATTGGCGCGCTTGATCCCCAGCAGGCGGCCGACCGTGCCCTGGTTGATCCCCGGATTGTCGGCGACGACCGCCAGGATGCCCATCGGGATCTGGCGGATACCGGTGCCCTCCAGCGTCACGGCGAAGTCGCTGGCGAAGACGGCGGAGGCGCGGCGCAGGCGATAGCCGACCAGCCGGCCGAGCGTCGTGGTATGGGGTTGCGGTTCGGTCATGCCGATGGGGAAGCCATGTTCCGCGAACCGCGTCAAATTCTAATCGCGGATCGGAGCGTGCGGGGCTGTGCGCAGGGTCAGCAGCGCCGGAGCGACCGCCAGCGCCACGACCGCGATCATCGCGCCGGGCACCATCACCCATCCGGTCGATTCCAGCAGCCAGTGCGAGACGAGCGGGGTCAGCCCGCCGAAGATCGCGGTGGCCGCCGTGGCGCCGAGCGCGAGGCCGCTCAGCCGTCCTTCGCCGGGAAGCTGTTCGGCGGTCGCGACGGCACCGACCGCGCTCATCGCCCCGCCCAGGGCCGCCAGCACCAGCGCCCCGATCAGCGCTGACGAACCGGCACCCGCCATCCACGCGAACATCGTCATCGGCAGGATCGCGGCGGCGATGCAGATGGCGATCAGCACCGGCTTGCGCCCGACATGGTCGGACAACAACCCGACCAGTGGCGTGACCGCGATCACCATCACGGCGGCGGCGGTCGCCAGCCACAGCGCATCGCCTTCGCCCATCGCGCCGGTGCTGGTCAGGAACGACGGCAGATAGACGATGCCGACATAATAGGTGATCGACCCCAGCGCCGAGATGGCGAAGCCGCGCGCGATCGCCACGCGGTGATGGGTCAGGGCATGGGCGATCGGGTTGGTCGGGACCGATCCGTCGCGCTGCTGGCGTTCGAATTCGGGCGATTCCTGTAGTGTCGACCGGGCGATGCCGATGGTCGCGGCCAGCGCCGCACCGATGAAGAAGGGGATGCGCCAGCCCCATGCCGCCAGCTGTTCGGCGGACAGCAGCGAGACGACCGCCGCCGAGATGCCGACCGCGAGCAGCCCGCCGACCTCGCTCGCCGCCGAGGCCGACGAGGTGACCAGTCCGCGCCGGTCGGGCCTTGCCCCTTCGTAGAGATAGGCGACGACCCCGGTATATTCGCCACCGACCGAGAAGGCCATGACGCAGCGCAAGCCCAGCAACAGCCACCCCGCCGCCGGGCCGATCGCGTCGCGCGTTGGCAGCAATGCGATGCCCAGCATGGCGATCGTCATCAGCGCCATCGACAGCAACATCATCCGCCGTCGCCCGAACCGGTCGCCGACCTGCCCGAACACCAGCGCGCCCAGCGGTCGCATCAGATAGGATACGGCGAACCCGCCCAGCGTCACCGCCAGCGACGTCGTACCGCCGCCATAGAAGACGCGCGACAACACGGTCGCCAGATAGAGATAGAGGGTAAAGTCGTACCATTCGACGACCGTCGAAAAGGCGGCGATGGTCATCGACCGGCGCGAAAGGCCGTGCTGCGTGCCGCCGTCGTTCATCGCCTTTCCCTTCGCGAGAGGTGGTGGCGGGTTATCGGACGGGCGGCAAGGGGGTTGTGGGAAACTGCCTTAATCCTGAACACCAACGTCACCCCGGGTCAAGCCCGGGGTGACGGAGTGGCTGCTGGCGCTTGGGCCTACAGCGCGGTGAACCGGAAGTCGCGGAAGCGGGCGGTGCCGGCGCCAGCCGAGTACAGCCCCGGCCGCAGCATCAGGAAGCCGCCGCGGACATTGTGGTGATAGCCCGATACCTCCATCCCCCGGTCGAAGCGCTGCCATGTCCTGCCGTCGTCGCCGCTGGTATGGAAGGACACGATATGCCGGTCGTTGGTGACGCGCATTCGCATCCGGCGGCCACGGGGATTGGCCGGCCGTCCGCGTTCGATGCCATATTGGTGGGTGACGAAGCGCCGTTCGTCGAAACCGAGGCCGCAATAGAGCTGGTCGTCGTAGAACAGGATCAGCCCGGCGGTTCCGCCCGGCGCGATCTCGATATCGCATTCGAAGCGATAGCTGGTGTCGCCGGCGATCAGCAGCAGCGGCGCACCGTCCGATGGCGCCTTGCCCTTCGCATCGAGCAGCAGCGCGCCGTCCTGCACCCGCGCCCGCGCGCGATCCTCGGGCGTCGGACGGAAGAAATTCCATTTGGTGCCGAGCGCCAGCGTGCCGAAATCGTCGGTCAGCGGCTGGCCGTGCCGCACCGCCTGTCCGCCGCGCGGTTTCGCGATCGGGCGCGACAGGTCGCCGCCGGTCATGCGGAACCAGCCATCGGGCGTCCATTCGACCGGATCGAGCAACGTCTGTCGCCCAAGCGTCCAATAGCCATTTTCATAGCCGTGATAGACCGACCACCAGCTGCCGTCCGGTCCCTCGACCAGTGTCGCGTGCCCCCGCGACCACCATTTTTCCTGCAGGGAGGTCGTGCGGACGATCGGGTTGCCGGGATGATGCTCCCACGGGCCATGGATCGATCGCGAACGGGCGGCGATCACCATATGGCCGGTCGGCGGCCCGGCCGTACCGCCGACGGCGGTGACGAGATAGAACCAGTCGCCGCGCCTTGTGACCTTCGGTCCCTCCGGGCTGAACCCCTCGACATCCCACGTATCGGGATAGCGCCACGGGTCGTAGACATGCTCGACCGTGCCCACCGTCGACAGCCCGTCGTCGGACAGGCGGATGCGGTCGCCGCCCGACAGGAACAGCCAGCGCGACCCGTCCTCTCCGACGGCATGGCCCGGATCGATATGGTCGGGCAGCTTCAGGTCGATCGGTTCCGACCATGGCCCGTCGATATGATCGGCCCAGATCACCCAGCTGGTCGTCGGGTTCTTGGTGGGCACGTAGAGGTAATAGCGGCCCTTGTGCTTCGTTAGCTCGGGCGCCCAGACCGCCCCGATATTGGTCCTGAGCGCCGCCGTGCGCGGGGTCCAGTTCACCAGATCGCGCGAATGCCAGATGACCAGCCCGGGATAGGAATCGAAGGTCGAGAAGGTCATGTAATAATCGCGACCGTCCTTCAGGATCGTCGGATCGGGATGGTCGCCCGCCATCAGCGGGTTGAGGAACCGTCCGTCGCCGAGATCGGCGATCCGCTGGTTGTCATAGCCGCGCCGGGGCGTGGGGGCGGCGACCGGGGTCGCCAGTCCGGTGGCAGGCAGGGCGGACAGTGCTCCGCCCAGCGCCGCGCCCGCCATCACCCCCCGGCGCGAGAGGGTGCTCACATCTTCACCCGCGCGCCGACCAGCAGCGTGCGCCCGAAATGGTTGTTCTCGTAATTGCGGCGCGCATCGACGTCGACGATCCGGCGGCGATAGGCATCGGTCAGGTTCGTGCCCTCCAGCGACAGTTCGAGGAAGTCGGTCAGCTTGTAGCGGATCGACGCATCGACATTGGCGATCGAATCATACCCTTCGAAGATGTTGCCGGTGCCCGACCCGCCATCGACATAGGGCCCGCGATAGGCGACCGAGGTCCGCGCGCTGAACTTCGCGTCTTCGTAATAGAGCGTCGCGTTGAACTGTCGCTTCGACACATTGTAGAGGGTTTCGGTGCGGGTAACGGTCGGCAGCGCGCCGCCGGGAACGGTCGCGGGCGCCTGCTGCGTATAATCGGCCTCCGACCGGACGAAGGTCGCGTTCACGATGCCGCCGAAATTGCGCAAAACGCCGGGCAGGAAGCGGAACGGCGCCTGCAACGCGATCTCGATCCCGTCCAGCGTCGCGCCGGTGCCGTTGGTCGTCGTCGCGATGGTCCAGATATCCTGTCCCTGTAGCGCCGGGTTCACCGCGGCGGGCGAGGAGGGGACGAGGACCGAGGGCGACAGACCGGTTTCGGTAAAGGTGCCGCTGCGCGTGACGGCGACCGGGAAGCTCGCAATATCCTTGCGGAACAGCGCGACCGAGAAGGCCGATTGCGGCGCGAAATACCATTCGGCGGCAAGGTCGTAATTGGTCGCGCGGAACGGTTCGAGGAACGGATTGCCGCTGGTCACGCGGAAGTTGAAGCCGTCGGCCGACCCGCCCGGCGTCAGGTTGCCGAGCGACGGGCGGGTGATGACCTTGGCGATCGCGCCGCGCACGATGATGTCGCTGGTCGGGTACAGCGCGACGTTCATCGAGGGCAGCCAGTCCTCGTAATCGCGCTTCACCGTCACGTTGACGCCGCTGTTGATACCATAGGACGACTGGTCGGTGCGGACATAGCGGATACCGGCATTGGCGGCATATTCGAGGCCGAAGACCGTGCCCTTGGCATCGAATTGCAGATAGCCGCCCTTTGTCTCCTCGACGACGCCGCGGTTATTGCCGACGTCGAGCGCGAGCGGACGGTCGTACAGCCCGGTGAACTGCGTCGCGGCGTCGAGGTTCGGGATCAGCCATTGGGTCGTGGTGCCCGCCGGCGCCTTTGCCCCCCGCAGCGTGAACAGCTCCGACAGCTGCGGCGTCGCCTGGAAGCCATAAACGGCACTCGGGCCGAACGCGGTGCTGGCCGAACAGGTGATGGTGCCCAGCACCAGATCGCGCCCGCCATTGCCGCACACCGCCGTGTCGCGGGTGAAGGCGGTGATGTCATAGTCGTAGCGCCGCCACATGCCGCCGACGCGGACCTGGAACCCCTCCGCCACGTCCCATTCGGTGCGCAACTGCGCGGTCTTGAACTGGTTCACCACGTCCGAGGGACGGTCGCGGATTTCGGCCAGCTGGAAATTCGCGGGATCGGTGACGCTGGTGCCGAACGCGAGCAGCGGCGAATTCTTGTCGCTGTAATCGTAGCGATAGCCCTGGGCATCGCGGTCGTCGAACACGAGGGTCGTTTCGACCGGCACGCTGGCGTCGGACTTGGAATAGCCGCCGAGCAGGGTGAAGCGGAACTTGTCGGTGACGTCCTGATCCCAGGTTCCGCCGATCTGGTAGAATTCGGTCTGCGACTGGCGATAGAAATGCTCGGTCCGCACCCACGCGTCGTTCAGCGTCGCCGACACCATGTTGTTGTTGTCGTCATAGGTCGGGTTGAGCACGTCGATCTGCCGCTCGTTGGAGCGCAGCAGCACCTCGCCCCATTTCTCGCGACGGTCGGCGCGGAAGCGCGAATAGAGGCCGTCGATCGACACCTTGGTCGCATCGGTCGGCGACCATTGCACGCTGCCGGTCAGACCCAATCGCTCGCGGCTATGCTCGACCTCACCATAGCGCGGGATGCGCGGGTGGAAGGACAGAGCGGCACGGTCGCACGCGGCGCTGGCGATATAGGTGCCGCCCCGGTTCGGCGCGGTCCAGCAGCGCGTGCCGTCGACCGAATCGAAGCGCGCCTGCGCCCAGCGGACGGTGTTGTTGCCGATCTCCTTGGTGCGGGTATCCTGATAGGCGGCGGAAACCGACGCGCCGAGCGTCCCGTCGGGCGACTTCCAGCCGATCAGGCCGGCGAAGCGCGGTCCGACCGTCTTCGACAGGTCGTTATAGTTCGCGACGGCGGAGGCGGCGATGGTCACGCCGGTCTTGCCGGCCAGCGGATTGCCGGTGTTCAGGTCGACCACCGCGCCCAGCGACCCTTCGTCCAGATCGGCCGAAGCGGTCTTGTGTACCACGATCGAGCTGAACAGTTCGGATGCGAAGACGTTGAAGTCGAACGACCGGTCGCGATTGGCCGAGGCGCCGTCGCTCGACGTGGTGACGGTTTCGAGGCCGTTGACGCGGACGCGGGTGAATTGCGCGCCGAGACCGCGAACGGTGATCGCGCGGCCTTCGCCGCCGTCGCGCTGGATCGCGATGCCAGGAATGCGCTGGAGCGATTCGGCGAGGTTCTGGTCGGGGAATTTGGCGATATCCTCCGCCACGATCGCATCGACCGCGCCGACCGACGTACGCTTCACGTTCAGCGCGGCATTCAGCGACGCGCGAAACCCGGTGACGACGATCTCGCCCTCGGCATCGTCCGCCGTCTGGGCCGGTTCGGCGGGGGCGGGTGCGTCCTGTGCGTGGGCTGCGCCGGCAACGGCGATGAGCGACGTCGCGGCAAGTAGCGCGCGAATGAGGCGGCGGTCGGTGCGAACTTCCATGGCAATCCCTCTCCCTGCCCGATGACACCGGGAGCATTATTGCTCCTGCTCCGGCCATCTGCTTTCGGCGACACGGTTCCCGGTTCGGCCCGCGCCTCCGTCGATCCTCCTCGCGATGGTATGATTCGCCGCGAGAATCCGGTTTCGCCGTTTTCGGCTTGAGAAACCGGTGTCAACGCGACATTGTGCCGTCACGACGAAGCTGTCAAGAAGCGCGCGGAGAGGAAATCAATATGAACCGACGGATTGCCCTGGCCCTATACGGGCTGTTGCCATTCGCTTTGGCCACGCCGGTCGCTCAGGCACAGAATGTCGCGGTGTCTTCGGGGGTTAGCGCGTTTCCCGGCGCGCAGGGATGGGCGGCGGCGACGCCCGGCGGGCGTGGCGGACGCATCCTCCGCGTGACGACGCTGGCGGCGGATGGGCCCGGTTCGCTCAAGGCTGCGCTGGAGGCCAAGGGGCCGCGCATCGTCGTGTTCGAGGTGGGCGGGGTGATCGATCTCGGCCGCACCACGCTGACCATCACCGAACCGTTCCTGACCATCGCCGGACAGACCGCGCCGTCGCCCGGCATCACGCTGATCCGCGGCGGGATCGACATTCGCGCGCATGACGTGATCGTCCGCCACCTGCGCGTGCGCCCGGGCCTCGACGGACAGCCCAAGCGGTCGGGGTGGGAGGTCGACGCGATGAACACCGTGTCGGCGCGCAACGTCATCGTCGACCATTGCACGATGAGCTGGGCGCTGGACGAGAATCTCTCCGCCTCCGGTCCACGGTTCGAGGGGGCGACACCCGACGACTGGCGGCGTGGGACCAGCCATAACATCACCTTCAGCTACAACCTGCTGTCGGAGGGCCTTGCCGATGCCAGCCATCCCAAGGGCGAGCACAGCAAGGGGTCGCTGATCCACGACAACGCGACCGGCGTGCTGATCTGGCGCAACATCTATGCCCATAATGTCGAACGCAGCCCGCTGCTGAAGGGCGGCGTGCAGGCGGCGGTGGTCAATAACCTGATCTACGACCCCGGCACGCGGGCGGTGCATTACAACCTGATGGCGCTGGAATGGGCCGGGCATGACTATCAGGAGGGCAAGCTGTCGGCGGTCGGCAATGTGATGCGCGCCGGGCCGTCGACCGATGCCGGTCTGCCGTTCCTGATGCTCGGCGGCGATGGCGACCTGCGCTATCACGGGCGCGATAACGTGGCGGTCGACAAGCATGGCAATCCGCTGCCGATGTTCGGCCGCTATGGCGTGACGCGGGCGAAGCTGATCGAGGCGAAGACCCCGCCGGTCTGGCCGACCGGGCTGCCGGTGCTGCCGGCGCAGGATGTCGAGACGCATGTGCTGGCCAATGCCGGCGCGCGGCCATGGGACCGCGATGCCGACGACATCCGCGTGCTGTTCTTCGTCGCCGAGGGGCGTGGAAAGATCATCGACGACGAACGCGAGGTGAGCGAATATCCCCATCCGGTGCCGACTGCGGCGCCGTTCGTCGAGGCGGAATGGGATCTGGTGACGATGGAGCCGAAATCGGGACGCTATCCGGGGCAGAAGGGGCCGATCCAGGAATCGCTGTCGGCGCGCGACCGGGCGATGCGGCAATGATCGTGCGGCTGATCGTCGCGCTGCTGGCGCTGCTGTTCGCGGTGCCGGGACAGGCGGCAGAGCGCGTGCTGCTGTTCCACCGCGCGACCGGGTTCGTGCATGATTCGATTCCGGTCGCCGTCGTCGCACTGACGCAGATGGCGCGCGCGCGAGGGCTGGAGCCGGTGGCGAGCGATGATCCGGCGGTGTTCGACCGTCCGCTCGACTATGCCGCGATCGTGCTGGTATCGACCACGACCGACCCGAAACGCCCGGAGAGCGAATGGTTCGTGGGGCCGCGGCGGGACGCGCTGCAACGCTATGTCGAAGGCGGCGGCGGGATCGTCGCGATCCATGCGGCAGCCGATTCGCACTATAGCTGGCCCTGGTATGCGCGGATGATCGGCGGGCGCTTCGCGCAGCATCCGCCGGGTGTGCCGGAGGCGGAGGTGATGCGATCGGCCGAGCGGCATCCGGCGATCGACGGCCTGCCCGAGCGCTTCCGCATTGCCGACGAATGGTACGGCTTTCGCGACCTGTCGACCGATCTCGATCAGCTGCTGACGTTCGATCCGCAGTCGATCGGGGCGAGCGACGTGAACCCGAAGCCGCTGGCGTGGGCACACCGGGTCGGGCAGGGGCGGGTGGTCTACTCCGGCCTTGGCCACCGCAAGGAGAGCTGGGCCGATGCGCGGGTGCTCGCCCATGTCGGCGGAGCGCTCGACTGGGCGACCGGTCGGGGCAAGGCGCCGGCCATGGTCGTGATCGACGAGGCGACGACGCGGGTGCGCGAGGCGCCGCCGCATGGAAAGATCGGCATGAGCACCGCCTGGCGGATCACCGACCGCGTGCCCGGCCGGACGATGGAGTTCCGCCGCCGCACGCTGGACAAGGGCGCCGCGATCGGCGTCCACCGCATCGACCATGACGAGGTGTATCAGCTGCTGTCGGGCGAGGGCGACGTGACCAGCGACGGCGTGACGCGCCGGGTGGCGGCGGGCACGACCGTCTATCTCTATGCCGGGGCCGAGGTCGGGATCGCGCAGCGTGGGGCCAAGCCGCTGGCGCTGACGATCGCCTATCCGCTGGCGATGCCGGTGCGGTAAGGGCCTGATCCATCCGATTGGAAGCCTCACCCCAGCGAAGGCTGGGGTGTCAAGCGGCTCTTGCCGCGTGCCATCACCGGGAGATCCCAGCCTGCGCTGGGATGACGTCTGGTTCGATGCAGGGGGATCAAACGCTAGGTTCCCGGCTGAATATAGGGGAAGCGGGCGAAGAGTTCGCGTTCCCAGCGGCGGGGGTCGTTGACCGCCTGGCTGGTGGTGTCGAACACCATCGTCGCGCGGGTCGGCAGGGTGTGGTGCCGCCAGTCGCGGCCGGGATTGCCATGGGTGGCGAGCGAAACGAAGGCGGCCATCATCCGCTGCGACAGGGCGCGGGCGGCGGGGCCGGTGCCGCTCATCGAACCGGGGGCGTCGAGCGTGCCGAACACCAGCGGAATGTCGTCGGTATGCGCAGCGCGGCCGCCGGGGCGGACGGGCGAGGCATAATCGAGCTGGTAGACCCAGGCGGGCGAACCGGCGGCGGCGCGGGCCTCCGCCTCGATCACCTGTCCCGGCCAGCTGCGCCCGGCGGTGGTCGCGCGGTAGAGGATATCCTCCGGCGTCATCGCCGGGAATTGCGCGCGATACTGGGCGACGACCCATTCGGGCGGGGCGTCGACGCGCAGCTGCGGGGCGATGCGTTCGGCCAGATTGGTCCAGTGGAGGTCCGGCTGCGGCGCGATGAAGGCGCGGGTCTCCTCGCGGGTATTCCCTAGAATCAACGGAATATGGCGGCCGAGCGGATGGGCGTCGGGCCAGAAGGGATGGCGCTGAAGCGACCGCATGTCGAGCACCGGCCCCATATAGACCCCGCCGCCGAGGATCGGGTCCTCGGCCGCCAATGCGTCGACCAGGCGGGCGATCGGCAGGGTCGCGGCTTCGGCGGGGGTGGCCTTGAGCCGGGCGAGGAATGCCTGGGCGCGGCGGGTGGCGTTGAGGGGGCCGGAGGCGGTGACCTGCTGGCCGCTCATGGTCGCGGCGGCGTGGAACAGGCCGGTGGCGTCGGGCATCGCCAGGAGGGTCGCGATCTTCGCCCCGCCGCCCGACTGGCCGAACAGCATGACGCGGGACGGATCGCCGCCGAAGGTGGCGATGTTGTCGCGTATCCACCGTAGTGCGAGCAGTTGATCGCGTTGTCCAACATTGCCGCTGTCGGGAAAGCGCGGGTCGAGCCGGGCGAGATAGAGATAGCCCAGCGCGTTCAGCCGGTGGTTGACCGTCACCACCACGACGTCGCCGTCCGCCGCCAGTTTGTGGCCGTAGACCAGCGGATCGACCACCGTGCCGGTCGTGTAGGCGCCGCCATGGAAATAGACCATGACCGGGCGATTGGCGCCGCGCCGGGCATCGGGGGTCCAGACGTTGAGGAACAGGCAATCCTCATTCTGGTCGTCGATGTTGGCACGTTGCGGGCAGGACGGCCCGAAATCGGTCGCGGCCAGCGTGTCGCGGGACGGAGCGGGCGCCGTAACGGGTTGAAATCGAAAGCGGGTCGGGTCGACGCCGTAGCGGATGCCGCGAAAGACGTGGACGCCAGCTTCGGTGGTTCCGCGCCAGCGTCCGGCCGGCGCGGTGACGACGGGGTCGGCGGTGCGCGGTGCGGCGCGGGCGGGGCGGACCAGCGCCAGTGCGGCGGCGCCGGCGATCAGGTCGCGGCGGGCGATCGGTAGATGGTGCATGGGTCCTCTCCCTTCGACGTCGCGCTGACTCCGTGCGTGCGGCTGACGGCGCGCTTGCGGAGGGATGTTCCAGCCTGCGCCGGAGCGACGCTATCGAGGCAAGGTAATCGGTGTCATTCTTCCCCGCAAGTCACTCCTGCGGTTTGGCGACCGAGGCGCGGCGGATCAGGGTCGAGACGAACATCGTCTCTTCCGCCGGGGGGGCGTCGGCGTCGGGTTCGTCGTCATCGTCGCCGATCAGCTTCAGCGCGGCGGCGCGGGCCATGGTGGCGATCGGCCAGCGGACCGTGGTGAGCGGCGGCCAGAGGTGCGAGGCGATCGAGGTATCGTCGAACCCGACGATCGACAGGTTTTCCGGCACGTCCAGCCCGCGCTGCCGCGCGATGTGCAGCGCGCCTGCGGCCATTTCGTCGTTCGAGGAAAAGATCGCGGTCGGACGCGGCGACAGGTCGAGCAGCCGTTCGGCCGCGCGCATGCCGGATTCGAAGGTATAGTCGCCCTGCGCGATCCAGGTGCGCTGCACGCCGAGCCCCGCCGCCTCCATCGCCGCTTCATACCCCTGCTGCCGTTCGAAGGCGGAGCGGAAGCCGTGCGGGCCGGCGATCATGCAGATGCGGCGATGGCCGGCGGCGAGCAGATGATCGATCGCGCCGCGCACCGCCTCCCGGTCGTTCGACGAGACCATGTGGGCGGGATCGTCGAACGCGGCGGACCCCATGCGGACATAGCGGCAGCCGATCTGCGCGCACAGCGCCGCGAGCGCGTCGTTTTCGGAAATGGGCGGGAGCAGCATCACGCCATAGGGACGCTGCCGTTCGAGGAAGCGGCGGATTTCGTCGCGCATGTCGGGCGCGCCCCGATCGACCGGATGGACGAGCAGTTCGAATTCGGTGTCGCGCAACACCTCCAGCAAGCCCTGCTGCACGCGCAACACCATCTGCGCATTGGGATTGTCGTGGATGAGCGCGATCAGGAAGTTGCGGCGCAGTGCCAGCGCGCGCGCCTGAGGATTGGGAATGTAGCCGAGGTCGGCGATGACCGCCTGAACCTTGTCCCGCGTCTCTCCATTCAGGAGCGGCGACTGGTTGATGACCCGGCTGACCGTCTTTTTCGAGACTCCGGCCAGTCGGGCGACGTCGTTGATGGTCGGCTGGCCGGTTTTCTTCATGCAGCTTCGATAGCTTGACCGGAACGATCCGCCAATGTCCCGAAGGACGATTTCGCCGCCTTGCGTGTGACACCGGTTTCCTATACGCCGATCGCGGATTTGAGAGAGGCTGTGGGGCATGGGTAATCGCGATCGGATCGCGCAGGCGTTCGTGACGGCACGGCGGCAGGCGGTGGGCCTGTCGCCCTATCCGGGGGAGGCGCCGACGACGCTGGCCGAGGCCTATGCCATTCAGGACCGCGCGATCGCCATCGACGGCCGCACGGTCGCGGGATGGAAGGTCGGGCGGATCAACGCGCCGCTGGACACCGCGCTGGGTGCCAACCGGCTGGCCGGGCCGATCTTCGCCGATCAGGTCGTCGGCACGGAGGCGGGCGCAATGGCGGTGATCGCCGACGGCTTTGCCGCGGCCGAAGCGGAATATTGCGTGCGGATCGGCCGGGCGCCGGAGCCGGGGCGGACCGGGCTGTCGCTGGACGAGGCGCTGGACCTGGTCGATGCGGTCCATGTCGGGATCGAGATCGCCAGTTCGCCCTATGCCGGGATCAATGCCGACGGGCCGCTGGTCACGATCAGCGATTATGGCAATAATTACGGGCTGTTGATCGGGGCGGAAGTGCCCGGCTGGCGCGAACTGGGCTTTCTCGACTGGCCGGTGGAATCGCGGATCGACGGCGCGGTGGTCGGCACGGCGACCGCGCGGACGATGCTCGACGGGCCGATCGGCGCGGTGGCGTTCCTGGTCGACTGCCTCGCCGCGCGCGGGGTGCCGCTGACGCCGGGGACCTGGGTGTCGTCGGGCGCGGTGACGGGCGTGCACCAGATCCGGCCGGGGCAGCGGTTCGAGGCGGAGTTCGGGGCGATGCGCGTCGCGTGCGGGATCGTGGCGGCGGGCGGTGCGGCGGATTCAGACCGTACCCCCGCGCAGGCGGGGGTCCAGGGTTCCTGATCGCGACGGCTTGATCTCGTGGCTCTGGACCCCCGCCTGCGCGGGGGTACGGTGAAGCAGCGAGCCGTCACCCCTAACCAACACCGCGGAATCGGCCCCGACAGACGGGCCGATCCGCAGAGGATGCAAGCGGAGGCGTGGAATGACGGAGCAGGCTGACGGCATCGAACGTGCGGCGACGCGCGCGGGCCGCTATCGCTGGGGGATCGTCGCGCTGTTGTTCATGGCGACGGTCATCAACTATGTCGACCGGCAGATGATCGGGGTGCTGAAACCCACCCTGTCCAAGGACCTTGGCTGGACCGAAACCGATTTCGCCAACGTCATCTTCTTTTTCCAGATGGCCTATGCGATCGGCTATATCGGGTTCGGGCGGATCGTCGACGTGATCGGCGCGCGCATGGGCTATGCCGTCGCCTTCGTCATCTGGCAGGTCGCGCATATCGCCCATGGCGGCGCGTATAGCGTGACGCAATTCGCGATGGCGCGCTTCGGTCTGGGCGTCGGCGAGGCGGGCAATTTCCCCGCCGGTATCAAGGCGGTGACCGAATGGTTCCCGGCCAAGGAACGCGCCTTTGCCATCGGCGTGTTCAACGCCGGGGCCAATGTCGGCGCGATCATCACCCCGCTGGCGGTGCCGGTGCTGACGCTCGCCTATGGGTGGCGCATGGCGTTCGTCGTGACCGGCGTCGTCAGCCTGGTGTGGCTGGTCGCGTGGCTGGCCTTCTACCGTTCCCCCCGTGAGCACAGGAAGCTGTCGACGGCCGAACTGGCATGGATCGAGCAGGACCCGGCCGATCCGGTGCAGCCGATCGCGTGGCGCCGGTTGGTAACGAAGCGCGAGACCTGGGCCTATGCGCTGGGCAAATTCTGCATCGATCCGATCTGGTGGTTCTTCCTGTTCTGGCTGCCGGGCTATCTGGGCGACCGCTACGACCTCGATCTGCTCAGCTTCGGGCCGCCGCTGGTCGCGATCTATCTGTTGTCGGACCTGGGCAGCGTTGCGGGCGGATGGCTGTCGTCGCGGCTGATCGCCAGCGGGCGGACCGTCAATTTCGCGCGCAAGGCGACGATGTTCGTCTGCGCGGTGGCGGTGCTGCCGGTGCTGTTCGCGCAGTCGATCGACAATCTGTGGGTTGCGGTGCTGGTGATCGGGATCGCGACCGCGGCGCATCAGGCTTTTTCGGCGAACCTCTACACGCTGCCGTCCGACCTGTTCCCGCGCGCGGCGGTGGGGTCGGTCGTCGGCATCGGCGGGACGGTCGGCGCGGTCGGCGGCATGTTGATGGCGAAGTACGCCGGTTATGTGCTGGACAGCATCGGCAGCTATGCGCCGTTGTTCTTCGTTGCCGGGTCGGCGTATTTCGTGGCGTTGCTGCTGGTGCATGTGTTGTCGCCGCGGTTGGCGCGGGTGGAGGGGGCTTGAGGCTCCGCCACTCCGTTCGTGCTGAGTAGAGACTGAGTGAAGTCGAAGGCTCGTATCGAAGCATTTGGGGCGGTCCTTCGATACGCCGCTTCGACAGGCTCAGCGGCTACTCAGGACGAACGGTGGGGGTTGGTTTTCTCCGTTTGGTTCGAGCAGCTTCGAGCGTAGTCGAGAAGCGTCTGTCGAGAACGCCTTGCCCCAAACGGGGAGTTCTCGACGGCCGCTTCTCGACAGGCTCGAAGCT
>JAESGL010000245.1_pt1 | contig 44541 bp, 38 predicted proteins | sample 9269711 | NCBI WGS metagenome assembly JAESGL01 (sample SAMN14515918, study PRJNA621676) | algae metagenome | isolation source: Kastovskya adunca ATA6-11-RM4 and co-occurring heterotrophs from soil and... | place: Chile: Atacama Desert | collected 2011-06-27 | reverse complement strand
GTCGACGAGACGATCGCAAAGCTGGGCGGGCTCGACATCCTCATCAACAATGCCGGCATCATCCGCCGCGCCGACAGCGTCGACTTCACCGAGGAAGACTGGGACGCGGTGATCGACACCAACCTCAAATCCACCTTCTTCCTCGCCCAGGCGGCCGGGCGGCACATGCTGGCGCAGGGTAGCGGCAAGATCGTCAACATCGCCTCGCTGCTGTCGTTCCAGGGCGGCATTCGCGTGCCGAGCTATACTGCGTCCAAGAGCGGCGTCGCCGGCCTCACCAAGTTGCTGGCGAACGAATGGGCGGCCAAGGGCGTCAACGTCAACGCGATCGCGCCGGGCTATATCGCGACCAACAACACCGCCGCGCTGCAGGCCGACGAGACCCGCAACCGCCAGATCCAGGAACGCATCCCGGCCGGCCGCTGGGGCGACGCCAGCGACATTGGCGGCGCGGCCGTGTTCCTGGCATCGCCGGCGGCAAACTATATCCATGGCCATGTCCTGGCCGTCGATGGCGGCTGGCTGGCCCGCTGATATCCCGTCCTGCGCCTGCCAGCGGGTGGGCGCAGGACACCCTTGATCAAAGAGGAGGGCTCAGCCTCCCGTTTCACCACAGGAGGACGGATGCCCGATATCGACCGGCGGAGCGCGTTGACCGGGGCTGCGGCCCTGCTGGGCGCCAGCCTCGCTCGCCCGGCGCATGCCGCCACCGCCAGCATCGTGACGACCCGCAAGGGCCGGGTTGCCGGCACCCGCGAGGGCGGCCTCCATGTCTTTCGCGGCCTGCGCTATGGTCAGGATACCGCGCCGCGCCGCTTTCAGGCGCCGCTTGCGCCCGACGACTGGACCGGCACGGCCGATGCCGGCGCTTTCGCGCCCTCCTGCCCGCAACAGGGCAAGCAGGAGCCGGAGAGCGAGGATTGCCTGTTCCTCAATATCTGGACCCCCGGCCCGGACCCGCGTGCCAAGCGGCCGGTGATGCTCTACATCCATGGCGGCGCCTATTCCAACGGCTCCGTGGTCGATCCGCTGACCCATGGCGATCGGCTGGCGGCGCAGGGCGATGTCGTGGTCGTGACCGTCAACCACCGGCTCAATATCTTCGGCTATCTCTATCTCGCCCGGCTCGATCCGCGCTTCGCCGACAGCGGCAATGCGGGCCAGCTCGACCTGATCCTCGCGCTGCAATGGGTGCGCGACAATATCGCGGCCTTTGGCGGCGATCCCGGCAACATCCTGGTCTTCGGCCAGTCGGGCGGCGGCGCCAAGGTCGCGACGATGATGGCGATGCCGGCCGCTACCGGCCTGTTCCATCGCGCCATCACGATGAGCGGGCAGCAGGTGACGGCGTCCGGCCCACTCAACGCGACGAAGCGGGCGCAGGCCTATCTCGCCGGGCTGGGCGTAAAGGCCGATGACCTGTCATCTTTGCTGTCACTTTCAACGGCGCAACTGGTGGAGGGGCTGGCAGCGCAAGACCCGATCTTGGGTGGCGGTCTCTATATGGGCCCGGTGCTCGACATGACGCATCTTGCGCGCCATCCCTTCTGGCCCGATGCGCCGCCCCAGTCACAGGCGATCCCGATGATGCTGGGCAACACCCATGACGAAACCCGCGCCTTCATCGATCCTCACGGCCCCAGGCTCCAAGGGCTGGACTGGTCCAATCTCGCCGCCCGGATGGCGCCGGAACTGCGCATGGACCTTTCGCCAGAGTGGATCGTCGCCCAATATCGCGCGCGCTATCCCGACTGGTCGGCGGAGCGCATCTTCTATGCCGCGACCACGGCCGGGCGCAGCTGGCCGGGGCAGGTGCTGGAGGCGGAGGCACGGGCGCGGGGCGATGCACCGACCTGGGTCTATCAGGTCGACTTTGCCTCGCCGACCCAGCCCGAACGCGGCGCGCCGCACACCATGGATATCGCGCTCGCCTTCGGCACGCTCGATGCGCCGGGCAGCTTCACCGGCACGGGCACAGGTGCCCAGGCCGCCTCGCGCGCGCTGATGCAGCGCTTCCTGGCCTTCGCCCGGCGCGGTGATCCCAATGGCAGCGGAATGGCGCCCTGGCCGCAATATCGGCTGGACCGGCGCCAGACGATGATCGTCGATGTCGATAGTCATGTGGAAAGCGATCCGCGCGGCTGGGAGCGGGAACTCTTCGCACGCGTCCCCTATATCCAGCCGGGTAGCTGAACGCTGTTCGTTGCCGGGCCGCAACCAAAAGGGGGTGGGCGCGTTGAGTCCGCCCTTGCAGTTGGAGGAACCGCATGGATACCCAGGATGTCGATTATGTCTCGGAAGGCGGCGAGCTGCATTTTCTCGCCGCCCTGGTCGATGAACTGATGCGCCGGCTGATGCTGTCGGGCGTGCTCAGCCAGGCCGAACTCAACGCGATCGAGGCGGATGTCGCCAAGCGCATCGGCAATGTGCCGCGCGCCTGGTAACTTGCTTGGTCAGTGAACCACCGGATAGCTGATGATCAGTGCCAGCGGTTCCTTGCCGACCTGCCGGATGCCGACCTTGGCGTCCTTGTGGAGATAGGCGGCCATGCCCGGCGTCAGCGGCTTTTCCACGCCGTCGGACGTCACCACCCCTTCGCCCGACAGGACATAATAGACCTCGTCATGGGCGATTGGATGGACGCCGATCGCCGCGCCGACATGCAGCACGCGCTTGCGGAATTCCATGCTGCGCGGCTGCGGCACGGCGTCGCTGATGCGATAGGCGGTCGACATGCCAATCTCGCCATGGGGCGGCGGCTCGTTGCGCATCACCTCGCGCTCGTCGACGACCACCATCGGCGGCGCGGCGACGGCCGCCAGCAACAGCATCAGGCTCATGGCTTTGGCTCCTGTCGCATCATCTTGTCGCGGTCCGACAGATGCTCGGTTGTCTCGTCCTTCTGGCCGGGATAACGCCCCGATTTCGGCTCCATCGTGTCGAGATTCCACTCGCCCTCGACAAAGGGCGCGCGGGTCGGCGCGAATTTGGGATAGCCGCCGACCTGTTTCTCATTGTCGATAATCTCGCCGCGCCCTTCGGCGACGAAAAACAGCACACGCAGGTCGTCGGCATCCCGGTCCCAGGGGCGAGCGCCCGCGCGCCACAGCACATGGGTCTCGACATCGCGCACCGGCAGAACGTCCAGCCCCTGCCACCAGGTTGGCGGTGTCTGCGTCTCGATCAGCCTGGCCTTGGTCTCGCCATAGCGGCCGAACATCGGCAATGGCTTGCCGAACTTGTCGACGGCCAGATTGTCCTTGCCATAATATTCCAGGTCGCCATCGCCGCCCAAGGTCAGGAAGGGCAGGTCGGTTGCCGTCGATACGCCGCCGCGCATGACATTGCCGACCGCCGCCAGCTTGCCATTCTGATAGGGATGTTCGCCCCATTCCAGCGCCATCAGATTATAATGCACGCTGCGTTCGCCCGGATCATAGATGATGTTGTTGACCACGGCGGCATGGACGCCGCCCTTCAATAGCGGGTTGCGCTCGACATTATGGGCATAGACGTTGCGATAAATGAGGATGTTGGTCGCATTGTCGTGGATCAACGTGCCCTTGCTATGCTCGCCCTTGGGGTGGCTGGCATTGGCCAGGCCCTCGGCCGCCAGATTATAGGAAAAGGTGATGTTGTGCGCCGTGTTGGCGCGCCATTCGTCGGGCGTCTTGCCGTTGAAGCGCGGGCCGGATGCCGACATATTCTCGTCGATTGCCCAGGTGAAGCTGCAATGGTCGACGATGATGTCATGGCCGCCGACCACCGACATGGCATCCGCCTCCCATCCGCTCAGCAGCGGCTGGTCGTCCACACCGGTGCGCACGCGGATATGGCGCATGATGACGTCATGGGTGGCGATGTCGATGCCCGACCGGATCAGGGTGATACCGGGGGAGGGGGCGGTCTGACCCGCAATGGTCAGATAGGGTTCGCGGATGGTGATGGTCTGGCGCGCCATGTCGATGACCCCGCCGACCTCGAATACGACGATGCGCGGGCCCTTCGCCTCCAGTGCCGCCTTCAGGCTGCCGGGGCCATCGGCCGCCAGCGTGGTCACGCGGATGATGCGGCCGCCCCGGCCGCCGGGCGTGGTCGATGCCCAGCCGACGGCGCCGGGAAAGGCGGCCTGTGCGTTGGATGTGCTGGTCCGGGCCGGGGTGGCGGATAGAGTTGCTGGCAGGGGGATCAGGGCAAGGCCGGCAAGCGGCAGGGCGATCAGTCTGACGGTTATTTTCATGCTTCCGAAAGCTCCTCTCCTGGCCAGACTTGCACCGTGGCGGCGATGATGCAAGCAATTTGACACCGGTGTCGAATCTGTTTGCAGTCATTGTGGCAGCGAGGCGAAGGCGCGGGTTGCGCTCCGTCATTCTACGCCATGTGGCCCATATTGCGGTGCAAAATGGCTCGATATGGACGCTTTTCCGACAGGAGGGCGCGGAAAATCGCCGCGAGCGCTGGCTCGGCAGCTTCAGACATAATTGCCGCAATGATCATTGACATTGATCCGCAGTCGGGTCACAAGTTTCTGACACCGGTGTCTTCAAGGGGACAACATCGGGCCGCACCCCCAAAGAGGCGTGGCGGAAATATGGAGGGATGTTTCTATGATTGCGTTCGTACAGGCTTCGTCCGCCCGGAAATGGCTGTCCGCAGCCTCGACCCTGGCATGCGCCATCGCCTGCGTTTCCGCCGCTCAGGCCCAGGCCCAGTCCGTGCAGGGCGATGCCGCGGTTGCGCCGGATCAGGGGCAGGCGGGTGCTGCAGCCCAGGAATCCGACATCATCGTCACCGGTTTCCGCCAATCGCTGGGCGCGGCGATCAACCTAAAGCGTCAGTCGGTCAGTTCGGTCGATGCGATCGTGGCGGAGGATATCGCCAAGTTTCCCGACCAGAATCTCGCCGAATCCCTGCAGCGCATCCCCGGCATCTCGATCCAGCGTGACGGCGGGGAAGGGCGCGCGATCACCGTGCGCGGCCTTGGTGCGCAGTTCACCCGCGTGCGCGTCAACGGGCTGGAAACGGTCGCGACCTCGACCGATGGTGCCAGCTCGAACCGCGATCGCTCCTTCGATTTCAACGTCTTCGCGTCCGAGCTGTTCAGTTCGCTGGTCGTCCACAAGACCGCCGAAGCCTCGCTGGACGAAGGCTCGCTCGGCGCCGTGGTCGATCTCAACACCGGCAATCCGCTTGGTGGCAAGGAAGGGTTGACCCTCGTCGGTTCGGCGACCGCCTCCTATAATGATCTGGCCAAGAATTGGGGGCCGCGTCTGGCCGGCATCGCGTCCTGGAAATCGGCCGACGGCCGCTTCGGCGTCGCCCTGTCGGCGGCCTATTCGACGCTCGATACCAAGGAACTGGGCAATAACAGCGTGCGCTGGGCCCAGGCCCGCTTCGACAATGTCGATGGCACCGCCTGCTTCAGCCAGCCCAATTCGGGCGGTTCCTATATCCCGAGCGCAGCCTGTAACGATGCCGCGCTGTCCTTCCACCCGCGCATCCCGCGCTATGGCGAGGTGCGCCATGATCGTGAGCGGCTGGGCCTGACCGGATCAATCCAGTTCGCGCCGACCGACGCGACCAAGATCTCGATCGACGGCCTCTATTCGCGCTTCAAGGAAACCCGTGAGGAGAAGTGGGGCGAAGTGCTGCTGCGCTCCAACGAGCGGTCGATCAATGTCGTCAATCCGGTCTATGACGATAATGGCAACATGATCTCGGCCACGCTCAACGATGCCTGGGTCCGCACCGAACATTATTTGCGCAAGTCGAGCACCGAATTCTATCAGGTCGGCGGCACCTGGGACCAGGATGTGACGGACAAGTTCCGCTTCACCCTGTTGGGCGGCCTGTCCAAGTCCAACGCCGACATTCCGGTCGAAACCACGGTGGTCTTCGACGATCGCGATGCCCAGGGCTATAGCTATGACTATAGCGACATGAAGCATCCCAAGCTGACCTTCGGCACCAGCGTGACCGATCCGGCCAATTTCCAGCTCGCCGAAATCCGAGACCGTCCGTCCAACACCACCAACCGGTTCAAGACCGCGCAGTTGCGCACCGAATGGGACGCGGCGGAGGGGCTGACCGTGAAGGTCGGTTCGATGTGGCGCCGGTTCGACTTCAAGACCGTCGGCTATCAGCGCGATACCGCCGTCTGCGGCAATGGCGGCAAGGATCTGGTGCTGGGCACCATCACCTGCTCGCCGACCAGCCTGTTCGGCCCGAGCGCCGTCTATGGCTTCCAGGCCACGCCGGAATTGAGCGAACTCTTCACCCTGGGCAAGGCGGGCCAGCCGTCGGGCACCACCACCCAGTGGCTGATCCCGAACCTCGACGCGGCGACCGCCTACACCAAGCTCTATGACCGCGCGCTGGCGCTCGACGTCGGCAACAACCGGTCGGTGCGCGAGGAAGTGACCGGCGGCTATTTCCAGTTCGACGCCAAGGGCGACCTGTTCGGCCTCGAATATGCGCTGAACGCGGGCATGCGCTATGCCAAGACCGACCAGCGCTCGACCGGCCTCAATGGCGGCATTCCGGTGACGATCAAGCGCAGCTATGAGGATTGGCTGCCGGCCGCCAACCTGGCCCTGTTCCCGACCGACAAGCTGGTCATTCGCGCGGCGGTGGCCGATGTGATGACCCGCCCGACGCTGGGCAGCCTGACGCCGGGCGGTTCGGCCGACGGCTTCCAGTATCGTGTCAGCTACGGCAATCCCTATCTCAATCCCTATCGTGCGACCGCCTATGACCTCGCCGTCGAATGGTATTTCGCGCCCCAGTCGCTCTTCTCGGTCGCCCTGTTCAAGAAGGATGTGCAGAGCTTCCCGGTCGCCGCGACCATTTCCAACGCAACCTTCGCGGAAACCGGCCTGCCGGCTTCGGTGCTGGTCAGTTCTTCGCCCGCCGCGCTCAATCCGGCGCTGCAGGCCGAACCGATCTGGACCATCGCGACGACGGTCAACGGCACCGGCGCCTCGCTGAAGGGGGCGGAAATCGCGCTGCAGCTGCCCTTCACCTTCCTGCCGGGCATCTTCAAGCATTTCGGCATCCTGGCCAACGCGACCTTCATCGACTCCAACGCCACCTATAATGTGTCGGGACCGGCGGTCGTGCCGGGTGGCGGCCTGGTCAATGTCGCGCGGGACAACACGTTGTTCGGCGTGTCGAAGCGGGCCTATAACGGCACCCTCTATTATGACGACAACCGCTTCAGCGCGCGCGTCTCGGCCAGCTATCGCGGGCCTTACAGCGACCAGAACAGCGGCACTGGCAACGTCTTCGAAGGCTATAATTCGACCGTCAATGTCGATGCCTCGGTCCGTTACAAGGCGACCGACTGGCTGGAATTCACTCTCGACGGCATCAACCTGACCGATGAATATCGCGGCCGCTACACCGACCTCGATGCCAATCGCAACTATGAGTACAACCATTTCGGCCGCACCTTCCAGTTCGGCGCGCGCGTGAAAATGTAATCCTCCCTTCGGGTCGCGCCGTCACGGGCCAGCCGCCTTCTGCACGAGGTGGCTGGCCCTTTTTCTTGGGCCAGTGGTGGGGCAGGGATGGTGCCGGGCAGACGACAGCAATAGTCCATCATATAATGACATTGACTCGCGTTAGCGTTCTCAAATATGGCGCCGCCAAGAATATTTGGGGGATTATATGGTGCGGTCGTCTTTCTTCTTTTCCGGGGCGGCGATCGTCGCGCTGGCAAGCCCAGCCATGGCGCAACAGGCGCCGGATGCCGATATGGACCAGGCTCGCGCCGACATCATCGTCACCGGCGAAAAGAGCGCCCGCACCCTGCAGCAGACCCCGACCAGCATCGCCGTTGTCACGCCCGAGACGATCGAGCGCGAGGCGCTGATCACCATCCAGGACGTCTATAACCGCACCGCCAACCTGTCCGAAACCTATGGTTCGTCGGGCTTCACCATCCGCGGCATCAGCAACAGCGGCGTCGGCGCGGGCGGGCAGGCAGACGCCGCCAGCGTCTATGTCGATGGCGCGCCGGTGCCCAAATGGGCGCTCTATGGCGGCCCGACCGACCTGTGGGATGTGCAGCAGGTGGAAGTGCTGCGTGGCCCGCAATCGACCATCCAGGGCCTCAATGCGCTGGCCGGCGGCATCGTCATCACCAGCAAGGATCCCTCGCTGACCCGCTGGGGCGGCGACGCGCGCGTGCTGTGGAGCGAATATGATGATCGCACCTTCTCCGCCGCGATCGGCGGACCGATCATCAAGGATGAACTGGGCATCCGCCTGTCGGCCGAGCGCCGCAACGATCGTGGCCTCATCTACAATGTCACCCGCGACGAATATAGCGATGCGCTGGAGTCGCTCAATCTGCGCGGCAAGATCAAATGGACGCCGCAGGCGATTCCGGGGCTGGAGGCGGTCGCCAGCTATAATCGCGTCCGGCGCGACGGCGGCTATCTCTACGAATATGCCCGCACCGACGTGCCCAATTATTTCAACCATCGCGTCGCCACCGGCGACCAGCCCAGCCGGGGCAAGATCGACAGCGACCTTGCCGTCTTCAACATCAGCTATCCGCTGGCCCAGGGGCTGAAACTGTCGAGCGTCACCTCCTGGAACCGCTCGCGCGTTCATTCGGTGATCGATACCGATGGCACGCCGCAGGATATCCAGGCGATCGACAATCGCTATAATTACCGTACCCTGACCCAGGAAATGCGCCTCAACTATGATGGCGAACGGCTGAGCGGCCTGCTGGGCGCCTGGTATTATCGCCGCACCGGCAGCATCGACCAGAATAGCCGAGTGAACATCGATACGCCGACCGCCACCATCGCCGCCCTGCTGCGCGCCAATGGCGCGACTGCGGCGCAGGCGACTTTCCTCAGCAATGCCTATGCGGCACAACTGCCGGTCATCCCGGTCGCCTATTCGGCCGACCAGCCCGAAAAGGTGGAGACGATGGCGCTGTTCGGCGACGCCCGTTTCAAGCTGACCGACCGGCTGACCCTGATCGGCGGTTTCCGCTACGATCATGAGCGCAACCGCTATGCCGCGCAAACCGTGGCGACCTTCAACGGCACGTTGCCCGATGCCAATTTCCTCGGCGCGGCCTATGCGCCGATCATTTCGCTGATCAACCAGGGCGTTCTGGGGCTGGTCGACGATGCCTCCTCGCCGCTGGCGTCCAACAGCCGCAGTTTCAACGCCTTCCTGCCCAAGGCCGGGATCAGCATGGACTGGACGCCGGGCCTCACCACCGCCTTCACCGTCCAGCGCGCCTATCGCTCGGGCGGCTCCAGCCAGAACCCGGCCCGCGCCCTGCTGGTCGCCTATGATCCGGAATATAGCTGGAATTATGAAGGCTCGCTGCGCTCCAAATGGCTCGACGGGCGCCTGACGCTCAATGCCAATGCCTTCTACATGACGTGGAAGGACCAGCAGGTCACCGCCTATTTCGGTCAGAATGCCTATGATTACAACACGGTGAACGCGGCCGGATCGCATCTTTACGGGTTCGAGGTGGAAGCGAATGCCACGATCGCGCGGGGCATCGATCTCTATGGCTCGGTCGGCCATGTCCGCACCAAATTCACCGATTTCGTCCTGCCCGCAGGGGCGACCAGCACGGTTGACCTCACCGACACCCAATTCCCCTATGCGCCGCGCTGGACCCTGTCGGGCGGCATCAATGCGCAGTTCGGGCCGGGCTTCGTCGCCAATCTCAACGCCAATTACCGTTCGTCGGTCTTCACCGGCGTCGGTCAGGATCAGGGCCAGTACAAGGTCGGTGGCCGCACGGTCGTGAATGGCAAGATCGGTTATGAGACCGATCATTGGTCGCTGTTCGTCTTCGCCCGCAACATCCTCAACGAGGATTATATGCAGTACCAATATGCCGCGATCGATCAGGCGATCCTGGGCGAACCCCAGACCGTCGGCGTCGGCGCGAGCATCCATTGGTGATCGCGCTCGCCAGCCTGCTGCTTATCGCAGGCGGCGCCCTGGGCGCTGCCCTGCTGCGCCGCTCCTGGGTGCGGCGGGATCGCTCCGTGCTTGGCCTGCTGCTGGCGGGATGGGCCATATTGATCGGCCTGCTGGTCGCTGCCTTCCTGCTGATCGGGCCAGTCAAGGGTCTGGCCTTGGGACTGGCGATGGAGGGGATCGGAGCGCTCGCCATCATCTGGTTCGGCCGGGTCCGGCGCAAGGCGGCGCGGGTGCGCGATGCCGATGTCGCGCCCGAACCGCTGGAGGAGCCCGGCCGCTTCTGGCGCGGAGTGCTCCGTGCCTTGCTCGCCGGGCCGCTCGGCATGACGGCGGCGATGGGTGTCGCCTTTTGCGTTACGGTCTATCTGCCCGGTGATCCGCGCACCCGGATCGTGCTTGGCGGCCTGTTGCTGCCGATCCTGTGGGGGCTGGCCATGACCTGGACTCTGGCGGACCGGCGCCTGCTCCGCGCCACCGCCGTGCTGGTCGGCACCAGCATCATCGGCTTCGGCCTCGCCGCCTTGGGAGGGGCCGCATGAACGACCAGAGCGACCAGAGCGTCCAGACCAACAGCCGGGCGAAGAAATGGCGCTGGCCCTTGTCGCCCGAAACGGTAAGATCGGTGCTCAGCAGCCATTCGGTGCTGGGCCTCGCCTTTGCCGCGATCATCTATATCGTCTGCCTGACCGGCACGGTCGCGGTGTTCGCGCCCGATCTGGAACGGTGGGAAGTGCCGGCGACGCCGGTGGTGACCAGCCTGTCGGATGCCTCGGTCGCCCGCGCCATCGCCGAAGCGGCCAGGCGTGCGCCGGCCGACACCACCCTCTATCTGTCGCTGCCCACCGCGAAACAGGATGGCGCCAGCCTCACGGCCTTCAGCGCGACCTATGAACATAAATGGGGCGTGGCGGCCGATGGGGCGCTGTCCGATCTCGAAGCGGTCTGGACCGAATTCCTGATCCACCTCCATATCAACCTGCATCTGCCGCGCAGTTGGGGGCAGTTCATCGTCGGCCTGACCGGCGTGGCGCTGCTCTCCTCTCTGGTGTCGGGCATATTGGCGCATCCGCGCGTCCTGCGCGATGCCTTCCACCTGCGCCTGGGCGGTTCGCGCCGCCTGCAGGAGGCGGACCTGCACAATCGCCTCGGCATCTGGGCCTTGCCCTTTCACTTCACCCTGGCGCTGACCGGCGCGCTGCTGGGCCTCAGCACCATCATCGTCGCTATGCTGGCGATGCTGCTCTATCGCGGCGACATGGGGAAGGTCTACGAACTCTTCCTCGATCCGCCGCCCAAGGTTGATGCGCGCGCCGCGCCTATTCCCGATATCGCCCGGCTGATCGCCGATGCCCGCGCCCGCGCGCCGGCGGCCGTGGCGGACAATATCATGGTCGAACGGCCTGGCCGCGCCGATATGCGCATCTCGATCCACAGCGGCCGGTCGCACTTGCTGACCCAGCAGGACGAGGTGCAATATGATGCGCGCGGGCAACTGCTCCATCAGGAACGGCCGCAGGATCTGGTCGCCGGCACCCGGATGCTGAGCGGCATCGGCCAGCTGCATTTCGGCTGGTTCGGCGGGCTGCCCGTGCGGATCGCCTATGGCCTGCTCGGCATTGCGCTGTGCATCGTCACCTCCAGCGGCGTGACCATCTGGCTGGCCCGCCGCCGCGATCGCGGCCGGCCCGCGCCGCAATGGGAACGGATCTGGGCGGCGATCTGCTGGGGCCAGCCGGTCATCCTGGTGCTGACCGCCGCGCTGGCCTTCGCCTTGCCGCATGTGTCGCTGCCGCTGGCCTGGCTGGGCCTCACCATTCTGTCTGTGCTGACTGCGGGTATGGCGCAGGCGCTGCCCGGTCCGCGCCTGTCGCGCGGCCTGCAATGGGCGTTGGTCGCCGGCCTGCTGGCGGTGGCGCTGCTTCACGGCGCACCGCTGCTGGCGGGCGGGCAGGGGCTGCTGGTCGACCTGTTGCTGCTTGCCGGCGGCATCGGCCTATTGCTCGCGCTGCTGCGCAGCCGCGCTCCAGCCAAGGTCTAAGGCAGAAACTTGCCATTCCCCTCCCGTAAACGGGAGGGGCAGCGAGACTTGCGCGCGCAGCGCGCCAATCGCAGCGGGGTGGGCTTTCGCGCAACTGCCCCGGCTTTCCTACTCGCCCCTTCTCTGATCTACCCTTGGGGATGCAAGAGCCGCCCCATCTCCTCGCCAGACCACCCGCCTGTCGCGTGGCTGTCGCTTCATTGTCGCCTTGGTGTCGCGTCGCAGGCGCTTTACCGGCGCATTGGCCCGAAATAGCCCGCACGACACTGTGAACTTCGACTGTCGCGTCCCGTGTCGGCTCCAATCGGCCTAGAGCGCGCGAAAACGGAAGTCGGTGAAGCGCGCTTCACCCGCACCGGCGGAATAGAGGCCGGGGCGCAGCATCAGGAAGCCGCCGCGCACATTATGGTGATAGCCCGACACTTCCATCCCCCGGTCGAAGCGTGTCCAGCTCCTGCCGTCGTCACCGCTGACGTGAAAGCGGATGATATGCCGGTCGTTGGTGACGCGCATCCGCATCCGGCGGCCATGGGGATTGGCGGGGCGGCCGCGTTCGATGCCATATTGATGGGTGACGAACCGCTCCTGGTCGAAGCCAAGCCCGCAATAAAGCTGCTCGTCATAGAAGAGCAGCAGTCCGGCGACGCCACCCGGCGCGATCTCGATCATGCATTCGAACTGATAGGCCTGATCGCCCGCCACCAGCAGCAGCGGCGACGAACTGGAGGGGGCGGTGCCGCTGGCCTTCAGGACCAGCGATCCGCCCTCGACCCGCGCCCGCTGCGCTTCCTGCGGCGAAGGCTTGAAGAAATTCCATCGCGATCCCAGGCGCAACACACTGAAATCATCCGACAGTGGCTGGCCATGCGGCCCGGCCTGGCCGCCCCTGGGCTTGGCGATCGGTTGCGACAGATCGCCGCCGGTCATGCGGAACCAGCCATCCGCCGTCCATTCGACCGGGTCGAGCAACGTCTGCCGCCCCAATGTCCAATAGCCATTTTCATAGCCATGATAGACCGACCACCAGCTGCCGTCCGGTCCCTCGACCAGGGTGGCATGGCCGCGCGACCACCATTTTTCGGTCCGGTCGACGGTGCGCACGATCGGGTTGGCCGGACAATTCTCCCACGGGCCATGGATCGACCGCGACCGGGCGGCGATCACCATATGCCCGGTCGGCGGTCCGGCCGTGCCGCCCACGGCGGTCACCAGATAGAAATAGCCCTTATGGCGCAAAATCTTGGGGCCTTCGGGCGAGAAACCCTCGACATCCCAGTCGTCGGGATAGTGCCAGGGGTCATAGACATGTTCGGGCTGGCCGACGGTCGCCAGGCCATCGTCGGTCAGGCGCACCCGGTCGCCGCCCGACAGGAACAGCCAGCGCGACCCATCCTCGCCCACCGCATGGCCCGGATCGATATGGTTGGGCAGATTGAGGTCGATCGGATCGCTCCACGGCCCCTCGATCCGCTCGGCCCAGATCACATAGCTGGTGTTGGGCGATGCCTTGACCGGGATGTAGAGATAATAGCGGCCCTTATGCTTGCACAGTTCGGGCGCCCAGACCGACCCGATATTCCGGTGGAGCGCCGGGCCGACCGGCCGCCAGTTCACCAGGTCGCGCGAATGCCAGATGATGAGGCCGGGATAGGAATCGAAGGTCGAGAAAGTCATGTAATAATCCGCGCCATCCTTCAGGATGGTGGGATCGGGATGGTCGCCCGCGATCAGCGGATTGAGGAAGCGGCCGTCGCCCAGATCGGCGATGCGCTGATGGTCGAAGCCGCGCCGCCAGTCGGGCGCGGGGGCAGGCGTGGCCGGTGGAGCAGGGGGTGCCGCCCGCGCCTCGCTCAAACCACCTGCCAGCGCCGCCGAAGCCGTCGCCAGCAATGCGTCCCGTCGGCTGACTGCCATGACCCTCTCCCGATTATTGATACCGGTTACCTAAGGGCCATGACCTGATGCTGTCAAATGGCGCGGACCTCTTCTTCGTAAAGCTCCAGCGGCAGTCCGTCGGGGTCGGCGAAGAAGGTGAAGCGCCGGTCGGTATATTCGTCCACCCGCACCGGCTCGCACGCCACGCCATGGCTTTCGAGCCGGGCAACCTCCGCATCCAGGTCGCTGACGGCAAAGGCAAGGTGGCGGAGGCCACAGGCTTCCGGGCGCGAGGGGCGCGGCGGCGGATTGGGGAAGGAGAAAAGCTCGATCTGCGCGTCGCCGACGGCCAGATCGCATTTCCAGCTGTCGCGTTCGGCGCGATAGACCTCGTTCAGCACGGGAAAGCCGAGAATGTCGACATAGAAATGGCGGGACCGGGCATAGTCGGACCCGATGATGGCGATATGATGGATGGCGTGCATCGCCCAGCGCTATCGCGGGATGCGCCCGTCGCGCAATGGCTATCCGGCGATCAGTGCCTGAAGATCGAGCAGCGCCCGGCCGAAGGACAGACCCTGCGGCCCCGCGACGAAGCGGGGTTCCCACTCCGGCCCGAACTTGTCCTTATAGGCGCGCAGTCCTTCAAAGCCGTAGAGCGCATTGCCATGCTGGTAGAGCAGCGCCCCCAGCTTCGACCAGAGCGGTGCCAGTCGGCGCGCCTCCAGCCCGGAAAGCGGGGCGAGGCCGAGGTTGAACCAGCGATAACCCTGCGCCTTGCCCCACAGCATCAGGTGGATGAACAGAAAGTCCATCGTGCCATAGGGGGCGCCGTCATCATGGCGCATCAGGTCGACCGACAGTTCGGACCGGTCGGCCGCGGCCCAGATATTGGCGAAGGCGACGATCCTGCCCTCCTGCCGCACCATAGCGCAGTCGAACCGCGCCATATAGGCGCGATCGAAGCGGCCGATGCTGAAGCATTTTTCCTTATGCCCCTTGGCCTGGAGCCAATGGGCGGAAATCTCGGCCAGCCGGTCCATTTCCTGGTTCAGCATGGCGGCGGGGATGATCTCGAAACTGGCGCCCTCCCGCGCCGCACGCCGCTCGGCATAGCGCAGCGGCTTGGCATCCGGGCCGTCCAGCGTGAAACCGGCCAGATCAACATGCGCTTCCTCGCCATATTTGACGATCTGCAACCCCAGTTCGATCGCCAGCGGCAGCATGTCCTGGCTGATCTGGTAGAGCAGCAGGCGGCCCTGCGCCGCATCGGCCTGTTCACGCAGCCGCCAGAGCAGATCCGCCCATTCGCTTCGGGCGCCGACAGGATCGCCCATGACGATCCAGCTATGCCCTCTGATCTGGTACATCAGGCAACAGGTGCCGCCATCCGACACCAGGAAGCGCTTGTCGCCGATATAGGCGAGATTGGCGTCGGTGCGCTCGGCCAGCGCCAGCGCGGCCTCTGGCGGGGCAGCGGCGTCGCTGGCCAAGGCGGGAATGGTCGCGGCCGGGCGCAGCAGACGCCAGAGCGCCACGCCGATCAGCAGGACGGCAACGGCGAGGCTAGCGCGCAGGAAGCGCGACGCATCGGCGCGGGCGGCAAAATGCCACCAGAGGTCGTTCTGATATTCGACATGCTTGTAGGCGAAGAAGCCGATCCAGACGCAGAGGCCCAGAACCACTGCGACCGTCGCAAGCCAACCGGGGGTGAAGGCGTCGGCGATGAGCTGGGTCCGACGATAGAAGGCCGGGCGCGCCCATTGCAGCAGCGCGGCGATCAGCAGCATCGCCGCCGCCTCCTCATAATCCAGCCCCTTGAGCAGCGAGAAGATCGCGCCGGCCAACAGCAGGATGCGGGTCAACCAGAAGGCGCCGTCCAGCCGCCGATAGAGGCCGGCCGACAGGATCAGCAGCGCCGCGCCGACCAGGCTGCCAGCCATGTGGGAGGCTTCGAGGAAGGGGAGGGGCACGACGCTGTTGAGGGTCGCGACCCGGTGCGGGATGGCCGGGAGCGAACCCGATACCAGCAGGATGGCGCCGCCCAGGAAGACGAGCGCTGCCGTCATGATCGGCGCAAGGCCGGTCGTGACGGCTTGCAGCCCGCGCAGGGTCCGGCGCAACGGCTGCCGCCAGCGCCAGCCCTCCTGCGCAACGATGATGCCGACCGCGATCAGCAGCGGCAGGATATAATAGACCAGTCGATAGGCGAGCAGCGCGGCGACCAGTTGCGGCCGGTCCACGCCGGGCAGGGCGGCGAGCATCACCAGTTCGAACACCCCGACGCCGCCGGGCACATGGGTCAGCAGCACGGCGACGATGGCGAGCGCGTAGCCCAGGAAGAAGGCAGGCCAGGCGTGCAGGCCGACGCCGGGCACCAGGACGAACAGCGCAGCGCTGGCCGCAGCGAGATCGATCACGCCGATGCCGATCTGGCAGAATATCCGCGAGGCAGGCGGCAGCGGCAGGGACATGCGGCCAAAATGCAGCATCCGTCCCTGCCGGCCGGCATAGAGGATCAGGCCGATGATGGCCGCGAGGGTCAGACTGCCCGCCAAACGCAGCATTGGCGCGGACAGGCGAACATCGCCTATCGACAGCGTCTCCGGCCGCCAGACCAGCATGGCCGCCGCCAGCGTCAGGACGCTGCCCCAGAAGGTGGCGCTAGCGATCGCGACCACCCGCGCTACATCGGCAACGCCCAGCCCCGCCGCGCTGTAGATGCGGTAGCGTGCCGATCCGCCGGTCAGCAGCGACAGGCCCAGATTATGGCTGAGCGTATAGCTGGTGAAGGAAGCGAGCGCAGCCGTGCCATAGGGCAAGGTGCGGCCGATCGAGCGCAGCGCCAGCACGTCGTAGAAGGTGAGGGTAACATAGCTGATCCCGGTCAGCAGCAGGGCGGGTATCAGGGCTGTCGGGCCAAGTGCGTGAAAGGCTGCGCGAATGTCGCGCACATGCACATCGTGCAGCAGATGGTAGAGTGCGACGAAGCCGAGCACGGCGAGCAGCACGACCAGCCCGACCGACAAGGGCGTCTGGTAACGGCGCAAATATGTCATGGCCCCCATCTGTCGCTACCCCGTCTTGACCCGGTGCCAGAGCTGGCTGCGGCAGAAAAGCCCACCCAGTATGCAGCCGGAAATCTTCAGCTGGTCCGGCCCCTGCTGGTCGATGGTGGAATAGAAGGTGCGGCCCATGTCGGGCACATAGACCCGCCCGGCCCAATGGCCCGGTCCCTTGGGGCGATAATCCTGCAACAGGGTGGTGCCGACCAGATGCGGGATGCCGGCATCGCTGGCATCGGCCAGCGCCTCGGCATTGGCGTGGCTGATCCAGCCGCACAATCGGTCCTGGCAGGCGCCGGTCGTGACCGTGACGCTGCCGCGCGGATTGATCCAGGAACCCAGCACCGGATCGGCCGCCATCGCCGGAACGGTGATGATCAGGCTGATGCCGGCAAGGAACAGGCGCAAGGCATGAGGCATGAGTCAGATCTTCCGGATCAATCCCTGCCGGGCGAAGGCCGCGTGCAGGACATGGTAGAGCGCATCGACATCATGGTGCAACGGGTGTCCGCCCGGCAGTGCGATGGTCTGCCCATTGGGCTGGTGCAGCAATGGGCACAGGCTGGCCGCTTCCTCCTGCCCATGAACGCAGAGCAAAGGCGCCCAGTCGAGCTTGCGGGCAGTCGGCAAGGCATCCGCCTCTGCCATCGCAAAGGTGAATATTTCGCCGGGGGACGCGCGATATTCGACCGTGGCGCCTGGCACGACCAGCGTCACCATGGCGATGGCATGGCGTTGGGCAGCGGGCAGCGCGGCAAGGCCGACATGCGCCATGTCGGCGCCGAACGACTGGCCGATCAGGATGACCGGCGCAGCGGGATCGATGCCGTGGGCCAGGGCCAGGGCCTGGCTGATCAGTGCGGTGGCCTCTGCCGGGCTGCGGGTCTTGCGAAAATAGGTCAGCGAATTGACGCCGACGGTCGGCATGCCGTCTCGCGTCAGGCGTGCCATGATGCCCGGCCCCATGCCGACCTTCATGCCCATGTCGCCCGACAGGATGATGGCGATCGGCGTGCCATGGCCCGGCCGATAGCCCTGAGGGCGGGAGAGGAAAAAGGGATCGCCGCCCAGATAGCCGAGCCATTGGAAGGTTGCAGCGAGAAGGGCCAGGATCAGGATGGGCAGGATATACCGGATGCTCTTGCCGCCGCGCGTCATCATGCCATCTCCTCGATAGACCCGAGCGCCCGGCACGTCGGGAGGAGACCGACGTGCCGGGCTGTGAGCGGTCGGAACAAGACCCACGCGTTCCGACCGTTCGGCCAGCTGGTCCAAGCTGGCCTGTTTCGTGCCACCCAAGGGGGAGGGGAGGTGGCACGACCGATATGGTCGATGACGGCCTGCGGTAGCGTGGCTGGAAGATGAACTTTTGGAGAGGCTGCCGATCAGATGCGACGGGCGACTGCGCCGGCGGCCCAGCCCATGCCGACGGCCAGGGCGATGGCGGTCAGGCCATAGAGGAAAGACCAGCGTTCGGCCGCGACGGCCATGAACTGTTCGAAGCCCGATTTGCGGACATGGATGTCGCGCACCGCCGCTGCCACGACGCGGCCATCCTGCACCAGGAAGGTTTCGGCGGTATAATCGCCCACGATCACACGAGCCGACAGCGGCAGGCGGGCGCGATAGAGCACGCCGTCGCTGATCTCCACCGTGCCAGGGCGTTCGACGAACAGGCCGTTGCGCTGGCGCAGATCGACCAGGCCGGCCTGGAACCGGTCGAGTTCGGCGCTGTCGTTGAGCGAGGAGGGGGAGAGTTGCAGCTTGTCGAGGCCCAGTTCGTAGATTGCGGCGGTGCGCTCATCGACGATCTGGGCGATCGGCCGGGAGGAGGCCATGGCGTAGAAGCTGGGCGCAGAGCGAAAGCGGGCGCGGTCGGCATTGACCCAGATGCCGGCGACCTTCTGCTTCTCGCGCATAGTGATCGACTGTTCGGGGCCCTTCAGCACGACGACGATGTCCGCCGGCTTGTCCGGACGCCGACCGTCGGGATAGACGATGGCGCCGAACAGCAGCAGGTCCGCGCCGGTGAAGCTGTACTGGATCTCGACCTCGCGCTGCGACACATCGGGCACCAGTTGCGGTTCGTCTGCGGCACTCAGCAGCAGCGCCAGAGCCGGCAGGATGAGGCGGGATATCCTCATTTCACGTCGATCGTGAAGATTTCGTCGGGCCGCCAGCCCAGCCCCAGCGCCATGCGCGCGGCGACCAGCAGCACGATCGCGGCGAGCAGGATGCGCAGATATTCGGGGCGGATCGTCATCGACAGCCGGGTACCGACCTGCGCGCCGCTGACGCTGCCGATCAGCAGCAGCATGGCCAGCACCAGATCGACCGCCTTGGTGGTCATCGCGTGCATCATCGTCGTCGCCATGGTGACGAACAGGATCTGAAACAGCGACGTGCCGACCACCGACTGGGTGTTCATGCCGAGCAGATAGAGCATCGCCGGCACCAGGATGAAGCCGCCACCCACGCCCAGCAACATGGTCAGGATGCCGGTCGCCATGCCCAGCAGCAGCGGCGCCAGCGGCGAGATATAGAGGCCCGAGCGATAGAAGCGCCAGCGCATCGGCAGCGCGGCGACCAGCGGATGGTGGCGGCGCTTGCGCGCCTGCATGCGCTTGCCGGTCTTGAGCGCGATCAGTGCCTGGATCGACTCCTTCGCCATCAGCGATCCGATGCCGCCCAGCATCAGCACGTAGAGGATGCCGATCACCGTATCGATCTGCCCCAGCGACTGGAGCAGGCGGAAGATGAGGACGCCAAGGCCCGCGCCGACCACGCCGCCGGCGATCAGTACGCCGCCCATGCGGAAATCGACGGTGCCGCGCGACATATGGGTGACGACGCCGGACACGCTGGCGCCGGTCACCTGGCTGGCAGCGGAGGCTGCTGCGACCGTGGGCGGGATGCCATAGAAGATGAGCAGCGGCGTCGTGAGGAAGCCGCCACCCACGCCGAACATGCCCGACAACAGGCCGACGACGCCACCCAGTCCGATGATGACCAGGGCGTTCACCGACAGATTGGCGATGGGCAGGTATAGATCCATGCCCCATCGGGTTAGAGACAAAAGACTCCGAGCGAAAGCCGGGAGATGGCTGGCAGGCTAAAAATCGGCGGCGAGTGTGACCGCCAGGCCGGAAGTCGGTTTGGCTTGACCGGCGACACGTTCACGCCATTCGATCCCGATGCGTGCGGCGATCGCTGGAAGGGGCAGACGAAACTGGATTTCGGGGCCGATATCCAGTCGTTCGACATCGGGTTGCGCACCACCAGACAGGCTGAGGCCAACGCGCAGAGGGCTGCCCTTGATCGGCGCGAGCAGCGAGAATTTTCCGTCGATGAAAAGGTCACGCTTGTGCAGTCCCACCATGCCAGTCTGCGCATAAAGGCTGGCCTCGATCGGCCCGGCAACGGGTCTGGGGCCAAAACCGCCGACGAGCAACAGAGCGAAAGCGTCGCGCGCCTGGGTATCGAGCGCGATCCGTCGCTCGGCGGCAAGGCTGACGGCAATATGGCGTACTGGCTGATAGGACAGGCCGACCGCGGTTTCGGGCGCTTGGGGCGACTGGAGGGCCGTCGTGACCCGACCATAAGCGGCAAGGCGGCCCAAGGATCGGGGCATCAGGTCGAAGTCGATCCGCGCGCCGGCCTGCGACCCGCCGAGGCGCCCCACAGTGGCCAGGTCTGCGGATGAACCACCGCCGGAGCGCCAGAGCAGCCAGGCGCTGCCTTGCCAGCGATCATGGCCGACGGGCAATATTGTCGATACCGAAATGGCGAGGGGATCCATGGCTTTGGGCCGGGCTGGGGGAGGTCTTTGTCTGGAGGCGCCAGAGGTCAACGACCATGCGTTCGATAGTGGCGCGATGGCATAAGAGGCCCGGACTGGCTTGAAGGGCGAACTCGCACGGATGGGTTGCCACTTGTTGCCAACCGATATTGCCGTCTCTGCTCTGCGGATGATCGGGATCATGCGCTCCTGACGGGTGGGGGAGCCGATCCGACTGCCTTTGGCCGGGGCTGGCACTGTCGCTGGTAGCGGCGCTGTCGACGCGATCGTGCCGAACAGGCGCATGCCGGTCCAGCCGATGCACAGCATGAAAAAGAAGCGCACCGGCCGTCCATCGGCCGATGATCCGATCATGCCTGCTCCTCCATGTCGGGGAAGCGATGTTGCGTCTTGTCCCACACCAGTGGCTTGCCAAGCAGCGACTGGACATAGAGGATCACGGCGCGCCGGGCGGCCAGGATAGCGATCGCGTTGCCGACGAACATGCGCGGCACGGCCGCCAGTCCATGTCGCCAGCCATAGGCATGGCCGGCAAATATCGCGCGCATCATGATGCGCCATGCCATGAGCCAGAGATTGAGCGTCAGCAAGCTGTCGATCAGCGGCGTCGACGGGCGCATTTGCGGTGTAAGGAATGGGCGCGCCAGTTCCAATATGCTCCAGAGCAGCAGCGTGGCGTAGGCGGCGACGATGATCAGGGCCGCAAGGGTGGCGCGTCGGTCCCTGATCCGCATCCACCATTCGGCCGGGCCACCCTGCCAGCCCATCCGATCCCATCCGGCTAGCGAAATGCCGATGATCCAGCGCGCCTTCTGGCGGATGGCGGCCGGGGCGCTGTCGGGGAAATATTCGCGTGTCGCGACAAGACGGCCCTGTGCGTCACGGATGCGCAGGAAGATGCCCCGGCCGCCCATGTCGGCGATCCGCAACCCCGCCTCATAGTCTTCGGTCAATGATCCCGGATCGAATGGCCCCGCACCGGGGTGCGGGGCGAGAGCGGCCAATATATTTCTTTCAAAGGCGCAGGCGACGCCAGCAGAGGGAATGGATGCGCCAAGAAATTCCCTCACCGTCAGGGACTTCCCATGGGCTTCGGCAAACTCATCACAATAATGATTGGCGATCGCACGGGAAAACCAGGTGCCGCGACCGGGTAGTGGCAGGACCGGCAATTGCACCAGCGCGAACCGGTCGATCATATGATCGAACAGCCGGATTTCATCGGGATGCACGACGTCTTCGGCATCATGCATGACGATGGCCTTGAACCGGATGCCGCTTCGACCTTCCTCCGCCAGCATGCTGCGCCAGTTGATGTTCAGGCAATCGGCCTTCGTGGTCGGGCCGGGGCGGTCATTCAGGCACAATATGATATGCGGTTGATCGATGGCGATGGACGCAATCGCGTCGATTGTTGCCGGATCATTGGGATAGGCGCCGACGAATATGCGATAATCGGCATCGCCCCAGCAATGTACGGCATGGCGCAGCATTGCGCCGATGACGTCCGCTTCCTGCCAGGCAGGAATGAAGATGGCGATGCGGCCGGGCGTCGATGAAGGTGGCAATGTCGCCATTGTCATGCGGAGGCGGCGAGGATGCCGGACCGCCCGCCAGGCTCGGCGGATCAGGAATAGAATGTCGATCGCCAGATCATCCAGCCCGCCCAAGGCGAAGCCGATGACTGCGAACAACAATATCTCATAATGCAGCGCCTGTAGCGCGCCAAAGAGCATGTCCCCCACGATCCCGGATTCCCCCTGTCCCGATCGCCATGCGGCAGGACGAATTTATGTCATGAGAACAGCGGTCTTCCAAGTATTTTGGAGAAAGTCTGTCAACATTGGCCGGCGGATCTGGGTTGGACCTGAGCGGAAATTTCCCTAAGGGGGAAGAATGGCAATACCGGCAAGCACTTATGGAGAAGAGACGTGACCGAACGGCCCGTGTCCGCCCTCAGGAATTTCCTGAAGGGAGAAGCAGGCAGTGGCGTCTTGCTGATGATTTCGGCCGCGATCGCAATGATCATGGCGAATCTTCCTGGTGCTGCCGGCCATGTCTATCATGACATCTTCCATATGGTGACGGGGCCGGTGCTCGCTCCTGCACTCGGTCCCATGACGATCCATTTGTGGGTCAATGACGGACTGATGGCGATCTTCTTTCTGCTCGTCGGGCTGGAGATCAAACGTGAGTTCGTCGATGGCGGACTGTCCACCTGGGAGAGGCGGCGCCTGCCTTTCATCGCGGCGGGGGCAGGCATGATCGCGCCGGCGCTGGTCTATCTGGCTGTTACGGCTGGGGAGCCGGCTCTGGCGCGCGGCTGGGCGATCCCGGCGGCCACCGATATTGCCTTCGCGATCGGGGTTCTGGCGCTGCTGGGATCGCGGGCTCCCGCATCGATCAAGCTGTTCCTGACGGCTGTCGCGATCGTCGACGACATGGGTGCGGTCGCGATCATTGCGCTGGCCTATAGCCAGGGGCTGGATGTCATGGCTTTGGCCGGCGCCTTTGTCGTCCTGCTGGTCATGTTCGGGATGAACCGTGTCGGTGTGCGGGCCTTGGCACCTTATCTCATCGGCTTCCTGCTGCTCTGGTATCTGATGCTGCTGTCGGGCGTGCATGCTACGATCGCGGGCGTGCTTGCCGCCATCACCATTCCGGTCAATCGCACGCCGGGGGCGCCGGATGCGGTGGACAGTCCGCTCCATCGTCTGGAACATCTGATCCATCCTTGGAGCGCCTATCTGATCGTACCGCTCTTCGGCTTCGCCAATGCCGGCATCACGCTCAATGGCGAAGCGATCGGCGCTTTGCTCAGCCCCTTGCCGATCGGCGTGGCGCTGGGGCTGCTGCTTGGCAAGCAACTGGGCGTGTTCGGCAGTATCTGGCTGGCGCAGAAACTGGGCATCGCGGCGCGGCCTTCGGGTGCGACCTGGGTGCAGATTTACGGTATGGCGTTGCTATGCGGTATTGGCTTCACCATGAGCCTGTTCATTGGCGCGCTCGCCTTTCCCGGGCAGCCACTGCTGGTCGAGGAGGCCAAGATCGGCATCCTTGGCGGATCCTTGCTGTCCGCGCTGTGCGGTTATGCGGTGCTGCGTTTTGCACCGACGCCGCGATCGGTCGCGCGGGGCGCGGGGTGAGGGGAATCGCGTAGCATTAACCTTCATGCTACTATCGCCCTGCCGCTGCCGCGACTCGCTTCGCGTCAGCGTGCCGACCGCACTTTCGAAAAATACGGGAGGAGGGCGAACCGATGGAGACGGACGTCAACTATCTGCTGCATCGCCAGCAGATGTCGCTGATAAATGCGCAGGCAACAGCATCGCCCGAGGGGCGCGCTGCTTATGAAGGCTTGGCACGCGGTTATATCGATCAGGTTGAAGCCTATCGCAGGCGCAATGAGCAGCAGGAAAGGCTGCTCATTCCGGCGCATTGATCCTCCGATCGTTGCGCCATCGCGCTATCGACGGGAAATCAGGCGATCGATCACGTCCTGATGCGGGCCATCGGCACCGCATTCGCGCTCCAGTATCTTCTTGATCTCCTCCAGTTCGGCTTCGGTCAGATGTTCGATGCCGATGAAGTCGTTGCGCGCGGTCTCGATCGAACGAATCAGTTCATCGAGCTTGGCCTGGATCGCGGCGCCGTCGCGGTTCTGGGCATTCTGGATCAGGAAGACCATCAGGAAGGTGACGATGGTCGTGCCGGTATTGATCACCAGTTGCCAAGTGTCGGAATAATGAAAGAGCGGGCCCGTCACGCCCCAGATCAATACCACGCCGACCGCCAGGATGAAGGCGAGCGGCTGGCCGGTCCAACTGGCGATCCGTGCCGACAGGGCGGAAAATATCCGATCCATGCAAACTCCTTTGGGTGCTCAGCGCATTTAGGCTCTGTTCAGCCATCTGCTGTCATGGCCATGCCCATGGCAACCATATCTTTTCGTGCAACGATCGGCGCGCTCGCCGGCTCCCTTCTATTGGCCTCCTGTGCCAGCGTTTCCCCCGAATCACGTGTGCGTGCCGGATTGATCGACGCTGGTCTTTCGCCGCGAATGGCGGGCTGCATGGCCGAACGCATGGTTGATCGGCTCAGTTTGGTGCAGTTGCGGCGGCTCCAGTCGATCGCATCGCTCCACAAGTCGCACATGGGCAAGATGAGCATGGATGAACTCCTCTATAAGGTCCGTGCGCTGGAGGATCCGGAGATTTTCCTGGTGACCAGCAAGGCCGCCATCCACTGCTCCTTCTGACGCCGATTTCACAATAAAGCAGGGTCGGGCTTCGCAAGGGTTTTGCAATTTTGCAAAGTCGTTTTGCGAAATGGCTCTGGCCCTGCTTCCTCGCCTGTGCTTAACCCGCCTCAACAGTTTTCCTGTGAACAAAGGACGGGCTAGCCCATGAACATTCACGAATATCAGGCGAAGGAACTGCTCGCCAAGTATGGCGCGCCGATCGCCGCCGGTCATGCTGCCTTCACTGTCGAGGAAGCCGTCGAGGCCGCCAAGAAGCTGCCCGGGCCGCTCTATGTCGTGAAGTCGCAGATCCACGCTGGTGGCCGCGGCAAGGGCAAGTTCAAGGAGTTGGCCCCCGAAACCAAGGGCGGCGTCCGCCTTGCCTTCAACCTGGACGAGGTTAAGGCCCACGCCACCGACATGCTCGGCAACACGCTGGTCACCATCCAGACCGGCGAAGCGGGCAAGCAGGTCAACCGCCTGTACATCACCGACGGCGCCGACATCGCCAAGGAATTCTACCTGGCGCTGCTGGTCGATCGCGCCACCAGCCGCATCGCCTTCGTCGTTTCGACCGAAGGCGGCATGGACATTGAAGAGGTCGCCCACTCGACCCCCGAAAAGATCCACAGCTTCTCGGTTGATCCGGCCACCGGCTTCCAGCCGCACCACGGCCGCGCCGTTGCTGCTGCCCTGGGCCTGACCGGCGACCTCGCCAAGCAGGCTTCTAAGGTTGCCGCGTCGCTCTATGCCGCGTTCCTCGACACCGACGCCGAGCAGATCGAAGTCAATCCGCTGGCACTGACCGAGCAGGGCAACCTGCTGGTTCTGGACGCCAAGGTCGGTTTCGACGGTAACGCCATGTTCCGTCACAAGGATATCGCCGAACTGCGCGACCTGACCGAAGAAGATGCGGCCGAAGTCGAAGCGTCGAAGTACGACCTCGCCTACATCAAGCTGGACGGCAACATCGGCTGCATGGTGAACGGCGCTGGCCTGGCCATGGCGACCATGGACATCATCAAGCTGAACGGCGAATTCCCCGCCAACTTCCTGGACGTGGGTGGCGGCGCCACCACCGAAAAGGTGACCGCAGCTTTCAAGATCATCCTGAAGGACCCGGCCGTTAAGGGCATTCTGGTCAACATCTTCGGCGGCATCATGAAGTGCGACATCATTGCCAATGGCATTGTCGAAGCTGCCAAGGAAGTGAACCTGTCGGTTCCGCTGGTGGTCCGCCTGGAAGGCACCAACGTCCAGCAGGGCAAGGACATTCTGGCCAATTCGGGTCTGCCGATCGTCCCCGCCGACGATCTGGGCGATGCGGCCAAGAAGATCGTGGCAGAAGTGAGGAAGGCGGCCTGAGCCCCCTAATCACCTGAGAAGATACGCCATAGGGCGTGGGTGACCTGGAAACGGGTCGCCCACGTCCGTGTTCGCGTTGGCGGGCGATGGCGTGAAAATGGAGGATGTTGAAATGAAGATCCTTGTGCCCGTGAAGCGGGTTATCGACTATAACGTAAAGCCGCGCGTGAAGGCGGATGGCACGGGCGTGGACCTGGCCAATGTCAAGATGAGCATGAACCCGTTCGACGAAATCGCCGTCGAGGAAGCCATTCGCCTGAAGGAAAAGGGCGCGGCGACCGAGGTCGTGGCGGTATCGATCGGCGTCGCCAAGGCGCAGGAAACGCTGCGCACGGCGCTGGCGATGGGCGCGGACCGCGCCATCCTGATCCAGACCGATGATGAGGTCGAACCGCTGGGTGTCGCCAAGCTGCTCGCCAAGGTTCAGGAAGAGGAAGGCGCTGCCCTGATCATCCTGGGCAAGCAGGCGATCGACGATGACAGCAACCAGACCGGCCAGATGCTCGCCGCGCTGCTGAACCTGCCGCAGGGCACCTTTGCCAGCAAGGTTGAGGTAGAGGGCGACAAGGTCAACGTCACCCGCGAAGTCGATGGCGGCCTGGAGACGGTGAAGCTCAACACCCCGGCGATCATTACCACCGACCTGCGCCTCAACGAGCCGCGCTATGCCTCGCTGCCGAACATCATGAAGGCCAAGTCCAAGCCGCTGTCGAACAAGACCCCGGCTGATTACGGCGTCGATATCGCCGCCCGTCTGGAGACGCTCAAGGTCTCTGAACCGCCCAAGCGTTCGGCCGGCATCAAGGTTGCCGATGTCGATGAACTGGTGGCCAAGCTCAAGGCTCTGGGAGTTGCAGCATGACGAAGACGCTCGTTTGGGTTGAACATGAGGGCGGCGCCGTCAAGGACGCGACTCTTTCCGCCGTGACCGCCGCAGCCAAGCTGGGCGAAGTCCATCTGCTGGTTGCCGGCCTGGGCGTCGACGGCGTTGCCGCCGAAGCCGCCAAGATCGCCGGCGTGGGCAAGGTCCATGTCGCCGACGACGCGGCCTTTGGCCATGCTCTGGCAGAGAATGTCGCGCCGCTGATCGTCGAACTGATGGGCCATCATGACGCGTTCGTCGCGCCGGCCACCAGCAACGGCAAGAATATCGCGCCGCGCGTCGCCGCGCTGCTGGACGTCATGCAGATCAGCGACATTCTGTCGGTCGAGAGCGAGGACACGTTCACGCGTCCGATCTATGCCGGCAATGCGATTGCCACGGTCAAGTCGAAGGACGCCAAAAAGGTCATCACCGTTCGCGGCACGGCCTTTGAAAAGGCTGCCAAGGAAGGCGGCAATGGCGCGGTCGAAGCCGTGGCCTCGACCGGCGACAAGGGCATTTCCGCCTTCGTCGGCGCCGAGATCGCCAAGCTGGAACGGCCCGAGCTGACCAGCGCCAAGATCATCGTGTCGGGTGGCCGCGCGCTGAAGGACGGTCCGACCTTCGAGGAATATATCATGCCGCTGGCCGACAAGCTGGGCGCGGCGGTCGGTGCCTCGCGCGCTGCGGTCGACGCGGGCTATGTCCCCAACGACTATCAGGTCGGCCAGACCGGCAAGATCGTCGCACCGGAAGTCTATATCGCCGTCGGCATTTCTGGTGCGATCCAGCACCTCGCCGGCATGAAGGACAGCAAGACCATCGTCGCCATCAACAAGGACGAGGATGCGCCGATCTTCCAGGTGGCCGACATCGGCCTGGTCGGTGATCTGTTCAAGGTGGTGCCGGAACTGACCGGCAAGCTGTAAGCCGAATTGACTTGAGTAGGAAAGGGCGTGGGGAGCGATCCCCACGCCCTTTTTCTGTGCGGGCTATTCGCAGTTGATGTCGTTCTTGTCGATGGCCCGGCCGGCAAGGGCGCCGCCGGCGCCGCCCAGGATGGTGCCGAGCGTCTTGGAACCGCCGGGAGCGATGACATTGCCGAGCACGCCGCCGGCAAGGGCGCCGACGATGGTGCCGGTGGTGCCGTCATCCCGCTTGCAATAATAGCGGCCGTCGCGGTCGCGGTAGATCTGGTCATTGTCGCCGAGATGGCGGCGCGGCGGGCGGCGATCCCGGTCGCGGTCACGTCCGCCGGGCGGGCGGTTGTAGCCGCCGGGGCGGTCATAGCCATAGCCGCCGCCATAATTGTCCGAGGCGCAGGCGCCGAGCGGGAGCATGGCAAGGGCGGCAAGCGCCATTATGGGGGTACGCACGGGATAGTCTCCTCTTCTTTTCCCTGTCGGGAGGAGAACCCGCAAGCGACGCGAAGGTTGCGCCAAGATACTGATCGGAAACGCGAAACCGCCCGCCGCTGCCATCGAGAGGGGAGTGCGGCAGCGAGCGGACGGCATCAACGGCGCGTCGAGGGGACGTGCCGCCGAGAGGATGGGGCTTAATGGGCCAGGGGCGAGGCGCCGCTGGCCGTGGCCGGGGTGACGACCGGGGCCGGGCTGTCCTGGATGCGCTGATCCTCCAGCTTGGCACGGGCTTCGTTGTAGCGGGCGACGAGGTCGTCCTTGAACTCGGTCAGCTTGCCATCGTCATAGAGCTTCTTGCCGACATAGCCGGCGATGGCGCCGAAAATCAGGGTGCGGATCATGGGGAACTCCTTGGTTGCCAGTCGGGGAAAAGAACCGGCGTCGGCGGCAAGGGTTCCGAGCATGATTGCGTCCGCGACGGGCCTTGCTAGTCTTGCGACGGACGGTGGCGGGGGCCGCCGTGACTAGGGGGTGGCAATGTCGGCATTCGATCTGGTGTTCGCGGTGTTCGGGTTGCTGCTGGGGCTGGCGATCGCCGAGGTGCTGGGCGGCTTTGCCCGTGCGCTCAAGCTCAAGCGGACCGCCAAGCCGGTGCGGATCGGCTGGCTGACGCCGCTGCTGGGGCTGTTCGTGCTGCTGGACCTCACCAGCTTCTGGGGCAGCGCCTATATCATGCGGGACCAGATGGATGCGAGCTATCTGACGCTGGTCGTGGTGCTGGCGATCGTGGGCGTCTATCATCTTGCCGCGTCGCTGATCTTTCCCGACGAGCCGGAACAATGGCCCGATTTCGACGACTGGTATGACCGGCAGAAGCGGATGGTGATCGGCGGGCTGCTTCTGGCCAATGTCGCGGTCACGATCGGCCAGGGCGTGCTGGAAGAGGTAAGGCCGGTGGCCGATGCCCCCGCCGGGCCGCTTGCCCCCTATGCCGCGCCGATCCTGCTGGGCGGGCTGATGGGGCTGCTGACCCTGCTGGTCGCGCTGCTGCGGGTGCGGAGCCGGCGCGCGAACATGGCGATGCTGATCGCGGCGAACCTGATCCTGCTCGGCGCCAGCATTGCCGAGGATTATATCTGACCGGGATCGGGCGCCACCGCGCGGCGGCGCCCGATCCCGGCCGGGCCGATTATTCGGCGTGGGCGATGTTCACCGCGGCCATCTTGCCGCGCTTGTCCTGCTCCAGGTCATAGGACACGCGGTCCTTCTCGCGCAGGGTGGCGAGGCCGGCGCGCTCGACGGCGCTGATGTGGACGAACGCGTCCTGGCCGCCGGTGTCGGGCTCGATGAAGCCATAGCCCTTGTCGGCGTTGAAGAACTTCACGGTTCCGGTGATGCTGCTCATGATATTTCCTTCTTTCATGCGGCGGACCCATGGCGGGCACGCCGGGTCGCTAGAGGGGCAGGGAAAGAGGGAGATAGGTGCCGCAAAGCGCCGAAGACCGTCGATTTGCGACTATAGCAGCGCCCTTGTACGGCATTGCGGGCGTCCTGGCAAATCACTGGCCGTTTCGGCGGGGGCTGCCGCCGCATCCTCCTCTTCCTCCTCGTCTTCCTCCTCCTCGCTCAGCAGCTCGTAACCGGCCGCTTCCAGCACGGCGATTTCCTCGTCACTGCCCGGCGCGAAGCCGAAACGGGCGTCGCGGGCGCGGGTGGCGGCCTCCTCATAGGGGCGGGCCTGCGCCTCCAACTCCGCGGCATAGGCGGCCTCCTCGGCTTGCGTCAGAGTGCGGTCATAATCATCGATATCGTAATAATCCTCGCTCTGGTCGCCGGTGAAGCCGGGCGGGGCGGGGTAATCGGTGCGCAATTGCTCGCGATCCTCATCCCACCAGACGCCGCGCAAACGGGTCGCGGCCTCCTCCGGCGGCAGGTCGGCGCGGTGGATATGGGGGCGAAGTTCACACCGTTCATTCCGGTCGGAAAAGGGCGAGATTCCGGGCTGCACAGGCGGGCGCTTGGCACCGGGCTGGAGCGGCAGCCGGGCGGCGATGAACAGCGCGACCGAGGCGGCGGGGGCGAGGGCGGGTGCCGCTTCCGGCGCGACGGGTTCGGGCGTCTCGGGCTGGTCGCCATTGAGCAGGCGGGCGTCCGCCATGTCGCGGGCCATGCGCTCCATTCCCGTGCGCGGCAGGCCGATCAGTTCGGATTCCTTGTCGGCCTCTTCGGCCGGGCAGATGAGGTCGAGATAGGCGGAGAAATCCTGCGCCACGACGCGGGCGAGCGCGGCATCCGACCCTTCGGGCGGGCTGTCGGCCATGCGATCGAGCCGCGCGAGCATCGACATGGCGAGGCGATTGTCATGGCGGTGGCGACGGACTTCGTAATTGTCGGGATCCTTGCGGATGGTCTCCTCGCTGCCCATGATCGCGCGCGACAGGAGATCGTCGGCCAGGCGGGCGCGGGCGATCAGGATCGCGGCGTCCCAGCCCAGGCGAAAGGCGGCGCCGTCATGGCGGATGCGCAATGTATAGGCCGAGCGCGCGGTGATGCGCACCCCTTCACAGGCGAGCATGATGACGCCGGTGGCGGCGAGTATCTCCAGGAAGCGCCGCTGGCGCGCCGGGCTCCAGCCATCGACCCGCCGCTGCGGATCGGGCGTGGGGATAGTGTCCGGCAGGGGCGGCGTGATCGGCGGAAATGCGCAGGACATGGCAAGGCCCTTTCAGGGAAAGAGGACGCGTTGCCGGAAGGGTAGGCAGAAAGGCGGGGTGTAGGACAGCGGAATAGGATTTAGGTTTTGTTCTGCTTGCGCTCGATGATGGCCCGCATCATTCGCACGACCTCTTCATGCGGGATGCCCGGTTCATTCGACACCATGCGAGCCTCGACCGTTGCGCGGAGCCATTGGTCATAGGCGACCGGGTCTTCCGGCCCGCGCAGATGCGGCGGCGGATCGAAATCGGCTTCGGTAAAGGCGTCATCCTCGGGCATCGTCGCACTATAGCAGAGCGGCGGCTTGTCTGACAGTTTGATGCTCATGAGGCTGGTTGATGCTCATGAGGCTGGCAGGCTTGCCCATTGAGTTTATGGGTAAAGTAAATTGCTATCATGGTCGCTTTGGTATCTGACTTCCGCTTATTAAATGTGTGCTAGTAATATAACTTATGTTTGGCTTAAGGTGAAATCATGGGAATTTTCTTTCTGATTTTGCTGGCTGTCATCGCTTTTGGATGGCTACTGAACATAGAAGAGGTTCGCGAACAACGAAGAAAGTCTGGTGCGGAAGCCGATGCCGATGGCATCGTTCAATTCGCGGGCGATGCCGTGGCGGGAGCTGCTAGCTTCGCCCGAAAAGTCAATGAGGCTACCGAAGATTGGCATTCCAAGGCTTCCCAATGGCACGCGGTGCAGGAGGCGAGCAATCCCATTTCCCATGCGGTCAATGTAGAGAAAATCTTGATAAACGCCGCGTTGAATTCAGCAAGATCCGAGTTCGAGGTTGCCGAACAATGCCGTAAAGACCCTTTGTTTGCGGAGATATATGCGAAGAAAAAGGAGCTTTTTGCAGGATTGATATCGGAGAATAGGACGGAACCGCTGCCTGTCGTGATGCCACCGGATTTCAGTGTCGTGCCGACGCATCCGGTCCCCGAAGTTCGGGATGAAATCGAGAGGAAGTACCAGTCCATCAAGGCTGAACGCGATAAGTTCCTCCAGACTGTCGTTCAGGATGTTCGAGGCGGAGGCGGATTTGTAGCCTTCTTTTGGAACAAACTCGATGAATTGGGAGGGCGGCACATAGCTGCGCATCTGCGGTTATTGGTTAACGACAAACCTGTTTCACGACTGCCCAAGATCAGCGGGAATATATTTGATTTAATCCATTCGGCGCAAAATACTGGAGATTATTTACAAGCTTCACCGATTGGAGCGGGCGTTTTACCTACGATCATATCCAAGGGTGAGGATGTTGCTCTCCAGTCCGATCCCGTAAATTCGGCACCGCTTGACCAAACAATTTTGAGCCGTGAAGAACGGGAACGCAAAGCGCTCGGCGAAGTAGAAAAATTATTGTCCATCATTCAGCCGAAGATTGCCGATTCCGAGCGTGAGAAGCCGACGAATATATCGGATCTATTGTATCGATTGAATCGCGTTGGCGGACTACGTGTAGCTGTGAAACAGAAACAGATTCCTTATCTCGTACATTTCACACGTGTCGAAAATCTGCCTTCAATCATGCGTCACGGGCTTTGTCCGATCCGGACGATGCAGGAGCAGCAGATTGCTTTTCGCTGGAATGATGAATATCGCTTGGACGGGCATGAGGACGCGATTTCGCTTTCAATCGGCCATCCGAACGAGAAGCTTTTCTATCGCTGGAGACGAAGTGCGCCTGCGCAGTCCTGGGTGGTCCTGCTGATCGAACGATCGATTTTGTGGGAAGTGGATGCGAAATTCTGCCCCCACAATGCCGCTGACAGTCGGATCGTGCGTGAGGGGCCGATGTCTTGGCGGGATTTGACTTCGTTTGAAATGATGTTTGCGCCGCAAGAGGGAGCGGCGTCGAGAGAGGAGCAATGTTTGCGGGCTTTCGATCCGACGGACGTGCAGGCAGAGGTGCTGGCATTTGGCACTATAGCAGCCGAAAAGATTACCGGCGTCGTCTTCAATGACGTTCAATCGCTGTCGCGCTGGCGCAATGAACTGGGTGCTCGGCAAATAAGTCATGTTCGCGATGGAACGGGCCTGTTCGGCTTGCGGACCATGGCCAGAAAAAATGGGAAGATTCTATAATGGCTGTCCGTCCGGTATATCTGCCGAACCCGGGGAATGCCGCTCCTGTCCGAACGGAGATGGTGGAGTTCAAATGGCATCCGGGATTGTCCGTCGCGCAGAAACAGCGGTCCATAGCATCTTTGCACGAAGTCGCCCGATTGGCGGTGGGGGTCACTTCTATCCTAGAGGTTTCAAGCAAGAGCATGAATCCACTCGGTGTTCGGTTGAGCGCCTTCAACCTGGCTTTCACATCCCCGTTCACCGGCAGGCCCCTTAGCGTCGAATGCGCGTTCCAAGGAAGCAAGAAGTTCCAGCAGGGTGGCCCCTATACCGACCTTCTCTCGGTTTCGGCCAGAGAAGCCAAACGGGATCCCCGTTTGCGGGCATCGGGGAATCTCACGACCTTTTCCTTCGATGGTATGGATTGGCCGCTGGAACCGCAGACGCTATTTTACGACTGGTTATATATCAACGCCTTGAAAGAAAACTTAGATCTGGCCCAAGCGGTTATGGATTATGGAGCGTTCACCGACATCGAGTTTAATCCGAGGGACTCTATCAACTGCCAAGCCTATTCGGTTGCACTATATGTTTCGCTTGCAAAGCAGGGGCATCTTGAGAATGTGACTCGCTCTCCCGAGGCGTTCCAAGAGTTTGCAAACGGTACAAAGGTTAACAACGCTCGTCAGAACGACGAAAGACAAGCCTCATTATTCTAGGAATGAGGCTCATACTGGGCTTTCTGGAGCGGTAATTTACAATTTGCGAAGCAGCGGATCACTCCGCCGCCACAGCCTCCAGCCCCAGCAACGGCGCCAGATAGCGCCCGGTAAAGCTGCGGGGCTCCTTCACCACCTGTTCGGGCGTGCCCTGTGCGACGACTTCGCCGCCTTTGACACCACCCTCCGGTCCCATGTCGATGATATAATCCGCCGTCTTGATGACATCGAGATTATGTTCGATCACCACGACGCTGTTGCCCTGTTCGACCAGGGCGTGGAGGACTTCCAGCAGTTTGCGGACATCCTCGAAATGCAGGCCGGTGGTGGGTTCGTCGAGGATATAGAGGGTGTTGCCGGTGGCGCGGCGGGACAATTCCTTGGCGAGCTTGACGCGCTGGGCTTCGCCGCCCGACAGGGTGGTGGCCTGCTGGCCGACCTTGATATAGCCAAGGCCCACTTCGGCGAGCATCGCCATCTTGTCGCGGATCGGCGGCACGGCCTTGAAGAATTCGACCGCATCCTCGACCGTCATGTCGAGCACGTCGGCGATGCTCATCCCCTTGAACTTCACCTCCAGCGTCTCGCGATTGTAGCGGGCGCCGTGGCAGACGTCGCAGGTGACATAGACGTCGGGGAGGAAGTGCATCTCGATCTTGAGCACGCCATCGCCCTGGCAGGCTTCGCAGCGGCCGCCCTTGACGTTGAAGGAGAAGCGGCCCGGCTTGTAGCCGCGCGCCTGCGCTTCGGGCAGGCCCGCGAACCAGTCACGGATATTGGTGAAGGCGCCGGTATAGGTAGCCGGGTTGGAGCGCGGGGTGCGGCCGATCGGCGACTGGTCGATGTCGATCACCTTGTCGCAATTTTCGAGGCCGGTGATCTTGTCATGCGGGCCGGCGACGATGCGGGCACCGTTGAGGGTGCGGGCGCTGGCGGCGTAGAGGGTGTCGATGGTGAAGCTGGACTTGCCCGATCCCGAGACGCCGGTGATGCAGGTGAAGGTGCCGAGCGGGATCGATGCGGTGACGCCGGTGAGGTTGTTGGCGCGGGCATTGTGGACGGTGAGCTTCTTGCCCGAGCCCTTGCGGCGCTTGGCCGGGACTTCGATGCGGCGGGTGCCGTTGAGATAGTCCGCGGTCAGGCTGTCCTTGTGCGCCAGCAGTTCGGGCAGGGTGCCCTGGGCGACGATGGTGCCGCCATGGACGCCGGCGCCCGGCCCCATGTCGACAATATAGTCGGCGGCGCGGATCGCATCCTCGTCATGCTCGACGACGATGACGCTGTTGCCGAGGTCGCGCAGGCGCTTCAGGGTGACGAGCAGCCGGTCATTGTCGCGCTGGTGCAGGCCGATCGAGGGTTCGTCGAGGACGTAGAGGACGCCCGACAGGCCCGAGCCGATCTGGCTGGCGAGGCGGATGCGCTGGCTTTCGCCGCCCGACAGGGTGCCTGATGTGCGGTCGAGGTTCAGATAGTCTAGGCCGACATTGTTGAGGAAGCCGAGGCGCTCGACAATTTCCTTGAGGATGGCGCGGGCGATCTGGTTCTGCTGCTCATTGAGCGCGTCGGGCATCGCGGTGAAGAAGGCGAGCGCGTCCACCACCGAGCGGCGGGTGGAGACGGAGATGTCCTCGCCGGCGATCTTGACCGCGAGCGCCTCGGGCTTCAAACGCGCGCCGTGGCAGGTCTCGCAGGGCATGGCGGTCTGGTACTTGGACAGTTCCTCGCGCATCCAGGCGCTTTCGGTCTGGAGCAGGCGGCGGTTGAGATTGCCGATCACGCCCTCGAACGGCTTCTTGACCTCATAGCTCTTCTTGCCGTCGACGAAGCGCAGGGTGACGGGCTTGCCGCCGGTGCCGTGGAGGATGATGAGCTTCACTTCGCCCGGCAGATCGGCCCAGGCGGTGTCGAGGCTGAAGCCGAATTCCTTGGCGAGGGAGCCGAGCACCTGCATGTAGTAGGGGCTGGGCGGGTTGGACTTGGCCCAGGGGACGACGGCGCCCTTCTTCAGGGAGAGGGCTTCGTTGGGGACGACCAGTTCGGGGTCGAACTCCTGCCGCTCGCCCAGGCCATCGCAGGCCGGGCAGGCGCCCATGGGGGCGTTGAAGGAGAAGAGGCGCGGCTCGATCTCGGGAATGGTGAAGCCGCTGACCGGGCAGGCGAATTTCTCGGAAAAGACGATGCGGTTGGCGGGGATGCCGGCGTTCTTCATCTTGCCCGCGGATTGCGCTTCGTCCTCGCGGCCGGGGACGACGCCCTCGGCCAGGTCGACGAAGGCGAGGCCGTCGGCGAGCTTGAGCGCCTGCTCGAAACTGTCGGCGAGGCGGGTGGCCATGTCGGCATTGACCGCGAGGCGATCGACCACGACTTCGATGTCATGCTTATATTTCTTGTCGAGGGCGGGGGCATCCTCGATCAGGTAAAGCTCGCCGTCGATGCGGACGCGGGTGTAGCCCGCCTTCTGCCACTCGGCCAGTTCCTTGCGATATTCGCCCTTCCGCCCGCGCACGACCGGGGCGAGCAGGTAGAAGCGGGTGCCTTCGGGCAGGAGCATCACCCGGTCTACCATCTGCGAGACAGTTTGCGCGCTGATCGGCTCGCCGGTGGCGGGCGAATAGGGGATGCCGACGCGCGCCCAGAGCAGGCGCATATAGTCGTAGATTTCGGTGACGGTCGCGACCGTGGAGCGCGGGTTGCGGCTGGTCGTCTTCTGCTCGATCGAGATGGCGGGGCTGAGGCCCTCGATATGCTCGACATCGGGCTTCTGCATCATCTCCAGGAACTGGCGCGCATAGGCGGAGAGCGACTCCACATAGCGGCGCTGCCCCTCGGCATAGATGGTGTCGAAGGCGAGGCTGGACTTGCCCGAGCCCGACAGGCCGGTGATGACGATCAGGCTGTCGCGGGGCAGATCGACATCCACGCCCTTGAGATTATGCTCGCGCGCGCCGCGTACGGAGATGTGGGTCAGACTCATGGGGGCGTTGTTCCAGATTTGTTCCGTGGGGGCAAGGGGCGTTGCCCGGTCGGGAGGCAAGATAGGAAGGGGGAGCGGCCAGGGGAAGATGGCCGGGCGTGGACGATGGCACGCTGCGCCGGCCGGAGGGCGTTTCTGGTTCGGCTGCGGGCGCGTCTCGGCCTGTCTCGGGGTTTCCATGGATGGCCGCGGCTATGGGATCGCACGTAGAAACGGGGCATGACCTATTGGCGGCTCCATTGGCATGCGGGCGTCCTGAGCGTGGCGGGCAGCGTCGCGGGCATGACATTGGCGACGACCGGGGCCATGGCCCAGAGCGAGACGCCCGCGGGGCGGATCATCTTCCTGGGCTGGACCGAGGGCAAGGACCATTCGGTGTGGCTGTCCGGCGTCGATCCGGGCGAGTTTTTCGTCGTCTTTCCCGAGACCGGGGAGCGGGTGGACAGTTGGACCCAGCCCGATACCGGACTGCACCTGACGGTATCGCCCATCGTGCGGGAAAATGGCGGCACCCATAATCTGTTCGCCCATATCCGCACCGAATATGCGGAATATGACAATTTCGTCGATTCCGCCGACCAGCATCCGGGCGGCATCAATTTCCCCGATCACTGGAACCGGCCCGACCCGGAACTGCCCGATCTGATCACGCCGGAATTGCGACCGAACCCGGACACGGTGACGCCCGGCCTGCGCCCCTTGCCGGATACGGTAACGCCGGGGTTGCGCCCCAATCCGGATTTGATCACGCCCGGATTGCGGCCCTTGCCCGAGACCGTGACGCCGGAACTGCGCCCGAACCCCGATACAGTGACGCCGGGCCTGCGGCCTGATCCGGATACGGTGACGCCCGAACTGCACCCCGATCCCGAAATCGTCACGCCCGAACTGCGGCCGGTGCCCGTTCCCATCACGCCGGAGGCGCGACCAGACCCCGATACGGTGACACCGGAAGTCCGCCCGGACCCTGATACGCCAACACCCGAAATACGGCCTGACCCGGATACGGTGACGCCGGGCTTGCGTCCTGATCCTGACACGGTGACACCGGGACTGCGGCCTGATCCTGATACGGTGACGCCGGGCCTGCGGCCTGACCCGGACACGGTGACGCCGGGCTTGCGGCCTGATCCGGATACGGTGACGCCGGGGCTGCGACCTGATCCGGATACGGTGACGCCGGGCCTGCGCCCTGATCCGGATACGGTGACGCCGGGTCTGCGTCCTGATCCGGATACGGTGACGCCGGGTCTGCGGCCTGATCCGGATACAGTGACGCCGGGTTTGCGGCCTGATCCGGACACGGTGACGCCGGGCTTGCGGCCTGATCCCGATACGGTGACGCCGGGTCTGCGGCCTGACCCGGATACGGTGACGCCGGGTCTGCGTCCTGGTCCGGGAACGGTGACGCCAGGGTTGCAGCCCGACCCGGACACGGTGACGCCGGGCTTGCCGCCCGACCCGGACACGGTGACACCGGGCTTGCGTCCTGATCCTGACACGGTGACGCCGGGTCTGCGTCCTGATCCTGACACGGTGACGCCGGGACTGCGACCTGATCCGGATACGGTGACACCGGGACTGCGGCCTGATCCGGACACGGTGACGCCGGGGCTGCGGCCTGATCCGGATACGGTGACGCCGGGACTGCGACCTGATCCGGATACGGTGACACCGGGACTGCGGCCTGATCCGGACACGGTGACGCCGGGGCTGCGGCCTTATCCGGATACGGTGACGCCGGGGCTTCGTCCTGATCCTGATACGGTGACGCCGGGTCTGCGGCCTGACCCGGATACGGTGACGCCGGGTCTGCGGCCTGATCCTGATACGGTGACGCCGGGGCTGCGTCCTGATCCGGATACGGTGACGCCGGGCCTGCGTCCTGATCCCGATACAGTGACGCCGGGCTTGCGGCCTGACCCGGATACGGTGACACCGGGACTGCGGCCCGATCCGGACGTGGGCGGGCCGACCGTGCGGCCGATACAGCGGCCGCGCCCCGAGACGTTGCCGCCGATCGCGCCGACAGGTGTCGCGCCGGGCCGCGATGAGCGGCGCCCGATGCTGATGACCGCCGATGAAGTCTGCCGGGCCGGGCGTGAAGGCCGATTGCGGGGCGATCCGCAACTGGTCGAGAAGGCCTGCCGGATTGCGGCCAATGCCCGCCGGCGCTGGACCGCCTGGGGAGAATGGAGCTATTCGACGCTGAAGGATGACCGTTCCGGCGCCCGGACCAGGGGCAGCGCGAACCAGTATAATATTGGCCTGGATCGCTGGATCGACAAGCGCACTGTTGCCGGTCTGGCCATCCAGTTCGGCAATTCGGACTATAAATCCTTCAACGGCGGCATGCGCCAGCAGGCCGATTCCATCACGGTGAAGCCATACATGGTGCATCGGATGGCAGATTCGGACGTGGTGCTGGATGCCAGCATCGGCTTCAACTTCGGCGAATATGAACAGCATGTGCTGATGCTGTCGGGCAAGCATGACAGCTTCACCCTGTCGGGCACGATCGGGATGAGCGCGCAGCGCCCGATCGGCAGCTTCCTGCTGCGGCCCCGCCTGTCGTGGAGCTATGCCAGCATCTGGCACGATAATTATGTGCTGCAGGGGCAGGTGGGCAATATCGACCTGCGCGTGCTGCAGGGCGATGCGCGTTATGATTATGGCGCGGTGGCGACGTCGCTGGAGATCAGCCGGCCGTTCCGATCGGATGATATGGTCATCACCCCCTATGTCGAGGGTGGCGTCGATTTTGCCTATCTGCGCCCCAATGGCGGTCGTGTCCTGGGGCCGGACCTGCGCCTGATCGCGACCACGCCGGCGACCGGATCGGTCCGGTTCGGCACGCGCATCCAGTTGCGCGGCAATGTCGCGCTGATCGGATCGGGCGAATATTACGGGATCGGATCGGGCGGCCTGTCGAGCTGGCAGTGGCGGGGGAATCTGTCCTTCCGCTTCTAGCGCGGCGGGACGGGGCCTCGGGCTGTGGGCGATGGTAGCGGACATGGCGGTCGCGCCGCTGATGGCGCGTATCGGCGCAAAAACACTGGTCAAGCCTGTTCGGGTGCGGCACAGGCGAGGGGCATGAGCCTGCCCGATCCTTCCACCTTCATTGCCGAGGGCGCTTCCGCTGCGGTCTATCGGCTGGACGGGGGGGGCGGGTGCTCAAGCTGTTCCACGAGGGTGTCGACCCGTCGATCATTCGCCGCGAATATGTGACGGCAGAGCTGATCCAGGCGACCGGCCTGCCGGCGGCGCGGCTGTTCGGCCGGTGCGAGGCCGGCGGGCGGCAAGGCATCATCTATAGCGAGATAGAGGGGCCCAACCTGCTCCATTATATCTGGCGCCATCCGCATCGGGTGGGCTGGGCGATGCGGGCGATGGCGCAGTTGCAGGCGCATATCCATCGACAGCCGGTGCCGATGCTGCGCAGCCGCAAGGCGATATTGGCCGAGGATATCGAGATGGCGCCGATCGGCGATCGGTTGCGCGCGGCGGCGATCGACCGGCTGGACCAGTTGATCGAGGGCGACCGGCTGTCCCATGGCGACCTGCATCCCGCCAATCTGATCGTCAGTGGCGACGGGCTGGCGGTGATCGACTGGTCGAAGGCGGCGCGATCGGCCCCGGCGGCCGATGTGGTGCGCAGCGAGATGCTGATGCGTTTCGGGCCGGGGCAGTCGGCCGGGAGGCTGGAGGGCATGCTGCGCGACGCGACGACGGCCTATTATGTCGGGCGCTATCGCAAGCTGGCGGGGATGGAGCCGGAAGCGCTCAACGCCTGGCGGGCGCTGGTGGGGCTGGCCTGGTTGCGGCACCGTCTGCCGGGACGGGATGCCGCCTTTGCCGCCTATCTGGCCGATGCGTTGCGGCGCGCCGGATTGCCGCCGCTGGAAGGCTGATGTCGTTGGTGGATGGCGGTGGGCGGTTCGTCCGCGTCCGATGCCGCCCGGCGGATGCTGTGCCCCGGTTATCGAAGCGGCGTGCGCAGCGCTAGTCCTGTCGCTATTCTGACATCGAAACAGGCCAGAGAGCAGCGCGTTAAGCGACGGTTCACGGCCAATGGTGCCGTGTTGACGGTAACAGTTGAGACAAGATCTGGAGTGCCCGACAGCATCCGGATACGCCCCCGGCATTCCCTTGCGCCGGGGGCGTTTTCATGTCCGCTTTCCTTGGATCTCCGTAATTTCCCCTAGGGAATAGGATGTCGTTTCGCAGACGAATGGCATTCGTCCGGTCGTTCGTCCCCGCAAATCCGCGCTTGGTCGATGGATCGGTCGTTGGCCGATGCCGGGGGTTGCCGGTCGAAGCGGACGGGCGGCGAGAGGGCCGGGCGCGTACACAGGATGGGCGAACGGGATATGGCGCAACGCCCCCACAAGACCCCCGCCGAACCGTTCGCATCCGGCGCGTCGACGCCCCCTGACGACGCAGGCCGGATGCCATGACAGTTTTGAGGAGACACGCCATGTTCGCCACCGCCAAGATCATCACTGCCCTGAGTGCCGCCGCCGCCCTGCTGGCAGGTTCCGGCATCGCTTCGGCCGAGGAGTTCACGTCCAACGGCCGCACCACCGAGGTCCGCTTCGGTGACCTGGACCTCACGCGCCACGCCGACCAGCAGGAACTGCGCACCCGCATCTCCCGTGCGGCAAGCCGGGTCTGCTTCAGCACCGACATCAACACCATGAGCGCGTGCCGCGCGGCGGCGATCGCCCAGGTCGAGGCGCCGATCGCGACCGCCATCGCCCGCGCCCAGACCAACGAACGCTATGCCGATGCCAAGGATGCCCGGCCGGTGGTCGGCAACTGACGCCCATCATCCCGCCAAGGGAGGGAGAGGGCCTGGCGCGAGCCGGGCCCTTTTTGCGTGGGAAAAGGCCCGTCGCCCCGGCCATTCTCGGTATTTCCCCCGATGGCGGACCTCCGGATTTGCGACGATCAGAAGGGACAGGTTCAAGGGGAAATAGGTCATGCGCGCGCGTCTTCCCGGCACTTCGCCCGTCATCATGGCAATGCTGATGGCCGGGGGGCTATGCGCGCCCGATGCCTGGGCGCAGAGCACGGAATCGCTCTACGAACCGATCGGCCACCATAGCGGCGGCGACGTGCATGCGGTGGATGAGACGCCGAGCTATGTCGTCCCCGATTTCGCGCCGGCCAAGCCCGCCGACCCGAACAAGGAACTGCCCTTCTTCAAGATCCGGCTGGGCCTGTCGCTGATCGGCGACTGGACTGATTTCAGCCAGGACGCGGTCAATGAAAGCCAGATCGGCCGGCAGGAGAATGAGTTTCAGGTGCGATCGGCGCGGCTCAGCCTGATCGGATCGGTCGGCGGCGACTATCGGGTGAGCTATCAGGTCAGCGGCGAATATAAGGGGTTCGACACCAACCCCGAGCAGAAATGGAAGCTGACCGATGCGTCGCTGACCTTTCCGCTGGGCAACCGCACCAAGATGACGCTGGGCAAGACCAAGGAGACATTCTCCTACGAAATGGTCGGGGATTCGGCGAACCTGCCGCATAGCGAGCGCGTGCTGACGCCCTTTTTCACGTCGCGCAATTTCGGCGTCCGCTTCGTCCAGGTGCTGGGCGCGAACAAGGCGGCGACCTTTTCGGCGGGCGCCTACAAGGATAGCTGGGATTTCGGCAGCTCGACCGATCGTGGCTGGGACTATTCGGCGCGCATGACCGGGCTGATCTGGGACGTGCCGGACCGCAACGAGTTCCTGCATGTCGGCGTGGCCTATCGCCATGCGGCGGCGGACGGCACGATCCGCTATAGCGGCCGGGCGGAAACCAATGTCGGCGACGTCGCGATCGACACCGGGAAATTCGCGGCGCAGAGCAGCGACGGCTTTGCCGGCGAGGCGCTGCTGAATGTCGGGCCGGTGTCGTTCCTGGGCGAATATATATTGAACCGGACCAATTCGCGCGAATTTCGCGATCCGGTCTTCCATGGCTGGTATGTCACCGGCAGCTGGATATTGACCGGCGAGACCCGGCCCTATGACCGCAATGTCGGCTATGCCCGGCGCGTCATTCCCAAGGGCCGTTGGGGCGCGCCGGAACTGGTGGCGCGCTATTCGGAAATGGACCTGGACGATAATGGCATTGAGGGTGGCCGCTTCAAGAAGACGATGCTGGGCCTCAACTGGTGGGCGACGACGCGCTGGAAATTCGGTGCGACGTGGGGCCATACCTGGCTCGACCGGTTCGGCGAGCGCGGCGAGAGCGACACGGTGCTGACCCGCATCCAGTGGATCTATTGAGCGGGTAGCGGGCCGGTGCCGGTGCGCCGGAGGCGCGTGTCCAAAAGGCCTCTCAGCGCCCGGTCATCGCCCGCGCATTGGCAAGATAGGTGCGGCCGATGCGGATCTCGTTGCCGTCGGCGAGCGCCGCGAACCAGACGCCGCTGCCATCATGGCGCAGCCGCGCGATATGCGGGCGGCGGACGATGTGCGAGCGGTGCAGGCGGACGAACGCCTGCGGATCGAGCCGCTCCTCCAGCGAACTGATGGTCTGGTGCAGCAAATAGCTATGGGCGCCGACATGGAGGCGCATATAGTCGCGCTCCGCCTCGATCCGGTCGATCTGGTCGGCGGCGATGCGGACCAGTTCGGAACGGTGCGGCACCCAGAATTCCTCGGCCCATTCGGGCGCGGGTTCGGCCGGGGCGGGCGGGGCACCATCCTCGCCATCGCGGCTGCGCAGCGCCTGTTCGACGCGGTCGACCGCGCGGGTCAGGCGATCATGGGCGACGGGTTTCAGCAGATAATCGACCGCGGCGAGATCGAACGCCTCGACCGCGAAGCTTTCGAAGGCGGTGACGAAGATGATCGCCGGGCGGATGCCCATCTGGCTGATCGCGCGGGCGACGCCGATGCCGTCGAGCAGCGGCATGGCGATGTCGAGCAGCAGCAGGTCGGGCTTGAGCCCTTCGACCAGGCGCAGCGCCGCTTCGCCATCATTGGCGGTGCCGACGAGCGCGATGCGCGGTTCGCGCGCACACAGCATCTGCAATCGCTCGACCGCGAGCGGCTCATCATCGACGATCATGGTGCGGATGGACATGGGCGTCAGCACCCCCGGCGGTTGAGCGGAAGGAAGAGATTGACGGCAAAGCCGCCATCGGCCTGCGGACCATAATCGATCCGGCCCTGATCGCCAAAGCGGGCGGACAGGCGGTCGCGCACATTGGCAAGGCCGATGCCGCTGCCGCCATCGCCGGGGCTGGGCGGCTTGTCGCCATTGTCGGCGACGGTGAGGTGCAGCAGGCCATGCTCCTCGCGCGCGCGGATGGTTATGGCGACCGGGCTGGAGGTGCGCGAGACGCCATATTTGATCGCATTTTCGACCAGAGGCTGGAGGATCAGGCCCGGCACGCAGGCGGTCAGCAGGTCGGCGGGAATGTCGATCCGGGTGGCCAGCCGGTCGGGGAAGCGCACCGCCTCGATATCCAGATAGAGTTTCTGGAGAT
>JAESGL010000244.1_pt1 | contig 45088 bp, 58 predicted proteins | sample 9269711 | NCBI WGS metagenome assembly JAESGL01 (sample SAMN14515918, study PRJNA621676) | algae metagenome | isolation source: Kastovskya adunca ATA6-11-RM4 and co-occurring heterotrophs from soil and... | place: Chile: Atacama Desert | collected 2011-06-27 | reverse complement strand
ATGTCCTCGATCTCTTTCGACGTGATCATGTTGCACTGGCAGACGAGCATTGGCGCCCAAAGGTCCGGTGGAGCTATCGGGCGCATAAAGCGACCACATTAGCTGATTGTCAATGTCAGATATTGTCGCAAGTGGACATGCGCACAAGTGTGATCTCCTCACAACGGTGTGCAAGCGCTGAACCGGTCTTCCGTTGGGAACGTATATCGTGACTGTCCGGAGTTATCGTTGCCTTGAATCTATTCAGTATCGCCAATGCGTTGGTCCCCAAGGACCTGAGTTCGCGCAGAGTAGCCCATGACATTTCCTATGGTCCGGCGGATCGGCACAAGCTGGACATCTATGCACACAGGCGCATGCGGAAGCCGCGCCCGGTGGTGTTCTTTATCTATGGTGGTTCGTGGCGGGACGGCGACCGCCGATATTATGAGTTTGCCGGCCGTGCCCTTGCTGCGCTGGGCTATGTAACCGTTATCGCCGACTACCGGCTGGTGCCCGAAGTGGAATATCCCGGCTTTGTCCAGGATGGTCTTGAGGCCTTCCGCTGGGTGGCGCGGCAAATCGGCCAGTTCGGCGGGGATCCCAACCAGATTGCAGTCGCGGGGCACTCGGCCGGGGCCTACAATGCCCTGATGCTGGTGCTCGATGAGGCGTATCTTGCCCGTGCGGGATTGCTCAGCCGGGTGAAATGCGTTGTCGGCCTATCTGGGCCCTACGATTTCTTTCCCTTCGATGGTCCGATATCCCTGCGAACCTTCGGTGCCGTGCCAGATCCGCGAGACACTCAGCCGATCCAACATGCCGGCAGCCATGTGCCCCCGATGTTTCTGGGGACGGGCGGCCAGGATCGGTTGGTTCAACCTCGCAACACCGTGGCACTCGCCAAACGGCTCCGCACCCTCGGCGTGCCCGTGGTCGAGCGGCACTATGAGAAGCTCAAGCACGCCGGAACCGTGCTGGCGCTTGCCGTACCCGGCCGCTGGACCGCTCCTGTCCTCAAGGATGTTGCCGCGTTTCTGCGGGAGCATCTCGGCGAGTGAACGGGGCGCTCCTGCCGATCAGGAAACTTTCTGCTTTTCACCGGCATGGCGGCGGGCCGCGATCACGGCCGCCGAGGCGGCTGTGCGGTGCGCCGAGGAAAAGAACTCGCGATGGGCAAGGATGAGGATGGTGGCCACACAAACCGCGATGGAGAGCCATTCGGACGCGAACCAGGCGACCGTCGCCACCGAGAAATAGTAGGCGCGAATGCCGCTATTGAAGTTCTGCGCCCCCAGCGCGTTCATCCGCGCAATGGCATCCACCTCCGCCTCGCTGTTGGCGGTTTCCTGGTCCATGGCACCCAACATGATGCAGAAGTGATTGAACTGGCGCAGGGACAGGGTGAAGGCGAAAAAAGCCAGCACAAACATGGCCAGCATGACGACCAAGTGCAGTTGCACCTCGACGATGGAATAGGTGCGATCGAGAGACAGTGACTCCAGGGCCTGCATGAGGGCCGGCAATTGCCCGAAGACGGCGAACACCGCCAGCACCAGGAGAACCGCGGTCGACGCTAGGAAACTGACCGACTGCATGATGTTGCCAGAGAGAATGGCGTCGAATGGTGTGTCGCGGCGGGCCGCATTGGCCACCCACCGGCGGCGCTGCAGGTTCATGATCACCGATAGGGAGGGCCGCAGCTTTTCCACCTGCGGCACCACGATGTTGTAAGCCAGGTAGCAGATCAGCGGGAATAGCGTCGAAATCAGCGTCATGCCTGGCCTCCATCTGTCCCTTTATAGCGTGATCCGCTCGCTACGCGAGAGATCAGATCGGGCGAGGATAGCGGCGGTGTATTGCCTCGATTTCGTCGAGAATTTCAGGCGATAGGGTCACGTCACGTGCTGCCAAGGCATTCGCGAGTTGCGCCGTACTGGTGGCGCCCACAATGACCGAGGTCATGAAGGGACGGGATAGGGCGAAGGCGATTGCCATCTGCGCCGGATCAAGGTTGTGCCGCTTGGCCAAGGTTACATAGTCGTTGGCAGCGGCTTCCGAGATCGGGTTCAGGCGCCAGAACGCCTTTTGATAGTCGGCGCGGCTGCCTTGGGGGACCTGTCCACCGGCATATTTTCCCGTGAGCAACCCGGCTGCAAGCGGCGAATAGGCCAGCAGGCCTACATCTTCGTGGTGGCTGAGTTCGGCAAGGTCGAGATCGAATTGCCGACGTATCAGGCTGTACTCGTTCTGAACCGATACGAGGCGCGGCAGATTACGCTCGTCAGCGATGCGAAGCCACTGAGCGATGCCCCATGTGGTCTCGTTGGAAACCCCGACATGGCGGATCTTGCCCTCTCTGACCAGATCACCGAGCGTCTCCAGCATGTCGGTGATATTGTCGATGACATCTGCAGTGTCCTGCGTATGCGGCGCATAGCTCCAGCCATTGTCGAAGTTGTAGCTGCCCCGCGATGCCCAGTGGATCTGGTAGAGATCAAGGTAGTCCGTCTGTAATCGCTTAAGGCTGTCCTCGAGAGCAATGCGGATTGACGCGCCGTCGGCGCGCTGGCCATTGCGAATGAAGCTATTGCCGCCGCCGGCGATCTTGCTGGCGATTATCCAGCGGTCGCGCTTGCTAGTATTCTTCAGCCAATTGCCGATAATGATTTCGGTCCGACCTGAAGTTTCAAGGCTGCCAGGGACGGCATAGAGCTCGGCCGTGTCCATGAAGTTGACGCCGGCCTGGAGCGCCAGGTCAATCTGCGCATGTCCTTCCGCTTCGGTGTTCTGGCTGCCCCAGGTCATGGTTCCCAGGCAGATTTCGGTGACCTCAAGATCAGTTCTGCCTAACCGCTTCAGCTTCATCATTCGTACTCGGTGCTCTAAAAATCTGGCGCCACACTACTCAACCCCGCCCGAAATGACAGCGCTGGCGAGGACAAAAACGCCCTGCGTCAAAAAAGCGTCACAGGGAGCCATTTGGGGGTTGAGGTCTGCGCGGGAGGTCCCTATATACGCCTCACGTCAACGGCGTTGATCCGGCGGGCTTTGGCCCAAACCGGTGTAGTAGCTGACGTTTGACGCGGGATGGAGCAGCCCGGTAGCTCGTCAGGCTCATAACCTGAAGGTCGCAGGTTCAAATCCTGCTCCCGCAACCATCGCTCCCCTGTATTGGGGAATCTCGTCCAACCCGACGAGAAGTTCAGCTAGAAGCCCGTGGATCGTAAGGTCTACGGGCTTTTTGCTTTCTTGCGCCGGCGTGAGCACGATGCGCTCGATCATGCTGCGGGCGTGCTGCAGCAGATCGTCGGCAGGCTGGCCCTGCTGAATGCCGTTGACATAGCCCTGCAGCTCTTCGCAGATCCGACGGTACCGCTCGGCCGCGCCCGGGTGGAAGGCGACGGGCGGCAGCTCGGCGTCGAAGTCCTCAAGCTCCTGCTTGATCTGCTCTTCCTCGGCTTCGAGGTCGACCAGGCGCGCGACGATCGCCTTGGAAGCGGTGCCATCTACCACCTGGTCAACGATGCGCTTGATCGAGCGGGTGAGCTCGCCCAGGCGGCGCTCGAGCGGCTTGCGGCGAGCGCGTCCCTCGGCCAGGCGCTTCTGCAGCTGCTCATGGAAGGCGCGAACATATTCCTCGATCAGTTCGGGATCGGCGAGGTGGTTCACCAGGGCGGCGAGGACGCGCGCCTCTACGTGCCGGCGCTCGACGGTGCGGTTGTTGGTGCAGTCGCCGCGCTCCCGGTACCCCGCGCAGCCGAGCCGATCGCGACCGACCACCGTATAACTGGCGCCGCAGCAGCCGCACTTGACTAAGCCGGAGAGCAGGTGCTTGGGCTTGGCCTCGACGGGAGCGCCCCGGGTGAAGGTGCGGATGGCCTTGCGCTTCTGTGCTTGTTCGAACAGATCGCGATCGACGATCGCCAGCTCGGGCACGTCGGTGCGCAGCCACTCCGATTCCGGATTGGGGCGGGAGACGCGCTTGCCCGTCGCCGGATCCTTGATGAAACGCTGCCGGTTCCAGACGAGCTCGCCGACATAGAGCCGGTTCTGCAACATGCCATTGGCACGCGTCTTCGAGCCGTTGAGGGTCGAGCTGTTCCACTTGCCGCCGCGCGGCCCCTGGACTCCTTCAGCATTGAGCGCGGCCGCGATCTGTCGCGGCGTCTGACCTGCGGCATAGTCCCGGAACACCCGCCGCACGATTTCGGCCTCGCGCTCGCAGACGATGTGCTCTCCCGGGCGACCCGGTACCGGCGTGTAGCCATAGGATTTGCCGCCACCCGATGCGCCGGCCGCCACCCGGGCGCGCAGGCCGCGCCGCGTCTTGTTGGCGAGATCGGCTAGGAACATTTCGCTCATCAGCCCCTTGAGGCCGGCGTGCATAGCCGTGATGGCGCCATCGGACACCGTCATTATGCCGATGCCGAGGAAGTTGAGCTCGTCTCGAATGCGATGGAGATCGGCCTGCTTGCGGGAGAGGCGATCGAGATCCTCGCAGATGATGAGACCGAAGCGGGCGAGCTTGGCAGCGCGCAACAGGTTGCCCAAACCTGGGCGGTTAATCGTGCTGGCGCCGGAGACGGCATCGTCCTGGAAGCTGGCGGCAATCTCGATGCCCTGCCGCTCGGCCCAGCCGGCGCAAAGGTCAATCTGATCACGGCAGGAGCGGTCGTTCTGGCGGTCGGAACTAAAGCGGGCGTAGATTGCTGCGCGCTTGGTCATCAGTCTTGGCTCCCATCATCCGCTCATATTCGGCATCCGCCTCGAGGCGGGCCATGGCGCGCACGAATTCGCGCAGCGCCTCCCGTGCAGCCGCCCGCCTATCAGGCGTACCGCTGGCAGCGGCTGTCAATGGCGGGGGGCTGGCTGTTGCGGGTGTCACGGCGGTCAGGCTGCCCGTTCGCGGAAGGGGCGCAGCTCGCGCTCGAGCGCCTTGGCGAACTCTTCCTCGACTTTGAAGACCGGTTTGAAGCGGATCACTGTCGGAAGCGGTTTGCCGCTCGGCGTCCAGAAGTCGCCTCGGCCGCGAACGACATCACGCCACTCGGTCGCCTGGGCACGCTGCTCGGCCTCGTGCACGTCGGCGAAGATCTCCGACGATGGGCGTGGGACGCTCAGCTTGTCTAAGGTGGCCGTGTATATGCGATGCTCGAGGGCCATGATGTCGGCGCCCTGGTCAGAGATCCAGAGCTTGAACGCCGGATCCATCCAGCCGAGATAGGCTGCAGGCGCCGCCGAGAGCAAGGCGTAGACGCGGGCCTTAGGCAGCCGGCATGCCGAGGCGACCACGAGAGCGTGCTGAGCGAGAGTATAGCTCGGCAGCTCGGTGTTGCCGCCCCAGCACTCGCGGCGGCTCAAATGGTGCACCAGGTCGCGCTCGGTGATCATAGCCGGCGCGACCTTCGCATAGTTGAAAGCGACGCCTTGGGCAGTCGGGCGGGTGAATACATCCTGCAGGGTCATTTGCGACGCTCCAGCGTGAAGAGGAAACCGGCGAGCAGGAGACAGCCCAGACCGAAGAAGACCGGGTCCAATTCAGAAGAACCCGATTGCGGTGATTGCCGCCAAAGGCGGAATGAAGATCATGAGCGCGACGCCAAAGGCGTTGTCGCCCTCGGCCAGCCAGCAAGCGATGCGCGTGAAACGGCTCATGAGTGAGCCTGCCGAACTGCTGCGCTGGTGGCGCGAGTTCCAAACTGGCGTAGGCACACATCCAGATAATAGTAGAGGGCGCCGCGCTGTTTCTTGAAGCCGAGGTCCTGCAAACGGTCACCGAAGCTGCGCTGCGGAACGGCCCGGACGCGGTTTGCCTCGCACCACCCGGCATAGTGCTGGTAGAGCTGCCCAGCAGGTACCTTGTCGCCTTCGGCCTTGGCGATGCAGGTCTCAGCGAAAACGCTGACGCTGTCGTACGCCTGGGGTGGAACCATCTGGGTCGGTTCGTTGGCTTGGCCGACGACGATCTCGCACATGCGGCTGATCACGTCGGGCATGATGTCGCCGAGCTCGCGCGGCCGGAAGCCGTTGCTCAGGAGGTACGTGGCGATGGCGTCATGGGCCACGAGACCAGCGGCCATGTTGGCGGCCTTCTCGACGCGGCCGGCTCGATCCTCGGGCGTGTTTAGCTGGCGCACGAACGTCTTGGTGGCGAGCTTGCGGGCGGCGTCGCCGTGCTGACGCTGGAACGAAAGCGGAAAGCCTACGACCTGCAGCGTCTCTTCGGTGCAATTGGGGAACTGGCTGCGCATCGCCTCGGCGAGCGCCTCGACAGTCGGCTCAAAGATCTCGGGATCGGAGTTGATCTGGCAGTGGCAGGCAGCTGCCGGCTGTTCGGATGTGTGTGCGAGCATGATGCCCTCCAGTGATGAACTGGAGAGCAAGCTACCCAAACTGGGTCACTTTAGCAACCCAATTTGGGGTGCTTTGCCGCAATGGGCTAGTTGTACCGGTTCTCGTGCAGCCATTTCATGTACGGGCCGCCGTTTATCCGAAGGCTGAATCTCGTTACGGCCGCCTCAAGCGGTGGGGCTTCGCAGGTGACCCGGCCCCGAACAGGCACCCCATACTCGTTATCCGAGTCGTACTCGATGTAGACCGAGCGCTCATCAAGATAGCTTACGGCTATTTGTTGATAAGTTGAGGGCGCCAGCAGAACGTCGTGGATCGCCTCTTCGCATAAGTAGAGCAATTCAGTTGGTCCCTCGCTGGAGAGGAGGGGCCCGACGGTCATACCGCTAATCAGCAGAACAGCGAACGCTTGGGGAAATACCTTTTGCTTCATCGTCCCACCCATGCCTTTTGCACTTGGGGTGCTCGTACCACTATGTAGATCTCGCCCACCCACCGGACGCCTACATTTTCGATTGGGCGAGCGTTCCAGGACAGCAGGTTAAAAAGAGACCCCGCCTTCTGCAGCGTCTTAAGAAAGCGCCGGCCGCTGCTGGTCAGAACGGCGACCTCTGTACCCAAAAAAGCCTCCACAGGCTTACGTTGCTCCTTCCACACTATAATCACGTCACCATGATCGTAACGCGGGAGCATGGAATCCCCTTGCACTTCGAGTGCCATCATGTCGTCAGGCAAAGGAAAGGGAACCGTAACTGTGAAAAGGCCCTCGGGTGGCACTTGCTCGTAATCCGGGTCTATGTCCCCGCCGGCACCAATCCTGCCCATCACCGGGATCTCGCGAACCCCCGTGTCACTGTCGCCGAGAATCTCAGCGTTCGACACTCCATAGAGTCGGGCAGCCTTCGCGATCATTTCATCCTTGAGACCGCGCTCGCCACGCTCCAGCTTCACATAGCCAGACTTGGACAAACCGAGCTTCTCAGCCGCTTGTTCCTGTGTCCACCGACGCTGTTCTCTCAATATCTTTAGTGAGTTACCCATGGCGGGATACTAAGCGCATCAGAATTGCACTGGCGCTCCCCAATTTGGGATTGCAAAGGCACCCAATTTGGGTAACTTATGACGCATGAAACTCGCGTCATACATGACCATGCACAACCTCAGCGAAGAGCAGATGGCCTCCCAGATCGGGGACGTTTCTGTGTCGGGACTCAGAAAGTGGCTTCGAGGCGAACGCACCCCGCGCCCAGACCAGATGCGCATGATCGCCGAGGTTACCGGCCATGCCGTCACCCCGAACGACTTCATTCTAGCCGAGGCGCAGCCATGAAGCGCCCAAACCGCATGACCGCTGCTGAAAGCCGTGCCCGCACTGATGCCTTGCGCCACATCATGCGCTCGGGCGTTCGGCCCCGCGACCTGGTGCTGACACCGGGCGTCAAGCAGCGCGCCCTCTATCGTCTGCGCTCGACCCTTCCTGCAGGTGATCGGCGATGACCGGCTCACCGTATCTTCCCATCGGGTGCGCTGCTCATGCTGGGGGCCTCCTCCTCCCTCGGCGCGCCCGTACTTTGCCCGCGCGGGTTTGCCTCCCTCAGCCCCGCGCGGGCAGTTCGCTTCATGCGGCGCAGGGCGGTAACCGCTTCCCGCAGCTCAGGCCCGATCTCATCGTCTCTGGTGTTGTCCATATCGGTTTGGTCTCACGCCCAAACCGTGGCCGTCATCCGGTATGTGCCGGGGGAGCTACGCCATGAACGGCCGCCAGCTTCCCGCCGCCGACTATTTCGCGCTCAAGGGCGCCACCCGCCAACTGGTCACCGCCTCAGGGCGTGGCCCCAAAGCGGCCGTCGCCACCAGGGTGCGGCAGCAGCAGTTGAGTGAATATGGCCAGGCCGATCACCGGCTGTTCATGCCGATCGACGTGGTTGCCGACCTCGAGGCCGAGGCTGGCCCAGTGGTGACCGAACAGCTCGCGCTGCTCTGCAACCACATCCTGGTGCCGCTGCCAGCGGTCGCCCTCGATGGCGCGCCGCTCGATCGGGTAAGCGCCGAGGCTCTCAAGGAAATCGGTGATGTCTTCGTGGCGCTGGGCGCCGCCCGCGCTGATGGCGCGATCTGCAGCAAGGACGCTGCCGGCATCCTCGACGAGATCCACGGCGCGATTGCTAAGCTGGCACTGCTCAAGCTGCAGGTTGAAGCCGAAGCGGGAGGCGAAGCATGACGTCCATGATCCGCTATGAGGCAGCCAAGGCTGCTCTGGCCGAAGCCCGGCGCGTCGACGAGGTCCTCGAGATCCGCAACTGGGCGGAACAGGCCAAGGTCCGTGCTCGGCAGCTCAAGGACCGCTCCATGCTCGCCGATGTGAGCGAGATCTACGTGCGTGCGGAACGGCACCTCGGCGTTCTCCTGACCCATGCCAAGGAACAGGGGCAGTTCGGCGTCGGTCGCCCTGGCAAGTCCAACCTGGACGCACCAGAGAGCGACGATGGTGAGGACGATAATGCTACCGAAGTGGAAGTATTTTCGAAGGCTACCCTCAAGGATGCCGGCATAGACCACAAGCTCTCGTCGCGCTCGCAGAAGTGGGCGCGGTTGGGCAAGGGTGAGTTCGAGCAGACCCTGGCGGCCATGCGCGAAAAGATCGTCTCTGGTGACGCCGTGATGGTGAACCCGCTCAAGGATGTTTCGACTGCTGGCAAGAAGGCGAAGCGCGCAGAGCGTGAGGCCGAGCTGGGCAAGAAACAGGCGGCGCTGCCGGAGGCCAAGTTCGGCGTGATCTATGCCGATCCCGAGTGGAAGTTCCAAACTTACTCGGAAGAGACCGGCATGGATCGGTCGGCCGACAATCACTACCCGACCTCGGACCTTGAGACGATCAAGGGCCGCGATGTTGGCTCGCTCGCCGCCGATGATTGCGTGCTGTTCCTGTGGGCGACCGTGCCGATGTTGGTGGAAGCGCTCGAGGTCATGAAGGCCTGGGGTTTTGCCTACAAGTCGCACTTCTCCTGGCACAAGGACCGGATCGGCACCGGCTATTGGGTGCGCAACAAGCATGAGCTGCTGCTGATCGGGACGCGCGGCCATGTGCCGGCGCCAGCGATGGGCGACCAGTTCGCCTCGGTCATCGAAGCGCCGCTCGGCGGGCACTCGGCCAAGCCACTCAAGTTCTACGAGATCATCGAAGCCTACTTCCCCAGCCTGCCCAAGATCGAGCTCAACGCCCGCGCGGCGCGGACCGGCTGGGCGCGCTGGGGCTATGAGGCTCCGGAAGAATCCCAAGCGAAAGCATCCGCAGACGGCGGCGCGACCGAGCTCGGCAAAGAGCCGGCCGACAGCGTGGCGGGAGATGTGAGTAGGGCGAGCGTCGGCGCCGGTCCCGACGCGTCTCCTCTTTTCACCGCAGAGATCGACGCAATCATTCGTGAGGGCGACGTCGCCCGTACCGCGCTCGCCGAACTTGCGGTGCGCACTGGCCTGACCGTCAACCAGATCAAAGGCAGGCGGCGCACGCTCGGCCTCTCCAGCCGCGATCGGCAGCGCGAGGCCGTTGCGGCATCGAACCGCCGGAGGGCCGAGGCATGAGCCGCCGTCCAGCCCGCTATCATGCCGAGCTCGTCGATGTGCGCGTCGTCCTCGATCCTTCGGGCGATCACCGGCTCGTCGTGGAGACCGATGGCGGCATCATGATTGCCGAATATGACGCCGGCCAGGTGCAGCAGCTCGAGCGCGCAATCGACCAGTTCCGCTCGATCACCATCCATGCCGATGGCGGGCCGGACTTTCACAACCGCAAAACCGTACCCGTGGAGATCCGGTGATGAGATCGATCGACATTACAAACCAAAAGCGTCCATCAGGGGTGAGCCCTGGTCCAGCTCCCATGCTCCAGTGGATCAAGATCGGCGACCTGGTCGTCGATGACAGCTATCAGCGCGACCTCAAGCGAGCCAATTGGACTGCCATTCGCCGCATTGCTGAGCAGTTTCAGTGGTCGCGCTTTTCGCCGGTATTCGTGGCGCCCGTCGAAGGTGGCAAGTTCGCCATCATCGATGGTCAGCATCGCACCCACGCTGCGGCGATCTGCGGGTTCGAGGATGTTCCCTGCCAAGTCGTGCAGATGAGTCAAAACGAACAAGCGGCGAGCTTCGCCGCGGTGAATGGGACAGTCACAAAGGTGACGCTGTTCCAGATCTTCAAGGCTGCGCTTGCCGCAGGTGAGGGCTGGGCTCTCGCGGCACAGAAGGCTTGCGCTGTGGCAGACTGCCAGTTGATGACCTATCACCCTGCAATGGACAACAAGAAGGCTGGCGAGCTTTTCTGCGTTGCCCTCGTTCGCCAGCTCGTCGAGAACGGCCACTCGGCTGCGGTGACCTGCGCCCTCTCGAGCATCCGTCGTTCGGAGTTCGGGGCATCGCCCGAGGCCTACTCCAACGAAATCCTCAAGCCCTGGTTCATGGCGGTTGTCGATCGGCCGTGGCTCGTGGCTGCGGGCACGGACCTCTCGAACTTCGTGGACAAGTTCGACTTATACGCTGCTCTCGACCGCGCAGTTGAGTTCGTAAAGGTCAAGCGCCGCCAGGGGCACACGGGGATATCGCGGCACGACATCGCGGCCGTTGAGATCGGGGAGGGCCTCGACAAGACGTTCCCGCAACGCATGTCCGGGCCGCCCGCGACCCCAGCTCGTCAGGCGGCCGAATGAGCCGCGCTCCCATGAAAACCTTCGGCGGCATGTCGGTGCGGACCGAGATCGAAGCGCGCCTGGCGCTACAGCGAGCGGAAGTGCGGGCCGCGACGATCGAAGAGTGTATCACCTTTCTTGGCGGGAGTGGTCTGCTCGAGGCTGCCGAGCTGCTGCGCATCGCGGCGTTTGAGCCGATGTCAGCAGCCGCAGTCGCGCCCCGTCCAGCATCGACAGCTAAGCCGCCGCCTCCGGCCATTATCCTGCCTGCTCCGAAGATGACCCGCGAGCAGGCGAATGCCTCAGGCTACACCGGCGATCTCTGCACGTCGTGCCAAGGCATGCAGGTGAAGCGGAACGGCTCCTGCCTCGTCTGCGAAACCTGCGGCCAGACGACAGGGTGCTCGTGATGTATCGCTCCGACCGTCAGATCACCGAAGCGACCCTGCCCAGCTCGTTCTTCTGGAGCGTCATGGTCAATGGCGTCGCCGACCCCGATGCGCCGCACAACGCCGCGATCATTGCCCTGCTAGATGAAGCTATGGAGGCCGAGCTGGTGGGCCTCACGTCCGAGCAGCGCGGCAAGATCCTGCGGCGGTCGCGGCGGATCTACCAGGAGGCAGTCACCGAGTTCGAGCGGCAGCAGATCGAGGCCGGCAAGTTCGGCCTGGTGGTCTTTTACCTGTTTCAGATGCTGCGCGATCAAGGCCTGTTCCGCCTGGCGGAGGGCGGGCCCCTCGATCGCGCGCTCGAGGAGATCCTGCCGGCCGTGGCTGAATGGACCGCCGTCGCCGCCGTCGATGCCTCGGCACAGAAGCAGGCCCGGCGCCTGCTCAAGTTGCTCCAGGGCGAAGGTTATTTTCGGGAGGCGGTTCCGGCATGAGCGAGCGCACTTCTATCGAATGGTGCGATAGCACCTTTAATCCTTGGATCGGCTGCACCAAGATCAGCCCGGCCTGCGACCATTGCTATGCCGAAGCGCTGATGGACACGCGACATGGTCGCGTGAAGTGGGGCGGTGAGCGCTCGCGCACCTCGCTCGTCAACTGGCAGCTTCCGCACCGGTGGCAACGTGCGGCTTCGAAGTTCAAGGCGGAGTACGGGCGCCGGCGGAGGGTCTTTTGCTCTTCACTCGCGGACGTGTTCGACAATCAGGTGCCTCACGACTGGCGGGTCGATCTCTGGGCACTGATCCGCGACACGCCGGACCTCGACTGGCTGCTGTTGACCAAGCGCCCGCAGAACATCGGCAAGATGCTGCCGGTCTTCTGGGATGAGGTGAAAGGGCATGTATGGCTCGGCACTACAGTTGAGGATCAGACGCGAGCTGACCAGAACATTCCGCACCTGCTGCAGCATGATGCGGCCGTGCGGTTCGTCTCTTGCGAGCCGCTGTTGGGGCCAATCGACCTAGGCACTGCTTGGCACGGTGAAGGTGCCCTTGATGTCGAATGCTGGGGTGACTGCGGATGGTGCTCCAAAGGATATCCCCCCCTTCACAACTGCCAGCGAGGGCTCGGGCATTGGGAGCGCGGGCGCTCTGGGCTCGACTGGGTCATCGCAGGGGGCGAGAGCGGCGCCAAGGCGCGCCCATCACATCCCGACTGGTTCCGATCCCTACGTGATCAATGCGCCAAGGGCGGCGTGCCCTTTCTGTTGAAGCAGTGGGGGGAGTGGGCACCGGGGGAGTCAGCAAACCGCGTCCAAACGAGCACTGAGCGCGTCGCTACCTTTTATGATGAAGACTGGACCAACCCGGGTTGGCACTTCGGAGCCGTCTCAGTGCGTGCCAGCGAGGAAATGCACCTAGATGACGAGCCGGATCTTTGGCGCATGGGTAAGCGCCGAGCAGGTCGCCACCTCGATGGCATTATTCACAATAGTTTCCCGGTGCCGGCATGAGCGACAAGCCCATTCTCTTTTCCGGCCCCATGGTCCGCGCCCTGCTCGCTGGCAACAAGGCGCAGACGCGGCGCGCAATCAAGTTGCCGGAATGGGCGACTGAGATCGTCTATGACGCCTTCCACGGCTGGCGCTTCAACAGTGCCGACCACTTCGAGAGCCTCAAGCTGCGCATCTCACCAGATGATCGGCTCTACGTTCGCGAAAGCCTCACGATCAAGAGCAATGATCAGTGCGTCAGGTGGCTAGGGTATGCCGCTGACGGGAAGGATGTTTGGCCGCTCACTCAATGGCGTCGTGAGCGCAACAGTGTTCCCTCCATCCACATGCCGCGCTGGGCATCGCGCCTAACGCTCACCGTCACCGATGTGCGGGTGGAGCGGCTGCAAGACATCAGCGAGGCGGATGCGCAGGCCGAAGGTGCAGAGGCCGCCGGATACATCGACGAAAGCGACATCGGGTGTCGGTCCTATGTTCTGGGCTATGCGCAACTCTGGAACAGCATCAATGGCCTAGGCTCGTGGGAGGCGAATCCTTGGGTCGCCGCCTACACCTTCACCGTGCAGCACGGCAACATCGATGGGGTTGCCGCCGTATGAGCCTGCCCGACCACCTAGCGGCATTGCGTGATGAAGCACTGCAGACGTCCTGCGAAAGCTGGGCCAAGCGACAAGGCTGGAAGCTGTCGCCCGGCCTCGATCGCGCCGGGCCATGCCCCGTCTGCGGCGGCACTGACCGGTTCTCGATCCACACCAAAAAGAACGTATTCCGCTGCCGGCAGTGCGATATCGCCGGCGAGGGCGCGATCAAGCTGGTTATGGAGACGCAACAGGTCGCTTTCACAGAGGCCTGCGAGATCATCACCGGCCGCAAGGCCGATGCGCCCTTTGATCCCGTGAGGGCTGCCGAGATCCGGCGCCAGAACGAAGAAGCCGAGGCGCAGCGCGCGGCCGATGCTGAGCAATGCCGGCAGAAGGCCCGGCGGGAAGGTTACGAGATTTGGAAGTCGCGATCGAAGGATCCGCGGCGCGTGCTGGTGCTGGAATATCTGCGGATCCGGGGGCTGATGACCTCGGATCTTATGCTGGTCTTCGAGCAGATCCGGCTCGCCCAGCACGACGCACTGCCCTACATGGATCGCACCAAAGAAAGGGCCTGGGTGCAGCTCGCCAAGGTGCCTGCCATGCTGGCGCCGATCCAGATGCCTGACGGCCATTTCGGCGCCGTGCACCGCACCTGGTTGGATCTCGACAGTCCCAAGGGGCGCCTGCAGATGGCGCACCCCGACACTGGCAAGCCGCTGGAAACAAAGAAGACTTGGGGTATCAAGCAGGGCGGAGCTATCCGGCTCTACACGCCCGAGAGCCCGCGCCGCATCATCATGGGTGAGGGAATCGAAACCACCCTCACGCCGCTGGCGTGCAATTTCGAGCCCGACACCGCTTACTGGGCAGGCGTCGATATCGGCAACATGGTCGGGCGGGCGCGGCGTGATGATGCCGGCAAGCTGCGGCAGGATTTGCCGGACCTTGATGATCTCGACTGTTGGCAGCCGCCAGACTGGTGCGAAGAGCTGGTCTATCTCGGCGAGACGGAAAAGGCTGAGCGCAACACCAATGAGAAGCTGATCCGTGGGCTGCTGCGCGCGCTGATCCGGCGCCGGCAGGCGCGCGAACGCAACCCCGGCTTGCCGCCGCTTCAAACTGCTTTCATCGAACCGCCCGATGGCGGGGGCGATCTCAACGACCTGGTGCGGGTGAAAGAGTGACTGATACCCCCGAGGACCTAAAGACCGAAGCGGTCAAGAAGGCGATGCAGCGCAAGCGGCAGGTGACGCTCACCGTCGTCGATGGCGGCAAAGGCGATGAACCTGCCGGCGACGGCCGTCCGGCGCCACCTCCAGAGTCGCTCGATGAAGATGGCAAGCCGATCGACCATGACCCCGTCGAGCTGGAGGGCGCACGGTTCTGTGCGCGCTATGACCAGAACGACCGCGATAACGCCCGCCGTCTCATCTACTGGTTCGGCCTCGATCTCGCCTATGTACCGGGCATGGGCTGGCTCGTGTTCCGGAGCACGCATTGGGTGCGTGATGATGCCGAGCTCGAGGTGCTCTTGCGCGGGCAGTACGTGGTGGACAAGATTAAGCTCGAAGCCCTGGTGCTCGAGCACTCGCCGGGCGCCATCAAACTGCTCGCGGCGGCGGAAGCTGCCGAGAAAAAGCCGATCGACGAGCGCAGCGCTGCTGAAAAGAAGCTGGTCAAAACAGGCGAGAGCCTCCGCGACGCCCTGGCAGAGCGGAAGTCGAAGCGTCGCAACTTTGCGGTTACCTCAGGGAACCGCGGGCGGACCGTTGCCATGGTCGCGCAGGCGGCCAGCATGAAGGCAGTCGATCCCAAGGTGCTCGACGCCAACCATATGAAGTTCAATGTGCTAAACGGCACACTGACCTTCTCGCGCGTTCCGGATCCGGAGCGGGAAGAGGGCAGTGAGCGACTGGCCGGCCACATCGAATTCGCAGACCATCCCGATCGTGACGACATGATCACCCGGGTTGCCGATGTCGCATATGATCCCCAGGCAGAGTGCCCCCAGTTCCTCAAGTTCTTGGAAACGGTGCAACCTGATCCCGTGATGCGCACATTCCTGCAGGTGGGGCAGGCCTATGCCCTGCTGATCGGTGGCAATGATGAGCAAGTCGTTTTCTTCCATTACGGTTCGGGCGCCAACGGAAAGTCGGTGTTCATTGAAGCGCTTGGTCGGATGGCCGGCGGCTACCGTGCAGTGGTGTCACCGGAAACCTTCACTGGCGACCAGCAGAAGCAGGGACAGCAGGCCAGCCCTGATATCGCTCGCCTGGTCAACAGCCGCTATGTGACGGTCGAAGAGCTCCCGCGTGGCATCGGTCTCAAAGAGAACATGATCAAGGCCGCCTCAGGCGGCACCAAGATGGTCGCGCGCTTCCTGCAAAAGGAGTTCTTTGAGTTCGACCCCATCTTTGTCACCAACATGAGTGGCAATGACATGCCCAGCGTCAGTGGCACGGACTATGGCATCTGGCGCCGCCTCAAGATCATTCCCTGGGGCTATACGGTACCGGAGGGCGAGCGCCGGCCGTTCGGCGATATGATGAAGATGTTCGACGCTGAGCGACCGGGCATCCTCAATTGGCTTTTGGACGGGCTGATGCTCTACCTGTCAGCAGGTCTGACCCCTTACATCCCGTCGACAGTGAAGGCATTCACTGAGGACTATCGCGAGGAACGCGACCCCGTCGGCATTTTCGTGGAATCGTGCCTGGTCTCCAAGCCCGGCTACGAAGTCAACGCGAGCGACATGTATGTCGCCTATACCAAATGGTGCGAGGCCAACGGTCTCAAACCCTATCAGCAGACGGCCTTCGGTCTGCGGCTTAATGCGCTGGGCATCAAGAAGAAAAAGGGCCGCACCTATAGCTATCTCGACGTGAGACTGGGCGATGTCCCCAGCGTCGCAGATCCGCGCCCCGCACCCCCGCAGCCCCCTGCCGGCGATCCTGGCTGGATGCCCGATTCGGGCCTTTAGCCGCGCTTTTGCGCGCCCCGCACCCCCTTCAGGATAAGCAAATTGGAAGTCGCAACCCTCGCCGCGCTGACGCGCGCGACACGAGGGTTGCGAGAGGTTAGCGACGGTTGCAATGCAACGCTCGCAACCTAAAAACAACAGTGAAAACAGCGTGTTGCGCCAATTCTGCGAGGGTCGCGAGGGTTGTTCGACGATACAAGTAAAGGGGAGGGGTGCGGGGGCCGATCTGGTCTATGTGCATAGAGGAAATACCCTCGCCACCCTCTCCACCGTCGCTCACGGCCCGTTTCCTTAGGTTCTTACCGGTCGATGGTTATCAACCAACCCTCGCTAACCCTCGCGAGAAGAAAGAGGTCTTAGGAAAGGAGGCGGCTATGGCGAAAGTGAAGATCGACATTGAAAACCTCGTGGTATGGGCACTGGCCAAGCAACATGCTGATGTCAGTCGGGGCAGTGGTATCGCTCGGGAGTTGCGCCAGCTGGCCGGTGGCATGTCGGCGACCGAGCGGATCGAGGCCTATCTCTCGGTCGGGACGCGGGTGGATGGCGGTGGAAGCTCATCGCACAAGGTGTCACCGGATGCCCAGCGGGCAGCCGCGGCTATCGATGCGCTGCCGATCGAAGCCGCGGCCCTGGTGGTCGCGGCGGGGCGCAGCATGGCGCCGATCGAATGGGGCGAGGATGGTATTGGCCAGTGGGTGCCGGTGCTCGATCGCAAGGGCAACCACAAGAAGCGCTGGCAGGACCCGGCACAATGTCGAGGGCTGCTGGGCTGGGAGTACACCTATCAGGGTTACATGCCGAGCGATCTGGATCTGATCCGCATGCAGTACGTGACCTGGTGGGAGGCGCTGAAGGATCTGCAGCGTCGATTGCAGGGGCGTCTCGTCGGCTGGGATGTGACCGGGCCATCTCGCTCAGCTGAGCCTTGGAACGATGCTCCAAGGGTAATCCACTACGTCGATCTCGAATCGGTTGACGTGAGGTAAAACTTTGACATAGCTTCACCACAACAAAACAGGTCTTCAGACAGGCGCACGGGCAACCGGGGCGCCTTTCGTGTTTCTGGGGTGTGGCCATGCGGGTGACGACGATGCGCCCTCGGGTGAGCACGCGGGACCTTCGACGGGTGCAGATGCCCCGGGTCAAAGAGACCGATCCCTTCTACCTGACGCCCGAGTGGCGCGAGCTCTGCCAGTTCCTCAAGGAGGAGCGCTGGCCGATGCTCATCATCAAGCAAGGACATTGCTGCGAGGATCCTGACTGCGCCGCCGATCACCGGCTGGGGCAGCGCATCTTCTTCGACCATGTCGTCGAGCTGCGAGATGGGGGCGCGGCGCTCGACCCGGCCAATGTCATGGGCCGCTGCGGCTCGTCGCACACCCGTAAGACCCTGCGAGAACGGGCGCGCCGCATGGGCGAGACGCCCGAAGGGGAGGGGGGGTCGAAAGTTCAGAACCCCTAGACCCTCCAACCACTTGGGGTCGCATTCGGAGATTTTTTTCGCGATGTCCGAAAATCAGAACCTCTTTGGCTGGCCAATGCCGGAGCCGCGCGACGCGGGGCGGCCGGAGCATGTGCCGACTGACGAAAATCGCAACAAAATCATGATGATGCTGGTCTTCGGAAAGACCAATGCGGAGATAGCCAAGGCTCTGGGGTTGTCGCAGCCGACCCTGCGGAAGCATTATTTGCAGCAGCTCAGCCAGCGCAAGGTTGCCCGGCTCCAACTCGACATGCAGCTCTGGGCGGCACTGTACGAGAAGGCAGTCGCCGGAGATGTCGGGGCCAACAAGGAGCTCGCTAAGCGGGTTGACCGCCATGACATAGCCGAGCTTGCGAGCTCGTTTGGAGCTGATACCAGCCGGCGACGGGAAACTGCGCCCAAGCAGGAGAAGCTGGGCAAGAAGGAACAGGCGCTGCGCGACGCAGAAGCCGCAGCCGCCGAAAGTGGGGATTGGGGCGATGACCTGATCCCGGGCGTCGTGAACTGATGCTGAGCGAGGAGCTCGCCCAAGGTTGGGACACGTCCTGCCTCGATTGGGAAAGCCGCATTCTCTCCGGTACCTCGCTGGTGCCGGACCTGCCGCTGTTCAGTGACCAGGTCGCGAAGGCGCTGCGGATTTTCAAGCGGCTGCGCATTCCAGACATTCCGGGCACGCCGACCATGGCGGAGGCTTGTGGTGAGTGGGTGTTCCCGCTGGTCGCGGCGCTATTCGGGTCATTCGACCCGGAGACCAAGCAGCGGATGATCCAGGAGTTCTTTCTCCTGGTACCAAAGGGCAATTCGAAAACGAGCTACGGCGGCGCCATCATGGTCGTGGCGCTGATCATGAACGAACGGCCGCAGGCGGAATATCACCTGATCGCGCCGACCATGAAGATTGCTGAGTACGCGTTCAACCAGGCCAAGGGCACGATTGCTCTCGACCCGGCGCTCAGCAAGATCTTTCGGGCGCAGAACCACATCCGCACCATCACGCACTTCAACACTGGCGCGACGCTGCAGATCAAGGCGGCCGACACGGACGTCATCACCGGCGGCAAGCAGGTGGGCACGATGATCGACGAAACGCACGTCTTCGCCGAGAAGGGCAATGCGGCCGAGATCTTCATCGAGATCCGTGGCGCCCTGGGCAAGCGGCCCGATGGTTTCCTGCTGCAGACGACCACGCAGAGCAAGAAGCCGCCGGCCGGCGTGTTCCGGAGCGAGCTGCATCGAGCCCGCGATGTGCGGGACGGCAAGGTCAAGCTGCCACTGCTGCCGATCCTCTACGAGCTGCCGCGAAAGCTCATCAAGGATGGCGGCTGGAAAGATCGACGGACCTGGCCGCTCATCAACCCAAATTTCGGGCGATCGGTCCGAGAGCAATTTCTCGCCGATCAGCTGACGAGTGCTGAGCGGGAGGGGATCGGGGCTTTGACGTTGCTGGCGTCCCAGCACTTCAATGTGGAGATCGGCATTGGTCTGCGGACCGACCGCTGGCCTGGCGCTGAGTTCTGGGAGCGCCGGGTAGACTCCGAAATGGCTCCGCTTGATAGCCGCGCCGCCCTCCAGTCTCTGCTCGATCGCTGCGAAGTGGTTGTTGTTGGCATTGATGGCGGCGGGCTGGATGACCTTTTCGGCCTAACAGTGCTCGGCCGGGTGCGCGAGACGCGCAAGTGGCTGCAGTGGTCGCACGGGTGGTGCCACTCCGGAGTGCTCGATCGCCGCCAGAGCATCGAGCAGACCCTGCGAGATTTCGAGAAGGCCGGCGAGCTGACGATCGTCGATGACGAGCTCAGCGACATTTCTGAGATCGTCGAGATCATCACCGAGATCGATGAGCTCGGGCTGCTTTACACCGTTGCGGTCGACCCGGCCGGCTTGGGTGAGTTGGTCGATGCTTTGGCCGAGGTGGATATCACTCAAGAAAACGACAAGTTCATGGGCGTGCCGCAAGGCTACTCCCTGATGAACGCCATCAAGACGGCCGAGCGGAAACTAGCCAACGGCACCCTTCTGCATAGTGGCAGCAGGCTGATGGCTTGGTGCGTCGGCAATCTCAAGATTGAGCCCACAGCGACGGCGATCCGCGCGACAAAGCAGAACGCGGGCGACGCCAAGATAGATCTCGCCATGTCGTTGTTTGATGCGGTTGCGGTGATGAGCACCAATCCGGAAGCGCCGGGCGTGTCTGTTTACGAGGAGCACGGACTCCTCGAAATCGAACTGGAACAGCTATGAGCTTTTTTGGCGAGATCCTGTCGACGTTCAAGGGCGGGCGCCCGGCTGCCGCTGAAGAACGGCTCGAGCCGGTTGTGTCTGAGAGCGCAGAACTGAACGCTCTGGACTACGTCCAAGGCGACTCTCTCAGCAGCCCGAGCGGCTGGCTGACGAAGGCTATTGTTCCCAAGACAAATGCCGGGCCACGCGTGTCCGAATTTACCGCTCTCGCGTTGCCGGTGGTCTACGCATGCGTGAACCGGATCGCCAATCCCGTCTCGCGTTTCCCGCTCAAGATGTATCGGGCCATGCCAGATGGCAGCCGTCGGATTGTGCAGGCGGATGAGCATCCATTTGCCGCTCGGCTTGGTCTGCGGCCAAACGAGGAAATGAGCTCGCGCACGTTGCGCAAGACCGGCCAGGCGCATGCCCTGCTTTGGGGCAATGGCTACCTGGAGATCGAGCGCAACGGAGCCGGCCAGGCAGTCGGACTGTATCCGCTCCAGCCGAATGTGACGCGGCCAGTGCGGGAGAATGGTCGCCACTTCTACCGGACCACCATCAACGGCCGTCAAGCGGAGCTCGCACATGACGACGTAATCCACATCATGGACCAGAGCCAGGATGGCTATGTCGGGCTATCGCAGATCGCTATGGCGCGCCAAGCGGTCGGCTGGGGCCTTGCCATGGAAGAGTTCGGCTCCAAGTTCTTCGCCAATGACGCACGCAGCGGTGGCTTCCTCGTCCACCCGGGGCGCTTGAGCACCAAGGCACGCGAGAACATTCGCGGGAAGGATGGGGAGACCCGTGCCGCACCAGAAAACCCTAAAGCTGCCGTCGAGCGGCAAGGCGGCCTCGAGAATGCGCATAAGATCAAGCTGCTCGAAGAGGGCATGAAGTTCATCCAGACGACAATCCCGCCCGAGGATGCGCAGTTCCTGGGCAGCCGCGAGTTCCAGATCGCCGAGATCGCCCGCATTTATGACGTGCCGTTGATCCTGCTGCAGAGCCAGGAGAAGCAGACCTCCTTCGGCTCCGGCATTGAGCAGCTGATGATCGCCTTTGTGCGGCAGACCATCGACCCTTGGGTCGATGCCTGGGAGCAGGAGCTCAACTGGAAGCTCTTCACCGAGAAAGAGAAGGCGCTCGGCTACTACGTCAAGTTCAACATGAAGGCGCTGCTGCGCGGCGACATGAAAGCCCGATCGCAGTTCTACAAGGACATGTTCGGCGTTGGTGGCTTCTCGGCCAATATGATCCTGGCCAATGAGGACGAGGACGGCATCGGTGCCATCGGCGACCACCATTTCGTGCCGGCCAACATGGTCACCCTAGCTCGGGCGACGGACCCCAATTACGCGCCCGCCGGTGCGGCAGGTCCCGTGCAGCGGGAAGAGCCTGCAGACGAGCCGGACGCCGGTGGCGCTCCCGAGAGCGAAGAGGAACCCGCATGAAGTATTCTCACGTGCTGATGGCAGTCACCGAGGAGCTCTGGGCGCTCCGCGAAGACAAGCTGCAGGCTATTCTCGACTTCCTTGAAGTGCAGGCCTCGGGTGCCAAGTTCTCCGCCGAGGAGATCGAGGCGAGGATCACCAAGCAACAGGAACGGGAAGTCGCCCAGGCCGAGGGCGCCGTGGCGATCATCCCGCTGCGCGGCGTGATTGCCAACCGCATGGGCATGTTCGACGACATCTCTGGTGGGACTAGCTCGGAGGGCTTCAACCGGGCGTTTCAGGGGGCGCTTCGCGACAATCTGATCAAGGCGATCATCCTCGATGTAGATTCGCCCGGCGGCGCCGTCAGCGGTGCGGCCGAGGCCTCGGCCGCCGTCTTCGCGGCTCGCGGCACAAAGCCGATCATCGCGCATGTCAATGCCACGGCGGCGAGTGCTGCCTACTGGATCGCTTCGGCCGCCGATGAGATCGTCGTTACCCAGACCGGATCCGTCGGCTCGATCGGCGTCCTGGCGGTTCATGACGATGTCAGCGGCGCCATGGAGAAGGTCGGTCTCAAGAAGACGATCATCAAGGCAGGCGAGCGTAAGGTGGAAGGGCATCCCTATGCCCCGCTCACCGAAGATGTGCATGCCCGCATGCAGGCTCGGGTCGATGCCGCCTACGACATGTTCGTGCGGGATGTAGCCCGGAACCGCAGCGCGACGCTCGACGCCGTTCGCAATGGCTTCGGCCTGGGCGGCATGGTGGACGCTGCTGAAGCCATAAAGGAAGGCATGGCCGACCGTGTCGCCACGCTCGAGGAAACCCTGCAGCGCTTCGGCGCCAGCCAGTTCGGTGCAGCGCCCAAGCGTGGCGCTAGCCGGCAGCGCGCCGCGCTCGATCTCTAGACCCTGAATTCGCCTCCCTGGGCGATTGGCCCCGTCCGCGCGCCGGCGCGGACGGGGCTCTACTTTGACCGGCGACCCACGGAGACAGCACATGCTGACCAAACGTTCCGCCATTCTGTTTGGCGGCCTGTTCCTTGCGCTCGCTGCAGTTGCGGTGATGACGATGTTTACCGTCCCCGATGCCGGCCAGCACCTGGCCAGCCTCATGGACTTACACAACCAGCACGGTCTGTATTTCGCGGAGATCCCGCTCGCCGCCCTTCGGGCTTCCCGCCTAGATCTGCACAACCAGATGAAGGCCATTGTAGAAGCGGCTGAGAAGGACGAGCGCGATCTCACCGCCGAAGAGACCGAGAAGTTCAATGCTCTCAAGGCAGAGCGAGCCACACTCGATGCCCGTATCAGCCGGGCGGAGGATCTCGCGGCTACCGATGAAGTGCTCAACGCCGTTGTGCCGGCCCGCTCGCGCCAAGCCACGATCCGCGCCGGCGGCCCGGAAGCTGCTCGCGACTTCGAGAGCGTCGGGCAGTTCCTCCATGCTGTCCGGTTCAATCCGAACGACCAGCGGTTGAACTTCGTGGAGGGCGTCGGTGCTGAGACCGACGAAAACGGCCTCTCTGCCGAGATGCGCATGGACAATGACCAGCAGGGCGGCTTCATGGTCCCCACGCAGCTGCGCCAGACCATCATGAGCGTGGCGCCGCAGGACTCGCTGGTTCGGCCTCGTGCCACCGTCATCGAGGCTGGTAACCCCCCTGATGCGGGGATTACCATGCCGGCGCTCGACCAGTCCGGGACCAACCCCGGCCACATGTTCGGCGGTATGACTTTCAGCTGGATCGAGGAAGGTGAAGAGAAGCCGGAGACTGATGCCCAGCTCAAGGGCATCCAACTAACCCCGCACGAGATCGCCGGCATCGTGACGGTCACGGACAAGCTGCTGCGCAACTGGATGGCCTCGGCGGCATTCATCGAGAACCTGATGCGTGGCGGCGTCAGTGCGGCCGAGGATTATGCCTTCCTGCGCGGCAACGGCAAGACACAGCCACTGGGTGCAATCCATGCCCCCGCGATGAAGTACATCAACCGCGCCACGGCCAATACCGTCACCTATACCGACCTGCTGACCATGGTCTCGCGCCTGCTGATGCGTGGCGGCACCCCGGTCTGGTCCATGCCTCAGGGGGCATTGCCGCACATCGCCACACTGCAAGATCCGGAAGGGCACTACATCTGGAAGGCGAATGCTGTCGACGGCTTTGCCGGCACACTGCTCGGCTACCCCGTGCGCTGGAACAACCGCAACCCTCTCCTGGGCAGCAAGGGGGACATCATCATCTGCGACTGGTCCTACTACCTGATCAAGGATGGTTCCGGGCCGTTCGTCGCCGCTTCCGAGCACGTCAAGTTCACCTCCAACAAGACGGTCATCAAGATCTTCTGGAACGTGGACGGTGCGCCTTGGCTGAACGCGCCGATCTCGGAAGAGAACGGCTACGAGGTCTCGCCCTTCATCGGTCTCGACGTCCCGGCGTAAGCGCCGCGCATAGCTTCCGCCCGGCGCCACCGGCGCGCCGGGCTCTCTCCCCTCAACACACCATTGAAAGGAGATCGCCATGCGCGACCTCGCCAATCATCTTGCGGTCAAGCGGGCGATCAGCCCGGCTGCCGCTGTTGCCACCGACGCCCCGATTGTCTCTGCAATTGTTGACCTGGCCGGGTTCAACGAGGCCATGTTCGCAATTGCGATCGGTGGCCTTGTTGATGTCGACGCCACCTTCACGGTTCTGGTGGAGCACGGCGACCAGGCGGATCTCTCTGACGCCGGCGCGGTTCCCGACAGCCAGCTGACCGGCACCGAAGCCGAGGCAAGCTTCACCGCGGCTGACGACAATCAGACCCGCAAGATCGGGTATGTCGGGCCGAAGCGGTATCTGCGGCTGACCATCACGCCAGCCGGCAATGCAGCCGATGCCTTCGTATCTGCCGTCGCCATCCTTGGCGGCTCCCGCTACTGGCCCGTGGCTTAGGCCGCCAGCTTCCCCTTTCTCTCAATGAGCGCCGCCTTTGAGGCGGCGCTCCACCCAGGAGCATGAATAATGCCGAACAAGGATCTGCTGGTGCTGTCCGAGTGCGTAGATAGCCGCTCGGGCAAGCGCTTCCAAAAGGGCCAGTTTTTTGACCCGCCACCCACCGGTGAGCAGGCCGCGCGACTCGTCGCCGCCAAATGCCTACCTGCAGGCGCGATCAAGATCGGCGAAGCCGAAGACGAGAAGCTCGCCAAGAAGGCTGAAGCCGAAGCTCGTGCCGCTCAGAAGATCGCCGAACGCCAGGCGGCAATTGCGGCAGCAGTCGATGAGGACGCCCGCGCCAACGTGGCGCTGGACGACGCTCGTGCGAACCTGGCGGCGGCTACAACTGACGCCGACAAGGCGAAAGCAGCCGAGACTGTGCAGTCAGCGGAAGCAGCCGCTGAGAAGGCTGCTGCCGACCTCGCAAAGGCGCAGAAGTAAGAGAGATCGGCGGGAGGATCTGAATGGTTACGCGTGTCATCGTCCCGCCGGCTGCCCTGATAACCCCGGCCGATGTGCCGGGAAGCCATGCCGGCAATGATCCTCGGGTCGCGCGCCTGATTGCCGCTGCCCAGGAAGAGATCGACGGTCCCGAGGGCTGGCTCGGCCGTGCTATTGGTCCGCAAACGCTGGAAACCACGGCCGTCGGCTTCGGTTGGGCGGCAATGTCGTTGCCGTGCCCACCGCTGATCGAGGTTCTCTCGGTTAAGTATCTCGACACTGCCGGTGTTGAGCAGACAGCGCCGGACACGCTCTACGAGCACCGGGATGACCAGCTCTGGCTTCGGCACGGGCAGAAATGGCCGCACGGGCTCTACCGTGAGGGAGCGGTGCGGATCCGCTATCGCGCCGGCTATGACGGTGCCGCTGTTGATCAAGGGGGCACCGGTCCGGTGCCTGAGCGTGTCAAGGAAGCCATCATTCTCTCGGTGGTGCATGCGCTTTCGATCGGGGTCGAGAACCTGTTCCTGCGTTCCGAAGAGGTCGAGGGTGTCGGGACCATGCAATACACAGTCTCCACCGTGGCGTCTGACCTGATCAACGCCGCGATCGAGCGGCGGCTCTCCGGCCTTCGGATCTACTCATGACCCCGGTACAAGCCATTGCCATGCTGGACCGGCAGATTGCTCGGCACGGGCAAACGGTGAAGCTCGTGCGCCTGGTGCCTAACCAGCCTGCCGTGGAGGCTACTGTTCGGGCCTTCGTGCGCGGCTACAAGCCTGAGGAGCTGGCGAATGGAGTGCAGCAGGGCGATAGCCTCGTGACGCTGTCGCCGACGCAGCTCAAGGGCACGCCGTTTGAGGCCGACCTGCCGGTCACCAACAACAAGATCGAGGTGAGCGGGCGCCGGCGGAACGTTCAGTTCGCCGATCCAGTCGAAATGTTGAACGTCCTGGTGCGGCTCAATCTGCAGGTGCGTGGCTGATGGGTATCTCTTCCCGGATCGAGACGCTCGACCGCGACATTGCCTTCATCCTCTCCGAGGACCTTTCGCCCGAGGCGCAGAGCCACGCCCTGGCGCGTTTCGCCCGGCGGGAGATCCATGCCGCGCAAGACCAGAACGCGGCGGCCATGGGCCTGCGGCCGGACTATGAAGTGACCGTCGACGGCAGACGCCATGCGCCGATTGAGGATGTGCGACCCGATGGAACAGTGGTTGCCGAGTTCGACCTGCTGCTCGACCTCTTCACCTGGATCGGTGCGCAGCTGGTGATCAACTCGCCGCGACTCTCCGGACGGTATGCGGAAAGCCACGTGTTCTTCGTTGATGGCAATGAGACCCAACTCTCGGGCATCGTGCCGGCGGGCAGCGAATATGCTTTCGTCAATGTGCAGCCTTATGCGCGCAAGATCGAGCGCGGGCTTTCCAGCCAGGCGCCCGACGGTGTCTACCAGGCGGTAGCAGCTGTTGCGGCTCGCCGGTTTGGCAATGTGGCCCGGATCCGCTTCAGCTATCGCAGCTTGACCGGCGGCAAGGCCGATCGGGCGCCGGCAATCGTCATCACACTGGGGCGCTGATCGATGGCAAAACTGGCAGTGGTCACCGCGGTGCAGGAGCGCCTCGAGCAGAACTGGACCCATTGCCCGGTGTTCGATGGCAATAGTTCGGGCTCGACGCCTGCTAATGGATCGCCGTTCCTGCAGGTGCAGTTTCCCTATGCCACGGGCGATCGGATCACCTTCGGTGCGCCAGGGAACAATACGCATCGCGAGGAGGGCGCTTTCCGTCTCCTCGTCAATGTCGAGCGCGGCACCGGGGAGGACCAGGGGCGCCAATGGGCCGACGAGCTCGAGGCGCTTTTCCTGCAGAAGCACTTCGGCGGCGTGCAGACCTTTACGCCGTCGTCGGCCAGCTCGGACGATAGCAACGAGAACGGCCAGTACTACACCCTTGCCGTAGCGGTGCCCTACCGCTTCGACTTCCTCGGCTGATCGCAGCCAAGCCTCTTAACTCAGGAGATCTGACATGGCCTTTGCTTCTGGCAGCGGCGTGCGTGTTGCCGCGGTTGCGGAGACGACGTTCGGCGTGACGCCCGCCACCCCTTCCTTCGATACGCTGCGCGTCACCAGTGGTGGCCTGCGGACGCAGAAGGCGACCGGCACCAGCAACGAGCGCCAGCCCGACCGCAATGTGCGCGACGAATATGAGCTCGGCCAGGACGTGGTCGGTAGTTATGACTTCGAGCTGAGCTATGGCAGCTTCGACGCTATCCTGGCAGCCGTGCTCGGCAGCGACTGGGCGACCAACGTGCTCAAAAACGGTCTGACCCCGAAGTACTTCACCTTCGAGGAGACCTATGAGCTGGGCGCCACGGACACGTTCCGCCGTTTCGACGGCTGCCGGGTGAACACTTTCTCGCTTAATATCGGTGCTCGGGCGGCGATCACTGGGTCAATGTCAATCATGGGCCGCGCTGAAACGCTGGCCGAAGCGATCCTCACTGGCGCGACCTACGCCGATCCGTTGGACACCCCGGTATCTACAGCGTCGGCCAATGTGGCGTCGCTGACCGTCTCGGGGGTGGATCCGGCGCCAAAGGTGCGGAGCCTCTCGATGGAGATCAACAACGGGGTGCGCACGCGGCCGGTGGTTGGCTCAAAGTTCTCCGAGGAGTTCGGCGAGGGCCGGTTCAACCTCACCGGCAACCTGGAAGCGTATTTCCAGAACAAGGCGCTCTATGAGCGGGTGCTGTCGCATGGCAACGGCGCGGTCTCGTTCGTGGTCGGCAATGCCGCCAACGAGAAGTACCGGATCACCATCCCCAACATGAAGTTCGGCGACGGCAACATCACGGCCGGCGGCAATGATGACGACGTGATGGCGGTGATCCCCTATCGCGGCCTCCTCGACGCCACCGAGGACTGCACCCTCAAGATCGAACGCGCGGTGGCTTGATCCATGAAGGAGAGCGTCGAAATCACCAAGGGGTTCACCGGCTACCCCAACGGCAAGAACAAGCGCCACTTTGCAAAGGGCGAGAGCCCTGAGCTTTCCAACGACTATGCCGATCTTCTCGTGGAGAAGGGGCTCGGACGCGAAGTGCCGCCCCCAACCAGGACCGGCACTCCAGCCAAAGAAAAGGACTAACGACCCATGAAAATGAGCAGCTTCAAGTCTGACATGACGAAGGTCGAAGGTGGCGTCTGGATTGGCGACATCCCGGACATGGGCGATCTTCGCCTCAAGGTGCGGCCGATCGGCAATCCAGACTATCTACGGGTGCTGAGCCAACTTACGGACACGGCGCCGCGTCACACCAAACGTGGGGGGCGCATTATCGACCACGCCGTCAAGGCCAGCATAGCTGCCCGGACGCTAGCCGACACTGTCCTGCTCGACTGGGAGGGGTTGGAGGATGACGATGGCAAGCCGCTCCCGTACAGTGCCGAGATCGCCAAGAAGATGCTGCTGGATCCAGAGTATGTGGCCTTCCGCAACGCGGTCAGCTGGGCGGGATCGGTGGCCGAGGAAGAAACCACCGGCGTCCAAGAGGACAAGGCAAAAAACTAGCCGCGTCGCTCCAGTGGCAGCTGGACTGGGGCGACAAACTCAGCTGGCTGCTCGATGTCGCCAAAGAGGACGGCGTCGAGCCCAAGGCGCTGCAGGATCGCCCAGAGCTCCCGGCAGACCTGCGCTTCGTGTGGGAGGCGTGGTGGACGCTCAGCGCTGATCGGCCCATTGGCTTCGGTGGTGCCGGACCGATCCCGTTCCAGGCGATCGACCGCTACGCAGACCGCTTCGGGATCAGTGACCCCGACGAATTCAACAGCTTCGTCGCTTTGATCGCGGCGATGGACGATGTGCTGTTTGCCGCGCAGCGCAAGAAGCAAAAGCCCGAGCCCAAGACCGGAGATCGCTGATGCAGGCCAATGTCATTCGCAACCTGACCGTGCGCGGCCAGTCGCAAGGCATGGAAAAGGTCGAGAGCGACCTCAACAAGGTCAGCGCTGCACAGGAGAAGGTGAGCCAGACCGGGGAGGGAATGGCCAAGACGACGGAGGCCTCGGCCCGCCGTCAGCTCTCATCAGCCAAAAACTTCGACCGACTGATCGAGCGGAGCGACCGCATGGTGTATCTGCAGCGGCAGCTGGAGCGCGAACTGATGGTGGTGAACCGCGCTTTCGAGAGCGGCCACATCACGGTCGAGCGCCGTGCTGAGGCGCTCGCCCTGGTGCAGGGCAAGCATGAACGCTTGGTGGCGGCCGAGACGCGAACGCGAGCGCAGCTGGGGGGCACGACCTCGGCCATGAACGAGCAGACGGCGGCAGCGCACCGCCTCGCGGCTGCCAACGATAATCTCGCTGCATCGAGCAATGCCATGCGCGGCAACTCCGCGAACATTGCCGCGCAGTTTCAGGACGTGGGCGTAACGGCCGCGATGGGGATGAACCCCATAATGATTGCGCTGCAGCAGGGCACGCAGCTCAGCGCCGTGCTGAACAGCATGGAGAACCCGATCCGTGGCCTGGGAACGGCCCTGGTATCGATCCTCAACCCCGTCTCGCTGGCGACGATCGGATTTGTGGCGCTCACCGCGACGGCCATCCAGTTTTTCACCTCGGCCAATGACAATGCCAAGGACGCGACCACTTCCCTGGAGAAGCACCGTGAGTGGCTCGACAAGATATTGGAGGGCTATGACCGGGCACAGGGCGCCGCAGCTGACTATCGCGAGGAAGCTGGCAAACTGCCAGAGGCCTCTGTGGCCTCGGACATCGAGAGTGACCGCGTCAAGAAGCTAGAGGAGTTCAACCGACGTCTCGAAGCGCTTGCGGCCAGGCGGACTGAGGTAGAGAGCGACATTGCCACCATGACGGCTGCCGGAGGTGATCCGGCCATGATCTCCGGGCTGCAGCAAATCATTGCAGTTATCGACAAGGCGGGGCTGACCGCGTCCTCGTCTGCTGATGAGTTCGCTGCACTAGACACCGCGCTGACACTATTCAAAAACAGCGGCGCTGATGACAATGTCGTCTACATCGCGGAGGCCTTTCTCGCACTTTTGCGGAATGCTTCAGATGCGCGAGTTCAAGTGGGTGAGTTGGACACCTCGCTTCGTAACCTTCCCACGAACGTCGAGACCATCATCTCGGTGAAAATGGAGGCGTACAATGAGGCGCAAGGCGATCTGCTCGAGCTCATGCCCGACTTCCGCGACCGCTACACTCGTATGCGCGACCAGGCGGAAGAGCGCTACCAGCGGATGCTCAAGAACTCGCCCGACGACATTTTGCGCCGGCAGGCGGATCAGGATCTGCAGACGGTGCTGGGCGGAATTGACCGCCTCGAGGTCGAGGAGAATGCTCGTCGGGCCTCGCGTGGGGGCGGCGAAGCCTCCCCAGCCGAACGCTGGCAGGAATCCGCCGCAAACTTCCAGCAGAGGATCGAGCAGCAGCGCATGGAGACTGGCCTTGTGGGTCAGTCGACTATGGAGATCGAGCGGCAGCGGGCGGCTTTCGAGTTGCTCAATCAGGCGCGGCAGGCTGGCATTCCGATCACCGCGACACTGCGGGAGCAGGTCGACGGGATGGCACAGAACTATGCCGCCGCGACCGTCGAAATGGAGCGTATGACCGAGCGGCAGCAACAGATTGATCAGATCAACAGCGCGCTCGCCAGCAGCTTCAGCAACCTCTTCATGGGCATTCTCGATGGTTCGCAGTCCGCCGAGGACGGCATCAAGAACCTGCTGCGGTCGCTCACCTCGATGGCGATGAATTCCGCCTTCCAGCAGATTATGTCTGGAGGTGAGGGCGGCGGCGGCGGGATCGGTGGCTGGATCACCTCTCTATTCCAGCCGCGGGCGAATGCCAGGGGCGGGCTCTATGACAGCCCTTCGCTGTCGGCCTGGTCCAACCAGATGGTCGATCGGCCGACGCTCTTCACCTTTGCCAATGGTGGGATGTTCGGGCTGATGGGCGAGGCTGGTACTGAAGCCATCATGCCAGTGGGGCGGGATCGGCAAGGGCGGCTTGGCGTGCATGTGGCCGGGGAAAGCCACTCGGCACCGGTGATCAACTTCAATCTCACGAATGCAAGTGGCCAACCCATGAAGGCCGAAAGCGTGAGGCAATCCCGAGGCCCTGGCGGCGAGATCAATTTGGATGCTGTCGTCGTGAGCATTGTCAACACTGCGGCGCATGAAAACCGCTTGACTGGAATTGCGCAGGTCTATGGTCTGCAGCGCAAACCACAATCTTGAGGAGGCTCAGTATGTTTGATTTTTCCGACCGACGTCTGGTGTCAGTGACCTTGGACACGCTCTATTTCCGAAAGACCAGCACGGGGCATCGTGTGTCGGGCGATGTTGAATTCAAGCTGTCGGGCCCGGAAACTCGGCCACTTATCGGGCCGTCAGTTCGGGTGGGGGTTGGCTTTGAGGTCGATGGACAGAAGGGGCTTGAGGCCACACACGAGGAGCTCGTCCGCGCAGCTTGGGCTGTGCTCGAGGTTCTCCAAAAAGAGGACGTGGAGGAATCGGTCAAGCTGTCGCGGGCAGCCTCTGAGTATGACGTCTAGTGGAGGCCTGGCCCGCCTCGGTGCCCTTTGCGGCTGAAGACGACAGCGTCAAAGGTACACCCTTCCGCGCGCCGCTCGCCACCGAGTTTGAAGGTGGCAACCAGCGGCGGCGCCGCTCGACCACCAAGAACATCGCCACGCTCGAGTTCGCCATCAGCATGAGCAATGCGCAGTTCGGTACTTTCAAGATCTGGGTGCGCGATACGCTTGTCGACGGAACACTGCCCTTCACCATGCAGATCTGGACCGGTGAGGCCTATGCGGCACGCACCTGCTCCTTCGCTGGGCGCGATCCCTACCAGTTCGGTCCGGACGGCTTCGGGCGGCAGCTGGTGACCCTCACTCTCGACGTCGAGGATTATTGATGCCGAATTGGTCAGCTGCCCTTGCTGAAGCCTATGCCGTGGCGCCGGCCGACGATTATGTGGTGCACACGCTTGAACTGATCCATCCCGCCTTTGTGGGCGGTGCCGGTAACGCCGACAGCATTCGGGTGGCGCTCGACGATCGGGCCTGGGATCTCCGCTATGAGCCGGCCGCGCCGCTGTTCGGTGGTCAGGTGAAAACCTTCGAGCCGCTTGCCATGCAGGTGAGCCTGCCGGAGCAGTCCGAGACTTCGTTCGGATCGCTCAAGATCGCGCTCGACAACGTGCCGCGCACGATTTGGCCCAAGCTGCAGTCGGCGGCCCGGGTTCGCGCCTCGGCGCAGGTGATCTATCGCGAGTGGGTGGCCGTCCGAAACGTCTCGACGGGCGTTTATACGCCTAGCGAGGCGCCGGACATGATCATTGATCAGCTGACCATGCGGGTGGTGAACGCCACCCTAATGCGGCTTGAGGGCAATGCCACCTTCGTGGATCTGCTCAACAAGGGCTTTCCGCGCCGGACATTCGACGCCCAGAGCTTCCCCGGTCTGTTCGGAGGGGCGTGATGCGCACCGAGATCATAAACCGGCTGATCGGCACGCCTTACCATCTGGGCGGGCGACGCGCTGGCACGCTCGATTGCTACGGCACAGCCAGGGTTCTGCAGCGGGATCTGTTCGGCCGCACCATGCCTGACTTCGCCATTCCCGGCGAGGCCGGCCGCAGCGCCATTGCTGCTGCGATTGCAGCGCATCCGGAACGGCAGCGCTGGGCCGAAGTCCCGGCGCCGGTCGACGGCGCCCTGGTGACCATGGCCCGCAACACCGTCGGGTACCATATCGGCACCTGGCTGGAAGAGGATGGCGGGATCATCATCCACGCCATCGAAGATTGCGGCGTTGTCGCCGACACGTTGCCGAGCCTCGAGGCGGTCGGCTGGCGCAAGTTCCGGTTCCACGTACCGGCTTAAGAGATCAGGTCAGACATGAACTTTTACGACCCCAACATGGCTGCGGGCGGCAAAGCCGTGCTGCTCACCGGCCCGTTCGGTGCCGCCGAGCGCACGATCGCGCTCGATCGGCCGATGGCGGTTGCCGAGATCATTGCGGCGCATGACCTGCAGTTCACCTGTCCGACAATTGCCGTGCTCGACGGCGAGCCGATCCTGCGCGGCGTGTGGGCGGTTCGGGTGATTGGACCGGGTGAGGTCATCGCGTTCGTCGCCGTGCCGCGTGGCGGGGGTGGTGAAGGTGGCGGCAGCGGCAAGCAAATTGTCGGGCTCATCGCTGCCCTGGCCCTGTCGATCGCCGCGCCCATGGCCGGCGCCGCCATCTTCGGTGCCGGCACACTGGGGGCATCGCTGGTTTCTGGTGCGCTGCTCGTCGGCGGCTCGCTCCTGCTCAATGCGTTGATGCCGACGCCGGCGCCGCAGGAAACTGGCGCTGCGGCCGAGGCCATCTATTCGGTGACGGCTGCCTCCAACCAGGCCACGCCCTTGGAGCCGCTGCCGGTGCTCTATGGGCGTCTGCGCTTTGCACCACGCCATGCCAGCCGGCCCTATTCCGAATATGAGGGGAACGATCAGTACCTCTACCAGCTGTTCCACGTCACTGCCGGCAAGGCTGACCTTGAGCGTATCGAGATCGGCGAGACGGAAGCCTGGAGTGCGGCCGGCGGCTATAGCGCCAGCTTCTCCGACCTGCAGTTCGAGATCATCCAGCCCGGGCAGCAGATCACGCTGTTTCCGGCCAATGTGGTGACCTCGGGCGAGGTCTCCGGGCAGACGGTGCCGGATCCTGCAGCGGTGTTGGGACCGTTCGTGGTGAACGCCGCCGGCACGACCGTTGACCGCCTGGCTGTCGATTTCGCGTTCCCTGGCGGGCTGTGGACGGCCGACGGGCGGGCCGTCTCCACCAACTCGATTGCGCTGCGGGCGCAGTATCAGCAGCTCGACAATGCCGGCGCACCGATCGGCGGTTGGATGAACCTCTTTGCCGAGACGGTGAGCGCCGCCACACGTACGCCGCAGCGCATGAGCCGGGCCGTGAATGTCGCGCCGGCGCGCTACCAGGTGCGGTTCCTCGCCGATGAGCCGTTCGACAGTGACGACGCCGAAGCAGTGAACCGCGTTGTCTGGACCGGCCTGCGGGGGTACCTGACCGATTTTGTGACGCCGGCGAATTGCACGTTGCTGGCGATGAAGGTGCGCGCCAACGAGCAGCTGAGCCAGTTCTCGTCGAACCAGATCCGCGTCACGGCGGGACGGTATTTGCCCGTGTGGGATGGTGCGAACTGGGTCGAGCAGAAGACGCGCTCGATTGCCTGGGCTGCGGCAGATCTACTGATGAACTCGGATTACTCGATCGGGCTCACCACCAGCCGGTTCGATCTGGCGCAGCTCGCCGCTCTTGCGGCAACCTGGACGGCTCGCGGCGACAGCTTCAACGCCATCTTCGACCGGTCCTGGACAGTGCAGGAGGCGCTACGGGCGGTGCTGCGCGCCGGGCGGACACAGGCGGTGCGGATGGGCGGGCGCATCGGGTTCGTGCGGCTTGAGCCCAAGCAAATCCGGCGGGCGGTGTTCTCGCCGCGAAACGTGGTGCGGGGTAGCTTCAGCCACAAGCTGGTGCTGTTCGACGAGGAGAAACCGGACAGCGTCACCGGCAGCTTTATCGACGAGGCGATCTGGCAGAAGCGGGAGGTGAGGGCCTCGCTGGCATCGGTTGGCTCCGATCTGCCGCAGAAGATCGAATGGTTCGGCATCACCAATCATGCACAGGCCTGGCGGGAGAGCATCACCGAGGCGGCAGTCAATGCCTACAACCGGGAGTTCGTGAGCTTCACCGCCGACTGGGAGGGCAAGCTCCTCGTCCGTGGGGAACCGGTCCTGGTGCAGCATCCCTTCATCGAAGGCGTCGAGACTGTCGCGCTCGCCGATCGGGCAGGCGACGAGCTGACGATCGACCGGGCGCCCGAGGTCGACATCACTGGGGACGTCTATCTCATCATCCGGGGCAAGAATGGGCAGGAGTGGGGGCCATGCCTGGTGACGAGTGTCGCCGGCAGGGTTTTCACGCTGGATGCTGCTGACCGCGCTCTTGTGGAGTCCTCTATGGGCTCGCTGACCGGGATCCTGCCAGATGAACGGTCAGAGCCTGCGCAAGTGCTGATCTGTGCCGGCGAGACGCGGCCGTTCAACGGGTTAGTGGCGTCGGCGGTGCCGAACAGTGCCGGCCGGGTGGATGTGATCGCCGTCATCGACTCCCCGGAGGTCTATCTTGCAGACGGTACGGAGATCATGCCGTCGCCCTGGACGCCGCCGGTGCTGCCGCCGCAGAACCCTGCGCGCCCGCTGCTACTCGGTCTCTATGCCGAATTGCGTCCTGGAATCGCTCAGCTTGAGCTCGACGCCATGTGGCAGCCGTCGGCTGGTGCAATTGGCGGTTATGTGGCTGAGGTCAGTTATGACGACGATAGCTTGCCCGAAGCGCAAAAGACCTGGACGCCGGTTTATAGCGGAATGGCCAACCGGTTCACTTTCCCGGTGTTGCCGCAGAAGCTGGTGCTTCGGGTGGCAGCGATTGGCGTGCTGCAGGGGTCCTGGGCCAAGCGCGTGTTCACGCTTGGAGATGTGCCAGCGGTTATCGTGGGGCCTTTTGGCCCAGATGACCTCACGGCGGAGTTTAAAGAACAGTACGACACCGTGCAGCAGTTCTTCGATGAAGAACTGCCCCTCGTCGTTGATGAGCTGGAGAACATTGGCAACGACTTGGAGGCGCTCGCTGGGGCTCCAAACTTCGTCTACGGCCCCGCCTATGCTATAAACGATCTCGTCCGCTACTCCGGCGTGATCTACCGAGCCACTGCCGCCAACACCAACCAGATGCCAACAAACCCGGCGTTTTGGGTGAAGGTTGGTGACTACACTTCCGTTGCAGATGCAGTCGTTGGCTTTACCGCCCGTTTCGAGCAGGTGGAGAGCAAGACCGATCTCAATGGCGCCAACATCGTCCAGACGACGCGGGACACCAGGCGCATTCAAAATGCGCTGTTGGCTGCTGCCATACATAACGCCGAACAGGCTATGCAGCAGGTGCTGGAGAACGCCGACCAGCTTGCTGTCAGCGCCAGTGTATCGGAGACGTCGAAGACCGAAGTTTCGCGCGTTGAAGGCGAGCTGACCACGAAAACCACGGCTCTCGGTCAGCGGATCAACGTCGTTCAGGCCGAGATTGAGACCAACATCGCCGAGCGTATTCAGGCGACCGAGACGCGCGTGGAGCAGGTTGACCATCGGGTCGACCAGACCAACGAAGGTCTTGCAGGAACTAATAAGAGCCTCGCAGGGACCAACCAGACTTTGGCTGGAGTGTCCCAGACCGTTGCGGCTCACGCGACCTCAATTGATCAGATGCGCGCGGTGATCGGCAACAGTTCGGCCGAAGTCCTTTTGAAGGGAGAGGTTGTTGCGGCGCCCGACGGTTTTACCGCCCGTTGGGCGTGCCGACTGCAGACCACCAACGACGGCGGAGTGGTGGGCACGGCGGTGATCTTCGTGGACATCCGCGCTGACGGCACCAGTCGCATTGGCCTTGCCGCCGACAACACCGTCTTCTTCCTGGCTGACGGCACGCCGATCGCGCTGTTCGATGAGAACGGCATTCAGCGGTCAGTCAATGGCAAGGTTCTCATCAACTGGCTCACCGGCCTGATAAGGGTGTCCACGTGATGGCGGATGTTTTCATGAACGATCCGGCCACGGGCCAGTGGGCACTGTTCACCGAGCCGAACGGGTCGGGCCTGATGGAGGAAGCGGACGCCCCTCGCAATGCGCCGCTCAACAACCCTAATGGCAACCTGCAGCACCTGTTCTACCACTCAGACTATGATCCGATGGAAGTGGCGATTGGTCCCCTGCCTATCAGCATCGATCATCCTGAGATAGCGGCCGGCACGGGACCAGGTGGCGCGGCAACGGTCAATGCTGGACAGGTCTATGGAAATCACGCCGTTGACCATGTGCTACTCAATCATGGTCTGGGTATTGTGCCAGACTTCATGCTGCTCTTGGGTTCGCACGTCATCCATCCCGGCTTCCCGGTGCAGTATGACAGTGCCGATGGTCGTGCCCGCTGCGTCACCGCCTTTGCCACAAACTCCCAGATCTTCCTGCGGGAGTTTGGCGTCCAGACCTCAAACGCCATGCCCGCCCTGACGGTCAGTTACACGATACTCGTTCTGCGTCAGCCGCCCCCCGCTAGTGGCGATGTTTTGTTCGAGTTCGAGCCCGATACTGGGGTGGTCAGAATGGCGCGAGAGAAGTTTCGCTCCGATCGGCGTTACCTGCAAATCGTGGCTGGCGGCTCACCATTCGGCTTGCCGACTGGCCGGACGCTTGATCTCGACAATGGCACCTTCTGTTCGGTATCGCCGGATGGGTCGGTGCGGAGCCCTGTGCCAGCGGCTTTGCGGGTATCATTCGGCTTCGGTCCTGCTGAGTTTGGACCGGATGGTAACTACAAGGGCACCTTCATCGGCGAGCCCGCTGTCCTGGTCCAGGCGCCATGAGCGGGTTCGAAGTGTCCAATGGGCGCTTGGTCTTCACCTATGGCGATCGGCAGGTGGCAACGACAGGCGGGACGCTGCTGCAGTTCCTGACCGAGGAGCAGGAGTTCACCGCCAGCGTCAGCTTCCCCAATGCTTCACTGGGGGAAATATATGCATGGTCCTACCAAGCCGCCTACCAGACGGGGCCGTATTACCAAATCGGCATCACTGCGCAGTCCGTCTGTGGCGCCTATTCGCAGGAATGGGACCACACCCAGGTACTCGGTGCAGCTCCGGCGGGCGCGGACTTTTTCGTTGGCAGAGCGGTTCTCAGTCGGACCGCAAGCCCAACTCAGACGTGGATAGGACAGACTATCTTCCCCGTTGTGCCTGAAGGTGTGGGAATACCCGTCGGCACCAATGGATCGATGCTGGTCGAAGCTGCGCTTGGCCTGAGCCGGGCGCTAACCATCGATGTCGAGGGTAGTAACCTCGTTGCCATCCTGCAGCATTCGGTGGGGCCAGTAGCAGGAAACTTTAGGCAGTGGGGTATCATGCCCCCGTCCTACCCCGGCTCTCCAGGTACAAACAACGGTGGAGAAAACACCGGGACGCCGGCCCTCCCGGTCTATTGGCGGGACGACTCCCCGTACCGAAAAACGGGTGTCTGGCAGACAGACTCCACGCTCCGGGCGAATGCCACCTTGGTCGCCGCCGGCCGGACGCGCCAAGGCGGCTCAGAGGCAGCTTCCTACCCCGGATCGCCTGACTATTCCTCGACCTATGCGCTGACCGTCCGTGGACGGTTCGGTCGTCGCAGCTAAAGGAGCATCCATGTCCCTCTCAACTCAGATCGATCCATATTACCGCGCTGGAACAGCAACCTTCGACGGATCGGCTACGGTGACGGGCCAGGGCACCGCATGGCTGGCCAACGTCATGCCCGGCGACCAGATCTTCAACTACGTGGGTCAAATGGCCGTGGTCGCTTCCGTGAACTCGGACACCTCGATCACTCTGACTGAGCCCTTCGCTGGCACTCACCAGGGTCCCTACAAATACACCGTCTATCGTGTGCCGGACTCTGCGCGAGTTGATAGTTACCTCACCCGCATGGTCAACCTGCTGACGGGCGGGAACCTGACCTCTCTGGGAAATCTGAACGGTGCCGGCGGCGATAAGATGCCGTACTTCAATGGCGCCGGCTCGATGGCGCTCACGGACCTTCCCCTATCGGCACGCGAACTGCTGCGGGGTTTGGGGCGCCTCGGTATTGTTGCCAAAAACATCACCGACTGGCACGCCGTTACGGAGAACGGCTGGTACATCGGAGACAACGCCGCCAATGCACCTGCTCCCGGCTGGTTCACGGCACTGGTGACGGTCAACTCGCCAGACTTCATTGTCATCGAAGGTTCGGACTTCGTGACAGCAGGCCCCGGCGACACGAAATCCTATCGCAAACATAAGCGGGACAAGATTTGGGGTGAATGGGATCGGGTCTATAAGACGGCCACTGAACTAGATGCCCGCTACGTCAATCAAGCTGGCGACACAATGTCGGGCGGGTTAGGGCTCGGCGGCTCCCTGATCCTTGGTGCTGGCGGCAGCTACGTTTCGGGAGTCATATACGCCGACGCCACCTGGGGCATGATCTTCCGGGCGCTCTATCAGAACCCCACTGGCGCACACTTCAGCTGGCGTACCGGCTTCGACATCGAGCTGCTAAACGCGGCGCTCGATGGTCAATTCTGGAGCGTTATACCGGGCTTCAATGGGCTGTTCCTCGACATCCCCTGCCGCGCCTGGGGCAACTATAACCCCTCTAACGGTCTACTGAGGGCATCACGAGGCATATCATCCATCGTCTATCAGGCTGTTGGCCGCTACCGGGTCAACTTCTCCACGGCAATGCCGGACGCGAACTACAGCGTCACGACCACGAACGATCTTCAGAAGGGTGGGGCATACGGTTACGACACCGCAGGGTTCTACCTGTGGACCGACGACAACGGCCCCACGACGCTATCCTTTGCAGTACACAGGTGAACCATGCAGGCCATAGTCTATCAGCACTCTGAGGGCGGCGTTCACGTGCTGACCCCGGCACCGGAGTTCTCAATTCTTGAGGCAGGGCGCAAGGATGTTCCCGAGGGGGCACCCTTCATCATCGTGGACGCCGACGAGCTACCTGATCGCGCATTGATCAGCGCTTGGGAGGTCGATTTCAGCGAGCCGGACGGTCACGGCATCGGCCCGGAGGCATGGTTTTCTGAACAGAGGCAGCAGAAGGACGCGGCAGAGGCGAAAGAGAGAAAGCGGCTGGCAGAGGCGGCGACCGAGGCAGAGCATGAGGCTGAGGCCGCGACCAAGGCTGAAGAGGTGCAGCAATGAGCAAGATCAGGATCAATCCCGCTAAGGCACGAGCGATCCGTTCGGTTGACGTAAAGCGCGAGTGTGAGCGGCGAATCCTAGACGTCATGCCGATCCATAAGCAAAACACTACGCAGGCTGCTGCTCTGGACGCCATGATGAAGCATGGCACCGACCCCGCAAAGTGGCCAAAGAAGCTCCAGGAGCGGCAGAACTCAGCAATGGCTGCTTGGACTGAGATAAACCGCCTTCGTGAGCGGTCGAACGAGATTGAGGCCATGGAGCCTATCCCTGCCGATCTGAGCGACGACGCGCTCTGGGCGAGCGCAACCACCGCGGGAGAACTTTAGTGCAGAGTGTTAACGTGCCTGACTGGCTGGAACGCGCAGTTAACAATGAGGGCGGCCCGGTTTTATGCGACCGCGAGGTATTCTGCGCCCCGGACGGTACATGGGCAGTTTGGCTCTGGCCGGAACATCTCTCGCCTGTGTTGGGGCTTCAGACTGAAGAAGTAGCAAACTGCGTCAAGCAATCACTGCACGACGCCTACGCCCTTGGTGGAAAGAGCGACTACTTCTACGACTAGGAGCGAGCGGTGGAAGCCCTACGCTCGGCTAAGAACGCAATCTCGTCCGCTTTGAGATCATCGATCGTTAGGTCTGAGCGACGACGCGCTCTGGCAGTTTGCTGTAGGATGAGGCCAAAGATGCAACGAATTGACCTACTCGATCCTCTCGTCACCCCCGAGGAATTGCGTGATGCCTTCATCTACGCTGATGTAGACGAGGTCCTGACACCAGCGAGCTGGCAAATGGTTCACGAAGCGTGGGAGATGCTCAGCCAAACAGAATTGCTTTGGGAGCAAAGTGGCAGTGCTCGCGATGTTCAGCAGCTGCTAGCACTCGCCTTCGTGGCTATGTGTCGATCTTGCCGGAGAAACCCGCCGCAGTTGCTAACATCAACTGAGCCACAGCATTCTCCAACTTCGCATATTCCGCTTTAAGATCATCGATCGTTAGATTCGTGCTTGTCGCTTTGCGGACGCCAACGAAACTGTCGAGCAGGGAGAGCTGATCTCCATTGCTGGCATAAAGGCCATGGGCAAGTCTGTTCCGGAAGCCCGCACATCCTGCGATAGTCTTTATCGCCGGCAGAGCCCCATAGATCCAGTTGGCGGTTCCCTCTCTTGAAGCCAAGAAATCCCGCACGACCGCAATTCTGGTGCTGGTATTCGCAATGGGGCTCAGAAGGGTAATGGCGTCCCGACCGCCATCTCCGCCGAGTGCTCGTTCGAAGGCGGCAACTACAGAAGCTTCTGCGGTGTTGAACAGGGCCAGGTAGCTCGCAATCCACACTGCATGTTCTTGGTGGTGGTGTAGCATTCACTTCTGCCCTCAATTGCTCCAGAGCAGCAAGTCGCACAAACTCTGGAGAGTCAATCAGGGCGCCGCTTTCCGAGCGCTCATCGGCTTTTAAACCGGTCTAGGGCAGCGAACGCACCATATCCGCCCGAACGTCCCCCGGCCCCGCCTTCGAGCGGGGCTTTTGCTTTTCAACATAGGAGAAAGAGATGGCGGCCCTGCTCAAGCGGGGCTCGCGCGGTGCTGCCGTGCGCGCTCTGCAGGAACTGCTCAACCGTGCCGGCGCCTCGCCGGCGCTGCTGGTCGATGGCGACTTTGGCGGTCAAACTGAGACTGCCGTGCGTGCCGCCCAGGACCGCCTCGGCTTGGTGGTCGATGGACTGGCTGGCAAACAGACCGTGACGGCGCTGCACCGGGCGATCGAGCCGGCGAACCCCTCTCGGCCGGAGCCGGACAAATCGGCGATGCAGGAGGGCGTGAGCGGTGCGCCAGCCGATCGAGTGGCGGTTCGGCCGCCGCCAAACGTGGGTGCTCTCAAGCTGCTCGACACGGCCCGGCCGATTTCGGAAATTATCGTCCACTGCGCCGCGACGCCCGAGGGCAAGGACTTCACCGTTGGCGACATCCGCGCCTGGCATAAGCAGCGCGGCTGGAACGATATCGGCTACCACTATGTCGTCTATCGCGACGGGCGGGTGCTGCCTGGCCGCCCTGTCGGCCAGATCGGTTCGCATGTGGCGGGGCACAATACCGGCACAATTGGCATCGCCTATGTCGGCGGGGTGAATACCGATGGCCGCACCGCCAAGGACACCCGCACCGATCGGCAGCGCTCGTCGCTCCTGTGGCTGGTCCGCGAGCTCGCCGCCAAGCACAAGGGTGTCCGCAAGGTCACCGGTCACAACCAGTACGCCGCCAAGGCGTGCCCTTCCTTCGACGTTCGCCTCGATCAGCTCGGCGCCATCGTCTGACACTCTTTCATCACCAGGAGACTACCCATGCGACTGCAGAACCTGCAGGCGGCGCGTCCGCTTGCCCTTTCCATTCCCCGCGGCTGGCTCGTCGTGGGGCTGACAATCCTTGCCTGGCTGGCGCTGCTGACGATCGCCTTTGCCCAGGAACTGGCGGCCCAAACGGCTACCGTTGATTTCGCAGGGCCGCTCTTGGCTTTGGTGCCGCTCGCCGCCGAGATCGTGCTGACGGTCCTCGGTCTCGCTGGTCTCTGGCTCGTGAAGCTGCTGCGGGACAAATGGAAGATCGACCTCGAGGCGCAGTATCGCGCAATTGAGGCCCGGCACCGGGAGGCGCTGCACTCGGCCGTTGCAACGGGTCTCGGATCGGCGGTGACCAAATACGGCACAGGCCTGCAGCTCGATGTCGGTTCGCCGGCGGCCGCGCATGTGATCCAGTCCGTGCTGGATTCGGTGCCTGACGCTGTGAGGACGCTCAAGCCGTCTCACAACTGGATCCTTGAGGCCGCAGCGGCCAAGCGCGCGCAGACCACTTTGGTTCTCAGCGAACCCTCCTCGTCCAATGGGTAGCGCCATTCTTTCCCTGGTGGGTCGGGCATTGCTCGGCCTGCTCAAAGCCATGTTTTCGGACTGGCTGAACCGCGAGAAAGCCCGGGGCGAAGGTCGGGCCGAAGTGCAACGCGAACTGGAGGCGCAGGCCGAGGCACTGCGACAGGACTATGATGAAATCCATGCTGACGATCGCAGCATCACTGATGCTCTTGGTCGGCTGCGCCAGCGTTCGGGCGCCCGTACCGGCGATCGGCGTTTGCCCTAACCTGGCCGCGCCTCCCGGTGCCGCCCTCGATGCGCTCGAGGCGGCGGCGCGTAGCGATCAAGACACCGAAGACTGGGTGATCGACCTCAGCCAGCACTATGACGCGCTCGACCGGTGCGGGGGGCGCCCATGATCTGGATCAAGGTCCGTGAAAAGATGCCGGCCCGTATTCTCGAATGGGTCGCCGGCATCATGATGGTGATCGTAGGGCTCTACCTGGTGATCTGGCCCACGGCGTTCGAAAGGGCAGGGCTGGCAGGTTTCGCCACCATTGCACCGGTGGGCTCCTGGGTGGCTGCGAGCCTGTGCCTGGGCGCGCTGCGGGTTGGTGCGCTTGTCGTCAACGGCCACAAACCGACCTTATCTGCACCTGTGCGATGCTTTGTGGCGATCCTGGGTGCCGGGCTCTTCGGATCAGTCGCCGCCGGCTACTCGCTGGCCACTAACCAGCATGGGCCGCCGCTCGCCATGTTCTTCGCACTGGCCTTCACGTTGAGCGACATCTTCAATGCCGCCCGGAGCGGTCTCGACACTTATCAGGCCTTCGGGAGCGCGCGGCAGTGGAATGGTTTCAAGTTTTAGAGGCACCCACTCAGGTCGCCATCATAGGTGTTATCACCGCTCTCGTTGCTGCGATGGGCGCCGTTGCCGTTGCAGCGATCAATAACAGCCGTAAGGGCGGCGGGCACGGCAAGGCGGAACTCGCCGCCTTGACCCTCGACAGTTCGCCCGTCCAGCAGGTTGCCGCCGCCCTGGAGGCGGTGAATGTCACGCTGATGGAGCAGAACAAGCTCGCTGATGAAGGCGGGCCGGAGCTGGTCCAGGTGCTCAGGGAAGTTGCCAGGGAAATGGAGGAACTGCGGCGCGAGGTGCGTCAGATGACTGATAAGATGTGAGGGCCGCGCTAGGTCACTCCTCCCGGTTATTCGAGGCGATCGTCTCCGGCGCATACCTCGCACTGCTCCGCCTTAGTGAGGGGGGCTGGAATGGCATCGTTGAGCGCATCTAAAATTAAGTCTGGCAATACTACTTCAACATATGTTTGGGCTGCGTTGATCGTCGGCCAGATCGCATCTCCTTTTTCCCCGGCCATCAGAGCACTCCAATGTGTAGGATAGTACCGAGCGAGCATGCCCAGTACGTAAGAGAGCATGTACGTGAGGGAAATTTGCGAGAACCACCCATTGTGCGGACGACCCTGGTATCTAGCAGTTGAGGAAAATGCTGTCTTAACCCAGCCTCGCCTATCTCAAGAACGGTTCTAGTTCCGCTGCTGTCGTAAGGATCGTTCTCAAGTGACAGCCGGTATCCCAATGCTGCATACTCTTTGCAAACCGGATGGTCGGGCACTTCGTGAACCACGATCTTGACCCCCAAACCTGCCTCATAATCGAGACTTTTAATGCGCACCCATCGACGGTAGCCGTTGCTCAGCGTCTGACGAAAGAGGTCTGGAAGTCGGTCGAGTATGTCCTGCAGCGTTGTTTCGTGCCCTATCCTTGGTTCGGAGCCGAAGGGAAAGCACACTTGGTTGTCATATACGCGCAACACCATTTGCTTGCTGGTTGCGCTGAGGAGGTCTGAAAACAGGCCTCCGCAGCTCCGTATGCGGAGCTTCCCGATAGAGGCCAAAGCGACTGATAAATCTCCGGATAGTGTACCGGACCACGCTACTGTTTCGAGGCCATGCCCCTGCTTCAAGCCCTCTTCGCCAGCATCACGGCTGTTCATAAGCGTCAATGCCCTGCACAGTGACGCAACGCCGTAAAAAGCTAGGAGCGGTCGGACCGCCAACGAGGCTGTTGATGCACTACGAAAATACTCGCGAGCTTGGCGAGCAGAGGCGATGATTTCTCTTGACCGCCGGGCACTGAGTTTTCTGCTGTGAATATCCTCAAACCAGTGTACGCCTCCGTTGAAGGCCGCCTTGGCTTAAGCGGTCGGTCTGATAGCTGACTGTCGCTATGGATATCCTTACAGACAGAAGCCGTGTTGAGCGTCTCGAGATTGTAGACACGGGGCGGCGGCGCC
>JAESGL010000242.1_pt1 | contig 45273 bp, 43 predicted proteins | sample 9269711 | NCBI WGS metagenome assembly JAESGL01 (sample SAMN14515918, study PRJNA621676) | algae metagenome | isolation source: Kastovskya adunca ATA6-11-RM4 and co-occurring heterotrophs from soil and... | place: Chile: Atacama Desert | collected 2011-06-27 | reverse complement strand
TCGGCATTGGAGGTTCGGGGCGGGAGGGATCAGGTTCTGGGTCACGGAAGCGGCGCCTTCGCCGCGGAACACAGAGCTGAAAGGGACCTTCCCATGCGCAAGATGATCGCCACGCTGAGCCTCGCCGCCGCCCTGGTCGCGGGTGTGGCCGCTCCCTCCTTCGCCGAGGGCGACTATGTCTCCGGCCCGACCGCCTCGGGCGCCTGGACCCAGGCGGGTGCCAGCCGCACGCCGCTGGCCGGCAACGCCAGCCGGGGCGCCAATTTCGACATGTCCCGCCAGGGCGCCTGAATCCTCCGGGGCGCGGGCGGGGAGGTTCCTCCCCCCTCCCCTCCCTCCCCTTTCCGCGCCCTGAGAGCCCGGCCGCCCCATTCCCCTGGGGCGGCCGGCTTCGTTTCAGGCCCTGGCATCTCCGGGCGATTCAATTGCCCCACAACCCGCGCCCCCTCCCCACGTTTCCACCCCCGCGGGCCGGCGCACGGCGCCGCGGCCCAACGGATCACCCCTTGGGGATGAGGAGAGACAGATGGACAGCGATCGGATCATCGGCGCCGGCAAGAAGGCGGCGGGCGAGGTGCAGGAAGGCGTGGGCAGCCTGATCGGCGACAACCGCACCCAGGCGCGCGGCCAGGCGAACCAGGCCCGTGGCGAGGTGCAGAACCAGATCGGGCAGCTGGAGGACTACATCCGCGACCAGCCGCTGACGGCCGCCGCCATCGCGGTGGGCTTCGGCTGGCTGCTGGGGCGCCTGCGCATCATCTGAGCGCCGGCCGTTCCTTCGGGCGTTTCGCGCGCCGGTCTTCCCGGGTTCATCCCCGGGCGGGCCGGCGCGTTTCCTTTTGGGCGTCACGGATGATGTCACCGGCTGTGCCCCGGGACGGGGCGGGCCCATCTGGGGGCGGCATGTTCGTCTCGCCGCGCCGTGGGCTGCTGGGCCTGCCCCTGCTTCTTCTCTCCCGCCCGGCGGCCGCCTCGGCGCTGGATGCGGTGTTGCGGGACGCGGTGACGCTGCCGCGGCTGCACAGCGTGACGGTGGCACTTGAGGGGCGGGTGGTGGCGGAGCGGCATTTCCGCGGGCCGCCGCTGGAGCAGCCGCACAACATCAAATCGGCTTCCAAGACCGTCCTCTCCGCCCTGGTGGGCTGCGCGATCGTGCGCGGCGTGCTGCGCGGGGTGGACCAGCCGGTGATGCCCCTGCTGGGGCCGCGCCCTTCCGGGCTGGACCCGCGGGTGGAGGCGATCACCATCGGGCATCTGCTGACCATGCGGGCCGGGCTGGAGCGGACCTCCGGCGCGAATTATGGCGGCTGGGCGTCGGCGCGGGATCCGGTGGCCTATGCGCTGACGCGGCCCTTCGTGGAGGAGCCGGGGAGCGGGATGCAGTATTCCACCGGCTCGACCCATCTGCTGGGCGCGGCGCTGGCGCGGGCGGCGGGGCGGAGCCTGCTGGAGCTGGCGCGGGACTGGCTGGGCGGGCCGCTGGGCATCCTGGTGCCGCCCTGGCCGCGCGATCCGCAGGGGCGGTACTATGGCGGGAACGACATGCGCCTGGCGCCGCGGGCGCTGCTGCGGATCGGCGAGTGCTACCGGCAGGGCGGGACCTGGAACGGGGCGCGGGTGATCCCCGCCGCCTGGATCGCGGAGAGCTGGGTGCCGCGCACGCGCTCCTCCTGGAGTGGGCAGCTCTATGGCTATGGCTGGTGGATCGGGCAGGCGCGGGGAATGCCGGTGCTGTTCGCCTGGGGCTATGGCGGGCAGATGCTCTACGTGGTGCCGGAGATGGCGCTTTGCGTGGTGATGCTTTCCGACCCCGCGGCGCCGCGCGACCCCGTGCATATGGCGTCGCTGCATGCGCTGCTGGCGGAGGGGATCATGCCGGCGCTGGGGGCTTCGGATGGCGGCGGGGCGGAGCCGCTGCGGGTGCCGGAGCCGGGGGCGGGATAGGGGCGGATCGGCGCGCGGGATGGAACGCGGCGGCCACGGATCGGACACCGAAGCTTCATCCCGTCGCGCGGGATCGCGACGGGCGGGCTGGCCGAGAAATCCGCCATCCCCCCGATGGATGAGCGAACGTGAACCCTCTTCTTCCGACGCGCCGCCGGCTTGGGCTGGCGGGGCTTTCCGCGCTGGCGCTGCCGCGTTTCGCGATCGCCCAGGCGGATCAGCGGCCCGCCATCACGGTGGCGGTGCAGACCATCAGCACCTCCAACACGCTGGAGCCGCTGCGCGAGCAGTCCAACGTGATGACGCGGGTGGTGGCGAGCTTCCTGGAGCCGCTGATCGACCTGGACTGGGTCGGCGACCTCTCGCTGCGGCCGGCGCTGGCGGAATCCTGGCGGCGCCTGGATGAGCGGACATTGGAGCTGCGGCTGCGGGAGGCGCGCTTCCATGACGGCCGCGCGGTGACGGCGGAGGATGTGGCCTTCACCTTCGGCACGGAGCACATGTGGGGCCGCGGGAATGCCGCGGTGCCGGCGGGCGGGATGTTCACCTCCACCACCTCCGGCGCGGGCACGAAGGAGCCGCCGCCGGAGGTGCCGGCCATCGCGAGGGTGGCCTTCCCCGGCTTCGCGCGGATGGAGGTGGTGGATGCGCGCACGGTGCGGCTGGTGAACCGCACGCCGGATGTGACGCTGGAGGGGCGGCTGGCGCGGCCGGCGGCCGCCATCATCTCCCGCCAGGCTTTCGAGGCGGCGCCGGACTGGCTGGGCTGGGCGCGGCGGCCGGTGGGCAGCGGCCCGTATCGCGTGGCGGAGTACCGGGCGGAATCGCATCTTCTGCTGGAGGCCTTCGACGACCATTGGGCCGGGCGGCCGCCGCTGCGGAGCATCCGCTTCGTGCAGGTGCCGGAGGTGGCGGCGCGGGTGAACGGGCTGCGCGCGGGCGAGTTCGACTTCGCCTGCGACCTGCCGCCGGACCAGATTCCCGTGGTGCAGGCGAGCGCGCGGCATGAGGTGGTGGGGCGTGCCATCGCCAACCACCGCGTGACGGCCTTCGACAAGACGCATCCCGTGCTGCGCGATGCGCGGGTGCGGCGCGCGCTGACGCATTCCATCGACCGCGCGTCGATTTCGCAGGCGCTGTGGGGCGGGCAGGCGCCGGTGCCGAAGGGCATGCAGTTCGAGTTCTATGGGCCGATGATGCTGGCGGATTGGGAGTGCCCGCGCTTCGACCTGGCGGAGGCGCGGCGCCTGCTGCGGGACGCCAACTACAAGGGCGAGCCGATCCCCTACCGGCTGCTGAGCAACTACTACACCAACCAGGTGGCCACGGCGCAGATCCTGGTGGAGGGCTGGCGCGCGGCGGGGCTGAACGTGCGGATCGACATGAAGGAGAACTGGTCGCAGATCCTGCAGGCCGATGGCGGGCGGGGGCTGCGCGACAATTCCAACACCGCCTTCTTCAACGACCCCGTGGGCGCGATGGCGGCCTTCGGGCCGAGCGGCCAGCAATGGGCGAGCGGCGAGTGGCGGAACGAGGAGGCGGCGGCGGCGCTGGAGGCGCTGCAATCCTCCACCGAATTGGAGAAGCGCCGCGCGGCGCTGCGGCGGATGCTGGAGATCTGCGAGCGGGAGGACCCGGCCTATACGGTGCTGCACGGCACGGTGAACCTGACGGGCAAGCGGCGGGACCTGGCCTGGAAGCCGTCCGGCTCCTTCGCGATGGACTTCACGGCGCGGAACTGGGGCGCGTGAAAAGCGGCCGGGGGGGAAGGTATTCTCCCCCGGGCCTCCTATCTGCCTTCGCGGGATCGGGGATCACCGCGGAATGCTGACGGTTCATCATCTGAACAACTCGCGCTCGCAGCGCGTGCTCTGGCTGCTGGAGGAGCTGGAGGTTCCCTATGAGATCCGGCGCTACGAGCGCGATCCGGCCACGATGCTGGCCCCGCCGGAGCTGCGGGCGGTGCATCCGCTGGGCAAGGCACCGGTCATCACCGAGGACGGGCTGACGGTCGCCGAGACGGGGGCCATCGTGGAATACATCCTGGACCGGTACGGGGCGGGGCGGCTGGTGCCGGCGGGGAGCGCGGATTTCTGGCGCTTCCGGCACTGGATGCACCATGCGGAGGGCTCGGCCATGCCGCCGCTGGTGATGACGCTGGTGCTGGGGGCGCTGCCGGGGAAGGTGCCGGCGCTGATCCGGCCGCTAGCGCGGATGATCACGGGCGGGGCGCAGAAGGGCTTCGTGGCGCCGAACCTGGAGCGGCTGAAGAGTTACTGGGACGAGGCCCTGACGGCGACGGGCTGGTTCGCCGGGCCGGAGATGACGGCGGCCGACATCATGATGAGCTTTCCGCTGGAGGCGGCGGCCTCCCGCTCCCCCTTCGGGGCGGGGCGGCCGAATCCGGGGGCGTTCCTGAGGCGGATCCATGAGCGGCCGGCCTATCGGCGGGCGCTGGAGCGGGGTGGGGCTTATGCCTTCGCGCGGGCTGGGGGTTGATGAAAAGGAGGGCTCTGCCCTCCACCCGCCAAGGGCCTGAGGCCCTTGGAACCCCGTCTGACTGCCGTGGATACGATGATCGAAGGGGTCTCTGGTCAGGGGTACTGATCCTGCCGTTGCAGTCGCCTCGGGTCATCGACCCGAGGCGCACCGTCAGCCCGGCGATTCCAAACTCGAAAAAGAAGATGGTGGGTCGAAGGCACTGCCTTCGACGGGTCCGGGGAGAGGAAGAATTCCTTCTTCCTCTCCCCGGGACAGACCAGCAGCGATGATTCCATTAAGCGGGGCATGTAACGCTTCACGCAGCGCCCCCGCGCCCCCAAAATAGGGGGATGGCTTCTCCGCTCCCCGCTGTCTACGACACGCCCGACCCTGACTTCGCGGAGCTTCTGGCCCGCCGGCCGCATCTGAAGGCCCATGTGCTGGATGGGCTGGTGATGGATGACGTGCCGCTGGTGCAGATCGCCCAGCGGGTGGGCACGCCGACCTGGGTCTATTCCGCCGCCACGCTGCGCCGCCGGCATGGCGCCTTGCGGGATGCGCTGGCGGAGGCGGGGCTGCGGGCCTCCATCCATTTCGCGGCCAAGGCGAATGACAGCCTGGCGGTGCTGCGGGTGATCGCGGCCGAGGGGGCCGGGGCGGATGTGGTGAGCGAGGGCGAGCTGCGCGCCGCCCGCGCGGCCGGGATTCCGGCGGGGCGGATCGTCTTCTCCGGCGTGGGCAAGACGGAGCGGGAGATCGCGCTGGCGCTGGAGGAGGGCATCCTCCAGATCAATGCCGAGAGCGCGGAAGAGGTGGAGCGCATCTCCGCCGTGGCCGCCGCCATGGGGCGGGTGGCGCCGGTTTCGCTGCGCATCAACCCGGATGTGGATGCGCGGACCCACGCCAAGATCTCCACGGGGCTGGCGGAGAACAAGTTCGGCATCGCCTATACGGATGCGGCGGCGCTCTATGCGCGCATGGCCTCCCTGCCCGGCATCCGGCCGATCGGGCTGGCGGTGCATATCGGCAGCCAGATCACCGAGGGGATGGCGGGGTATCGGGCCGCCTATGCGCGGGTGGCGGAGCTGGCCCAGGCGCTGATGGGGCGCGGGCTGCCGGTGGAGCGGCTGGATTGCGGCGGTGGGCTCGGCATTCCCTATCGGGACGAGCTGCCGCCCTCCCCGGCCGCGCTGGCGGGGGCCATCCAGGCGACGCTCGGGCCGCTGGGGCTGCCGGTGATGCTGGAGCCGGGGCGCTGGATCGCCGGGCCGGCGGGGGTGCTGCTCTCCTCCGTGGTGCTGCAGAAGCGGGGGCAGAACCGGCGCTTCGTGGTGCTGGACGCGGCGATGAACGACCTGGTGCGGCCGGCGATGTACGAGGCCTGGCACGGCATCCTGCCCCTGGCGCCGGACCTGCTGCACGCGCCGCTTTCGCCCGCCGATGTGGTGGGGCCGGTCTGCGAGAGCGGGGACACCTTCACCCGCGGTCGGGCGCTGCCCGACCTGCCGCCGGGCGCGCTGGTCGCTTTCCTGGATGCGGGGGCCTATGGGGCCACCATGTCCTCCACCTACAACGCCCGGCCGCTGGCGGCGGAGGTGCTGGTGGATGGGCATCGCTGGGCGGTGACGCGGCCGCGGCAGACGCATGAGGCGCTGCTGGCGAACCAGCTGGTGCCGGATTGGCTGGCGCCGGATGCTTCGGGGGCGACGGCTTGACGGGGCCGGACCCCCGCGACCCCTCCCCTCACCGGGACGGCTCCTCGGCCGGCCCGGTGCTCCGCCGGCTCGGCCGCCTGAGGGCGCGGGCGCGGCTGGCCCTGTTCTGGGAAAACCTCTGGCCCCGGCTGTGGCCCGTGCTGGCCGTGCTCGGGGTTTTTCTCGTCCTCGCGCTTTCCGGCGCCTTCCTGCTGCTGCCGCCGCTGGCGCATCTGGTGCTGCTTTCCCTGTTGATCGCGGCGCTGGTGGTGGCGCTGGCGCGGGCGGTGCGCGGCTTCGCCCTGCCGGGGGTGGAGGCGGCGGACCGGCGGCTGGAGCGGGCTTCCGGCCTGCCGCACCGGCCGCTGGAGACCTTGCAGGACCGGCCGGCGGGAGATGACCCGACGGCGCTGGCGCTGTGGCGGGCGCATCAGGCGCGGCAGGCGGCGCGGATCCGGCGGCTGCGGGCGGGGCTTCCCCGGCCCGGGCTGGCCGCGCGGGACCCGCGGGCGCTGCGGGCGGGGCTGGCGGTGGCGCTGGTCGCCTCCCTCACCATGGCGGGGGCGGAGGCGCCAGAGCGGCTGCGCCGGGCGCTGTGGCCCGAGACGCATGGGGCGCCCCCGGGGCTCGCCACCCGGCTGGAGGCCTGGGTGACGCCGCCTTCCTATACCGGGGCGCCGCCTGTGTTCCTCGACCCCGCCGGGGGCGGCGTGACGGTGCCGGCCGGGAGCCGGCTGCGCGCGGCGCTTTCGGGCGGGAGCGGCGTGCCGGAGCTGCTGCGGGACGGGCAGCCGGCGGCGGTGTTCCTGCCGCTGGGCCCCGGCAGCCACAATGTGGAGACGGGGCTGGAGGCGGGCGGGCGGCTTTCCATCCGGCAGGGCGGGCGGGAGATCGCGGCCTGGTCGATCGCGGTGCAGGCGGATGCGCCGCCGCGGATCGCCTTCGCCGAGCCGCCGACGCAATCGGCGCGCGGGCTGGCCACGCGGCTGCCCTGGCGGGCCGAGGATGACTGGGGCGTGGCGGCGGCGGGGGCGGAGATCCGGCTCGCGGCGCGGCCCGGGGCGGCGCCGGTGGCGGTGGACCTTCCGGTTCCGGCCGGGCAGGCCCGGGCGCCGCGCGGCGTGGCGCAGCCCGACCTGTCCTCCCACCCCTGGGCGGGGCTGCCGGTGCGGATCCGGCTGGTGGCGCGGGATGGGGCGGGGCAGGAAGGCCATTCCGACGAGGCGGCGATGACCCTGCCGGAGCGGGGGTTCAACCACCCGGTGGCGCGCGGGCTGATCCTGCTGCGGAAGGGGCTTTCGCTGGACCCGGAGGCGCGGCGGCCGGCGATGGAGGGGCTGGACCGGCTTGCCGAGCGGCCCGAGGCCTTCGAGAACGACACGGCGACGGCGCTGGCGATGCGTTCCGCCCGCGGGCGGCTGGAGGCGGATGGGCGGCCCGAGGCGGTGGGCGAGGCCCAGCAGATCCTGTGGGACACGGCGCTGGCGCTGGAGGAGGGCCGGGCCGACCGGACCTCCAGGGCGCTGGCCGAGGTGCGCGAGCGGCTGCGGGAGGCGCTGCGCGAGCGCCAGGAGCAGGAGCGCCAGCGGGCCGAGGCGCAGCGCGAGGAGACGCGGGAGGCGCAGCGGCGGGAGGAGGAGGCGCGGCGCCAGGCGGAGCAGGAGCGGCAGCAGGCGCAGCGGGACCCGAACCAGCCGCCCGGTAGCAACGAGAACGACCAGGCCCGGCAGGAGCAGGCGGAACGCCAGGAGCAGGCTGAACGCGAGCGCCAGGAGCAGGCGCAGCGCCAGGCGGAGGCCGAGCGGCGCGAGGCGGAGCGGGACGCGGCGCGGACGGAGACGGACCGCCGGATCCAGGAGCTGCGGGAGGCGGTGCGGCGGCATCTGGACGCGCTGGCCGAGCGGCTGCAGCGCGAGAATGGCGAGACGCCGCAGGAGAACGCCGCCCGCCCGCAGGACCAGCGCGAGGCGCAGCGCCGCACCGAGCGGATGCGCGAGCAGAACCGCCAGGACCGGCCCGAGGAGGCCGAGCGCGAGCTGGCCGAGCTGGAGCGGATGCTGGAGGAGCTGGAGAACGGGCAGATGGCCCAGAACCAGCGCGAGGAGCGCCGGCAGCAGCGGCAGCGCGGGCAGCAGCAGATGGGCGTGATCCAGGACATGGTGCGCCGGGAATCCCGCCTGCTGGACGGCGCGCACCGCCGGGCCGAGACCGATGCGGCCCGCCAGGAGCGGGAGCGGCGGATGAACTATCCCTGGAACCGGACCCGCCCGCCCGAACCGCCGGCCGAGGCGGCGCCGGAAGCCCCGGCCGATGCGCGCACCCAGCGGGCCCTGCGGCGGGCGTTGGGCGAGCTGATGCAGCAGCATGGGGACCTGACCGGGGATGTGCCCGCCCCGCTGGGCCGGGCCGACCAGGCGATGCGCGAGAGCGCAGAAGCCCTGGGGCGCGGGGCGGATCCGCGCCCGCACCAGGAACGCGCGATCCGCGAGCTTTCCGAGGGCGGGCGGCAGATGGCGCAGCGGATGCAGCGCCAGTTCGGCCGGCCGGACCAGCCGCAGGAAGGCGAGGGCCAGGAAGGGGAAGGCCAGGGCGACGCCATGGCCGAGGGCGGCGAGCAGGGCGGCGAAGGCCAGGACCAGCTGGCCCAGAATGGCGAGGGACGCGATCCGCTGGGCCGCCGGCTGCGCGAGGGCACCGGGACCTCGGAGGAAGGCGGCGATACGCGGGTGCCGGACGAGGCGGAAATCCTGCGGACGCGGCGGCTGCAGGAGGAGCTGCGGCGGCGGCATGCGGAGCGGGAGCGGCCGACGCAGGAGCTGGATTATATCGACCGGTTGTTGCGGTTGTTCTGAGGTGTGGGTCGGTCCCGGGGAGAGGAAGAAGGAATTCTTCCTCTCCCCGGACCCGTCGAAGGCAGTGCCTTCGACCCATCATCTTTTTCTAGAAGTTGGAATCACTCGGCTGACGGTGCGCCTCGGGTCGATGACCCGAGGCGACTGCAAAGGCAGGATCAGGGGCAGAGGCCCCTTCGATCAGGGTATCCACGGCAGTCCGATGGGGTTCCAAGGGCCTCAGGCCCTTGGCGGGTGGAGGGCGGAGCCCTCCCCTTTCAGGGCCCTGGGCCCCCCCGTTCGGCCGGTCCGGGCCAGAGGAGGGGCGGCATGCGGGCGACGGGGATGCGCGCCACGGCCAGGCCCCGGCCTTCGAGGGTAAGGGGCACTTCGAGCTGGGGGGGTTCGCCTTCCGCCGGGGGGCGGGCGAGGAGGGTGACCACGCGGCGGGCGAGGTTGGCGTTGCGGGGGGTGACGAGGCCGGCCTGGGCCAGGGCGTCCAGCACCGCTTCGGCGCCGGTGAGTTTCAGCGTGCCGGCGCCCATGGGTTGGAGCTGGTCGTCGAGGGCGAGGGTGGCGGAGGCCTGGGCGGTGGCGGGGCCGTAGGCGAGGTCCAGGCGGCGGAGTTCGAGGGTGCCGCCGGCGTCGCGCCAGGTGGCGGCGCGGGCGGTGGGGTTGCGGCCGCCGGGGAGCGGGCCGGTGAGGGCGGCCTCGATCCGCAGGCTGCGGAGCACGCGGCCGAGGGGGCTGGTGACGGGGAGGGTGACGTTCTCGGCCTCGCCTTCGAGGCTGATGGCGGGTTCGCCCTCGATGGCGGTCATCCGGCTGTCGAGGGTGAGGTGGGCGTTGGCGATTTCCAGCCCGCCGGCGGCGGTGCCGATGCGCAGCCGCAGGGCGTCGAACTCGCCGCCGCGGGGGATGACATTCGCCTGGAGGGGGAGCTTGGCGGTGAGGCGGTCGGCGGCGAAGGGGATTTCGGTGCCGTCCAGCCGCAGGCGCTGGGGGCCGCCGGCGGCGATGCGGAGTTCCCCGGGGCTGTGGAGGGCGACGCGGAGGATGACGGCGCGGGCGGACCAGTCCAGCCCGCCGGGGATGGTGGCCTGGCCGCCGGAGAGGCGGAATTCCGGCAGGCGGAGGGTGGCGGAGAAGGGCCAGCCGCCGCGGGTGGGGGTGCCGTGCTCGATCCGCCAGCCCTGGGCGCGGCGGGCCTGGGCCCAGGCGTCGTAGCCGGCCTGGAGGCGGGTGCCCATCCAGTGCCAGACGAGGCTGTGGGCGAAGGCCAGCACCAGCAGGGCCGTTCCGGCGAGGAGCAGGAGGCGGCCGGGGCGGAGCCAGGCGCGGCGGGGGCGGGAGGGAGGGGGCGGTATGTCGCTCACGGCTTCGCCATATGGGGCCGGGCCGGGCCGGTTGCCCAGGGTGTGGCCCGAAGTGTGGCGCGCCGGGCTGCGGAACGGCGGGGCCTGCCCTATCTTCGTAGGCGAACGCCATGAGCACCGCCCCTTCCCACCCGCCTGTGCTGGATGTTGCCGAGCTGGATCCCGCGCCGCTGCTGGATGCGGATGGGTGGCTGTATGTGTTCGGCTATGGGTCGCTGATCTGGAAGCCGGGCTTCGGCTTCGAATCGGCGCATCCGGCGCTGCTGCGCGGGTTTCACCGGCGATTCTGCATCCGTTCCGAACGGTATCGGGGCACGCCGGAGGTGCCGGGGCTGGTGCTGGGGTTGGACCGGGGCGGGGCGTGCCGGGGGGTGGCCTTCCGGGTGGCGGCGGCAGAGGCGGCGGGGGTGCTGGCCTATCTGGACGAGCGGGAGATGTCGGGCGGGGTGTATCACCGGCGCCTGCTGGCCGTGCGGCTGCTGGATGGGAGCGGGGTGCGGCGGGCCGTGACCTTCGTGGCGGACCGGCGGGCGGATGCCTATTGCGGGGCGCTGCCGCCGGATGCGGCGGCGGCCGCCATCGCCCGGGGGCATGGGGTGATGGGGCCGAACCGCGATTACCTGCTGAACACGGTGGCGCATCTGCGGGCGCTGGGGGTGCGGGATGCGGGGCTGGACCGGATCGCGGCGCTGCTGGCGCCGGCGGCGCGGCCCGGCTGAATCCCGCCACCGCGGATTCTTGGGATTCCGTATCATTCCAGAGGGTTGACGGGCGCGGGTCGGACGGCTTCGGAGCCCCCGGTGAGGCTTGAGGGCGACAGGGCCGGGCGGATGAGGTTTTCCCTCGACTTACCCACAGGCACGGGGATTGACCGGCCCTCAGGGGGCGGTGAGTCCGCTCTTTGTTCCGCGGACTCCCCGGATTCGCCCAGGAATCTTCTTAACTCATTGATAACAGGCGTTAAAACGATATCCACAGGGTGTTTGGAGTCGTCAAAAACCGTGACTCCACAACGCCTTGCCCGGGAGTCTTCCGGCGCGGTCGAAGGCGGGGCGTTCGTCTATTCCACCGTTTTGTCCACAGGGGCGGTGAGGGCGGCGGAGGCGGCGGCGACGGCGGCTTCGGCGCGGGCGGTGAGTTCCGCGCGGGGCAGGCCGGGGGGGATGGGGGGCAGGACGGCGACGGTGAGGATGCCGGGCTGCTTGGTGAAGGCGCGCTTGCCCCAGAAGCGGCCGGAATCGGTGGCGACGGGGACGACGGGCAGGGCGGTGGCGGCGGCCATGGCGGCGAAGCCGGGCTGCCAGGGGGCGACCTCCCCCGGGGCGGAGCGGGTGCCTTCGGGGAAGATGACGACCTGGTAGCCGGCCGCCGCGGCTTCCCGCGTGGCGCGGACGAGGCGCTTGAGGGCGGCGGCGCCGCCTTCCCGGTCCACTGGGATGGAGTGGACATGGCGGGCCATGGCGCCCCAGCCCGGGATCCGCATCAGCTCCGCCTTCATCACATAGGCCGGGCGGGGCAGCAGGGCGTGCCAGACCACGGTGTCGAAGGCGGACTGGTGCTGGGCGGCGATGAGGGCGGCGCCGTGGATGGGGAGGTTCTCGGCCCCCGTGACGCGCAGGCGGATGCCGCAGACGACGCGCAGGAGCCAGATCATCAGCCGGGCCCAGGCGCGGAGATAGGCGTGCATGGCCGCGGGCGGGAAGGCGAGCAGGGGCAGGCCGAACAGCACCGTGAGGGCGGTGGTGGCGAAGAAGAGCAGGTTGAACAGGGCGGAGCGGATCGCGTTCATCGGGCCGGGCGCTCCGGGCGGGCGCGCGGGGCGCGCTCGGTGAAGGTGGAAAGGCCGAGGGCGGCGCCGACGAGCTTCACGTATTCCCGCAGCATGGGCAGCGGGCGGGCGAGGTGGGGGCCGACCGGGTGGGGGTGCAGGACCGCGTCCGGCAGGTCCCGCCGCAGTTCCAGCAGGGCGCGGGGCATGTGGAATCCGGCGGTGATGACGGTGATCTCCCGGGTGCCGGTCGCGCGGGACCAGGCGGCGACCTCGCGCGCGTTGCCGCGGGTGCTGGTGGCTTCCCGCCCGAGGGTGACGCGGGGGGACAGGGGTTCGGGCGCCATGCCGGCCTCCCCCGCGCCGGATTCCCGCACGAGGTCCGAGAGGGTGGAATCGGGGCCGACGCCGGAGATGATGAGCCTCGCCTCCGGCCGGTTGGCGAGGAGGGTGAGGCCGGTTTCCACCCGGTCCGGCCCGCCGGTCAGCACGGCGATGCCGGCGGTGGGGGGCGGCTCGGGCCAGGGGGTGGCGACGCGGTGGAGGAACCAGAGGAATCCCCCCGCCCCCGTGACGACCAGCAGGGCCAGCGTGCCGGTGAGCAGCGGCAGGCGCCGCCAGGGCCGGCGCAGGGTGGCCACCCCCGTCACGGCAGGCGCCTGAGCCAGCGGCGGACGGTGGCCTGGGCGGTGCCCCAGCCGATGAGGGCCGCGACGGGCGGCAGGGTGGCGAGCATGGCCCAGGGGAGCTGGGCCAGGAGGCCGGCGGCCGGTGCCTCCCCGCCGAAGAGGGGCATGGCGAGGCCGGAGAGGGCGGCGAGGGTGGGCACGGCCAGAGCCGCGCCGCCCAGGGCGCCGAGCCCGGCCAGGAGGCCGACGCGGCGGGCGAAGCGGCCGGCGATGGCGCGGTCCGTGGCGCCGAGGTCGTGGAGGACGCCGATCGCCTCCCGCCGGGCGGCGAGGCCGGCATGGGTGGCGACGGCTACGACGGCGACGGCGACGCCCATGACGAGGGCGAGCACCGCCAGCGCGACGCCCTGGACGGAGCGGGCCAGGGCGGAGAGGCGGGCGACCCAGAGGCCGTGGGATTCCAGCTCGGCGCCCGGCACGGCCTCGGCGAGGCGTTCGGCGAGGCGGGGCAGGGCTTCCGGAGCGGCGGCGAGGCGCAGCTCGATGACGCCCGGGAGGATGAGGGAGGGGGCGTCGCCGAGCCAGGGGCGGAGAAGCTCGCCCACGCGCTCCGGGCTGACCTCGGTGGCGCGGGCGACGACGGAATCGGCCCGCAGCATCTCGAGGGCCAGCTCCATGCGGCCGCGGGTGGGGTCGGGCACCTGGACGGTGACGGCGGCGGCGGCGCCGGCCTGCCAGCGGTCGGCCAGGCGGTCCGCCCCGCGGGCGCCAGCGAGGGCGAGGGCGGCCAGCAGGGCCATGGCGGCCACGAGGCCGGGGAGGAGGCGGTCCGAGAGGGCGCGGCGGAGGCCGAGCGGGTCCCGGGCGATGCGGCGGCGGCGTTCAGCCATGGGGCGGCCCGCGATGGGAGCCGGGGCGGATGCTGGGCCAGATGCTGCGCGCGGCAGGGCGGGCGGGGCTTCGCGGGGGCTCGGGCATGGGGGGGAGCGGCGCCGGCCCCTCCTCCTCCTCCTCGTCGGGGGGGATCTCCTCGACCCAGCCGGCCTCGGGCTCGGGGGCGCTGAGGTCCAGGGCGAAGCCCTGGGGCAGGGGGGCGGCGGATTCGTCGGCGGCTTCGTCGGGCGGGGTGGCCCAGGCCTCGGGCGTGGGTTCCGGGAGGGTTTCCTCGGGCGGGGCATAGGGCCAGGGGGTCAGGGCGGTGATCCGGCCGGCTTCCAGATGCATGACATGGCCCGGATGCTGGGCGATCAGCTCCTGCGAATGGGTGGCCACCACCACGGTGGCGCCGAGGCGGTTCATCTCGGCCAGGAGGAGGATCAGGCGGCGGGCCTGGACGGCGTCGAGATTGCCGGTGGGTTCGTCGGCCACCAGCAGGGCGGGGCGGGTGACGACGGCGCGGGCGATGGCGACGCGCTGCTGCTCCCCGCCCGAGAGCTGCTGGGGCAGGGCTTCCTCCCGCCCCTCCAGCCCGACCCAGCGCAGCATCTCGGCAACATCCGGGCGCAGGCTGGCCTCGGCGCGGCCGGCGAGGCGCAGGGGGAGGGCCACGTTGTCAAAGGCGGTGAGGTAGGGGAGGAGGCGGAATTCCTGGAAGACCGCGCCGATGCGGCGGCGGAGCTTCGGCAGGTCGGCCCGCTTGGCGCGGGAGAGCGGGACGCCCAGGACCTCGACCTCGCCCCGCGTGGGGCGGAGGGCGAGCTGCATCATGCGCAGGAGCGAGGTCTTCCCCGCGCCCGAGGGGCCGGTGAGCCAGGTGAAGGAACCCTGGGGCAGGGTGAAGGAGAGGTCGCGCAGCGTGTCCCGCTCCCCCGCCGCGCCACGGGTGGGATCGGGGTAGCGCAGCCCGACCTGGCTGAAGCGCACCATGGCCGCGATGTGCCATGCCGGCGCCCGAAGGGATAGCGGCGGTGTGATGTCGATGCCGTAGCGCGATGGTGACGCGGGGCGGCGATGGGGCCGGGTGGGGCGGAATTCCCGGCGTTCCGGCGCGGAAACGGGCTTCGGGCGGCTTGGGAGCGTTGCCTTAACCTGGATGGGGCGATCATCCTGGGCCATGCGTGTCGCCTGCCCCGAATGTGCCGCCGAATACCACCTGCCCCCCGCCCTGGCCGCGCGGGTGGCGGAGGGACGCAGCGTGCGTTGCGCCCGTTGCGGGGCGAGCTGGGTGCCGGAGGCGCCCGGCGGGGAGGATGAGGCCGGCGACACGGCGGTGCCGATGGATGCGCCCGCGCCGCCCCAGGCCTTCGAGGCCGGCGAGCCGCCACCGCGTCCGTCCTCCGCGCCTTTGCCCTCCCCTTCGCCCTCCGCCGCCGCGGAGACCGCGGAAGCCGGGGCGCCGGAAGGGCGGAGCGGTGGGCGGGTGGCGGGGCTGGCCTGGGGGGCTTCGGTTCTTCTCCTCGCCCTGGCGGCGGGGGCGGCCTGGCACTGGCGGGTGGATCTGGTGGAGGCCTGGCCGCCGGCGGCGCGGGTGTTCATCGCGCTCGGGGCTGGCTGACGGCTTCGGCCGGACCGGGTGCCCGGGCTTCGGGCGCGTGGCATTCGGGCCCGCGGAAACCGGGCACGGGAAGGTGTGAAAGCCGGGCTTGGCCTGCGGCGGGGGATGGCCCTAACTTGTCAGACAACATAACCGCTGGAGGACAATGCCCATGAACCGCCGCGCCCTTCTGCGCCTCCTGCCCGCCCCCGCGATCCTTTCCGCCCTTCCCGCCGCGCGCCCCGCCCTGGCGCAGGAGGAATGGCCGGCGCGGCCGGTGACCATCATCGTGCCCTTCGCGCCGGGCAGCTCCTCCGACATCGTGGCGCGGGCCATGGGAGTGCCGCTGGCGCAGGCGATCGGGAAGCCCGTGGTGGCGGAGAACCGGCCGGGGGCCACCGGCGAGCTGGGCGCGCGGGCCGTGATCCGCAGTGCGCCGGACGGGCATACGCTGATGCACGCCCCGATCAGCACCTGGGCCATCAACGTCGCGCTGCGGCCGAACCTGGGCTACGACCCCGTGAAGCAGCTGACCGGGCTGAGCCAGACGGTGCGGACACCGAACGTGCTGGTGGTGAACCCGGCGCAGGTGCCGGCGAATGACCTGCCCTCGCTCATCGCCTGGCTGAAGGCCAACCGGGCCTCCTACTCCACCTCGGGCGTCGGCTCCTCGGACCATCTGACGATGGAGATGTTCAAGCAGCTGACGGGCACCGACATCACCCATGTGCCCTATGCGGGCGGCGCGCCCGCGACGACGGACCTGATCGCGGGGAACGTGCAGCTGTCCTACCAGAACCTCGGCTCGATCCTGCCGCAGATCTCGGATGGGCGGGTGAAGCCGATCCTGATCACGGCGGAGGGGCGGCACCGGCTGCTGCCGAACGTGCCGACCGGCGCCGAGGCGGGGCTGCGGGACTTCGTGGTCTATTCCTGGCAGGCACTCGGCGGGCCGGCGGGGATGGCGCCGGCGCTGATGGAACGGATCCACGCCCAGGCCGCGGCCGCGCTGCGCTCGGCGGATGTGGCGAAGCGGATGGACGAGCTGGGCTTCGAGGTGGTGGCGAGCACGCCAGCCCAGTTCGCCACCTTCCAGGAGGGCGAGATCGCCCGCTGGCGGCGGGTGGTGGAGGCGGGGAAGATCACGCCGTCCTGAGGGGGATGGGGTTCATAGGGGAGGGCTCTGCCCTCCACCCGCCAAGGGCCTGAGGCCCTTGGAACCCCTTCTGACTGCCGTGGATGCCCCGGATCAGTGGGGTCTCTTGTTGAAGAGCGCTTGTTCGGCTTTTGCAGTCGCCTCGGGTCGATGACCCGAGGCGCACCGTCAGCCGAATGACTCCAACTGATAGAAAAAGATGATGGTGAGGGGTCCGGGGAGAGGAAGACTTCCTTCTTCCTCTCCCCGGGACAGACCGGCAGTGCCTATTCCCGGACCCTGAGCACCCAGACCCGCCCGGTTTCCCGCATCTTTCCCGCCGCCGCGCCGGCGGCCTCGCCCCAGCCCCAGAACAGGTCCGCCCGGGCGGGGCCGCGGATGGCGCCGCCGGTGTCCTGGGCGATGACGAGGCGTTGGAGGCGGTCGCCGGTCAGCGGGTCTCGGGTGGCGATCCAGAGGGGTGAGTTCAGGGGGGTGTGGCTGCGGTCCACGGCGACGGAGCGGCCGGGGGTGAGGGGGGCGCCGAGGGTGCCGGCCGGGCCGGCCTGCAGGGGCAGGTCGTCGCGCCAGCGGAAGAAGACCCAGGAGGGGTTGGCCTCCATCAGGGCGCGGGCCTGATCCGGCGGGGCGTCGCGCAGCCAGGCGCGGATGGTCTGCATGGAGACCTCCTCCCGCGTCAGGGCGCCGCGTTCGATCAGGAGGCGGCCGATGGGGATGTAGGGGTGGGCGTTCTTGCCGGCATAGCCGAGGCGCCGCTGGGTGCCGTCGGGGAAGAGGGCGCGGCCGGAGCCCTGGATCTGGAGGAAGAAGGCGTCCACCGGGTCGGCCCAGGCGAGGACCTGGCCGGGCCATTGGCCCTGGGCGACGGCGGCCTCGATGGCCGCGCGGTCGAGGTCCGGCGCGCCGGGGGCGAGGGCGAGGAGGGGGGCGGTGAAGCCGGGGGCGGGGATGGGGGAGACGCGGAGGACGGGTTCGTAATAGCCGGTGATGAGGCCTTCCCCGGCGGGGACGGGCTCGAAATGCCGGGTGAGGAAGGCGCGGGCGGCGGCGTCGTCGCCGGGGGGGAGGCGGTCGGCCTCGGCGCAGGCGGGGGCGAGGGGGCCGGGGTCCCGGCCGGGCTTGCGGAGTTCGGCGCAGCCGGCCTGGAAGGCGGGGATGGCCTCGGCCACCCGGTCCCTCTCCCAGCCTGGCAGGCCGCCGCAGGCGGCCAGCAGGAGGGGGAGGAGGACGGGGAGGCGGCGCGCGCGCAGCGGCCCGCTCGCGCTCAGCCCAATCACTTTCAGTCCGGTCGCGCTCAGGCGGAGCGGGTTCCGACGAGCTTCCAAGTGGGGTCGGTGCTGCGGGTGTCGCGCTGGAAGGTCCAGATATCCGTCAGCTCGGTCACGGCATCGGCGCCGGCCACCGGCTTGCCGGCGGCGTCGGTGGTGAGGTTCACCTGGTCGGAGACGAAGCGGACCACGACCTCGGCGGTGCTGCCGCGGAGGTCGGCGCCCTCGATCGAGGCTTCGCGGATGTCGCGGATTTCGGTGCGCTGGACCTCGCCGCGGGATTCGCGGTCGGTGATGGCGCCCTCGAAGCCGGCATAGGTGTCGTCCGAGAGGAGGTCCCGCAGGAGGGGGCGGTTTCCGGCGGCGAAGCCCTCCACGATCATGCGGAAGGCGCCCTCGGCGCCGGCGAGGAAGCCGGCGGGGTCGAAGCTCGGGTCCGCGCCGCGGATGCGGGCGAGGGCCTGGCCGACGGGGCCGCGGGGGTCGGGCACGCCGCGCTGCGGGGTGGCGGCGACCGGGGCCGCGGGGCCGGCGGCGGGGGGGACGGGCACGGAGCCGCGTTCGCCCGGCGGGCGCTCGAAGCCCGTGCGGCGGCCCAGGACGCTGCGGAGGCGCAGCACCAGGAAGGCCGCCACCATCCCGAACAGGATCAGATCAATCGGGAAGCCGCCGCCCTGCATTTTTGTCTCCTTAGATGACATGACAGTTAGGGACGTCGGGGCCCCGCCGCAACAGGGCCTTTCGCGGCGGCCCGTTGCGGCACCGGCCCGGGCCTGCTTCCGTCCGCTGGCCCCTGCCCGCCTTCGTGCCCTGGCGATGACCCCGGCATCCATTGTGCGTTCCAGGTGGCGCCGCTACGTCCTCGCGGCATTCCGGAGGCGCTCCATGATCCTGCTGCGACACGGCCAGAGCGAGTTCAACCTGCATTTCACCGAGACCCGGAAGGACCCGGGGATCGAGGATCCGAAGCTGACGCCGCTGGGGCATGAGCAGGCCGAGGCGGCCGCCGAGGCGCTGGCGGGGGAAGGGGTGCGGCGCATCCTGGCCAGCCCCTATACGCGCGCCTTGCAGACCGCGGCGCCGCTGGCGCGGCGGATGGGGCTGCCGGTGCATGTGCAGCCGCTGGTGCGGGAGCGCTATGCCTTCACCTGCGATGTGGGGACGCACCGGGACCAGCTGGCCGAGGCCTGGCCGGAGCATGACTTCGCGCATCTGGAGGCGGTGTGGTGGCCGGGGGAGGAGGAGCCGGGCGATAGCGTGCTGGGCCGCGCCCGGCTGTTCCGGAGCGAGATGCGGGAGCGGCCGGACTGGGCCCATACGGTGGTGGTGTGCCATTGGGGGTTCATTCTGGCGATGACCGGACAATCGGTGATGAACGGCCAGTGGCTTCGGGTGGACCCGACCGAGGAAGGGCCCGCCGAGATCAACTGGCACCACCGGTAGGGTCCGGCCTGAGGGTCGGGTCTTCAGGGTCCGGCCTGACATCCCGGCCCGGCCCGTGCTACCCCGCCGCCGCCATCACAGCCCTATCGAGGCCTGAACCATGTCCGACCTGCCGCCGCCCGCCGACCTGCCGCCCAACGGCGCCCCGAATGGCCAGCCCCAGGGGCCCCTGGTGGTGAACCTGCAATATGTGAAGGACCTCTCCTTCGAGGTGCCGGGGGCGCCGGAGATCTACACCACGCTGCGGGAGCAGCCGCGGATCGATGTCGCGCTGGACGTGCAGGCGCGGGCGCTGCAGGACGGCGGCAACGTGTTCGAGGTGACGCTGCAGATCCGCTGCGACGCCAAGACGGCCGACGGCGCCACCGCCTTCATCGCGGAGCTGGCCTATGCCGGGCTGTTCACGGTGAACGTGCAGCCGGACGTGCTGGAGCCGGTGCTGCTGGTGGAGTGCCCGCGCCTGCTCTTCCCCTTCGCGCGCAACATTCTGTCCGACGTGACGCGGGATGGCGGCTTCATGCCGGTGGCGCTGACGCCGATCGACTTCGTGGCGCTCTGGCAGTCCCGCCGGGGCCAGGGTGGCATGCCGGGTGGGGCGCCTGAGGGCACGATGCTGTCCTGAGGCGGCCGGGGGGGGGCCTGCCCCTCCCCTTTTTCGTTCCTGACCTTCGGGGGAGGAGAGCCGGCTGGCTTTCCTCCCCCGATGCGTTTGGGGGCCGAGGTTCCGGTGGCGGGGTGGAGATATCTGATATATCAATTCCGCCTATGCGCCCGCATGGCCCGGAGAGGCCAAGGGGTGGAGGAGCGTCGGCGCGGTTCAAGGGATCGCGCGGGAAAGGAGCATCGGATGAGCGGCTTTGGCCTGACGAAGCGTCAGCTTTTCGCCACGGGGGCGCTGGCGCTGCCCGCCCTGGCCGGCCTGCCCCGCGCGGCGCGGGCGGCGGGTTCCATCACGGTGGTGCTGGAATCCGAGGTGGTGATCCTCGACCCGCATGCGACGACGGCGGCGATCACGCGCAGCTTCGGCTACCAGGTGTTCGACACGCTCTTCGCCCAGGATTCCAAGGGCGCGATCCGGCCGCAGATGGCGGAGGGGCACACGGTTTCGGCCGATGGGCTGAGCTGGCGCTTCACGCTGCGCGACGGCCTCGCCTTCCATGACGGCGCGCCGGTGACGGCGGCGGATTGCGTTGCCTCCCTGCGCCGCTGGGCCTCGCGCGACAGCCTGGGGCGGATGCTGCTGGCGGCGATGCGGGAGATGCGGGCGGAGGATGCGCGCAGCTTCTCCATCGCATTGAAGGAGCCCTTCCCGCTGATGCTGGAGGTGCTGGGCAAGCCGAACGCGCCCGTGCCCTTCATCATGCCCGAGCGGATCCTTCCGGCGGGGGATGCGCGGATCACGGAGATCATCGGCTCCGGCCCCTTCACCTTCGTGCGGGAGGGCTGGCGCACGGGCGACCGGATGGTGCTGCGGCGGAACGCGCGCTACGTGCCGCGGGCCGAGCCGGCGGACTTCCTGGCGGGCGGCAAGGTGGTGAAGATCGACGAGCTGGTGCTGAAGACCATGCCGGATGATTCCACCGGCGCGAATGCGCTGACCGCCGGCGAGATCGACTACATGCAGTACCTGCCCTTCGACTTCCTCGGGCCGCTGGGGCGCAACCGCGAGGTGCGGCTGATGGGGCTGAAGGGCATCGACATGTTCCAGGGGAATTTCCGCCTGAACCATGCGAGCGGCCCCTTCGCCGACCCCGCGGTGCGGCGCGTGATGTGGAAGCTGGTGGACCAGAAGCAGGTGATGGATGCCATCGGCATCCCCGCGCAGTTCCGGGTGGAGAACTGCCCCTCCTTCTGGATGTGCGACACGCCGCTGGAGACGCGGGCCGGGGCGGAGGTGGCGCGCTTCGACGTGGAGGCGGCGAAGGCGGAGCTGGCGCGGACGAACTACAAGGGCGAGCCGGTGATCATGCTGGAGGTGTCGGCCTCCATCTCCCAGACCGCCGCGCATGTGCTGGCCGAGAACATGAAGAAGGCCGGCTTCACCGTGGACGAGCAGGTGATGGACTGGGGCACGGTGCTGGCGCGGCGTGCGCGGCCGGACGGCTGGGGGCTGTTCCCGGTCTATGCCAATGGCGTGGACATGATGTCGCCGCTGAACCACTTCTATGTCGCGAACAACTGCTCGGATTATCCCGGGCGGAGCTGCGATGCGGGGATGACGACGCTGCTGCAGGATTTCGTGCGGGCGCCGGATGCGGCGGCGCGCAAGGCGATCGCGGAGCGGATCCAGGTGGCGGCCTATGAGCTGACGCCAAACGTGATGTGGGGGCAGTTCTCGCGCCCCGCCGGATATCGCACGCGGCTGAAGAACCTGATCCAGTCCAGCTTCCCGATGTTCTGGCAGGTGGAGGTCTGAGGCTCCGCCGATGCTGCTGGGGGGGATCGCGGACGACCTGACGGGGGCCGTCGAGCTCGCGGGGATGCTGGCCGCGGGCGGGATGCGGGTGGCGCTGGTGCTGGACGATGCGCCGGTGCCGCCGGGGCAGGATGCGGTGGTGGTGGCGCTGCCCTCCCGCGTGGCGCCGGTGGAGGAGGCGCGGGCGGGCTTCGGGCGGGCGGCGGATGCGCTGCGCGCGGCCGGGGCGCAGCGGCTGTTCTTCAAGTATTGCGCGACCTTCGATTCCACCCCGGCGGGGAATATCGGGCCCTGTGCCGACGTGCTGATGGAGCGGATGGGGGCGGCGTTCACCATCTTCGCGCCCAGCTTCCCGGAGGCGGAGCGGCGGGTGTTCATGGGGCATCTGTTCGTCGGCGCGCAGCTTGTCTCCAACTCGCCCAAGCGCTTCGACCCGCTGACGCCGATGACGGAGCCGGACCTGGTGAAGGTGCTGGCGCCGCAGACGGCGCGGCGGGTGGGGCTGGTGCCGCTGCCGGTGATCGCGCGCGGGGTGGAGGCCGTGGCGGGGCATGTGGCGGCGCTGCGGGCGGAGGGGGTTTCCTACGCGATCGCGGATGCGGGGACGGAGGAGGATCTGGACGTGCTCGCGCGGGCGAGCTGGGACTGGCCGGTGGTGACGGGCGGCTCGAACCTCGCTTCCCATTTTCCGGCCGTGTGGCGGGAGAAGAGGCTGCTGGCGGCGGCCGGGGCGGCGGTTCCGGTGCGGGCGGGCGGGCATGGGGCGGTGCTGGCGGGAAGCTGCGCCGACCGCACGCGGGAGCAGGTGGATTGCTTCGCCGCGCGGCATCCGGTGCTGCGGGTGGACCTCGCGCGGATGGAGGCGCCGGAGGCGGCGCTGCGCGAGGCGGTGGAATGGGCCGTGCCTAGGCTCGCGCACGGGCCGGTTTGCGTGACGACGGCGGGCGATGCGGAGGCGGTGGCGGCCGCGCAGGCCCGCTTCGGGTGGGATGGCGCGGCGCGGGCGGCGGAGGGGCTGCTGGGCGCGCTGGCGAAGGCGCTGGTGGAGGCCGGGGCGCGGCGCATGCTCGTGGCGGGGGGCGAGAGCTCGGGGGCGGTGATCCGTTCGCTCGGCATCTCGCGGCTCTCCGTCGCGCCCTATGTCTCGCCGGGGATCGGGCTTTGCGCGGCGGAGGCGCCGGTGCCGCTGGCGCTGTGCCTGAAATCGGGGAAGCTGGGGCCGGTGGACATGTTCGGGACGGTGCTGGAGGGGATGCGCGCATGAGCGCGGTGGCGCGGGCGCGCGACGCGGTGGCGCATGCCTATCGGGAGCTGGGGCGGCTGGGGCTGAACTTCGGCAGCGCGGGCAATGTCTCCTGCCGGGTGGAGGGCGGGATGGTGATCACGCGCACCGGCACCACGGTGGAGGCCACGGCGGAGGGCGACACGGTGATGATGTCGCTGGATGGCGTGGCGCGGGATGCCGTCGCGCCTTCCAGCGAATGGCCGATGCATGCAGCGATCCTGCAGGCCTTCCCCGAGGCGGGGAGCGTGGTGCACACGCATGCGGATGCCTGCACGGCGCTGGCCTGCCTGGGCGAGGGGCTGCCGGCCTTCCACTACATGGTCGCGGGCTTCGGCGGGGATGACGTGCGCTGCGCGCCCTATGTCACCTTCGGCACGCCGGCGCTGGCGGAGGTGGCGGTGGAGGCGCTGCGCGGGCGCACGGCCTGCCTGCTGGGCAACCACGGGATGATCGTGACGGGGCGCGACGTGAAGGGCGCCGTCTCGGCCGCGCTGCGGCTGGAGACGCTGGCGCGGCAATATCTTCTCGCGCGTTCGGCCGGGGCGCCGCGGCTGCTGGACGCGGCGCAGATGGAGGCGACGCGGGAGCGGTATAAGACCTACGGTGGCGCTGCGCCCTTGCGGGTTTGAGCGGGGGGTTCTGGTGGCCTCCGGGGGAGAGAAGGAATTCTCTCCCCCGGGCCCCCTCTCTTCTTTTTCTTCGGGGCTGCCGCGGAAGGGGGCGCTGGGGGTGGGCTGCCTGCGGCGGCGTGTTGCACTGTTCCGCGGCAGCCTTCCGCAGGTCCAGGAGCCTCAGGCTCCTGGCGGAGGGGTCCGGGGAGGCGGCGCCTCCCCGGCTTCTACAGCTTCGCGACAGCCCGGAACCCGGCCTCGGCGGCGTCGAGCGCCTCGTCGATGTCGGCTTCCGCATGCGCGCAGGAGAGGAACATGTTGTGGCGCGGGTGGAAGTAGGTGCCGTGCTTCAGGGCGGTGGCGCAGAAGGTGTCGCCCTTCGTCCAGTCCGGGTCGTTGTCGAAGATCATCAGCGGCATCTGCGCCGGGCCGGTCTGGCGGATGGGCAGGCGGTACTGGCTTGAGAGGGCGTCGAGCCCGTTGCGGAGGCGTTCGCCCATGGCGCGCATGCGGGCGGGACCGTCGATGCGGCGGAGTTCGTTGATGGTGGCGACGGCGGCGGCCATGGGCACGGCGCCGCACCAGAAGGAGCCGGTGGTGTAGACCTGGGTGGCGGCCTGGCGGAAGCGTTCGCGGCCCGTGACGGCGGCGAGCGGGTGGCCGTTGGCGATCGCCTTGGAGAAGGCGGAGAGGTCGGGGCGGACGCCCAGCGGTTCCCAGGAGCCGCCGAGATGGATGCGGAAGCCCGCGCGCACGTCATCGAGGATGAGGGCGGCGCCGGTGGCGTCGCAGAGGGCGCGGAGGTGGCGCGCGAATTCGGGGGTGGGCAGGTCCTGGTGGCGGCCGAAGTCGTGGCGGAAGGCGGTGACGATGACGGCGGCGAGATCGCCCTTCGCGGCCTCGGCGGCGGCGTCGAGGCTGGGGGTGTCGTTGTAGTCGAAGGTGAGGAGGTGGGCGCGGTCCTCCGCGGTGACGCCGGCCAGGGAGGGCGAGCACCAGGGGACGGCGCCGTGATAGGAGCCGCGGGCGACGAGGACCTTGCGGCGGCCGGTTTCGGCGCGGGCGATGGTGACGCAGGCTGTGGTGGCGTCCGTGCCGTTCTTGGCGAGGAGCGCCCAATCCGCATGGGCGACGGTGTTCACCAGCAGCTCGGCGAGTTCGACCAGCACGGGGGCGGGGCCGTTCATGCAGTCGCCCTGCCCGGCCTGGCGGCGGGCCGCGGCTTCCACGACCGGGTTGCGGTGGCCGAGGACCATGGGGCCCCAGGAGCACATGAAGTCGATGTACTCGCGCCCGTTGGCGTCGCGCAGGCGGCAGCCTTCGGCGGCGGTGAAGTATTGCGGGTAGCCTTCCGGCAGCTTCGCGGCGTTGAGATGGCCCCAGAGGCCGCCGGGGATGACGGCCTGGGCACGGGCGCGCAGGGCGGCATCGGAGGGTGTGGCGGCGGGCGCTTCGGGAAGGACGGCCTGCGACATGGACGGTTCCTCGGGTCTTCCCGTTTGATATATCATATGCCGATTGAGGACAGGAAGGGCGATCACGCCACCAGGCGGCGCATCGCCTCCGCGATCTTCGTCGCGTCGCCGAGGGCGGCGAGGTTCAGCGGGCGGGACACGACCGGCGCGGCGGCGCTGCCGGTGACGCGGAGGATCTCGGTATCCAGCCAGTCGAAGAGGCGTTCGCCGATTTCCTGCGCGATGCGGGCGCCGTGGCTGGTGCCGCGGGCGGTTTGCTCGGCGATGAGGACGCGGTTGGTGCGGCGCACGCTGGCCTCGATGGCCGGCCAGTCGAGCCCGCCGGGGTCGAGGCTGCGGAGGTCGATGATCTCGGCGTCGATGCCGGTGGCCTCGGCGGCCTGGAGGCTGGCGGGGACCATGGAGGAATAGGTGAGCACGGTGCAGGCCGTGCCGGGCCGCGCGGTGCGGGCGGTGCCGAGGGGGATGATGTAGTCCAGGTCGTCGCGCGGGACGGGGCCGGTGGTCTGGAAGAGGTCCTGATGCTCGATGACCAGCACGGGGTCGTCGCAGCGCAGCGCGGCGTTCATCAGGCCGATATAGTCGTGCGGGGTGGAGGGGGAGACGATCCGCCAGGCCGGGTAGAGGGAGAAGAGGGCGGAGGGGTCCATGGAGTGCTGGGAGCCGTAGCCCGCCTGGGGCGAGACGCGGGCGCGCACCACCACCGGCACGCCGAAGCCGCCGCCGAACATGTGCGAGAACTTGCCGATGCCGTTGAACATCTGGTCGGCGGCGACGATGCAGAAATCGCCGAACATGATGTCCACCACGGGGCGCAGGCCGCAGACGGCGGCGCCGAGCGCCATGCCGGTGAAGCCGTTCTCGCAGATGGGGGTGGGGAAGACGCGATCGGGGAAGCGCTCCATGACGCCCTTGGTGGAGCCGGAGACGCCGCCGCGCAGGCGGTGCACATCCTCCCCGATGACCACGATGCGGGGGTCGCGCTCCATGTTGCGGAGCAGGGTGGCGGCGATGGCGTCGATATACTTCATCTCCACCCCAGCTGCGGCGGGGACGGAGGGGGCTTCAAGCACGCGTTCGCCCGCGAGTTCGGAGAGGTTTCCGCGGATGCCGTTCTCGATTTCCGCCAGCTCGGGGAAGGCGCCGGTGCGGATTTGCAGCGCGTTGGAATCGCGTGGGACCTCGGTGAGGGCGGCGGCGGCCTCCTCGACCATGCGGCGGGCGCGGGCGTCGAGAGCGGCGAGGCCGGCATCGTCCAGCACGCCCATGGATTTCAGCCGCGCGGGCATGGTCGCGAGCGGGTCGCGCGCGCGCCATTCGGCCTCCTCCTCCTTGCTGCGGTAGCCGAGCTGGCTGCCGAGCAGCGGGCCGCTCTGGTGCAGGAAGCGGTAGAGGATGGCTTCGACGAAGACGGGGCCGCCGGTTTCGCGAATGGTTTCCACCGCCCATTGCATGGCGCGGCGCACGGCGACGAGGTCCATGCCGTCGCATTCCACCGAAGGCACGCCGAACATGGCGCCGCGCGTGGTCAGCCGCGTCTCCCGCGTCTGTTCCCGGAGATGGGTGGAGACGGCGTAGAAGTTGTTCTCGAGGAAGAAGATGACGGGAAGGTTGTAGAGGGCGGCGAGGTTGATGGCTTCCATCGACTGGCCGGCCATCAGCGTGCCGTCCCCGAAGAAGGCGACGGAGACGTGGTCGCGGCCGAGCACCTTGTCGGCCAGGCCGTAGCCGACGGCGTGGGGCAGGTTGCCGCCGATGATGGCGCTGGTGCCGACGATTCCGGCCGGCGCCCAGCGCATGTGCATGGAGCCGCCGCGCCCGCCGCAGAAGCCCTCGGACAGCCCCATGATCTCGGCCATGGCGCGGCGGAGGAGGATGCCGGCTTGATCCAGCGGGGCGTCGCGGCGGGGGTCGTAGGCTTCGGGGAGCGTGCTGTTCAGCAGCTTGGCCAGGATCTGGTGATGCGCGCGATGGGTGCCGTTCAGCTTGTCCTCCGTGCCGAGCACGGACATGGCGCCGACGGCGCCGGCTTCCTGGCCGATGGAGGCATGGGCGGGGCCGTGGATGAGGCCCTGGCCGTGGAGTTCGAGGATCTTCTCCTCGAAGCGGCGGATGAGGAGGAGCTGCTCCATCCAGCGGGCGAGGGCGGCGGGGTCTTCCGCCGCCCAGTCGCTGTCATCCACCTCCAGCCGGAACCAGGGCGTGTCGGTGGAGATGGGGGTGCGCTGCATGATCGGGCGTATTCCTGTGCTGCGCCTGTTGCCGGCGCTTAGGTGTCGAAGCCCTCGAAGGGGCTGGGGTCGAGGAAGCGGCGGAGGACGTTGCCGGTGAGGCGGCTGACGGAGTTGTCGTAGTTGTTGTGGGACAGGGCGCAGGCCCAGGCGATGGAGCCGGTGGAGAAGACGGCGCCGCCGCGCGCGGTGGGGAAGAAGGCGATGTCGGCGCGCACGCGCGCGTTCTGGTCGCCCATGGTGCCGCGATGGAGGGTGCGCAGCTCCTCCAGCGTGGGCACGCCGCCATAGTCCAGCCGGTCCGCGGTGGCGAGCCAGAGGAGATGGGGCGGGGAGCCGAGGGTGGGTTCCACGCGGTCCACCTCCAGCCCCGCCGCGCCGCCGCCGCGCAGGCCGAAATCACCCAGCGGCGCGTCGAGGTCGATGCCCTCCACCGCCCAGGCGATGCGCGGGTCGCGCGCGGGTTCGCGCCATTCATAGGGGTAGGAGCGGGTGAAGACCTGAGCGTCGAAGCCGACGCCGACGAGGCGCTGCGGCGGGCGGCCGCTGGCGCGCCAGAGGCCGGAGGGCTCGCCGGTGAAGGAGAGCGCGTTCTCGCCCGGCTCGCCTTCCCAGGTGCGCAGCCCGATCATGCCGCGGCGGATTTCCATGGCATGCGGCTGGGTCGGGTGCCAGCCGATGCGCCAGTAGAAGCCGTTGCCGCCGAGATAGATGTGGCGGCCCCCGGCGCGCTGGTAGGAATCGAAGGCCTCGATCATCGAGCGGCTGAAGTATTCGGGGTGCGAGCCGGTGATGACGCAGCGATAGGGCGAGAGGGTCTGGGCGCCGTGGTGGTGGATGTCGTCGTCGGTGATGATGTCGTAGTCCTGGCCGTTCTCCTCCAGCCAGTCGAGGATGTGGGTGTCGTTGCCGTAGTTGAAGGTGGCGCCGCGGGGCCGCATGTTGATGATCGGGCGGCGCGCGGTGGAGTAGCACCAGCCGCTGCCGTCGCTATGCGTGTCGTAGGTGGAGAGGCCGAGCTCGCGGTGCTCCTGCAGGTACACGTCGTCACGCGAGAGGGCGATGAGGCCTTCGAGCATGGCTTCGGCATGCACCTGGTCCAGCCGCAGCGCGGAATTGGCATAGGCGAGGAAGGTGGCGGTGCTGGCGACGAAGGCGAGCCGCGAGCGGGGCTTGCCGAGCGGCGCGCGGACGAAGAAGGCGACGAAGCTTTCCACCGGGTCCTCGCTGCCCTGCCGGGCGCGGAGGCGCAGCGCGTAGAAGCCGCTGCGCCAGTCCTCGGGGATGGTGAGGCGCAGGTCCGGCGACCAGCCGGCATCGTGCATGTCGTCGCTGTGGAAATGGACGGCGCCGTAGAGATGCGGCGCTTCCGTCCATTGGACGGCGCGGCCGTCCCAGTTCGCGCCGGTGGCGGCGCGCATGGGCATGTGGCGGAGCGTGCCGTCCAGGCGGTTGGCGGAGAGGTCGCGCACGGTGTCGGTGGACATGTCGCGCGAGAAGTCCCAGGCGGCGATCAGGTCGGGATCGGCCGGGTCGGGGGCGAGGTTCTCGGCCAGGGCGCGGAGGGCGGGCGTGTCCCGCGCGGCGGAGAGGAGGCGGGGGCGGTCGATCTTGCCGTCGAAATGGCCGGCGGTGCGGGGCGCGGCGCCGGCCTCCAAGGCGTGGGCGGCGATGGTGAGGGCGGTGCTGGCGGGCCAGGCGATCCCTTCCGGGGCTTGCGCGGTGGCGGTGCAGCCCGTGTCGCGGCCGGCCTGGGCGTCCAGGCTGGACTGGGTGAGGGTGATGCGGCCGGCGGCGGGGTCGAGGCTGGCGGTGACAAAAATCCATTCCCGCTCCATCACCGGGCGCGGGGCGGTGGCGCGCCACTGGCGGCCCCCGGCGCCGACGGTGAATTCCAGCCGGGCCTCGGCGTCGAGCGCGAGGCGCCAGCCCTCGGCGGTGTCGTCGCGCCAGCGGGCGATGACCGTCTGCGGCCCGGCCAGCGGCGCGGTGGGGAAGAGGAAGAGGCCGAGGGAGAGGGCGCCGGCGCGGTTCAGCGCGGGGCTGTCGGGGATGATGGCGCAGGAGCCCGGGCGGAGGGGCTGGTTTCGCAGGGCGACCGGGCCGTCGATCGGCGTGCCGGGCTGGTGGAAGCGCAGGCCGGGGCCGTTGGGGTCGGGGTCCGCGCAGCGGACGCGGAGCAGCGTGGCCTCGGCCGCGTCCAGCGTGGCGCTGGAGAGGTGGAAGGCGACCTCCTCCCCCGGGGAGACGATGAGGGGCCAGGCATAGCCGAGGACGGCGGTGGTGTCGGTCATGAGGGCTCGTTCCCGGCCGTCTCGAGTGTCTGGCCCGTCAGCGCTTCCCAGCGCAGGACGAAGACGGCCCATTCGGCCTCGGCGAGGTCGGTGAAGATGCGGTTGGGGAAGGTTTCGACGGGCGCGCCGCGCCGGCCGGGCAGGCGGCCGAGCATCCAGCGGCGGTTCGGCTCCATCACGATCAGCACATGGCGGCGGCCGACGCCGGACCAGCGCATGCGGTGCAGCAGCCTTTGCAGGTCGTCGCTATGCGGGCCGCGTGGCTTGCGGCGAAATTCCTCGACGAGGTCGAGGCGGGACGGGTCGACCGGCCAATGCGCCGCCTCGGGGTCGTTCACCAGCATGCAGGACGGGTTCCGGTGATGGGTGTGGCGCGGGCGGGCCGCACGGGCCCGCCCGTTCTCTCGTTCAGCGCGTGAGCCAGTTGACCCAGCGCTCGCGCATGGCGTTGCGGTTGGCCGCGATCCATTCGTAGTCGGCGATCACCAGCCGGTCCCAGTTCTCGGGCCAGGAGGCGCGGTAGCGGCGCTCCCCCTCCGGCACCAGGGCGGCGGTCTCGCGGTTGTTGGAATCGAAGGAGACCTTCTCGGAGAAGGGCAGGTGCTCGCGCGGGTTCTGCACGAAGAAGTCGAGGAAGCGCATGGCGTTGGCGGTGTTCGGCCCGCCCTTCAGCACGGCCCAGTTGCCGACATCGCGGATGGCGCCGTTCCAGGTGAAGTCGAACTCGCCGCTCTTGGCCAGGGGCACGGAGCGGGAGGAGTAGAGCACGCTCATCACCGCGTCGCCGCCGCGCAGGATCTGCATGGAGTTGTCGCCGCTCTTCCACCAGGCCGCGACATGGGGCTTCAGCGCGTCGAGCTTGCGGTAGGCGCGGTCGAGATCCATGGGGAAGAGCTTGTCGCGCGGAACGCCGTCCGCCATCAGCGCGGCGAGGGGGAGCCACCATTCGCGGTCCCCCGTATCGGGCAGGGAGCGCGGGCCGGGGAACTTCGCGGTGTCGAAGAAATCCGCCCAGTTGGCGGGGCCGCCATTCGGGAAGGCCTTCTTGCTCCAGGTGATGGCCATGCCGCCGGCGGTGCGGATGATGCCGGTGGGAAAGCAGCCGCCGGGCAGCGCGTGCTGGGTCATCGCGGCGGTGGTGCAGTCCACGGGCGCGAGGATGTCGGCGTGCTGGATGAGGTCCGGCGGGGTGGCGGTGACGACGTCGAAGGGGATGTTGCCGCTGCGCTGGCCGGCGCGGGCGCGGGCCCATTGGTCCGGCAGCTCGATGGGGATGGAGCGGACGCGGATGCCCTGCTCCTGCTCGAAGCGGCGGTAGAAATGCTCCTGCAGGCTGCGCTCCATCAGCCCGCCGGTGGCGCAGACCACCACCTCGCCCGAGCCGCGCTGGGCCAGGGCCGGGCGCGCGAGCGCCGCCGTGCCGGCGCCGAGCGCCGAGGCCGCGAGAAGAATTCTCCGATTCACGCCCATGCCCTGTCTCCTGTGGGTGGTGGTTGGGGGATGGCCCGGGATTCCCCTGGTCAGGCGGGGGTGTTCCAGGCCGCGTCGCGTTCCATCCGGCCGAGGAGCGCGACGAGGTTGGCGCCGCCCTCCATCAGATCCGCGCAGAGGGCGGCGCGCGTGGCGCGGGGGTCGCGCGCGCGCAGGCCGTCGATGATGTCGAGATGGCGGTGGCGGCCGGGATAGGTCGGGCGCGCATCGGGGTAGAGGAAGGTGTGCATCGGGCCGTTGCGGAGCCAGATGCTCTCGATGATGGAGAGCAGCTCGGGCATGGCCGCCGCCGCGTAGAGGGTGTGGTGGAAGGCCCAGTTGGCGCGGTTGGCGGCGGGGGCGTCGCCGGCCTCCTCGGCTTCGGCCAGGGCGGTGTTGGCGCGGTCCAGGGCCTCGAGGTCGCCCGGCGCGATGCGGAGGGCCGCGGCCTCGGCGGCCAGGCCTTCCAGCTCCAGCCGGATGGTGCGGAGCTCCAGGTATTGTTCGAGGCTGAGGCCTGCGACGGTGATGGAGCGCGCGGCCTCGAGCCGGAGGGCGCGTTCGCGGGCGAGCTGCACCACGGCCTCGCGCACCGGGGTTTCGGAAACCTGCATGGCGGCGGCGAGGTCGCGGATCTTCAGCCGCTGGCCCGGCCGCATGCGGCCCTCGAAAAGGGCGGTGCGGAGCTCGTCATAGACGCGGCCGGCGAGGTTCTCCCGGCCGACGGGGGCGACGAAATCGAGAACTTGTGCCGCTTCGGGCATGGTCTTCATGGTCCTGTATCCGCCGCCGCGCGCGCCCGGCGCTCCATGCTGCGCTTCAACGCATAGCCGAGCAGGAGCGCGACGATGGTGAGGGCGGTGAGCATGGTGGCCACGGCGGCGAGGGTGGGCGAGATGTTGAAGTCGATATCCTCGAACATCTTGCGCGGAAGCGTCTTGCGGTCGAGATCCGAGATGAAGAAGGAGACCACCGCCTCGTCGAAGGAGATGATGAAGGCGAAGAGCGCGGCGGAGACGAGGCCGGGCGCGATGAGGGGCAGGGTGACGTAGCGGAAGGTGCGGAAGGCGCCGGCGCCGCAGGAGAGGGCGGCGCGCTCCAGCTCCGCGTCGAAGCGGTAGAGGGCGGCCAGCACGGTGAAGACCACGAAGGGCAGGGCCAGCACCGTATGCGCCATGGCGAAGCCGAGCAGCGAGCCGGTGAGGCGGAGCTGCTCGAAGACGAGGAACATGGCGACGGCGAGCGCGATATGCGGGACGATGACGGGGCCGATCACCAGCAGTTCCACGATCCCCTTGCCCGGAAGGCGGCCGCGGACGAGGGCCAGGGCCAGCATGGTGCCGATGACGGTGGCGCAGACGGCGGCGATGACCCCGGCCTCGGCGCTGAAGAGGGTGGCGCGGATCCAGTCGCTGTCCTCGAAGTATTCGGCGTACCAGCGCAGCGAAAATCCCTTGGGCGGGAAGCTGAGCAGGCGTTCCGGCCCGACCGACATGGGGGCGATGATGAGGGTGGGCAGCAGCAGGAAGACCGTGACGGCATAGGCCGCGGCGTTCAGCGCCATGCGGCCCGCGCTGTTGTGGCGGCGCGGGCGGCTCATGCGGACCCCACGAAGCGGTCCAGCCGCACGGCGCGCTTGAAGAGGATGGTGATGGCGAGCACGAAGACGAGGAGGATGCCGACGAGGGCGCCGGCGAAGGGCCAGTCCAGCATCTCCCGCACCTGCTGGGAGACGAGGGTGGCGATCATCATCTGCTGCGGGCCGCCGATGAGGGCGGGGGTGACGAAGAAGCCGAGCGCCAGCAGGAAGACCATGAGGCAGCCCGAGGTGACGCCGGGCAGGGCGAGGGGCCAGATCACCTCGCGGAAGGTGGCCCAGGCGGAGGCGCCGAGCATCTGCGCGGCGCGGGCGTAGTCCTCGGGGATGCCCTTCAGCGCGGAATAGAGGGGGAGCACCATGAAGGGCAGCAGCACATGCGCCATGGCCAGCACCACCGCGCCCTGGGTGTAGAGGAGGCGGATGGGGGCATCGACGAGGCCCGCCTGTTGCAGCAGCTGGTTCACCACGCCGTTGCGCTGGAGGAGGACCATCCAGGCATAGGTGCGGACGAGCACGGAGGTCCAAAGCGGCAGGAGGACGGCGGCGGCGAGAAGGGCGAGGCCGAGGCCCTTGCTGCGGGACATGACCCAGGCGAGCGGCCAGGCGAGGAGGAGGGCGAGGGCGGTGACGAGCACGGCGATGCCCAGCGTGCGGAGCATGACGCGGAGATAGACCGGCTCCTCGAAGGCGCGGGCGTAATGGGCGGTGGTGGGGCCGGGGACGAAGAGGCTTTCGTGCAGCAGGGTCGCCAGCGGCAGGATGAAGACGATGGCGATGAGGATGAGGAAGGGCGCGGCCAGCAGCAGGCTGGCGGCGGGGCTGTAGCGGCGGCCGCCCAGCAGGAAGGCGGAGGGGCGGCGGCCGCTCATGCGAGGAAGGCCCGGGCGTCGGCCTGCTGCCAGACCAGGCGCACGGATTCGCCGGGGCGGGGCTCGTGCATGCCGGCGCCGGCGGGGATGCGGGCGCGAAGGGGCTGCCCGCCCTGCCCTTCCAGCATCAGCGTCGTCGCGTTGCCGGCATAGATGGCCTCGGTCACGCGCGCGGTGGGGCCGTCCGCGCCGGCGGGGAGCACGCGCAGGCGCTCGGGGCGGAGGGCGATCTTGACGCGTTCCCCGGCCGGGAGGGCCTGGGCGGCGGTCGCCTGCATCTGGCCGCCGCCATCGAGGGTGACGATGATGGGATCGCCCGGCATGGCGGCGCGGGAGAGCCGGCCCTCGCAGAAATTCGTCTCGCCGATGAAGCCGGCGACGAAGACGGTTTCCGGGGCTTCGTAGAGGTCGCGCGGGGCGCCGAGCTGTTGCAGCCGGCCATGGTCCAGCACCGCCACGCGGTCCGCCATGGTCAGCGCCTCGGTCTGGTCGTGGGTGACGAAGATGACGGTGATGCCGATCTCGCGCTGGAGGTGCTTGATCTCGATCTGCATCTCCTCGCGCAGGTTCTTGTCGAGCGCGGAGAGGGGTTCGTCCATCAGGAGCACGCGCGGCTGGTAGACGATGGCGCGGGCGATGGCGACGCGCTGCTGCTGGCCGCCGGAGAGCTGGGCCGGCTTGCGGTCCCCCATCTGGCCGAGGCGCACGGTGGCGAGGGCGGCGCGGGCGCGCTCCTCGCGCTCGGCGCGGCCGATGCCGCGCATCTTGAGGGGGAAGGCGATGTTCTCGAGCACGCTCATATGCGGGAAGAGCGTGTAGCGCTGGAACACCATGCCGAGGTTCCGCTTGTTCGGCGGCGCCCAGGTCACCTCCTCCTCGCCGATGAGGATGCGGCCTTCATCGGGGTATTCGAAACCGGCGATGGACATGAGGATGGTGGTCTTGCCCGAGCCGGAGGGGCCGAGCAGGGCGAGGAACTCACCGGAGCTGACCTCCAGCGAGACATGGTCCACCGCGTTCACCGGGCCGTAGCGCTTCACCAGCCCCTTCACCGTCACGCGGCCCTGCAGCCCGTCCCGCAACGCCATCCGCTCTCCCCAGGCGACGATCCGCCGGGAGACTATTTGATATATCGACACGGCCGCAACCCGGTTTCACACTCCGCCCGATCCAGGGAGGATGGCGGAATGCCGGTATTCGATGCGCAGACCCTTCGCGACGCGCTGCCGCCTGTGGAGGGCACGCTGCGCGTGCCCGGGCTGGCCGGGCCGGTGGAGGTGCTGCGCGACGCGCATGGCATTCCGCATATCCGGGCCGGGGCGACGCCCGATGCCTGGTTCGCCCTGGGCTTCGTGCATGCGCAGGACCGGCTGTTCCAGATGGAGCTGACGCGGCGGCGCGCGCTGGGCCGCGCGGCGGAATGGCTCGGTGCCGGGGCGGCGGAGGCCGATATCCTCGTGCGGCGGCTGGGCATGGAGGCGGCGTGTCGGCGCGACCATGCGGCGCTGGGCGAGGCCGCGCGGGCGATGCTGGATTCCTATGCGGCGGGGGTGAATGCCTTCATCGCCTCCGGCGCGCCGCTGCCGGTGGAATACGGGCTGCTGGAGGCGCGGCCGGAGCCGTGGGAGGGGTGGCACAGCATTGCGGTGATGCGGCGGCTGGGGCTGCTGATGGGTTCCGTCTGGTTCAAGCTGTGGCGCGCGGCGGCGCTGCCCGTGGTGGGCGCCGGCAATGTCGGCAAGCTGCGCTACGACGATGGCGGGCGCGACCTGCTCTGCATTCCGCCGGGCGTGGAGGCGGCGCGCTTCGAGGCGGATCTGGCGGCGCTGGCGCCGGCCATCCGGGCGCTGCTGGAATCGCTGGGCGTGCAGGGCGACGAGACGGGCGGGGGCAGCAACAACTGGGCGGTCGGGCCCTCCCGCAGCGGCACGGGGCGGCCGGTGCTGGCGGGCGACCCGCACCGGGTGTTCGAGATGCCGAACATGTACGCGCAGCACCATGTCGCCTGCGATGCCTTCGACATGATCGGGCTGACGGTGCCGGGCGTGCCGGGCTTTCCGCATTTCGCGCAGAACGGGCGCGTCGCCTATTGCGTGACGCATGCCTTCATGGACATCCACGACCTGTTCCTCGAGCGCTTCGACGCCGATGCATCCCGCGTGCTGCAGGCGGGGGAATGGGTGCCGGTGCGGCGGCGCGAGGAGAGCGTGGCCGTGCGCGGCGGCGCGGCGCGGCGCTTCGAGGTGCTGGAGACGCCGAACGGGCCGGTGATCGCGGGGGATGCGCGCGGGGGGACGGCGCTCTCGCTCCGCTCCGTGCAGTTCGCGGAGACGGATCTCTCCTTCGATTGCCTGCCGCGCATGACGGGGGCGGAAAGCGTCGAGGGGCTGTTCGAGGCGACGCGGGGCTGGGGGCTGATCGACCACAATCTGGTGGCGGCGGATACGGCGGGGCATATCGGGCATCTCGTGCGGGCGCGGGTTCCGCGGCGGCGGCGCGAGAGCGGCTGGCTGCCCATGCCGGGATGGACCGGGGAGCATGCGTGGCAGGGCTGGATCTCGCATGACGACATGCCGCGCGCGATCGACCCGGCGGAGGGGGTGATCGTCACCGCCAACAACCGCGTGGTGGCGGATGACCACCCGGATTACCTCTGCACGGACTGCCACCCGCCCTATCGCGCCGCGCGCATCCTGGAGCGGCTGCGGGAAATGCCGGATTTCCGGCCCGAGGATGCGGCGGGGCTGCATGGCGATACGCTTTCCCCCAATGCGGCGCTGCTGAAGGCGCGGCTCGCGGCCATGCCCCCGGCGGAAGGCGCGGCGGAGGCGCTGCGGCAGCGGCTGCTGGCCTGGGATGGCCGCATGGAGGCGGGCGCCACCGCGCCCACCGAATATGTGGCGCTGCGCCGGGCGCTGACGCGCATCCTGGCGGAGCGGAGCGGGCTTTCCGGGGCCAGGGCGCATCCCTGGCTGGCGGTCGCGCCGGGGGTGGCGCCGATGAACCAGCTCTGGTGGACGCTGCCGAACCTGCTGCGGCGAGACGATGCCTCCCTGCTGGACGGGTGGAGTTGGGAGGAGGCAATCGGGGCAGCGCTGCGGGAGGTGGCCGGTGCGCCGGCGGTGGAATGGGGAGAGGCGCATCGGCCGCGCTTCGTGCACCCCCTCTCCGGCCTCTTCCCCGAGGCGGCGCCGCTGCTGAACCCGCCGGCCCTCCCCATCGGGGGGGACAACGACACGGTGCTGGCCAACGGGCTGCTGGCGGCGGTAGGGCCGGCGGCAGGCTACGGGGCGCTGGCGCGCTACGTCTTCGACGTGGGGAATTGGGACAACAGCCGCTGGGCGGTGTTCCACGGCGTCTCCGGCCAGCCGGGCAGCCCGCATTACACCGACCAGCACGCGGAATGGGCGGCGGCGCGCATGGTGCCGATGCTCTATGGCTGGGACGCTGTGCGGGCGGCGGCGCGGAGCTCGCAGCAGCTGGTGCCTTGAGGGTTCTGGGGTGACGGTCTGTCCCGGGGAGAGGAAGAAGGAATTCTTCCTCTCCCCGGACCCCTCACCATCATCTTTTTCTTCGAGTTTGGAATCACAGGGCTGACGGTGCGCCTGAGGTCCACGACCTCAGGCGACTGCAAACATAGGATTGGCGCCTAAGCACCCGAGACCCCTTCGATCATCGTATCCACGGCAGTCAGACGGGGTTCCAAGGGCCTCAGGCCCTTGGCGGGTGAAGGGCGGAGCCCTTCGCGGCAACGAGTGGCAAGGCGGCGCGGCGCGGCCTATTCTGCGGGGTGATGTCCAAGCCCCGCGTTGCCCTTTTCGTCACCTGCCTTGTCGATCTCTATCGGCCGACCGTGGGTTTCGCCGCGATCCGGTTGCTGGAGGAGGCGGGGTGCCAGGTGGAGGTTCCGCCGGCCCAGACCTGTTGCGGGCAGCCGGCCTATAACAGCGGGGACCGCGCGACGGCGCGGGATCTGGCGCGGGCGGTGGTGGATGGGTTCCGGGGCTTCGACTATGTCGTCGCGCCTTCGGGGTCCTGCGCGGGGATGATCGGGCATCACTATCCCGGCCTGTTCGAGGATGACCCGGATTACCGCGCGCGCGCCGATGCGCTGGCGGCGCGGACCTATGAGCTGACCGCCTTCCTGGTGGATGTGATGGGGGTGGATGTGGCGCGCGCGCCCTATGACGGCGTGGTGGCCTATCACGATTCCTGTTCGGGGCTGCGGGAGCTGGGGGTGCGGGCGCAGCCGCGGAAGCTGCTGGCGCAGGTGCCGGGCGTGACGGTGAAGGAGCTGGCCGAGCCGGAGCTGTGCTGCGGCTTCGGCGGGACCTTCTGCGTGAAGTATCCCGACATTTCCACGCGGATGGTGACGGACAAGGTGGCCGATATCCGCGCCACCGGGGCGGATACCTTGCTGGCGGGCGACATGGGCTGCCTGCTGAACATGGCCGGGCGGCTGAAGCGCGAGGCGAGCGAGGTGCGCGTGCGCCATGTGGCGGAGGTGCTGGCGGGCATGACGGGGGATGTGCCGCCGATCGGCGAGGCGGCGGGGGAGCGGTGATCTGGCCCAGCCTGGGGCGGCGGCCGATCCTTCTGGGCTCGGTGGCGCTGGGGCTGGCGGGGTTCGGCCTGGCGCGGTTGCTGGGGGTGCAGGGGGTGACGGCCGGGTTGCTCGCCTGGGATGGCGCGGCGCTGGCCTATTCGGTCGCGATCGCGGTGGTGCTGTGGTCCGCTTCGCCGGAGGCGTTGAAGGAGCGGGCGGAGCGGCTGGACGAGAACCGCTGGGTGATCCTGCTGCTCTCGGCGCTGGCGGCCCTGGCTTCGCTGGTGGCGGTGGGGGCGGACCTGGCGCTGGCGCATGGGACGGAGCGGGCCGGCTTCGCGGCGGTGCTGGGCGGGGGCAGCGTGCTGGTCTCCTGGGTGTTCCTTCAACTGCTCTTCGCCCATCACTACGCGCATGAGCACTGGCTGAGGGGGGAGGGGCTGGATTTCCCCGGCAATGATCGGCCGGACTTTCCGGAGTTCCTGTATTTCGCGCTGACGGTGGGGATGACGGCGCAGGTTTCGGACGTCACCACCCGGTCCTCGGCCATGCGGCGGCTGGTGATGGCGCATGCGGTGCTGGCCTATTTCTTCAACGCGGTGGTGGTGGCGGCGGCGGTGAACCTGGCGGCCGCGCTTGTGGGCTAGGGCTGCTGGACGGGCGGGGCGGGCGGGGCCACATGGGCGGGCGATGTCCCTGCCCCGCCGCGCCCTTCTCGCCCTGCCGCTGGCGGGCTGCACGCCCCAGCTGATTCCCGCCGGGCCACGCATCGCCGATGCGAGCCTGGGTGAGGATGCGCTGGTGATGGAGGACGGGGCCCGGCTGCCCCTGCGCGCCTGGTTGCCGGAGGGGGCGCCCAGGGCGGTTCTGCTCTGCCTGCACGGCTTCAACGACAGCCGGAACTTCATGACCGAGCCGGCGCCCGCGCTGAACGCGGCGGGGCTGGCGGTCTATGCCTATGACCAGCGGGGCTTCGGGGGAGCGCCGCACCGGGGCGTGTGGCCGGGGGCCGCGACGCTGGCCGAGGATGCCGCCGCCACCGCGCGGCTGATCAAGGCGCGGCACCCGGAGGCGCCGCTTTTCCTGCTGGGGGAGAGCATGGGGGGCGCGGTGCTGCTGCTGGCGGCGACGCGGGCGGAGCCGCCGCCGGCGGCGGGCTATGTGCTGCTGGCGCCGGCTGTCTGGGGGCGGGCGACCATGCCGGGCCTGATGGTGGGGCTGCTGGATGCGCTGGCGCATGTGGTGCCGCGCGTGGCGGTCGCCTCCTCCGTGCCCGGTATCACGCCGACCGACAACATGCGCGCCCTCCAGCGCATGGCGCGGGACCCGCTGACCATCCGCGAGACGCGGGTGGACACCACCAAGGGTCTGGTGGACCTGATGGACGACGCCCTGGCCGCGGCGCCCCGGCTGCGGCCGGACATGCCGCCGGTGCTGCTGGTCTATGGCGCGCGGGACCAGCTGGTGCCGCCCGTGGCGACGCGGGCCTTGCTGGAGCGCCTGCCGGAAGGGGTTCCGGCGCGGATCGCCTATTACGCCGGGGTGCACCACATGCCGCTGCGGGACCTGCAGGCGCCGGTGGTGATCGGGGACATGCTGGCCTGGATGGAGCGGCCCTCGGCGCCGCTGCCCTCGGGCGCGGACGCGGTGGGGGCAAGCTGGGCCCGGACGCCGCCGCCGGCCTGGTGAGGCGGGGCGCCGGGGCCCTTCAGGACGGGCCTTAGCTCTTCGGCGGCGTGCCGGGCGCGTTGGCGGGGGGCGGGCTGGCGGAGGGGCGGTTGCCCTGGCCCTGTTGACCACCCTGCGGCCCGCTCTGCTGCCTACCTTCCTGCTGGCCGGGCTGGGCGGCGGTGACCTGGCGGCCGTCGCCGGTGAAGTTCATGACCGTGACGATGCCGCTGCGGTCGGTGGCGCGGCAGGTGGCGCGGTGCCAGGTGCGGCCGTCGGTGGACATGTGGATCTCGCAGCTGCCGCTCACCTCCTTGGCGGCGGTCTGGCCGTTGATCGAGGTGTGCAGGCGGGAGAGCTGCATCGTGTAGTCCTCGGGCCGGGGCTGGCGGTCGTTCTCGGACTGGAAGCCGAGGGTGACGCCGGGGCCGGACTGCACGGAGAGCAGCACGCTGCCATTGGTGTGGTGCACATAGACGATGCCGCTGGTGCAGGGGCGCGGGTCGCCGGAGACGGTCAACTCGCAGCGGCCGGGGGCGCCGACGACGACGCGGGGCAGGACGGGCGTGCCCTGCTGGGCCTGGGGCTGGGGCTGGGGCTGCCCCTGGGGCGGGCGGGGCGCCTGGGCCCCGGCGGAGAGGGGGGCGAGGGCGAGGCAGGCGAGCATGGCGGGCAGGGTGCGGCGCATTCCGGTCTCCTTCTGGCCTTGCGGTCGGGCCTGGCGGCTCTCGCCACTGGGGCGGGCGCCGGGGTCGTCGGAGGGAAGGAACGGCCGGAGTTGCGGAAGGGTGGCGTTGCCCCGCCTCACGGCTGCGCGAGGGTCAACCCGCCTGGGCGAAATGGCGGACGAAGCCCGCCCCGAGATGGGTGAGGCGTTCCACCAGGGCGCGGCCGGTTTCGGCGCTGCAAAGACGGGGGTCGCCGGGGCCGATGCCGTCGGGGGAGGGCAGCTCGTATCCGGCGGGGACGTTGATCTCGGCCCCCCCGAAGGAGAGGGCGCCCCAGGCGGTGAAGGGCAGGCCGAGCAGGGTGGCGGGCGGGGTGGAGGTGGCGGGGAGCTGGTCCATCCGCATGCGCTCGGGCGTCAGGTGCAGGGCGATGCTGGTGAGGGGGTCGGCGCCATGGCCGGCGGAGCGGCGGGCCAGGTCGGGGCCGAGGATCTCGGGCAGCAGGGCGCCCGCGATCTTCCAGAGATAGAAGCAGGGAATGGTGCCGCGGCCTTGCAGCAGGACGTTCTGGGTCACGTCATGGATGACGGGGGCATTCCCGCCATGGCCGTTGAGGATGACGATACGGTCCAGCCCGTGGCGGAGCAGGGCCTCGATCATCTCGGTCAGCACCAGGGCGAAGGCGCGGTGGGAGAGGGCGATGCCGCCGGGCATGGCGCCGAAGAAATCGGCCTTGCCGAAGGGGAGGACGGGCGCGACCACGGTTTCGGTGCCGGCCTCGGTGGCGGCGCGGGCGATGCGTTCGGCCATGAGCTCGGCCAGGAGGTAGTCGCCCATGGGGGCATGGGGGCCCTGGTCCTCATGGCTGCCGAGGGGCAGCAGCACGACGGGCCTGCGCGCGTACAGGGCGCGCGCCTCGGCGCCCGTGATCTCGCCCATCCTGACCTTCATGGCGGCCCTCCTCTTCCCCCTTCGGTCTCGCGCGCGGGCGGGGCGGAGGCAACCTCCCCGACGCCTGAACGTTTAGGGAACATCACCGGAGGATGCAGGCATGAGCAAGCAAGCGGACCATCACGAGGCGAACCCGAAGGCGGACCCCAACCCCGGTTCCAACACGGTGAAGGACCCGGATGACTGGACCACGGGCGACGAGGCGATGACGGGGGCCCAGGCCTCCTATCTCAAGACGCTTTCGGAAGAGGCGGGAGAGGAGTTCGAGGAGGGGCTGAGCAAGGCCGAAGCCTCCAAGCGGATCGACGCGCTGCAGGAGAAGACGGGGCGCGGGAAGTAGGGGAAACGGGGAGGCCTCGCGGCCTCCCCGTTTCGCGTCGGCGCCTACCCCTCAGTTCCGGGCGCCCTGGCGGAAGAACAGCATGCCGCCATGGTGGAGGACGCCGTCGCGGAACTCGCCATCGGCGGTGAAGCCGGTGTCGTCGAGATATTCGATGCGGTTGCCATCCAGCCAGTAGCGGCCCTGATAGGCGCTCTGTCGGTTGCCGCGCGCCTCGTCGTAGCGGCCGTTGGGCAGAAGTTCGTGGCGGATGCGGCCATCGGCCGTGACCCACATCCCGATGAAGGGATTGTCGGGTGCGGGGGTGGGCAGGTCGGGCTTGCGGGCCATGGCGGTGCTCCGTTCGATCGGGGCCGGCTGCGGGGCGGCATGCGCCGGCGCGAGCGTGGCATGGGCGAGAAGGGTGGCGAGGAAGATCGGCCAGGCGGCTTCGGTCTGGGTCATGCGATGCGTTCTCCGGCTTCTCATTGCGGGCGTTTCAGTGCGGGCTGGCGGTGGGGCGGACGATGATCTCGCTGACATCCACCTCCTCCGGCTGGGCGATGGCGTAGGCGATGGCGCGGCCGATGGCCTCCGCCGGGATGGCCTTTGCGCGGAAGCTGGCCATGGCCGCGCGCGCGGTGTCGTCCGTGATCGTGTCGGCGAGTTCGGAGGTCGTCACGCCCGGGCTGATGACCGTGACGCGGATGCGGTCCGTCTCCTGCCGCAGGCCGTCGGAAATGGCCCAGACCGCGAACTTCGTCGCGCAGTACACGGCCGCCGTGGGCGAGACGGCATGCGCGCCGATGGAGGCCACGTTGATGACATGGCCGGCGCCCTGTTCCTCCATCCGCGGCAGCACGGCGGCGATTCCGTGCAGCACGCCGCGGATGTTCACGTCGATCATGCGGTTCCACTCGTCGATCTTCCGCGCGTTCAGCGGCGAGAGCGGCATGAGGCCGGCATTGTTGACGAGGACGTCGACGCGGCCGAACTCGGCCTCGGCGAAGTCCACGAAGTCCTGCATGTCCTGCGCGCTGGTCACGTCCAGCGCGCGGTGGCGGGCCTGGCCGCCGGCGGCCTCGATCTCGGCCACGAGGGCGGCGAGGCGGTCGGTGCGGCGGGCGCCGAGGACGAGGCGCGCGCCACGGGCGGCGAGCACGCGGGCGGTGGCCTCGCCGATGCCGCTGCTGGCGCCGGTGACGAGGACGGTCTTGCCGGAGATGCTGTCGGACACTGGGGTTTCTCCTGTTCGGCGACGGTTGTCGTCGGTGGGGAGAAACTGGTGGTGCGGCGGCTTCAGGCGGTAGACCGGAACTCCGGGGTGATTGCCCGATCCTCCAGCAGGCGCCCCGCGCTAGCCCGCGGCGGCGTTCATCGCGCCGTCCTCGCCGCTGCGCAGGCGGGCGATGTCGCGCAGCGGCGGGGCGCCGAAGAGGCGGGCATATTCGCGGCTGAACTGCGAGGGGCTGCCATAGCCCACGGCGAAGCCGGCGCCGGCGGCATCGGATTGCGCGGAGAGGATGAGGCGCCGCGCCTCCTGCAGCCGCAGCTGCTTCTGGTATTGCAGCGGGCTCATCGCCGTGACGGTCTTGAAGTGCTGGTGCAGGGCGGAGGGGCTCATATGCGCCAGCTCCGCCAACGCCTCGATGCGCAGCGGCTCGCGGAAGTTGTCCTTGATCCAGTTCACCGCGCGGGCGACGCCGGCCGTGCGGCTCTCGCCCATCGCGATGGCGTGCAGCATCGCGGCCTGGTCGCCGGTGAGGAGGCGGTAGAGCAGCTCGCGCTCGGTCATCGGGGCGAGGACGGCGATGTCGCCGGGGGTGGAGAGAAGGCGGGTGAGGCGGATGGCGGCGTCCATCATCTCGGGCGCGGTGTAGCTGAGCATGATGCCGAGATCGGGTTCCGGCGCGCGCCGGCCGCGCGGCCCGGCCTCGATCAGCAAACCGCTAAGCAGGGCGGGGTCGAGATCGAGGCGGAGGCAGAGATAGGGCTCCTCCGCGCTGGCCTGCGTGACCTGGCCGATGACGGGAAGCTCCACGGAGACGGCGAGGTAGTGGCCCGGCGCGTAGTCCAGGATGCGGTCGCCCGCGATGCTGCGCTTGGCGCCCTGCGCGACGATGCAGACGGAGGGGCCATAGACCGTGTGGAATTGGTCGGTCGGCGCCGAGGCGCGGATGACGGCCAGGCGGGGGATACGGGTGGCGTGGATGCCGTCGCCCCGCTTCTCGGTCAGCCGGTCGATCAGCAGGGCGAGCTCGGCATGGCGCGGGGTGGGGATGGCGGTGGACATGGTGCCGGCGATCCTCGGGACGAGGCCTGCAACATAGGAAGCGCGTGGCCCGGCGGGAATGGAAGCGGGCCGTGGTGACGGAGGATCGGGCAAGGATCGGCGAGGATCGTTCAGGCCGGTGCCCCTATGGTTCGGCCCCTGGAACGGCGAAGGGGGCGCCGGATGCACCGGCGCCCCCTTTGGCCTTGCGGCCGCTGTCGCGGCGCGCAGGGTTACGAGTGCTGGCCGCCGCCGCCGGTGGCGCCGCTCTGCTCGAGCTGGGTCACCGGGTTCTGGCCGGCGGGGGCGGCGGAGGCGGTGCCCGCGAGTACGGGGACGATCAGCGCGGCAGCCAGGCCGAGGATGCGGAGCGAGTTGGTGATGGACATGATGGCTGTTCCTTCGTGGGTGGCAGCGACAGGGTGCCGCTGCCGGTGGCCCCGATATGCGCCCGCCCTCCCCTCCTCTTCCAATGCCCGCGGTTCATGGATTCCATTCTCCCGAGGGATACTGCCCGGGAGAAAACGGGGCATGCGAGCGGAGCGGCGTTGATGCAGCGGATGGATGAATCGGGGCTGCGGCAGTTCGACCTGAACCTGCTGACGGTCTTCTCCGCACTGATGCGCGAGCGCAGCGTGACGCGCGCGGGGGAGGCGGTGTTCCTTTCGCAGCCCGCGACATCGAAGGCGCTCGGCCGGCTTCGGGCCTTCTTCCGGGACGAGCTGTTCGTCCGCCGCGGCGCGGTGCTGGAGCCGACGCCGCGGGCGGAGGCGCTGATGGCGCAGATCGGCCCCCTGCTTCAGGGCATGGTGGGCGCGATCGCGGGATCGGTGCCCTTCGACCCGCAGACGGATGAGCGCGTGTTCCGGATCGGGATGAGCGAGGATGTGGGCATGTCCATCATCCCCCTGCTGTCGCATTTCCGCGAGCTGGCGCCGTGTTGCGGAATCAGCATTCGCGCCGCGACCTACCGCACCATTCCGGGCATGCTGGAATCCGGCGAGATCAGCACGGCGCTCGGCTATGTCGAGAACATGCCGGCCGCGACGAAGCAGCGCGTGCTGCGGCGCGACGGCTGGTTCGTGCTGCGCGACGCGCGCACGCCAGGGCCTGTCGATCTCGATGCGTATTGCGCGCGGCCGCACATGCTGGTGACGCCGCGCGGCGACCTGACGGGCTTCGCGGACGAGGCGCTGGAGAAGCTGGGGCGGAAGCGGCGCGTGGTGCTGGGCGTGCCGGATTACGGGCTGATGCCGCAGACGCTGCTGGGAACGGACCTGCTCTGCCTCGTCTCGGGCGCGGTGTGGGACGCGCTGGTCGCGATCGGCTGGGAGGGCCGGCTGGCAGCGGACCCGGCGCCCTTTCCCTGCGATGAAGGAACGATCTACATCGCCTGGCGCATGGCGGTGGACCAGGACCCGGGCGAGGCCTGGCTGCGGGGCGAACTGGTGAAGTGGCTTTCGCGGCGGCGGGGGCCGAGCGTGGTGTGATCCGGTCTTCTTCGGTGACGGCAGTCTGTCCCGGGGAGAGGAAGA
>JAESGL010000240.1_pt1 | contig 46786 bp, 40 predicted proteins | sample 9269711 | NCBI WGS metagenome assembly JAESGL01 (sample SAMN14515918, study PRJNA621676) | algae metagenome | isolation source: Kastovskya adunca ATA6-11-RM4 and co-occurring heterotrophs from soil and... | place: Chile: Atacama Desert | collected 2011-06-27 | reverse complement strand
GGTCGCGCAGCGGCATCAGCCTGACCCCGGAGGGCGAAGTGCTGCTGCGCCGGGCGGAGGCGGTCGACAGCCTGATCAGCGGCGCGGAGGAGGAATTGCGGCTGGCGCGCGCGGGCGTGACCGGCCCGCTCCGCGTCGGCGGCACGCCGGGTGCGCTGGTCAGCCTGCTGCCCGACGCGGTGCGCCGGCTGGAGGACAAGATGGGCCATTTCGCGCTGCATGCGGTGGAACGGCCCGACCATGACCTGGCCGACATGCTGCACCGGGGCGAGATCGAGCTGGCCTTCGTCACCACGGGGCTGGAGGAGCCGCCCGAGGGGATCGAGGAAATCACCTTCGCGCAGGATCCGTTCGCGCTGGTGGTCGGCCGCCGCAACGACCATCTGCCGGCCGAGGTCTCGCTGCGCGACATGATGGCCAAGCGCTGGGTGCTGCCGGAGGCGCGCGGCGCCTTTCGCCGGCAGATCGACGCCCTGTTCATGGCGGCGGGCGTGCCGGTGCCGCAGGATGTGATCCGGTGCGACTCGCTGTTGACGACCAAGGCGATGGTGCGGAACAGCAGCCGGCTGACCATCCTGCCGATGAAGGTGGCGGCGGCCGAACTGTCGATCGGCGTGCTGCGCGCGATTGCCATTCGCGAAGCCACATTCCAGCGCAGCATCGGCATCCGCAAGCTGAAGGATGCACGCCTGTCGCGGCTGGGCGAGGCGCTGCTGGACATCATGATCCATAGCTCCAAGCTATGACGTTCCCAAAAATCATTATTATTCTTGCGTATAAATTCGGCGCATAAGGGCATTCAACAAGAGACCAAGGGAGAGCCCTCGTGCGGCAGCTGATCCGCAATATTGCGATTTTCGACGGGACCGGCAGTGCGCCCTTCCCCGGCGCGGTCATGATCGAGGGCGATCGCATCGCCGCCATTCTGAGCGACGAAGCCGCGATCGACGCGGCGCAGGCCGACATGGTGATCGACGGCCAGGGTGCGACGCTGATGCCCGGCATGGTCGACGCCCATACCCACCTGACCTGGGGCAGCTCGGTCGAGAAAATCTATCATCAGTTCATCCTGCCGCCCGAGGAGCTGAAGGTCGCCGCCTGGCGCAATGCCCGCGTACTGCTCGACCATGGCTATACCAGCCTCTATTCGGCCGGCGCGCTGGGCGACCAGATCGAACCGGAACTGGCCCGCGCCATAGCGGCCGGCGAAACCCCCGGCCCGCGCCTGGTGCCCTCCACGCTGGAGCGCAGCCCGGAAGGCGAGGAAGGGGTCGAAACCGGCGATGTGTTCAACGGGCGGGGGCCCGAAGCAATGCGCGCCTTCGTCGCCTATTGCGCGGCGGAGGGCGTCAAGTCGCTCAAGCTGGTGATTTCGGGCGAAGATGCGCTCAAGCCCGGATCATCGCAGGACATTCTCTACACCGACGCGGAAATGATCGCGGCGGGTGAAGCGGCGAAGGACGCGGGCCTGTGGATCGCCACCCATGCCTATAGCCCGCGCGCCATCAATCTGGCGCTCGAAGCCGGCGCCCGCATCCTCTATCATTGCTCCTTCGCCGACGATGCGGCGGTCGACGCCATGGCGGCGAAGAAGGACGCCATCTTCTACGCCCCCGGCCCCGGCGTATCGGTCGCCGCGCTGGAGGCCAATCCGCCGCCCCATATCAATATGGCGTCGATGAAGGCGAGCGCGGCCGAGCGGCTGGAACTGGAAAAGACATTGGTGCCCAAATTGAAGGCGCGCGGCGTGCGTGTCCTGCCCGGCGGCGACTATGGCTTCCCCTTCAATCCCCATGGCCGCAACGCGCGCGACCTGGAGCATTTCGTCACCTATTATGGCTTCACCCCGGCCGAGGCGCTGCATGCCGCCACCATGCTGGGCGGCGAGCTGATGGACCAGCCCGTCGGCCAGGTGAAGCCGGGCTATCTCGCCGACCTGCTGCTGGTCGAGGGTGATCCGACCACGGACGTCCGCCTGCTGCAGGATGCGGCCAACATCAAGATGATCATGCTGGGCGGGCGGATGCACAAATCCCCCGTGCCCGAGCCCCTGACGGTCTGACCGGAAAGACGCTTTCATGTTCGACGTTGCGATCATCGGCTGCGGGCCGGTGGGGGCCTTTGCGGCCAATTTACTTGGGAAGGCGGGCGTCTCGGTCCTGGTGATCGAGCGCGAGGCCAACCCCTATCCCCTGCCCCGCGCGGTCCATCTGGACCATGAGATGATGCGCCTGTTCCAGTCGGCCGGCGTCATCGACCGGGTCGCGCCGGACATGCGCGATACCGAGGGGCATCTGCATGTCGGCGCCGATCATGGCGTGATCCGCTACATGGGCACGGTCGGCCGCCCCCGCCCCTTCAGCTGGTCCAACGATTATTTCTTCTACCAGCCCGAGCTGGAAGACCATCTGCGCGACGCGCTGGACGTCTATCCCAATGTCGAGCTGTCGCTGGGCACCGCGTTCGAGGCGCTGGCGCAGGACAAGGACGGCGTCACGCTGACACTGCGGTCGGACGCCGGCGAGGAGCAAGTCCGCGCCCGCTATGTCATCGCCTGCGATGGTGCGCGCAGCGCGGTGCGCAAGGCGCTCGACATCGGCCTCGATGATCTCGATTTCGAGGAACCCTGGCTGGTGGTCGATGCCGAGGTCGACGGCCCGGTCCGCTTCCCCGACCTGTGGGGGGTGCCGGACGCCGCCGACCTGCAGAAATTGTCGGTGATGATGTGCGATCCCAAACGCCCGGCCACCATCGTGCCGGGGCGCGGCAATCATCGCCGCTGGGAATTCATGCTGCTGCCCGGCGAAGACGACCAGGCGATGATGCAGCCCGATGCCGTGGCCGCGCTGGTCGCCCCCTATCTTGACGGCGCGCCGCACCAGGTGGTGCGCGCGGCCACCTATCGTTTCCATGGACTGATCGCCGAGCGGTGGCGGCAGGGCGGCGTCTTCCTGGCCGGCGATGCCGCGCACCAGACGCCGCCCTTTTTCGGCCAGGGCATGTGTCATGGCCTGCGCGATGCCGCGAACCTGGCGTGGAAGCTGGAACTGGTGCTGGCGGGCAAGGCGCCCGAGAGCTTGCTCGACAGCTATCAGCCCGAGCGCGATCCCCATGTCCGCGCCGTCATCTCCGCCGCCGTGGGCGCGGGCCGCTATATCTGCGTGCTCGACCCCGCCGCCGCCGCCGCGCGCGACCATCAGTTGCGCGAAGCTGCCAAGGGCACCCAGAGCGGCACTGCCGCCGACCTGATCCCCGCCATCGCCACCGGCATCATCGCCACCGGCACGCCGGGTGCGGGCGAACGCTTCATCCAGCCGCGCGTCGGCGACCGGCTGCTGGACGATGTGACCGGCGATGGCTGGCGCCTGTTCACCCGCCAGCCGGTTGCGGGCAGCGACGTCACCGTCGTCGATGTCGCGGACCTGGGCGATGACGGCCATGTCGCCGACTGGCTCGAAGCGCGCGGCGCCGAGGCGGTGCTGGTCCGCCCCGACCATTATGTCTTCGGCACTGGCGCCCCCGCAGAACTGATCGCCCGGCGCGACGCACTGATCGCCGGCACCGCCCGGCAGGAGATCGCCGCATGACCCTCTCGCTCGCCCAGGCCCGTGCCATCATCGACGCCGCACTCGCCAAGGCACGCGCCGATGGTGCCCAGCCGCTGGCCATCATCATACTCGACGCCGGCGCCCATCCGGTCGCCTTTGCCCGCGAAGATGGCGCCAGCCTGTTCCGTTTCGACATCGCGAAGGCCAAAGCCTCGGGCGCATTGGGGATGGGCGCGGATACGCGGGTGCTGGCCACCCGCGCCGGGTCCAACCCTGTCTTTTTCCAGAGCATCGCGGCGGCCACCGGCCAGATCGCCTTCTCGCCCGGCGGCGTGCTCATCCGCGATGCGGACGGCGCGCTGATCGGCGCGGTCGGCATCAGCGGCGACACCGGCGAATACGACGAGGCCTGCGCCATCGCCGGCATTGACGCCGCCGGACTTTTCCACGGAGACAGAAAATGAAGCTGCGCAGCATCGAACTGGCGCTGCCCCATGCCGCAGAGGCCGCCGCCTTCCTGACCGACATCTGGGGCATGGCCCCGGCAGCGCAAGAAGGCGAAACCCATTATCTGCGCGGATCGGGCAGCTATCCCTATCTGGTCGCGCTGGCGGAGTCGGCGGACGCCTATGTGCGCTCCACCACCTTCGTCTGCACCGCCGACCGGCTGGAGCAGCTGAAGCGCAGCGTCAGCGCCGCCGGCCTGCCCGCGACGCCGACCGTCTCGACCGATCCGGGCGGCGGCCATGGCATCATCGTCGAACTGGCCGAGGGCGAATTGCTGCGCTTCCTGGTCGATGCCGAGGAAGTCGCGCCGATCGCAGGCGCCGACCTGCCGGTGAAGCTGACCCATGTCGTCTTCAACAGCGCCGACGCGGAAGCGACCGGCCATCTGGTCGAGCAGGCGCTGGGCTTTCGCGTGTCGGACCGGACCAAGGGCATGGTGTTCGTGCGCTGCAATGACTCGCACCACAGCACCGCCTTCGCCCGCGCCGGCTTTGCCAGCCTCAACCATATCGCCTTCGAAATGGCGGACATGGATGCGGTGATGCGCGGCATCGGCCGGTTGCGCGACCATGGCATGGTGCCCGCCTGGGGGCCGGGCCGCCATGGTCCGGGTGCTAATGTCTTTGCCTATTTCATCGCCCCCTTTGGCCCCGTCATCGAATTTTCGACCGCCGTGGAAAAGGTGGCCGAGGATTATCAGGCCGGCGCGCCGGAGGACTGGACCTGGCCCGAGGGCCGGATCGACCAGTGGGGCATGTCCGACAAGGACTTCGCCGGCCTGCGCGCCGCCGAAGAGAAATTCCGCCATCGCCGCGACTGGGACGCCCGGCCGCTTATCCAGACCCATGAGGAACAAGCCTGATGCGCTATGTCAGTTTCCGCCGTCCCGACGGCACCCCCAGCTTCGGCCGGATCGAGGGCGAGACGATCGTCGAGCTGGCGACCGATGCGGCGCCGAGCCTGAAGGCCGCACTGACCGACGGCAGCCTGTCGGGCCTGGCCGACGGCGCATCCTATGCCGCCGCCGATGTCGTGCTGCTGCCGGTGATCCCCGATCCCGCCAAGATCCTGTGCGTCGGCCTCAACTATGCCGAGCATGTCAAGGAAACCGGCCGCGAGCAGAAGGCGCATCCCGCCATCTTCGTGCGCTATGCCGACAGCCTGATCGCCGACGGCCAGCCGATGGTGAAGCCGGCCGTGACCGAACGCTTCGACTATGAAGGCGAACTGGCGCTGGTGATCGGCAAGCCCGCGCACAAGGTCGCGGCCGCGGATGCCTGGGACTATGTCGCCGGCTATGCCGCCTTCAACGATGGCAGCGCGCGCGACTGGCAGCGCCACAATATCCAGTTCACGCCGGGCAAGACCTTTCCCGGCACCGGCGGCTTCGGCCCGGCGTTGGTGACGCCCGACGAGATTGACGATCTTGCCGCGCTGCGCGTCCAGACCCGCCTCAATGGCGAACTGGTGCAGGACCAGCCGGTCAGCGACATGATCTGGGATATTCCCACGGTCATCGAATATGTGACCGCCTTCACGCCCTTGAGCCCCGGCGACGTGATCGCCACCGGCACGCCCGGCGGTGTCGGCGATAAGCGCACCCCGCCGCTCTACATGAAGGCCGGCGACAAGGTCGAAGTGACCATCGGCACCATCGGCACGCTCAGCAACCGCATCATCGACGAACAATAACAATCATCAACCCGCATACCGGGGGAGGACAGACCATGCGTAACATCCACATCACCATTGCGGCCCTCGCCAGCGCGAGCGCCATCGCGATCGCCGCGCCGGCCTTCGCACAGAACGCGCCCGCGCCCGAACAGGCGGCACAGCCGGCGGACGATTCCGACATCATCGTCACCGCCCAGCGCAAGGCGGAGAAGGTGACCGAGGTGCCGATCTCCATCACCGTGGCCAATGCCGCCCAGCTGGAACGGCAGCAGGTCAACACGATGAACGACCTCAACCGCATCGCGCCGAGCCTGGAAATCCAGCAGGCGCCGGGGCAGAATACCGGCGGCGGCGGGTCGATCCGCGGCATCGGCACCCAGACCTTCTCGGCCGGCGCGGTCGCCTCGGTCGGCGTGGTCGTCGACCAGGTGAGCCAGGGCAACGCCAATATCTCCGACCTGTTCGACGTCAGCCGGATCGAAGTGCTCAAGGGGCCGCAGGGCACGCTGTTCGGCCTCACCACCTCGGCCGGCGTCATCAACATCACCACCAATGCGCCCGATCCGACCGGCTTTGCCGCTCGCGTCCGCACCGAATTGTCCGACGCCGGCACGCTGGGGTCGAAGTTCGGCAACCAGATCGTGCAGGGCATGGTCAACATCCCGCTGGCCACCAACGCCGCGATCCGCCTGTCGGGCGTCGCCAATTTCCGCCAGGGGCCGAACCGCAACGCCAGCACCGGGGACTATAATGATACCGATCGCTACGGCATTCGCGGCCGCTTCCTGTGGGAGCCGACCGACCGCCTGACCGTCAATGTCATCGGCGACTATACCAAGAGCCGGATCGAGAATGGCGGCGACTTCTTCACCTTCGTCAAGACCAGCGGTCCGGGCACGGCGCTGGGCGGCCTGCTCGCCGACACCACCGGCATCACCGCCCGGCTTGCCAGCTGTGGCGTGACGCCGGGCGAAGGCAATCGCGACTATTGCAGCGACGACAACTATGTCGGCCATACCGAAAATTATGGTGGATCGCTGCAGGTCGATTATGAGGCCGATCCCTTCACGCTCACCTCCATCACCGCCTATCGCAAGTCGAACGAGACCGGCTATGGCGCAGCGACCAACGTGTTCCGTGGCGATCCACTGGAATTGCAGGTCGCCAATGGCCCGACCAACCGGCGCCTGAGCCTCTTCACCCAGGAATTGCGGGTCAGCTCGCCTGCCGACCAGTTCCTCGAATATACCGCCGGCGTCTTCTACTCGAACCAGAAGCAGACCCGCGATCCCGAAACGCTGGCCGTGTCGGTCGTGCCCTTCCCCGGCCTCGTCATCCCGATCGTGCGCAATCCCGGCGCCGACATCGACATCCAGGATGAATCGCTGGCCGTGTTCGGCCAGGGCACCTTTCACCTGTCGCCCGCACTGCGCCTGATCGCCGGCGGTCGCTACACCACCGACCGCCTGTCGATGGACCGTTACGACTATTTCACCCCGGCCGATCCGTTCAGCCGGACCGTGCTGGACGTCGAGAAATTCTCCTGGCGCCTGGGCGCGCAATATGACCTGGCCAACAACACCATGGTCTATGCGACCGCCTCGCGCGGGTTCAAGGGCGGGCAGATCGCCATCCCCTCGGCGCCGGCCAAGCCCTTCGTCGTGCAGCCGGAAATCCCGACCGCCTATGAACTGGGCCTCAAGAGCACGCTGTTCGGCGGCTGGGTCGCGGACCTCAACGTCTTCTACAGCAAGATCAAGAATTTCCAGGCGCAGCAGTGCACGGTGGACAGCACCGCGGTCATCTCCTGCGTCCAGACCAACATCAATGGCGTGAAGTCGCGTGGCGCGGAAATCAACTTCTTCGGCAAGATCTTCGACGGCCTGTCGCTCAACACCGGCTTCATCTATGCCAAGGCGACCTATCCGGGCGGCTTCATCGGCACCGATGGCACCAATATCGGCGGCAGCCAGCTCGCCTATGCGCCCAAGTACAAGTTCACTTTGTCGGGCGAATATGAAGCGCCGGTCACGAGCCGCCTGAAGGGCTTCCTGGCGGCGGACACGGTGTGGAAGTCGAAGGTGCGCTACGAAGCCAATTCGAACGACGAAACCACCTTCCGTTCGCACTGGCTGGTCGGCGGCCGCATCGGCCTGCGCACCGATGACGATCGCTACAGCGTCGCGATCTTCGGTCGCAACCTTTTCAACGTGCATGAGCCTTCGCTGATGCAGAGCGACTTCCCCTACACCACCGACCAGGGCGAGCAGAATATCGGCGCCATCTATGGGCCGCAGTCCTTCCGCCAGATCGGCATCAGCCTGGACGCGAAATTCTGATCCTCCTGGGGCGGGGCGCCGCTGGTGGCGTCCCTTCTTTTTTCCTAATCCTTCTGGCCAGAGGGGACTTATGAAGCCGATCAGGGATGCCATCGCCGCACTGGGCACCGATCTGGGACCGGACATACTCGGCCAGTGCCGGGCGCTGTTCGATGCCGAGCAGGCAGCGCTGGCGGCGGCGGTGCCGGTGACGCAGGCCGACATCGCCTATGGCCCGGACGCCCGCCACCGGCTCGACCTCTATGCCCCCAAGGGCGATGCCCCCGCGCCCATTCTGGTCTTCGTCCATGGCGGCGGTTTCCTGAAAGGCGACAAGGGCGGCAGCGATGCCTGGCCCAATGCCAATGTCGGCCGGATGGCGGCGCAGGCCGGCTTCCTGGGCGTCGTCATCAATTATCGCCTTGCCCCCGACCATGGCTGGCCGGCCGGGGCGGAAGATGTCGCGGCGGTCGTCGCCTGGCTCAAGGATCATGCCGCCGCGCATGGCGGCAACCCCGATCGCATCGTCCTGATGGGCACGTCGGCCGGCGCCGTCCATGTCGCGGGCTATTTCAAGCTGGCGGGAAGCGATGCCGTGCGCGCCGCCGTGCTGCTGTCGGGTCTCTATGGCTATACCCCGCTCGATCAACGCGACATGCTCTATTATGGTGATGCTTCGCTCTACCCGGAGCGCATGCCACTGGAAGCCGTTGCCGCAACCGACCTGCCGCTGCTGATCGCCTGCGCCGAGTTCGACCCGCCTCGCTTCCAGGCCGAGTTCCTGAGCCTGTTGCAGGACCGGCTGGCGCGCCATGGCGCCATGCCGCGCGCCTTCATCCAGTCGGGCCATAATCATTACTCCATGGCCATGCATCTGGGCACCGCCGACCGACGGCTGTCGCAAGAAATCTGCGCCTTCGTGCGTGAAACCACTGCCTGACAATTATAATAGGAGAGACGGAACATGCTGGATCGCCGCACCCTTCTGGCTACCGGCGCCGCGCTGATGGCCGCCCCCGCCATCGCCGCGCGCAAGAGCGCCACCCCCAATTTCCCCAAGAGCTTCTACTGGGGCGCAGCCACCGCGCCGCATCAGGTCGAGGGCAATAATATTGCCAGCGACCTGTGGTTCGTGGAAAATCAGCAGCCCACCGTCTTCTCCCAGCCCTCGGGCGACGCCTGCAACAGTTTCGCGCTGTGGGAAACCGACCTCGACCTCGTCAAGGCCATGGGCCTCAATGCCTATCGCTTCGGCATCGAATGGGCGCGGATCGAGCCGGAAAAGGGCCTCTTCTCCCAGGCGATGCTCGATCATTACAAGGCGGTGATCGACGGCTGCCATGCCCGCGGCCTGGCCCCCATCGTCACCTTCAGCCATTTCACCGCGCCGCGCTGGTTCAGCGCGCAGGGCGGCTGGACCAACCCGGAAAGCGCGCAGCTTTTCGCCCGCTATTGCGACAAGGCGATGCGCGCGCTGGGCCAGGGCATCGCCAGCGCCATTACCCTCAACGAGCCCAATATCCTGCTGCTCCTGAAGCCGATGCTGCCCCAGCAGGTGTGGGACATCCAGAAGCTGACGCTGGAGACTGCGGCCAAGCGGCTGGGCGTGCCCAAATATGTCTGTGCCAATGTCGCCGGCTTCGACGATCTGCCCGCGCTCCAGACCGGCCTCGAAGCCGCACACAAGGCGGGCAAGGCCGCGATCAAGGCGGTGCGTGGCGACCTGCCGGTCGGCTTCTCGCTGGCGCTGATGGACGATCAGGCGGTCGGCGCCCATTCGGTGCGCGATGCCATGCGCAAGCAGCTCTACGGCAACTGGCTGGAGATTGCGAAGGGCGACGATTTCATCGGCGTCCAGAATTACGAGCGCGCCCTGTGGGGCGACAAGGGCCGCCTGCCCGCGCCCAAGGGATCGGCCGTCAACTGGTCCGGCACCGAAGTCTGGGCGCCCTCGCTCGGCGGCGCGGTCCGCTTCGCCCATGAAGCGACCGGCGTGCCGATCCTGGTGTCCGAACATGGCGTGGGCAGCGACGATGATGCGGTCCGCGCGAAGTTCATTCCCGAAGCGCTGGCGGGGCTCAAGGCCGCGATCGACGATGGCGTGCCGGTTCTGGGCTATTGCCACTGGTCGTTGCTCGACAATTTCGAATGGATCTTCGGCTACAAGCCCAAATTCGGCCTGCACAGCGTCGATCCGGTGACCTTCGCCCGCACGGCCAAGCCCAGCGCCGCCGTCTATGGCGCGATCGCCCGCCGCAACGCGCTCTGATCGATGGCCGCGCCGTCCCTGTCGCTCGGGCGCGAAGCCGCCATCGGCTTCGCCATCAACGCTGTACTCAGCATCGCCTTCTTCCTGGGGATCTTCGGCCTGGCCGCCCGGCCGCTCAATTGGGCAGCGCCCGACGCGCTGGCGATCGACTTCGTGCCGCAGAGCATCGCCGTCGCTTTGATGAGCGCGCTGGTGCCTGCCCTGCTTGTGCGCAAGCGGTTGGCGCTGGCCGTTCCGGTCCGGGCGATTATCTTGCGGGCGCTGGGCTGCGCCCTCGTCGGGGCGGTGCTCGGCGGCGCGCTCGCGGCGCTGGCACAGGCCGGGGGCGATGCGTCGATCGCCTGGGGCGCGGCGCTGGTGCTCAAGCTGCTCTATGGCGGCCTGCTCGGCGCCGCGATCACGACCCTGGTATTGAAAAAGACAATGAGGAGGATGGCCTGATGATCCGATCGACGATCGCGCTGCTGGCGCTGCTGGCGGCTACGTCCGCCGCCGCGCAGGATGTCCGCATGGCGCCGGTCGCCCCGGTCGATCAGGCCGATGCCATCCCGCTCTGGCCTGATCAGCCCGCCCCGGCCAAGGGCGCTGACGAACAATGGTCGACCATGCATGTCCAGATCGGCGCCAACAGCATCGACAATATCATGGTCCGCAATGTCATGCGGCCGACCATCACCCCCTATCTGCCCGATCCGGCCAAGGCGACCGGCGCGGCGGTGATCGTCGCTCCGGGCGGCGCCTTCCTCTCGCTGTCGATGACCGGTGAAGGCAGCGACGTCGCGCGCTGGCTGGCCGATCATGGCGTGGCCGCCTTCGTCCTCAAATATCGCCTCAATGCAACGCCCCGCGACGACCGCGCCTTTCTGGGCGTCATGGGCCAGCGTTTCGCCGATGCCGCAAAGCCCGGCGCACAGGCCGAGGTGAAGGAACCGCGCGCCACCCAGGATGCGCTCAAGGCATTGGACATGGTCCGCGCCGATGCCGCCCGCTTCCATGTCGATCCCGCCCGGGTCGGCATGATCGGCTTTTCCGCCGGCGCGATGACCACCCTGAACGCCGTGCTGGAGGGAAAGCCCGCCCAGCGCCCCGCCTTCATCGGCTATATTTACGGCCCGATGCGGGCGCCCGCCGTCCCGGCCGATGCGCCGCCGATGTTCAACGCCATCGCCATGGATGACGGCCTGTTCAAGGGCCAGGGTTTCGCCATTGTCGAAGCCTGGCGCAAGGCCGGCCGCCCGGTCGAGCTGCACGCCTATGAGCGGGGCGATCATGGCTTTGGCGCCGGTCGCGCCGGCACCACCACCGCGCTGCTGCTGCCCGAATTCCTCGCCTGGATGGATATGCGCGGCCTGCTCGCCGCCCGCTGATTGTCTCAAGGATAGCCCATGACCCGTAAAGCCCTGCGCCTCGCTGCCCTGCTCACCTGCGCCTCGCTCGCCTCGCCGCTATGGGCCGACGATCTGGCCGACGGCTTCAACAATCCGCCGCAGTCGGCCCGGCCGCGGGTGTGGTGGCACTGGCTGAACGGCAATGTGACCAAGGACGGGATCGACAAGGATCTCGACTGGCTGGCCCGCATCGGCATTGGCGGGGTGCAGAATTTCGACGCCAATCTGCAGACGCCGCAGATCGTCAAGGAACGGCTGGTCTATATGACCGACGGCTGGAAGGACGCCTTCCGCCACGCCGTCCAGACCGCCGATGCCAAGGGGCTGGAATTCGCGATCGCGGCGTCGCCGGGCTGGAGCGAGACCGGCGGCCCCTGGGTCAAGCCGCAGGACGCGATGAAGAAGCTGGTCTGGGCCGAAACCGAGGTCGAAGGCGGGCAGCGGCTCAAGGGCGCCCTGCCCGCCCCGCCATCGGTCGCCGGCGCCTTCCAGAGCGCGAAATTCTTTGACCCGCTCGGCGGCATGGGTGGCGGGTCCGACACGCTGCATCATTATGGCGACGCCCGTGTGCTGGCCTATCCGGTCACGACGCCGCCTCTGCCCCGGCCGATCGTCAGCCAAGGCGACGGCAAGACGCTCGATGGCGCGGCGCTGGTCGACGATGATCTGGAAAGCCTGGTGCAGGTCGCCAAGGGCGACGCCGCCCATCCCGGCGCGCTGGTGCTGGATTATGGCAAGCCGGTCACGATCCGGTCGGCCAGCCTGTTCGTGCCCCATGCCCGTCCGCCCTTTGGCGATCCCGAATATTGGCCGACGCTGGAGGTGGAGACCGCCAGCGGATGGCAGGCCATTGGCCGCTTCGGGCTGACCGAAGTCGCTTCCACCATCGGCTTTGCGCCGGTGACCGGCCAGCGTTTCCGCCTGCTGCTGTCGGCCAATGACGGCGCCAAGGCACCGAGCCTGGGCGAAGGCGCGCCGGGCGCGGTGCAGATCGACATCTTCGCCAAGCTGGCCAGCCCGACACTGGGCATTGGCGACCTGCGCCTGTCGGCCGAGGCGCGGATCGACCAGTTTGAAGCGAAGGCCGGCTATGCCATCGCATCCGATTATAACCGTCTGAGCATGGGTCCGGCCGATGTCCCGGCGATCGATCCGGCCAGGGTGATCGACCTGACCGATCGGCTGCGTCCCGACGGCACGCTCGATTGGAGCGCACCCAAGAGCACGCGCTGGCGCATCGTCCGCATGGGCTGGTCGCTGACCGGCAAGACCAACCATCCCGCCACGCCCGAAGCCACCGGGCTGGAGGTCGACAAATATGATGCGGCCGCCGTGCGCCGCTATCTCGAAACCTATCTCGCCATGTATCGCGATGCGGTCGGCGCCGACTGGATCGGCAAGAAGGGCATCAGCGCGCTGCTGACCGACAGTATCGAGGTGGGCGCATCCAACTGGACGCCGCGCATGGTGGAGGAGTTCAAGGCACGGCGCGGCTATGATCCCGTCCCCTTCCTGCCGACCCTGACCGGCGCGGTGGTGGGATCGGCCGCGCGCAGCGACGCGTTCCTGCATGATTATCGCCAGACCCTGGCCGACCTGCTGGCCGACGCCCATTATGGCACGGTGGCCAAGGTCGCGCATGAGCATGGCCTGACCGTCTATGGCGAGGCGCTGGAAAATGGCCGGCCGGTGCTGGGCGACGACCTGGCCATGCGCTCGCATACCGATGTGCCGATGGCGGCGATGTGGACCTTCAACCGCGGCAGCGCGCCGCGCCCGACGCTGATCGGCGACATGAAGGGCGCGGCGTCGGTCGCCCATATCTATGGCCAGAATATCGTGTCGGCCGAAAGCATGACCTCGGCCTTCGCGCCCTGGGCCTTTGCCCCGGCCGACCTCAAGCGCGTGATCGATCTGGAATTCGTGTCCGGCGTCAACCGGCCGATCGTCCACACCTCCGTCCACCAGCCGGTGGATGACAAGGTGCCGGGCCTCAGCCTCATGATCTTCGGCCAATATTTCAACCGCCACGAAAGCTGGGCCAATATGGCCAAGCCCTGGGTCGACTATATGGCGCGCACCGGCTTCCTGTTGCAGCAGGGCCGCGACCATGCCGACATCGCCTATTTCTACGGCGAGGATGCGCCGATCACCGCGCTGTTCGAACATGGCGTGCCGGCCGACCTGCCCAGGGATTATGCCTATGACTTCGTCAATGCCGAGATTTTGGCGACCAAGGCGTCGGTGCAGGATGGCGACCTGATCGCCGGCAAGGCGCGTTACAAGGCGCTGTATCTGGGCGGATCGAGCAAGGTGATGACGCTCGCCACGCTGCAGCGCATCGCCGCGCTGGTCGAGGGGGGGGCTACCCTGATCGGCACCGCGCCCGAACGCGCGCCCAGCCTGCAGGATGATCCCGCCGCCTTCCGCGCGCTGGTGGCGAAACTGTGGAGCGGCCAGCCGGTCGGCAAGGGCAAGGTGATCGCCAGCGCCGATATCGACGCCGCGCTCGCCGGCACGGGCATCGGCGCCGATTTCCGTGTCACCGGCAGCGGCAATGCCGGCGCCTATCGTTTTCTCCACCGCGCCCTGCCCGATGGCGACCTTTATTTCGTGACCAATGGCAAGGCACAGGCCGAGCATGTCGAGGCGCGTTTCCGCGTTACCGGCCGCCAGCCCGAAATCTGGCGCGCGATCGACGGCAGCGCCGCGCCGCTATCCTACCGGACCGAGGGCAGCGACACGGTCATCCCGCTCGATGTCGGGCCGGAGGATGCCTTCTTCATCCTGTTCCGCAAACCGGCGCAGGCCCCCAGCCGGACGATCGCGCCGGTGGCGGTGAAGCCGGTCGCCACCCTGTCGCAGCCCTGGAGCATACGCTTCCAGCCGGGTCGCGGCGCGCCGGCCGAGATTGCGATGCCCACACTGACGGCGCTCGACAAGAGCAGCGATCCGGGCGTGCGCTATTTCTCGGGCGAGGCGACCTATACCAGCAGCTTTACGCTGCCCAAGGGCGCCAGGCCCGGTGCGCCGCTGTGGCTTGATCTGGGCAGCGTCGGCGATGTCGCGGAGGTGCGGGTCAATGGCCAGGTCGCGGGCACAAGCTGGTTCGCCCCCTATCGGCTGGATGTCGGCAAGCTGGTGAAACCCGGCCGCAACGCGATCGAGGTGAAGGTCGCGAACCTGTGGGTCAACCGCCTGATCGGCGACCAGCAGCCCGGCGCACAGAAGATCAGCTTCACCGCCGCCCCCACCTATCGCCCCGATGCGCCGCTGCGTCCGTCGGGCCTGATCGGGCCGGTCACGCTGTCGGCCGAACAATAAGCAGGGACCGCGCGGATGCTCGCTTGAACGACGGAAAGTCGCCGCCTATCAGGCGGTCATCATGACCGACGATCAGCAGAGCATCCGCGCCATCCTCGACCGGCTGCGCGCCCCGGCGGGCAATCCCGTGGCCCGCGCCCGCTGGCTGGTGGAACGGCAGGTGCCCGAAGCGCGGCGCGGCCCCGGCTGGGACCGGCACTGGCGCGAGCTGGAAGCCTATCTGGACAGCCCGGTCAGCTGGTCGGGCAATCGCGATGCGGACGGGATCGAAGGGTGGGACGATGACGTCTGACCGGCTGATCGACATGATGATCGCGCGGCTGGTGATCGCCCATGGCAAGAGCAAGCATCATTGGCGCAAGGCGATCGGTCCGGTCCGAATCTACAGCCGCGCCACCCATCCCCATTGCAATTGGGCCTTCACGCCGAGCGGCACGGCGGGCGAAATATCGGTGATCGAGACGCTGCTGGACGATCTGCACCTGCGCCATCCGCTGATCGATCGGTAAGCCCGCGCGGCGCTTGAGCGTCGCAAGGTGCTGATGCGCCAGCATCACTGCACCTTGTCAAAAACAAAGGGCGCGGACGGCCTGTCGCCATCCACGTCCCCTTGCGACCCCGAAGGGATCGGAATCAGCCGGCGAGCTGCGTTTCCAGTTCACCCAGCACGCGATAGCAGTCGAACACCTTGGCGACCGAGCTGTTGGGCTCGCGGCCCTCACGGATCGCGCTGATGAACTCGCGGTCCTGCAATTCGATGCCATTGTTCGAGACGGCGACGCCGGCCAGGTCGATCGGCTCTTCCTTGCCGTTCACCAGATCGTCGTAGCGGGCGATATAGGTGTCGGTGTCGCCGATATAGCGGAAGAAGGTGCCAAGCGGCCCGTCATTGTTGAAGCTCAGCGACAGGGTGCAGATGGCGCCGGTCTCGCTCTTCAATTGGATCGACATGTCCATGGCGATGCCCAGTTCCGGATGGATCGGCCCCTGCATCGCATGGGCGGCGACGATCTTGCCCGCCTGATAGGCGAACAGATCGACCGTATGCGCGGCATGGTGCCACAGGAGATGGTCGGTCCACGACCGCGGCTCGCCCTTGGCATTGATGTTCTTGCGGCGGAAGAAATAGGTCTGCACGTCCATCTGCTGGACGTTGAATTCGCCCGCCTGGATGCGGTTGTGGACGAACTGGTGCGACGGGTTGAAGCGGCGGGTATGGCCGACCATGCAGACCAAGCCGGTTTCCTTCTGCTTGGCGAGCACCGCCTGCGCATCGGCCCAGCTGTCGGCGAGCGGGATTTCCACCTCGACATGCTTGCCCGCATTCATGCAGGCGATCGCCTGCTCCGCATGCATCTGGGTCGGCGTACACAGGATCACCGCGTCGACATCGTCGCGCGCCAGCGTCTCGTTGAGGTCGGTCGTGACATGGCCGATGCCATATTTCTCGGCGACCTTCTTCGTCGCCTCCAGTTCGCGGCCGATGATCGAGGTGACGGTGACGCCATCGATATTCTTGAGGCCATCAAGATGCTTTTCGCCAAAGGCGCCGGCACCGGCGAGGGCAATACGCATGGAAGTTTCTCCATCTAAAGCCCCTCCCTTCCAGGGAGGGTTGAATAGAGACACCTGTCTCTATTCAAGGGTGGGTGCCTCCGAAGGAGGCTCGCTACGCTCGCACCCACCCCCGGCCCCTCCCTGGTAGGGAGGGGAGGCAGGAGTGCGAACCGAAATTCAGTCCGTCGGTTCGAGCACCAGGTGCCCGACCGCGGTGTTGGAAGCGGGAACATGATAATGGCGGTGCAGCGGCCGAACCTTGTCGCCCAGCGCCCCGCGCATGATCAGCCACATAACCATCTCGATCCCCTCGGACCCGGTCTCGCGCAGATATTCGATATGCTCGATCGCGCGCAGCGCCTCGCCATCGTCGCTCTGGCTCATCAGGTCGAGGAAGCGATTGTCCCACTCGGCATTGATGAGGCCGGCGCGCGGTCCCTGAAGCTGGTGGCTCATGCCGCCCGTGCCCCAGATCTGCACGTTGAGATCCTCGGGGAAGCTGTCGACCGCACGGGCGATCGCCTCGCCCAGCCGCCAGCAGCGATTGCCCGACGGCGGCGGATAGGTGACGACATTGACCGCGACCGGGATCACCCGGCACGGCCAGGCGTCGGGCTGGCCGAACATCAGGCTCAACGGCACGGTCAGGCCATGGTCGACATCCATCTCGTTGATGATGGTCATGTCGAATTCGTCGAGGATCAGGCTCTGGGCGATGTGCCAGGCCAGGTCCGGCTCGCCGATCACGTCGGGCACCGGGCGCGGCCCCCAGCCCTCGTCGGCCGGCTTGTAGCGTTCGCCACAGCCGATCGCGAAGGTCGGGATGATCTTCATGTCGAAGGCGGAGGCATGGTCATTATAGACCAGGATCACGACATCGGGCTTTTCCTGCGCGATCCATTGCCGCGACCAGTCATAGCCGGCGAACAAAGGCTGCCAGTAAGGCTCGGCGGTCTTGCCCAGATCCATGGCAGCGCCGATGGCGGGCACATGGCTGGTGGCGACGCCGGCAGTGATGCGGGCCATCAGCGTTTCTCCTTGATGGAGCGGACACCCTGAGGCGAGCGGCCGCCGGCGATCATCATCGCCTGATAGTCTTCCGGGCTCATCCCGGTCATCGTGCCGACCGCCTGCAGGAAGCTGAGGCCGTCGGTCGAGAATACCTTGGCGAGGAAATAGATGTTCCCGCCCAGGTCCAGGCAACGATTATAGTCGCGGTCCAGGATCGCCTGTTTCTGCGCCTCGCTCATCGGCCATTCGTCGATATAGGCGCGCTCGCCGGCCAGCCAGCGGACGCGGTTTTCCGCCTTCATCAGGCTCATCGCGAACTGGTTCATCCAATAGCCCTGACGCGCCCGCGCCGCCGTATAGACGCGGGTGCCGGGGATATCGTCGAACTCGGCAAGATATTCGTGGATATCGATGCTCATCTCATCCTCTCTTGGCATCCATCCCCCGGCCCTTCCTTCCAACAAAGGACCGGGGGATGAACGCGCCCCTCCGCGGGGATAGGGTTACAGGCCGCGCGCCTTCAATTGCGCGTCGAGCCGGGGGAAGACCCGGCGGGCATTGCCCTCGAAGATCGCGGCACGCTCGCCCTCGCTGATGTCCAGCGCATCGACATAGCGCTTGGTATCGTCGAAATAATGGCCGGTGGTGGGATCGATGCCGCGCACCGCGCCGACCATTTCCGACCCAAACAGGATATTCTTGTTGTCGATCACATCGGCCAGCAGGTCGACGCCGGGCTGATGATAGACGCAGGTGTCGAAGAAGATGTTGTTCATCAGATGGGTCGACAGGTCGGGCTTCTTCAGCATGTCGGCCAGACCGCGATAGCGGCCCCAATGATAGGGCACCGCGCCGCCGCCATGCGGGATGATGAACTTGAGCGTCGGGAAGTCCCTGAACAGGTCGCCTTCCAGCAACTGCATGAAGGCGATGGTGTCGGCCGCGATATAATAGCCGCCGGTCGCGTGCATCGCCGGATTGCAGCTGCCCGCCACATGGATCATCGCCGGCACGTCCAGCTCGACCATCTTCTCGTAGAAGGGATACCAATATTTGTCCGTCAGCGGCGGATGCTGGAAATGACCGCCGCCCGGATCGGGATTGAGGTTGCAACCGATGAAACCCATGTCGACGCAGCGTTCCAGCTCGGCAATGCTGTTCGCCATATCCGCCTTGGGCGACTGGGGCAACATGCACACGCCGACGAAACTTTCGGGGAACAGGCCGACGACGCGCGCGATCAGGTCGTTGCAGCGCATCGCCCATTCCTTCGCCACCGCCGCGTCGCCGACATGGGGCGCCATGGCCGAAGCGCGCGGCGAGAAGATGGTGAGGTCCGCACCACGTTCCTTGATCAGGCGCAGCTGGTTCGCCTCGATCGTCTCGCGGATTTCGGCATCGCTGATGTCGGGATAGGCGGGGGCAGGCACGCCCGCCTTGAACGCCGCCTTCTGCTCCTCGCGCCAGGCGTCATGCCCCTTGGGCAGCACGGTATAATGGCCGTGGCAGTCGATAATCATGGTCATGCCGCGTCGGCCTTTCCTGTCTGTTCTGCTTTTGCTTGGATGATGCTGTCGATCTTGGCGCCCAGCCCTTCGGGCGGCGTCTTGAGGCCGAGCGTGCCGATCGCCTGCTGGCGCTCGACCGTACCGCGCGTCATCGCGGAACCGGTGCCAAGGCCGTCGAGCGTCTTGACCACCTCCTCCATCTCGGCCGCGCGGCGCAGCCCGTGGATCATCATGCGGTCGAGATTATAGTCGGCGCGGATATCCCAGGGCCGCGGCTTCTCGCTGGCGTCGAGCGATCCGATCACCTCGTCCAGCACGCCCGCCGCATCGGCCGCCAGCATGCATTCGGCGGTCAGCGCCTCCAGCCCCTTGACCATCACCGACCGGATCATCTTGATCGCCGACGCCCGGCCGACTGCCTCGCCGACGACGCGGATATTGGTGAAGCCCAGCCGGTCCAGCCCTGCCCGCGCCGCATCGGCATGGGCACCACTGACCAGCAGCGGCACGTTCAGCCGGGCCGGATCGACCGGCGCCATGACGGCGACATCGACATAATAGCCACCGGCCGCCTCGATCGCGCGGGCCGCCGCCTGCTTGGTCTGCGGCGCCACGCTGTTGAGATCGCAATAGAGCGCGCCTGGGGCAATATGGGCGGCGGCAGCCTGCGCCACGACGAGCGCCTGATCGGCGGTGACGAGCGACAGGATGAAGGGGACGGGCGCGACGGCATCGGCCAGCGTCGGCACGGCCCGGACGCCGGCCCTGGCACAGCGCGCCAGCATCCCATCGCGGGTGGCGCCGGCATCCGTCTGGATATCATAGACGCGGGCCGCGTCGATCCAGTCCCCCGCCATCGCAAAGGTGGACCCTGCCTCGCCAAATCCGATCAGACCGATTTCCTGCTCCATGTCGGGTTGGATGACGGATCATGTCTGATGCCGCCAATCGAATCCGCTGGATCAGTATAAGATTTTACGAATTCATATGTGCCGCAGCCTGATCTATCGCAGCCATGAACTGCTGCTGCAACCGGGTCGGGCGCCAGTCGGCCCGTGTCGTGAGGCCGATGGTCCGGCTGATCGCGCCGGGTGCCGGGCCGATATCGATCAGCAGCCCCGCCTCCAGCTCCAGCGCCAGCTGATCGTGCGACAGCAAGGTCAGATACTCGCCGCCGACCAGCAATTGCCGGATCGTCATCACCGATCCGCATTCGATCGGCACCGCCGGCAGATCCCCGCCGAGCGCCGCAAACATCGCCTGCCACAATTGCCGCAGCGGCGTGCCTTCCGGCGGCAATATCCAGGGATAGCGGCGCAGCGCATCGGCGTCCCAGCCCGCCGCCAGCGCATGGCCACGCCGCGCCAGGATGGTCGGCCGATCCTCGAACAGGGGCCGTTGCGTCAGGTCCAGCGCCATGGCGGGATCGCGCAGCGCGCCGACCATCATGTCGATTTCGCCATCGCGCAGCGGGCCGACCAGTTCGGCATGCGATCCTTCATGCACGCTGATGTCGACCAGCGGAAAATCGGCGCGGAACCGGGCGATCGCATCGGGGATCAGGCGCGCGCGCGACAGCGGCATGGCGCCGACCAGGATGCGCCCACCCTCCTGCCCGCGCAGGTCGGCCAGATCCTCCAGCCCCTGCCGCAATTCCGCCAGCGCCAGCCGCAGCCGCTGCGCCAGCACCGTCCCGGCCCTGGTCAGCATCACGCCGCGCCCGCGCCGGTCGACCAGCCTTTGCCCCAGCGCCAGCCCCAGATCGCCGACCGCGCGATGCAGCGAGGGTTCGGCCACGCCGGTCGCCACCGCCGCCGCGGCATAGCTGCCGCCGCGCGCCAGGGCGACGAAGGCGCGCACCTGCGCCGCCGTCACCCGATTGCTGCCGATCAGCCGCAGCGCCGCATCGATCCGGGGCTTCAGCCGTTCCGCCGGCTCCAGCGCGACCATGCCGCCGGGCTGGCGCGCGAACAGCGGCAGGCCCAGTTGCGCCTCCAGCTTGGCGATCCCCTGGGTCACCGCCGGCTGGGTCAGATTGACCGCGCGCGCCGCCAGGCTGACGCTGCCAAGCTCCACCACGGCCGCCATCGCCGCGAGATGACGGATATTGAACTGGTCGGGGTTCATGTCCAACACTTAGCAAAAATTTATGCACTGGTTCCAGTTCGGATTTGAGCATCGCGCTGCACCTGTCCACATCGCTGTCAACTTATGCGCTAGGAGAAGGCTTGATGTCCGGCATTGTCGTCCAGAATATCGAACGGGCGGACCTCGCCGTCATCGATGGCCTCGCCAAGGCGGGCGTCGCCACCGTCCATGAAGCCCAGGGCCGCAAGGGCCTGCTCGCCCCCTATATGCGCCCCATCTATCCGGGCGCCCGCATCGCCGGCAGCGCGGTGACGATCTCCGCTCCGCCGGGCGACAACTGGATGGTCCATGTCGCGATCGAACAGCTGAAGGAAGGCGACATATTGCTGCTCGCCCCGACCAGCCCCTGCACCGACGGCTATTTCGGCGACCTGCTCGCCACCTCCGCCCAGGCACGCGGCTGCCGTGGCCTCATCATCGACGCGGGCGTCCGCGACGTGCGCGACCTTAGCCAAATGAACTTTCCGGTCTGGTCCAAGGCGGTCTACGCCCAGGGCACGATCAAGGGCACGCTGGGATCGGTCAATATCCCGGTCGTGTGCGCCAATGCGCTGGTCAATCCGGGCGACGTGATCGTCGCCGACGATGATGGCGTGTGCATCGTGCCGCGCGCCGACGCCGCCGCCGTGCTGGAAAAGGCGCAGGCCCGCGAGGCCGCCGAGGAAGCCAAGCGCGTCCGCCTGGCCGCAGGCGAACTCGGCCTCGACATCTATAATATGCGCCCGCGCCTGCAGGAAATGGGCCTCAAATATGTCTGACGTCCCGACCAGCGCCCGCGTCATGTGGATGCGCGGCGGCACGTCCAAGGGCGGCTATTTCCTTTCGGAAGACCTGCCCGCCGACAGCGCCGCGCGCGACGCCTTCCTGCTGCGGGTCATGGGATCGCCCGACCCGCGCCAGATCGATGGCATGGGCGGCGCCGATCCGCTGACCAGCAAGGTCGCGGTCGTCAGGAAATCCGATCGGGAGGGCGTCGATGTCGACTATCTCTTCCTCCAGGTCTTCGTCGATCAGGCGATCGTCAGCGACGCGCAGAATTGCGGCAATATCCTCGCTGGCATCGGCCCCCTCGCGATCGAGCGTGGCCTTGTCGCCGCGCAGGACGGCGAGACCCGCGTCGCCATCTTCATGGAAAATACCGGACAGACCGCGATCGCCACGGTGCAGACGCCCGGTGGCAAGGTCCGCTATGATGGCGAGGCGAGGATCGACGGCGTGCCCGGCAGCGCCGCGCCGATCCCGCTGGAGTTTCGCGACACCGCCGGCTCCTCCTGCGGCGCGCTGCTGCCGACCGGCAATGCCTTTGACGAGGTCGAGGGCGTGCGCGTCACCCTGATCGACAATGGCATGCCCTGCGTCGTCATGAAGGCGCAGGATGTCGGCATCACCGGCTATGAGGACCGTGACACGCTGGACAAGGACGCGGCGCTCAAAGCCCGGATCGAGGCGATCCGGCTTGCCGTCGGCGAACGGATGAACCTGGGCGACGTCAGGGAAAAATCGGTGCCTAAGATGATGCTGGTCGCCCCGCCGCGCGATGGCGGCGCCGTCACGGTGCGCAGTTTCATCCCGCATCGCGCCCATGCCTCGATCGGCGTGCTCGGCGCGGTCAGCGTCGCCACCGCCTGCCTGATCGCGGGATCGCCCGCAGCCGAAGTCGCCTCGATACCATCGGGCAACCGCAAGACACTCTCGGTCGAGCATCCCACCGGCGAGACGACCTGTGTCATGGAACTGGACGAGAGTGGCGCGGTGATCAGCGCCGCCATGCTGCGCACCGCGCGCAAGCTGATGGATGGAGAGATTTTCGCATGACCGCCCCCGAACTTGGCCGCATCATCAGCTGGCACGGCAATCCGTCCAAACCGCGCTACACCCCGCCGGCCGGCGCGATCGACGCCCATTGCCATGTGTTCGGTCCGATGGCGGAGTTCCCGTTCAGCGCGAAGGCAAAATATCTGCCGGAAGATGCCGGCCCGGACATGCTGTTCGCGCTGCGCGATCATCTGGGGTTCGCCCGCAACGTCATCGTCCAGGCAAGCTGCCACGGCACCGACAATGCCGCGACGCTGAACGCCATCGCCAAATCGAACGGCAAGGCGCGCGGCGTCGCCGTGGTCAATCCGGCCATTTCGGAGGCCGATCTCGCCGCCCTGCATGAGGGCGGAATGCGCGGCATCCGCTTCAATTTCCTCAAGCGCCTGGTCGATGACGCGCCCAAGGACAAGTTCCTGGAAGTGGCCAAGCGCCTGCCCAAGGGCTGGCATGTCGTCATCTATTTCGAGGCCGACATATTGGAGGAACTGCGCCCCTTCATGGACGCGATTCCGGTGCCGCTGGTGATCGATCATATGGGTCGTCCGGACGTGACCCAGGGGCCTGATGGCGCCGACATGAAGGTGTTCCGCGCCTTTCTCGAAAGCCGTGACGACATCTGGTTCAAGGCAACCTGCCCCGACCGGCTCGATCCGACAGGTGATCCGTGGAACGCCTTTGCCGATGCCGTCGCGCCGCTGGTCGCCGACTATCAGGACCGCGTGTTGTGGGGCACCGACTGGCCGCACCCGAACATGCAGGATGCGATCCCCGATGACGGCCATCTGGTCGACATGATCCCGCGCATCGCCCCGACGGTGGAATTGCAGCGCAAGCTGCTGATCGACAACCCGATGCGGCTTTACTGGCCCGAGGAATTATAAGGCCACAGCCGGTTTCCAACCAGCACGCGGCCGCTCCGTCCGGGGCGGTCGGTTGCATTTGCGCAACATGCCTTTCGCAAATGCAAGTCAACAGAATTGCGAACGAATATCAATATCGCTATGGGCGCCCCATAAACGAGTCACGGGGGATCCCATATGAAGAAGTTCATCGCATTGAGCGGCGCGGCCCTGATCGCGCTGTGCCATGGCACCGCCTGGTCGGCAGAGGCGGCCGCCGCGGACGCCCCCCGCACTGACGAAGACAGCATCGTCGTCACCGCCGCGACCACCGGGTCCAAGACCGATACGGCGCTGGTCGAACTGCCCCAGCCGATCAAGGTCATCACATCCGAACAATATCTGTCGCAGGGTGCGATCAGCATCAGCGACACGGTAAAATATGCCGCCGGCGTGCTGGCCAATCCCTATGGCCGCGATACCCGCGTCGATGGCTTCAATGTGCGTGGCCTGGACGCGCTGCAGTTCCGCGACGGCATGCGCGACATCTTCAGCTATTATGCGTCGATCACGTCGGACCCCTATAATTTCTCGCGCGTGGAAATCCTGCGCGGCCCGGCATCGGTGCTGTTCGGCCAGGGGTCGATCGGCGGCCTGGTCAACCTGGTCAGCAAGACGCCCGATTTCACCACGCGCGGCGAACTCAACCTCGTCTATGGCAGCTATGACCGCAAGGAGGCGATGGGCGACGTCAATGTCGCGCTGGCCGACAATCTGGCGGTGCGCTTCGTCGGCCGCGTCCGCGACGCCGACACCTATGTCGACCATGTCCCCGACGACCGCGTGATGTTCGCGCCCTCGATCCGCTGGCAGCCGACGCCCGATACCGACATCGTGCTGACCGGCCTCTATCAGGAGGATGATACCGGTTCGACGTCGCAGTTCCTGCCGATCGTCGGCACCTTCATGCCCAACAATGTCGCGGGCGAGCAGCTGGATCGCTACACCTTCGTCGGCAAGGCCGGCTGGGATCGCTATGATGGCCGGTCGCTGCAGGGTGGCGGCTCGATCACCCACCGCTTCTCCGACAATGTGAAGCTCAGCCTCAAGGCGCGCTATATCGACAGCGACCTGGAATATAACACCCATTATGCCGACAGCTATACCAACCCGCAGGATCCCTTCTCGGTCTATGGCACCGACGGGCGCACCATCGCGCTGACGGCCGATGCCAGCGACGCGCGGATGAACGTCTTTTCGACCGACAACAACGTCCAGTTCAATTTCAACACCGGCGCCAATATCGAGCACAAGCTGCTGGTCGGCATCGACTATAGCTGGAACAAGGTGTCCAAGCGTTATGCCGGCGGCTATGAACTGGTCGACCTGTACGACATCGATTATGATGCGCTGGCGACCTATGATCCGACCGGTCCGTTCACCAGCGACAGCCAGAAGCAGCTGGGCGTCTACGTCCAGGACCAGATCCGCTTCTATGACCGGGTTTCGGTCGTGCTAGGCGCCCGCCGCGATCGCGTGACCGGTTCTTCGGGCCAGAAGGACAACGCCACCACCTTCCGCGCCGGCATCATCGGCGAAATCGGCGCCGGCATCTCGCCCTTCTTCAGCTATACTGAAAGCTTCCTGCCGGTCGCCGGCCGGATCGACAATGGCGATGGCAGCTATGGCGATGCCTACAAGCCGCAGACCGGCACCCAATATGAAGCTGGCGTGAAGTGGCAGCCCGCCCCCAGCACCCTGGTCACCGCCACCGTGTTCAAGATCAAGGAGCGCAACCGCGTCCTCTATCTCGCGGCGGGCGGCACAGAACAGTCGGGCGTGCTCAACACCAAGGGCTTCGAGATCGAAGCGAGCCATACCCTGCCCGGCAATTTCGAACTGCTGGCCAATTATGGCTATTCGAAGCTGAAGTCGGAAACCAACACCAGCCTCGACTATATGCCGCGCCACACCGCGTCGCTCTGGTCCACCAAGACCTTCGGCCTGGCCGACGAGGCGCAGCTGCGCCTGGGCGGCGGCGTCGTCTATAGCGGCAAGAGCGTGTCGACCAGCGCGATCTGGTCGATCGTCACGCCGTCGCGCACCACCGTCGACGCGCTGGCGGAAATCACCTGGCAGGACTGGCGCTTCGCGCTCAATGCGACCAACCTGCTCAACAAGAAATTCTACGCGTCCTGCCTGGCGCGTGGCGACTGCTTCATGGGCGCGCCGCGCAACGTCATGGGCACGGTCGGCTTCCGTTTCTGAGGAGAGAGACTATGCTGAAATGGACTAGTGCGCTGCTGGCGATCGCCAGCCTGCCCGCAATGGCGCAGGCGCATGAAGTGTGGGTCGAGCGTGACGGCGCCGGCCCGGCGCGCATCTATCTGGGCGAACCGGGCGACCCGCTACCCGAAGGCGGCGACCCCGAATTCGAGAAGCTGAAGGCGCCCAAGCTGGTGCCCGCATCCTCCGCCGCGCAGGTGCGCAAGGCCGGCTATATCGAGGTCGCCGTGCCCGCCGGCGACGTGCGCGTGATCGACGACAGCGTGTTCGATCCCTGGGGCGAGGAAGGCAAGAAGGAAGGCGTGATCTATTATGCGCGCGCCGGTCGCAGCGAAGCCAAGGCCGGGATGCCGCTGGAAATCGTGCCGACCGCTGCGGGCGCCAACAGCTTCACGCTGGTCCGCGACGGCAAGCCGCTTGCCGGGGTCAAGGTGACCGCGATCTCGCCCGACAAATGGTCGAAGGGCTTCGTCACCGACGCCCAGGGTCGCGTGACCCTGCCGATCAGGGAAAAGGGCCGCTATATCCTGACCGCGACGCAGGAGGAAAAGGGCGACCTCAGCCTGCGCGGCGCCAAGGTGGCGACGCTCTACAACATCGCCACGCTGACCTTCGTCAATAACTGAGCGCGATGGCGCGGGCCGAAGGCCTGCGCCATCGCGACCTTCAAGGTCAGGCCGCCGCCCCCTTGAGGAAGCGGATCATGGACGAGAAATCCTTGGCCCCGGCGCCGGTGTTGACCAGCGCCTGATAGAGCGATTCCGCCGCCGCGCCCATCGGCACGCTGGCGTCGACGGCATGGGCGGCCTCCACCGCAAGCTTCAGATCCTTGAGCATCAACGCATTGGCGAAGCCGCCCTCATAGTCGCGGTCGGCCGGCGTTTCGGGGCCGACGCCGGGCACCGGACAATAGCTGGTCATCGACCAGCTCTGCCCCGACGCCTTCGACGAGATATCGAAGAAGGTCTGGAGATCGAGGCCGAGCTTTTCGGCGAGGGCGAAAGCTTCGCAGGTGGCGACCATCGTGGCGCCCAGCAGCATGTTGTTGACGATCTTCGCCGCCTGCCCCGCCCCGGCCGCGCCGGCATGGATCACCGCCTTGCCCATCGCCTGCAAGATCGGTTCGGCGCGGGCAAAGGCGGCATCCTCACCGCCGACCATGAAGGTCAGCGTGCCACCATTGGCCGCCGCGATGCCGCCCGACACCGGCGCATCGACCATAGCAAGACCGCGTTCGGCCGCCTGTTCGATGACGGCGCGGGCGGAGGCGACGTCGATGGTCGAACAATCGATCAGCAGCGTGTCCGGCCCGACCGCACCCAGCAATTGTTCGCCATAGACGGCGCGGACATGCTTGCCGGCGGGCAACATGGTGACAACGATGCTGACTCCTTTAACCGCTTCCGCGGCGGACGCGGCGCGGGTGCAACCGGCCGCCTCGGCGCGGGTCAGCGCGGCTTCGGACAGGTCGAAGGCGGTGACGACATGGCCCGCCTTCACCAGATTGGCGGCCATGCCGCCGCCCATATTGCCCAGGCCGATGAAGCCGATGCTGCTCATGTCCGTCCTCTCCTTTTATTATGTCAGAACTTGTTTGGAAAATGCGCGGTAGAGCGCATTTTCGATGCGGCACCGGCCCGCACCCCCACCCGACCGCCCAGACATGGTACCCTGATGGGTGGTCGGGTGGAGGTGCGGGCTGGTGCGGATGCGCCAACGGCGCATTTCCAAATACACTTTCAGGCGTCGACCGCTGCCTGGGGCAGCGGGGTCCAGCGCTCGCCGTCCGGCAGCGGCGCGAAGATCGCATCGACCAGCTGGTCGGTGACCGCCTCCACCGTTGGCGGGTTCCAGCGCGGCTGGTTGTCCTTGTCGACGATCAGCGCGCGCACCCCTTCGACAATGTCGGGCCGGGCGATGATGCGGCAGGCCAGATCATATTCCATCGCCATATTGTCGACGAACCGGGTCAGGCGGCTGGCCTGCGCCAGTTGCCGCAGCGCGACCTTCATCGTCTGGGGCGATTTGGTGTCGAGCGCTGCGAGCTGCGCCTGCGCCCAGTCCGATCCGTCAGCACGCAGGGCGGCATAGATATCCTCCAGCCGGTCGCTGGCGAACAGCCGGTCGATATCCGGTAGGCGGACGGCGAAATGGCTGTTGGGCGGGCTGACGGCGAAGCGCGCCAGCACGGCGCCGATATCGGACGGGTCGGCGATGATCGCGGCCTTCGCCTCCTTCAGCCGGTCGCTTGGCAGATAGTCGGTGGCAAGGCCGAGCGCGATCGCGTCCGCCCCGTCGATGCGCGCGCCGGTGACGGCGAGATAGCGGCCCGACCGGCCCGGCAGGCGGGAAAGATACCAGCCGCCACCGACATCGGGGAACAGGCCGATGCCGGTTTCCGGCATGGCATAGACAGTGCGTTCGGTCGCGACGCGATAGCGCGCCGGCTGGGCGATGCCAACGCCACCGCCCATGGTGATGCCGTCCATGAAGGCGATCACCGGCTTCCCATAGGTGAAGAGCAGATGGTTCAGGCGATATTCGGTCGCGAAGAAATCGCGTGCCGCCAGATTATCGCCGGCCGCGCTTTCCGCGATCAGGCGGATGTCGCCGCCGGCACAGAAGCCGCGCCCTTCGGCATGGTCGATCATCACCACGCGGATCGCCACATCATCCTGCCAGGCGAGCAGCGCGTCGGTCATGGTCGCGCACATGGCGCGGGTCAGCGCATGGATCGCCTTGGGCCGGTTCAACCGCAGACGGCCGACGCCGCCTTCCACCGCAATCAGCACATCGTCGGTCATGGTCATCCCCTTCAGGCCTTCAGCAATTCGCGGGCGGTGATCATGCGCATGATCTCGTTCGTGCCCTCCAGGATGCGGTGGACCCGCAGGTCGCGCCAGATGCGCTCGACCGGATAGTCCATCAGATAGCCATAGCCGCCATGCAGTTGCAGCGCGCGGTCGGCCACGGCCGAACCGGTGTCGGTCGCGAAGCGCTTGGCCATGGCGGCGAATTTGGTCTTGTCCGGCGCGCCCTCGCTCACCTTGGCGGCGGCGAGATAGAGCAGCGCGCGGGCAGCCTGAAGCTCGGTCTCCATGTCGGCCAGGGTGAATTGGGTATTCTGGAAATCGGCGATGGCGCGGTCGAACTGGCGCCGTTCGCGGGTATAGCCCACCGCCTCGTCCAGCGCGCGCTGGGCGCCGCCGAGCGAGCAGGCGCCGATATTGAGCCGGCCCCCATCAAGCCCGGCCATGGCGATGGCAAAGCCCTGCCCCTCCGCGCCCACGCGGTTGGCGACCGGCACACGGACGCCGTCGAAATTGACCTGGGCGGTGGGCTGCGAATGCCAGCCGAGCTTGCGCTCCTGCGCGCCGAAGCTGACGCCTTCCATGTCCTTTTCGATCACCAGGCAACTGATGCCCTTGGGACCATCCTCGCCGGTGCGGACCATCACGACATAGATGTCATTTTCGCCGCCGCCCGAAATGAACGCCTTGGAACCGGTGACGACATAATGGTCGCCGTCCCGCACCGCGCGGGTACGCAGCGACGCCGCGTCGGAACCGGCGGACGGTTCGGTCAGGCAGTAGGAGGCGATCGTCTCGCAGGTGACGAGCGACGGGAGATAGCGCTGTTTCACCGCATCGTCGCCGAAGCGGTCGATCATCCAGGCGGCCATATTGTGGATCGAGATGAAGGCCGAGGTGGAGGGGCAGCCATAGGCCATCGCCTCCATGATGAGGGCGGATTCAAGACGGCCAAGGCCGATGCCGCCGCTCTCTTCTGACACATAGATGGCGCCGAAGCCCAGTTCGGCGGCCTGGCGGATGGTGTCGCGGGGGAAATGATGCTGCTCGTCCCATTTAGCCGCATGGGTCGTGATCGCATCGGCGGTGAAGCGCTGCGCCAGTTCCTGCACGGCGCGCTGCTCGTCGGTGAGGTCGAACTGGGTCATGGGGCTTGTCTCATTCTTTCAACTTGTCATGCCGGACTTGATCCGACACCCATTAGCGCGACGGGGATATGCAGCGTCAACCAGCCGCGTCCTGTCCGGGGAGGCATCATCGCCTCCCCGCTTCCCCTCACCCCATGGTCGGGATGACGAAGGCGCTGTCGCCGGTCGCGCCGCCGTCGGGCCAGCGCTGGGTGACGGTCTTCACCTTGGTGAAGAACTTCACCCCTTCCATGCCATGCTGGTTGGTGTCGCCAAAGGCGCTGCGCTTCCAGCCGCCAAACGTATGATAGGCGACCGGCACCGGGATCGGGACGTTGATGCCGACCATGCCGACATTGACCCGCGCGGCAAATTCGCGCGCCGCATGGCCGTTGCGGGTGAAGATGGCGACGCCATTGCCATATTGGTGCTCGCTCGGCAGGCGCAGCGCGTCCTCGAAACTGTCGGCGCGCACCATCTGGAGCACGGGGCCGAAAATCTCCTCCTGATAGCTGCGCATCTGCGGCGTCACCCGGTCGAACAGGGTCGGGCCGACGAAGAAGCCCTGTTCATGGCCCTGCAGCGTGAAGCCGCGGCCGTCGACCACCAGTTCGGCGCCTTCATCGACGCCCATCTGGATATAGGACTCGATCTTCGCCTTGTGCGCGGCAGTGACGACCGGGCCATAATGGGCGTCGGCATCGGTCGAGACACCGACCCGCAGCGCATCGATCGCCGGGATCAGCTTCTCGCGCAGGGCGATCGCCGTCGCCTCGCCCACCGGCACCACCACCGGCAGCGCCATGCAGCGCTCGCCGGCCGAACCGAAGGCCGCGCCGGCCAGGTCATTCACCACCTGGTCGAGATCGGCGTCGGGCATGACGATACCGTGATTCTTGGCACCGCCCATCGCCTGGACGCGCTTGCCCGCCTCGACGCCGCGGCGATAGACATAATGGGCGATGTCGGAGGAACCGACGAAGCTAACCGCCCGGATCTCCGGATGGTCGAGGATCGCATCGACCATTTCCTTGTCGCCATGGACGACCTGCAACACGCCGTCGGGCAGGCCCGCCTCACGCATCAGTTCGGCGAGGCGCACGGGCACGCTGGGGTCGCGCTCGCTGGGCTTGAGGATGAAGGCATTGCCACAGGCGATGGCGACGCCGAACATCCACATCGGAATCATCGCCGGGAAATTGAACGGGGTGATGCCGGCGACCACGCCGAGCGGCTGGCGCATCGAGTATACGTCGATGCCGGGGCCGGCGCCCTGGGTATATTCGCCCTTGAGCAGATGAGGGATGCCGCAGGCGAATTCGATCACCTCCAGCCCGCGCTGGATATCGCCCTTTGAATCGGCAATCACCTTGCCATGTTCGGAACTGAGCAGATGGGCGAGTTCGTCCATATTCTGTTCGACCAGCGTCTTGAACGCGAACATGACGCGGGCGCGGCGCTGCGGGTTGGTCGCGGCCCAGGCCGGCTGGGCGGCAAGTGCGGCAGCCATGGCAGCGTCCAGGTCGGCCAGGGTGCCGAGGCGCAACTGCGCCTGCACACCGCCATTATTGGGGTCGAAGACGTCGCTGGTGCGGCCGCCGTCACCCGCCGAATGACCGCTGATGACATGATCGATGATACGCATGGCCCATCCTCTCCAATATAGTTTCACCCCGCCTTGCAGGATATCATAAACGCAGGCAAGCTGACGGATATGCATATCCACCCTGCAAAAATGCCGCACCGATGAACTGGGACGATCTGCGCCTGTTCCTGGCGGTGGCACGTACCGAGCGGCTGAGTGCGGCGGCGGCAATGACCAGGATGGACGCGACCACCATCTCGCGGCGGATCAAGCGGCTGGAGCAGGTGCTGGAGCAACGCCTGTTCGAGCATACGCCGGCCGGCCATGTGCTGACCGACCATGGCACTCGCCTGCTGGAACAGGCCGAGCGGATGGAGGCGGCGGCGCTCGGCGTGCAGCGAAGCGGCAGCGCGGCGGGCGCGCAGATGATGGCCGGGTCGATCCGCCTAAGCGCTTCGGAAGGCTTTGGCAGCCGGGTGATCGCGCCGCATCTGCGCAGCTTCACCGCTGACCATCCCCGGATCGAGATCGACCTGGTGGCGTCGAGCGGCTTCCTCAACCCCTCGCGGCGCGAGGCGGACATCGCGGTGATGCTGGCCCGTCCCAAGACCGGCCCGCTGATCACCCGCAAGCTGACCGACTATCATCTGGGGCTTTATGCGACGCCCGCCTATCTGGAGGATGCGCCGCCGTTGAAGGCCAAGGGCGACCTGCTCCGCCATGTGCTGGTCGGCTATGTCCCCGATCAGATCTATGCGCCCGAACTACGCTATCTGGCGGAGGTCGATGCCCGGCTGGAACCGGCGATCCGGTCGAGCAGCATCAATGCCCAGGCGGAGATCATCGCCAGCGGTGCGGGCTGCGGCATATTACCCTGCTTCATCGGCGACGCCATGCCGGGACTGGTCCGCGTCCTGCCGGAGGCGGTCGATATCCAGCGCAGCTTCTGGCTGGTGGTGCCCCGCGACCTGCGCGGCATTGCCCGGATCGACCAGTTTGTCGGCTGGCTGGTGGCGACCAGCGAGCGGCTGCGACCGGTGATGCTGGGCGTAAGTTAGGACTGCGGGGCCGCCGTGCGGCCGATCCGGGATCGCTCGAACCACCAGAGCAGGGCGCTGGCGATCAGCCAGCCGAGAAGCCAGGGCCAGGACGGGCCGGGAACGGAGCGCGCGGCAGTAACGGAATCCGTCTTCTGATCGGCGCCCTGCAACAGGGTCATGGCCTGACGCATCTGCGCGGTGCGCATGGCCGGCAGGGCATTGGCGGGATAGATGTAGAAGGCTGCGGATGAGCCATCCGTCCGGCGCACCTGATGCCATCCTGCCCGATCGGGCCACCAGGCCGCGCAATCGGCGGTCGCGGGATCGATCGCCAAGGGCGCGCCATCGATACGGGCGCCGGGCTTCAGGCCGCACAGGCTGATCCGCTCACCAACCCAGGCCGGGCCTGTGAAAGCGGGACCAGCCCCCGCTGCCGGGCGCACGATGGCCGCCATCATCCGCCCCCACCAATCGCCATAAAGATCACCCCGGCCGCTCAGCACCAGGCCGAAACTGTCGATCCCCGTCCAGACCGCGACGCGACCCGCGCCGAGCGCGCGCCAGGCGGCGAGTGGCGTGCCGGCAGCATCCTGCACCAGTGGCACCACATCGCCGCCGGCCGGCACGCCATCCATGCGGATCGCTTCGGGCAGAAGATCGTCGCCGATATTGAGGTCGGCTGGGACATCGTCGCTGCCGATGCCGGCGCGGGTGCGGGCGCGATCCGCTGCCAGCGACGCCGGCAACGCAATCGGAGCGACGCCATTGCCACCGGACAGATCGAAACCGAGCGCGCGCCACTGGCCGCGCAGCGCGCCATCGGCCGGGCCGCCGCCGCGCAGGATCAGCCCCATGCCGCCGCGCACCGCCTCCAGCACGGCGCCGCGTCCGCCGCCAAGTCCGGCCCAGGCGCGGTCATCGGCGACCAGCAGGTCATAGCGGCGCAGGCTGGCGGCGTTGATCGCCACCGGTGCGTCGCCCAGCGCGATGCCGCCGCCCGCGCTCATGTTGACGGTGACGGCATAGCCGGCGTCGGTCGCCCAGCGGCGCAGATATTTGACCTCCGGTCCCGGCGCACCGGCGAGGATCAGCAGGCGCGGCGCGGCATCGCCCTCGACCAGCAGCGGTACCGCCGCCTGTTCGACCAGCCCGCCATCGGCGCGGCGCAGGCGCAGGGTGAATTCGGCGGTGCCGGCGGCGCGGGCCGTGCCGGTCAGGCTGAAGCGGCCATCGCCATCCACCGGAGCGGCATCGGTGACGCGCCCGGCGGGATCGAGCAGTTCGACCTGCGCCTTGGGCAGGCCAACCACCTGCCCGCCGACGGCGAAGGTTGCGCCCGGCGCGACCCGTTCGGGGCCGGCCAAGGCGATGAGGCCAGAACCGGCCGGTGGCGGCGTATAATCGGTCGCGAGCCCCTTAGCCGCATCGCGGTCGCGCGCGACGAGCCCCTGCCCCAGGATGACGAGGCGGCGCGTGTCAGGATAGCGGCGCAATGCGGTCGCCAGATCCGGCACCGCCTGCGCGCCCACCACCTCCGGTGCTTCGGGCAGCGCGACCAGATGCGCGCCCTTGCCGGCCGAGGCGAAGCGCGAACTGCCCTGGGTCGCGACAGTCAGCGTGCCGCCCGCCACCGGCAACGCGGGCGGGAAGAGGCCGAAATAGAGGAGCAGCGCGACAAGCGGCTGGAGCAGCAACAGGGCCGCGAGGCGCCAAGACCGTGCGCCCAGATTACCGGCCGAACGCTGCCACAACAGCAGCCTTGCCCAGCCGACCAGCACAGCCGCGCCGAGGAACAGCGCGGTGATGAACTGCGCGTTCATGGTCGTCCCCCGATCGCGCCGAGATAACGGGCGCCGGCGGCATCGGCCGGGCGACGCCGCGCCACGCCGCCCTGTGGCCGCTCCATCGCCATCCACAATTGCGCGCGCAGCTTGTCGCGACAGGCGGCGCAGGCCGGATCGCGCCGCACGGCATCGATCGCGCCGCTCAGCGCCAGCGGATCGGGCAGGCGCGTGGCGTTGGCCCGCGCCCAGCCCTCCAGCGCGTCGAGCGGCACCGATCCCTGCGCCAGCCCACGCCAGGCGGCTGCAGCCGGGCCATCATCGCCCTCGACCGCGACCAGCGGCTCGAAATGGCCGGCAATCCCCTCGCGCTTGCCGGTCATACGCCGGGCGGGGTCGATCGGCGGCAGTTCCGGGCCGACGCGCGACAGGAAGATGCGGGTCGCCTGCTGCACTTCCTTGATGAAGCGCAGCGCCTTGTAGGCATAGGGCAAGGCCAGGTCCGGCCGGCCTTGCTTCAATTGCATTTCCGACTGCCACATCTCGTCCACCGCCTGTTTCAGGATCGCGCGGGTTTCCGGGTCCAGGCTGGAGGCGGGCGATTCATCGTGCGGATGGCCGAACTCGGCGAGCACATCCTCCTTCTCGCCAAAGACATTGGGCGCCGCGACCGGCGGGCCATGGTCGTGGCCGTCGCCCTCGCCATGGCCATCCGCATCGGCAGTCGGCAGGCTGGGCTCGCCTTCGCTCTCGCCGCCCAGAAACTGGCTGTAGCGGCCGCGCAGGATTTTCTGGTCGTTGCCGATGCCGTTGGATTGCGACAGATATTTGTCGGCCGACAGGCTGCGCTTGCGCTTCAGCAGCGCCTCGGCATCGATGATGATCTGGCGCTGGCTGCGGAAATAGGCCGGCAAGGTGGTGTTGACCATGCCCTGCAGGCCGCCGCTTTCGGGTGCCTTGGCTGCGGGCCAGCGCAGGATCACGCTGGGACCGCGCACCTCCTGTGGTGATGGCGCGCGATTGTCGCGCACGATGATCTGCACCACCATGTCGCCACCAGCCGAAAAGCCGAGCGCGCCGAAATCGAGGCGCGGGGCGAAGCGCCGGTCGCGCGCCGGGCCGGTGCCGGACACGGCGATCTCGCGCTCGGTGAAGCGGATATTCTCGCCCTCGCCGATGGCCAGGGTGATGCGCAGCCGGGCGGTGGCGGCTACGCCATAATCGTCGGTCGCGGCGAAGACGGGCGTCCAGCTACGCTGGCCCGGCGTCACCATATTGAGGCTGGCGGCGGGCGCGATCAGCTTCACCTGCGGCAGTGCATCGGCGACGCCGTCGATCCGGTGCAGCGGTGGCAAGGGGCCGTGTCCCGACGCCGGGTCGACGCGGTAGAGGAAGGAGGCGTCGAGCGGGCGGCTGGCGATCCAGTGATCGCCATCGCGGCGCAGCGCCACGGCAGCGCCACCCAGTGGCAACAGCGACGGCGCACTTGCCTCCGGATCGAAGCGGAAGGTCCATTCGAGGCGTGATCCGAGCGGCGCGCGGGCGTCGAGCTTGGCTTCGTCGCGCAGCGGCACGCCGGTATAAGCGGGCGGGATGATGCGCAGATTTTGCGCGACGAGGCGCGGAATGCCGGGCTTGGCCGCGATGCCCTCGGCGGCGGGGGCCAGTACGACGGGTTTGTCGCTGCCACGCGGCCAGAGCAGCAGGGCGGCGATGCCGAGCAGGGCCACGGTCCAGAGTGCCAGGATCGCGCGGCGCGACCAATCCGGCGCCAGATCCTGCGGCATGCCCTGCCCCAACCGCTGGTCGAGCCGGGCGCGTTGCAGCCGTTGCAGCGGGCCCAGTGCCTGCGGATCGGCGAAGATCAGCGCGCTGCTATCCTCCAGATCGGCGCGGCTGGCATCGAGACGGCGGACCAACCAGCGCTGATCGAAGCGCTGGGCGCGGCGGATGGCGAGGGCGCCAAGCAGGCCAGCGCCGAGCAGCAGCAGGATGGCGGCCGGCACCAGTCCGGCGAAACGCCAGACCAGCGCGCCCGCCAGCAGCAGAACCGGCAGACCGAGCAGCAGCGTGTCGAGCCGCGCGCGCCGGCGACTGGGCGTCAGCCAGGTGGAAAGCAGCGCGTCGGCACTCATGGCGCGATCGCCCGTATGCGGCTGGTGGCGAACCAGCGTTCGACCAGCAGCAGCGCCGCGACCAGCAGCGCCAGCCAGGGGAGCAAGTCGGCCGGCGGTTGCGAATAGGCGCGTCCACCGGTCAGCGGCGCATAGGCAGAGGCATCGGCGCGTTGGGGCGCGACGCTCAATGGTTGGATCAGCGCGCGTAACCGGGCGGGGAAATCCGTTTCCAGCAATTGCGGCATCTGCGCGGGCTGCAATGGGCGGGTGAAGCGGAGCAGCCGGCCCTTGCCGATCGGCATCGCCTCCACCAGCGGCCGGGCAAGATCATCCTGCCATAGGGGCGCGGGAGCCGCGCCCTGTGGCAACAAGGCGTCCGACGCGACGATCGCCTGCCCGCCCTGCGCAATCCACCCCTGCAGCGCTTCCGGCAGACTGCCCGCGCTCATCCAGAACAAGATCTTGTCCGACGGCGGCAGTGCGGCGTTGAGCGGGCCGCTGTCGACATCGGCCGGCTTGCCTGCGGGTTGCCAGGCAAGTGCAGCGGCATTGAGGTAACGCACTCCGGCAGCATGGCCCGCGTCGGCGCGGATCGCGATCGACGGCACCTTCACCGGCATCGGCTTGCCCGCCGGCATCGCGCCGGGGACGATGCGCCAGTCAACCTTGCGCGACAGGCGCGGCCGTTCCGCATCGGCGCCCTGGAGGATCTGCGGCACGATGATGGTGAGCGGCGCGCCCTGCGGCAGGTCCGCGTCCAGTTGGCGCACCAGACTGCCGAGCGGGATGGCCTCGGCCGTGACCGGCTTGCCCGGTTCAACGCTGGGATAGCCGGACGCCAGCCAGTGCGCCCTGCCCTCGGCCAGCGCCTTGTCGTCCACCGCCGCCGGATCGAGGCCGGGCGCCAGCGCGACATAGGGCTGCTTGCTCGCCGCGCCGAACAGCACCGGATGGGCGAGGCACAGCACGACCAGCGCCAGCAAAGCGAGGCGCAGGGCGAGCAACAGCCATTCGTCGAAACGCAGGCGGGACCGGGGCTTGGGCTTCTGCCGCAGCCAGCGCATCGCGGCAAAATCGGTCGGCAACTGCTCGCTGCGCCGCGCGATATGGATCGCCAGCGGGATCAGCAGCGCCAGCAGGCCAGCCAGCGCGGCGGGGAGCAGCAAGGCGGGCGTCATGAATATTCGGCCGCGTCATGGGCGCCGAACAGGCGGCGCAGCGGCATATCGATCGGCTCGTCCAGCACATGGGTCGCGCGGCGGATGCCGACCGCATCGAGCCGGGCATGCAACTCCGCCCGCGCCTCGCCGAAGCGGCGCAGAAATTCGGCGCGCAGCGCGGCGCCATCCCCCAGCAGCTCCTCGCCCGTCTCCGGGTCACGGAAGCGATAGCCGCCGTCGAACGGGAAATCCCGCTCGCCCACGGTCAGCATCTCGATCACCAGAACCTCGCGCCCGGCCGCCGACAGCTTCTCGACCAGATCGATCGCGCCCGGCTCAAAACAATCGCTCAGCAGGATCACCAGATCATGCGCGCCAATCCGTTCCCAGACCGGCCCCAATTGCGCTTCGGCGGCAAAGCCGCCTTCGGCCCGTAGCGGGAGCATGTCGAGCAATAGCCGGTCGCGCTGGCGCAGGCCGGTGGCGGGCGGCAACAGGCGCAGCCCAGCGTCGGACAGCGCCATCCAGCCGAAACGATCGCCCTGCTGCATCGCCAGTTCGGCGATGCTGGCAGCGATCCCCTTGGCCGCATCTAGACGGCCATAATCGGGGCGACCGGCGTCCGCCTGCCCCATCGAGGCGCTGGCATCGGTCAATATCCAGACCGCGACCGGGCTTTCCCGTTCCGCCTCGCGGACGAAGAATTTGTCCGACCGGGCATAGAGTTTCCAGTCGATCTGGCGCAGCTCGTCGCCCGGCTCATAGGCGCGATATTGGGCGAACTCCAGGCCCGCTCCCCGGCTATGGCTGTGGTGGAGGCCGAGGCCATGCGACCCCACCGCCCGGCGCGTGATCAGGCGCAGGCTTTTCAGCCGGCTGCGCACGTCTGGGGGAATGAAATCGGCCATGGCGTTGTGTCCGGATCAGCCGAGCGGCACGGCGCGGACGAGCGCGGCGACGACATCGTCGGCACTCTTCCCTTCGGCTTCAGCGGCGAAGGACAGCAGCAGGCGGTGGCGCATCACTGGCCCGGCCAGCGCAACGATATCCTCGCGCGTCGCCGCCAGACGGCCCTGCAGCAGCGCCCGCGCCTTGGCCGCCAGGATCAGCGACTGGCCAGCGCGCGGGCCGGCGCCCCATTTCACATATTTGCGGATTTCGTCCGGCGCGCCCTCGCCCGGACGGCTCGCCCGCACGATCCGCGTCACCCAGCGCAGCAGATCCTCGCCGAAATGCACGTCGCGCACCAGTTTCTGCAGCGCCAGCACCTCCTCGCCCTGCATCACCGCCGGCACCGCACCCGGCTTGGCGCCGGTGGTCTGGGCGAGAATGTCATGCTCCTCCTGCTCGGTCGGATAATCGACGCGGATATGGAGGAGGAAGCGGTCAAGCTGCGCCTCGGGCAGCGGATAGGTGCCGGCCTGTTCCAGCGGATTCTGTGTCGCCAGCACGAAGAAGGGCGAAGGCAGCTGATAGGTGGTGCCGCCATAGCTGACGGTCCTCTCCTGCATCGCCTCCAGCAGCGCGGCCTGCGTCTTGGGCGGGGTGCGGTTGAGTTCGTCGGCCAGCAGCAGGTTGGTGAAGATCGGTCCCTTCTGGAACCGGAAGCTGCGATGGCCGGTGCCATGATCCTCCTCCAGCAATTCGGTGCCGAGAATATCGCTGGGCATCAGGTCGGGCGTGAACTGTACCCGGCGGAAGTCGAGCTTCAACGCTTCTCCAAGCGAGCGGACCAGCAATGTCTTGCCGAGGCCCGGCACCCCTTCCAGCAGGCAATGGCCGCCGGCGAGCAGGCCGATCAGCAACTGCTCGACCACCGCCCCCTGCCCCACGATCGCCTGGCCGATCGCCCCGCGCAATTCGCCCAGGCGCGCCAGTTTCTGCTGAATTTCCGCTTCGCTGATATCGGTCATGATAGTTCCTAGCAATTGCCGTCATCCCCGCGAAGGCGGGGATCCATCTCCGACGCTCTCCACGAGTGCGAGGTTGGGAGGTGGATTCCCGCTTTCGCGGGAATGACGAAAAAAAGGCGGCGGACGGCAGGCGTCACGACGACAGCGCGTACATCACGATATTGACCGCGAACTTCGTATTATCCTCGGCCAGGAAGCGCTTGTTGCGCCAGTCATAGTCCCACTCGCAGCCATAATCCTTGTTGCTGTAGAGAACGCCCAGGCGGCCATTGACCTCTATACCCTTGAGATAATCATGGACCAGATCGTCGCCCCAGCCATTCAGTTCCAGCGCGGTATTGGGCGGCCCGTCAAACTTGAAGAAGCTGCGATAGACCGGATGGGTCTTTGGCAGCGTCTTCAAGCCCTTGGGGCCGAAAATCTTGGCCATCTGCGCCTCGAACGAGCGCGCGAACAGGCCGTCTATGTCATGGTTGCAATCATCCACCAGGACGAAGCCGCCATTGCGGACATAGCGCTCGAAATTGCGCCGCTCGGCCTGTGAAAACTCGACCAGCTTGTGCCCCGCCATGTAGCAGAAGGGCGCGGTCAGCATCTTCGGGTCCGAAAGGGCGATGACATGCTCCTTCGGGTCGACCCGCAGCGTCGTATAATCGATCAGCGAGGTGATGAGGTTGGACGGCATGCGCTGGTCGACGTCCCAGTCGCCCGAGTCATAGCGCAGCCGCGTGAACCAGAAATCATAGCCTCCCGCGGCGGCAAGGGGACGGGCCAGCATTGCGCCAGCCAGACCGCCCGCCATCAACCGAAGAAACTCGCCGCGTGTCATCACTTCCAATCGCATAGGGATTTGCATGATCCTCCCCTTCACAGGGGAGGATCATGCACAGCTCAAACCGTCACACCGCGTCCGAGAGCGAGGTGAAGGTGAAGTCGCGCAGCTTCATCGGCGGCACGACGATGTTCATCGACACTTCGTCCGGCGGCACGCGGACCGGGCGACCCAGCTCTTCGACATTGTTGAGCATGATCACCGGGCTTTCGTTGAACCGGAAATTCTTGATCGGATATTTGATCTGGCCGTTCTCGACATAGAAGGTGCCGTCGCGGGTCAGGCCGGTCAGCAGCACGGTCTGCGGATCGACCATGCGGATATACCAGGTGCGGGTGACGAGCACGCCGCGCTCGGTGGAGCGGACCAGATCGGCGGTGGTCTTGGTGCCGCCGGTCATCAGGATATTGCCCATCTGGCCGATCGCAGGCTTGCCCTGCTTGCTCGCCCAGTAACGGCTGTAGTTGAGGTTCGTGACCTTGCCGTCCTTGACCATGTCGACGCGCTGGCGAGCGAGGCCGTCATCATCCCAGGGCAGGCAGGGCGCGACCGGATCCCACGGGTCGGTGTAGAAATTGACCTGCGGCCCGAACACCTGTTCGCCGAGCTTATTGCCGCCGCCCTTCTTCGACAGGAAGCTGCGGCCCTCGTCCGCCTCGCGCGCGCCGAAGAAGTAGAACATGAAGCCGATCAGGCCTGCGGCCGCCATCGGTTCCAGGATCACGGTATATTTGCCCGGCTCCAGCGCCTTGGCTTCGGACGATGCCGATGCCTTGCGCATCGCGATCTGGATGTCGCTGTCCGCCTTGAAGCGGGTGGCGTCCTGCGTGTCGGTGCCGACCCAGCCGGAACCCCGGCCATCCTCGGTGCGGACGGTGCAGGTATAATCCAGCATGGTCGAACGCTGATAGCCGAAATTGCCCTTGCTGTTGGCGATCGCGACGAAGCTCTGATTATCCTCCAGATAGCCGGCCGCGATCAGCTTCTGCGACTTGCAGGCGGTGATCGAGGTCGACGCCACCTGGGCGCGATATTCGGGCGTGATGTCGGCGGTCGACTGGGCGAAGGTCGGGCTGGCCTTATAGGCCTGCCTGTCCACCGCCGGCATGAATTCCGGATTGTCCGGGGCCAGATTGGCCAGCGTTTCGGCGCGGCGCACCACCCGTTCCAGCGAGGCGTCGTCGAACTGGTTGATGGTGGCGGTGCCGACCTTCTTGCCATAGGCGACCTGGACCGCCAGCTCGATATCGTCGGTCAGGCCCGCGGTCGACACGTCGTTGCGGGCGAAACGGATATTGCCCTGGATCTTGCCGGTCAGCTGCGCGGTGCACTCGTCGGCCTTCGACAGGGCGACGACCTTGGTCAGGATGGCCTTGGCCTGCGCTTCGGTAAGGATGCTCATTTTCTTGTCTCCCTAAGCGATCAGCCGAGCGAACGCGCGGTGTTGATGACGTTGATACCGTTGAAGCGCGCGGTCGAAGACCCGTGCGACACGGCGGAGACCTGGGCCGGCTGGCCCTTGCCGTCGAAGAAGGAGCCACCCAGGCGATAATCGCTCTGGTCGCAGACGCCGACGCAGGCATTCCAGAATTCCGGCGTGCGGATCTGGTAGGCGACATCCTCGATCTGCTGGGTGATCTTGCCATTCTTGATCTCGTAGAAGAGCTGGCCGCCAAACTGGGCGTTGTAGCGCTGCTGGTCGATCGAGAAGCTGCCGTCGCCAATGATGTAGATGCCGTCCTCGACTTGGCCGATCATGTCCGCGACGCTCTGCTTGGCCTTGCCCGGCTCCAGGCTGACATTGGCCATGCGCTGGAACTGCACATTGGACCAGCTGTCGGCATAGGCGCAGCCGTCCGATTCCTTCTTGCCTTCGATATGGGCCTGGTCACGGATTGCCTGATAGCCGACCAGCTTGCCGTCGCGGATCAGATCCCACTTCTTGGTCTTCACGCCTTCGTCATCATAGGCGACGGCGCCCAGGCTGCCGGGCTGGACCTTGTCGGCGACGATGTTCACCTTGTCGCTGCCATATTGGAAATGGGCCTGCAGCTTGTCCATGGTGGCGAAGCTGGTGCCGGCATAATTGGCCTCATAGCCCAGCACGCGGTCCAGTTCGAGCGGATGGCCGACGGATTCGTGGATGGTCAGCCAGGTGTGCGACGGGTCAAGCACCAGATCATATTTGCCCGGCTTGACCGACGGCGCCTTGAGCTTCGCGCGCGCCTGCTTGGCGGCGGCCACGGCGTCTTCCTTCATGTCATAGCTGTTGCCATAGACGGTGACGCCATTGGGCAGCACGGTCTTGCCGCTGGCGGCGCCGTCGAGATATTCGAAGCCCAGGCCCATCGGCGAGGACAGCCCCTCACGCGTGCGGAACTTGCCGCTGGTCTTGTCGACCGCGGTGACCGTCATCGGCGCCCAGATGCGGTGGACATCCTGGTCGATATAGCTGCCATCGGTGCTGGCGAAATATTTCTGCTCATTGACCAGGAACAGGATCGAATTGACGAAGTCGGCGCCCGCCTCCATCGCGGCGGCGTTCACGCCCATCAGCAGCTCGACCTTGTCCTTGATCGGCACGGCCATGCTGTTCTTGACGATCGGCGTCTTCCAGCTGACCTCGCCCGCGCCCTTGACCGGGGCGAGCTGGACCGGGGCGCTCTGCTGCGGCGCATTGGCCTTGGCGATGGCGACCGCCTGCTGCGCAGCCTTGGCGACCGCTTCCTTGCTCAGCTCATTGGTGGCGGCAAAGCCCCAGGCGCCATTGGCCAGAACGCGGATGCCGACACCGGTGGATTCGGTGTTGACGATATTCTCGACATTCTTTTCGCGGGTGATGACGAACTGGCGCAGATAGCGGCCGACGCGCACGTCGCAATAGCTGGCGCCGGCGCTCTTGGCCGCGTTCATCGCGGCGTCGGCCAGCCCCTTCTTGAAGCCGACGTCGAGCGCGCTGTTCAGATCCTCTGCTGCAATGACCTTGCCGAAAAAGGACGGCAGGACGAGCCCGCCGACACCCATGGTGCCAAAGGCCAGGAAGTCGCGTCTATGCAAGATAGCCTCCACTGGAATGCCCGCAGATCGCGGGTCTGTCTTGTCGCGAAGGCCACCCCCTTGGCACCCTCCGCGTGGATGGCGCGGATCATTGCGAGCCGGACAGGTGAGGTCAAACGGCTTTTCCGAGCGACAAGGCGTGGCATGCGGGCTTTCGACCAAAGGGCAACCAGCGCCGACGAACGACATGTGCGGCGGTCCAGCGTCCGCACGCGCCGCACAACAGCTATAGATTCGCTATAATTGCCAGTCAGTTAGCCATAGGCACAAGCTGACAGCAGGCTCAGGCATCGGCCCAGCGGCGCAGCAGATTATGATAGACGCCGGTCAGGCGGATCACCTGCGCATCGTCATGGCCGCGATCGAGCGCCAGTTGCTGGATCGAACTGTCGAGATCGAACAGCATCTGGCGCGCGGCGTCGTCGCGGATCATCGACTGCATCCAGAAGAAGCTGGCGACGCGCCGTCCCTGCGTCACCGGTTCGACCCGATGCAGCGAGGAGGAGGGATAGAGCACCGCCTGCCCCGCCGGCAGCTTCACCTGCTGCACGCCGAAATGGGTCTCGATCGTCAGTTCGCCGCCCTCATAGCTTTCCGGCTCCTCCAGGAAGACGGTGATCGACAGGTCGGATCGCACGCGAAAGCCGGTGCCGGCCTGGATGCGCACGGCATTGTCGACATGGGTGCCGAACGCCTGCCCGCCGGCATAGCTGTTGAACAAAGGCGGAAAAATCTTGAGCGGCAGCGCAGCGGCGATGAACAGGGGCGATCGCCCAAGCGCATCGAGGATCATCTGCCCCGCCTGGCGCGCTTCCGGCGCGCTTTCGGGCAATTGCAGGTTGCGCTTGGCCAGCGCCGACTGATGGCCGGAGGTGACATTGCCATCGACCCATTGCGCCGCATCGATCAGCGCGCGGATGTGGGCGACGCCAGCGGCGTCGATCAGGTCGGGAATGACGATCAGCATGAAGGATACTCCGGGGCGGGATGGCCTGGGCCTGCGGTCGGGCGAGGCGCGCCGGTGAGGCGCTGTCTGTCAGGCCCTGTCTGTCAGGCCTTGTCGGTGCGGATGACGAAGGGGATTTCGACCACGCCCTTCACTCGCACGGCCTGACCGTCGCGGAGGATCGGGCGCCAACGCCAATGCTTGACCGCATCGCGCGCGGCATCATCCAATCGTGTAAAGCCGCTGCTGCGGGCAATGCCAATGCTCTCGACGCCGCCGTCGGTGCCGACCACCAGCGCCAGAACGACCGTACCCTGCTCACGCTTGCGCCGGCTGTCGATCGGATAGCGTGGCGGCTTGCCCGACACCATCTGCGCGCCGATATCGCCCGCCTGGACGACCGAAGGGGCCGCGGCAGCCATGACCGGCGCGGCAGGGGCCGGCGGCGATGGCGGGGCCGATACCGCGACCGGCGATGGCGCGGGGACCGGATCGGGCGTGGTGGCGATCTGCACCGGCGGCACCGGCGTCTGAACGATCGGCGGCGGCGCCACGACCTGCGGCTGGGATGGCGGCGGCGGAGGCGCTTCGGCGGCGGGCGGCGGCGGGGGTGGCGACAGGTTCACCACCGTCAGCTTCGCCTCTTCGGCCCGGACGACATGATTGCGCACCTGGATCAGCGCGCCGATCAGCAGCGCATGCACGACCAGGATGGCGGCAATGGCGGGCAGGTTCGGGCCGCGCCGAGCGCCATAGCGTTCGGCCGGAGCAGCGATGGCATGGCCGCTGGCAACGGGCATCGGACGATCGTCACCGACATCGGCGAAATCAGTCGCATAGACCTCCGCCCTGCCCTGTGCCGCCTGCAGCATTGCCCGTCCTCCGTCCGTCAGCCCCGATCCGCGATACAGCGGACCATAATGCGAATCAATTTCATTCGCAGCGCCCTAGCCTATTTCGCCCCGGCGCAGAAGTGCGGAAGAAACGCTATAGCAATAAGGGAAAGGGGCGGGAGACGCTCAGCCCTGCAGCGAATCCTGTGTCCGGACGCGGGCGAAGAGCCAGCAGCGGATCGCGCTGGCCAGATTGGGGGGATCGTCGGCCGCCATCCGCGTCACGTCGATCCGGGCGATCAGCGCATTGATCGGCAATTCGGCCTCGGCAGCCGCTTCACGCAGCGCCTGCCAGAAGATCGGCTCCAGACTGATCGCGGTCTGGTGCCCGGCAATGGTCACGCTGCGCTTGACCGGAGGGGCAAAGGGCGACGCCCCGGACGCGGCTGCGCCATCGGAAGCGTCGCCCTTGGCCATCAATACATGTGCTGGCCGCCGTTGATCGACAGCGTGCTGCCGGTCACGAAGCCGCCCTCGTCGCTGCAGAAGAAGGCGACGCCACGGGCGATCTCATGCGCCTGGCCCAGACGGCCGACCGGGATCTTGGCGACGATCTTTTCCAGCACCGGTGCCGGCACGGCGGCCACCATGTCGGTGTCGATATAGCCGGGCGCGATCGCATTGACGGTGACGCCATATTTGGCGCCTTCCTGCGCCAGCGCCTTGGTGAAGCCATGGATGCCCGACTTGGCGGCGGCATAGTTGACCTGGCCATATTGGCCGGCCTGGCCGTTGATCGAACCGATATTGACGATCCGGCCCCAGCCGCGCTCGCGCATGCCGCCAAAGGTCGCCTTGGCCATGTTGAAGCAACCGCCAAGGTTGATGCGCATGACTTCGTTCCAGTCGTCGAAGCTCATCTTGGCGAGCACGCCGTCACGGGTGATGCCCGCATTGTTGACGACGATGTCGACCGGGCCGAGCGCTTCCGCCACCGCAGCGCAGCCATCCAGGCAGGCCTGATGATCGCCGACGTCCCATTTGAAGCTGGCAATGCCGGTGGCGTCGGTGAAGGCCTTGGCCTTTTCCTCGTTGCCGGCATAGTTGGCGGCAACCGTATATCCCATTTCCTTGAGTGCCAGGCTGATGGCTTCCCCGATACCGCGGGTTCCGCCGGTCACGATCGCTACTCTCGACATGCGCCTGTCCTCTCCTGTGCTAGACCCTCTGGTCCACCCATCCTGAAAGCTCGCGGCCGACCAGCCGCTGATAGAGGGTGATAGCTTCGGGGGATGCGTTTAGACAGGGCAAAAAGGCAAATTTTTCGCCACCTTCCGCTAAAAAAACTTCTTTCGCGCGAAGTCCGATTTCCTCTAGGGTTTCCAGACAA
>JAESGL010000238.1_pt1 | contig 48234 bp, 47 predicted proteins | sample 9269711 | NCBI WGS metagenome assembly JAESGL01 (sample SAMN14515918, study PRJNA621676) | algae metagenome | isolation source: Kastovskya adunca ATA6-11-RM4 and co-occurring heterotrophs from soil and... | place: Chile: Atacama Desert | collected 2011-06-27 | reverse complement strand
TAAACGGCCCCTTGAACACATGGATGTCTACCTTTTCCTCTTCGGCAGAATAGCGCAGCAGCGGCGGCATGCCCGAAGATGAAATTGTAACCTCATGCCCGCGGATACGCAGCAGCGTTAACCCCATGTAAAGATTCCGCACCTTCAGATTTCGGATGCCATCAGACATTTGCCGCAGCAGATCGGCGGGCTCCAGCTTGTGCCCAAAGGTGTGGAAATAGCTTTTAGCCACGGCCACCACCGTGCCTGCCATAACCCCATGGCCGGTGGCATCGCCAATGATGATGTAAAAATCGCCGTTCTCAGTTTCCAGGTAATCGTAATAATCGCCTCCTACCTCTGCATAAGTTTGCAGGTACATCTGCATCTGGATGTTGGACAGCTTGGGCGGCTGAACAGGCAGCATGGAAAGCTGCAAACGCTTGGCGGCTTCTATCTCCTCTGCCCTGCGCTTGTTCTCCTGGTCAATGTCTATCATGGTAATGGAAGTCTGCAGCTGCATGCGGATCAGCTCCCGCTGCCTCTCTTCCAGCAACATTTTGGCTTCGCGCAGCTGCCTGTTTTTCTCAATCAGCTCCTGCTTACGCTTTTCTTCCTGCTCCTTCTCTTTGGCCTTAAGAACAGCATTTTTTACAGTAGTGTAAAAATCCGGACCTATGCCTGCCTTTTGTATATAATCGTAGGCGCCTGCCTTAAACGCCCTGGCTGCTATCTGCTCATTTCCGGAACCAGTCATAAAAATAATGCACAACTGATGGTTAAACTCCTGCTGCAACAGGCTAAGCGCCTGCAGGCCATCCATATCAGGAAGCATATAATCCAGTAAAACACAATCGGGCTTATTCTGGTGCAAGGCACTGAACGCCTCCGATATGGTAGATGTTTCTTCAAAGGTCACATCGCTACCATTACCGGAAGCGCCCTTTAGAATAAAGCGTTTCAGGGTTTCTCTGTCTTCCCGGTTATCGTCTATGATTAAGAAGTGCATAGGTTCCGTTTATGCTATAGGTTCCAGTTTGAAGGGCATCACTGACACTTCAAACCAGTACTGTTTTACTAGTTGAACTACGTTTAAAAACTTATCAAATTGTTGGGGCTTACATAAATAGCTGTTTGCACCCCTGAGATAACACTCATTTACATCATCATTGTTAATGGAAGTTGTCAGCACCACCACCGGTATTCTTTTCAGCACCGGCCTGTTCTTGATCCAATCCAGAAAAGCCCTGCCATCCATATCGGGCAGGTTCAGTTCTAACAATATTAACCCCGGATAACGGTCCATCTGCTTATCTTCTACCGTAAGCAGGTATTCAGCTGCTCCCTGCCCATCATCAAAGCGCATAACAGGCTCTGTTATCCCGCATTTGCTAAAAGCGCGCTGCAAAATCAGGAAATCCTCATCACTGTCTTCTACTACAAGAATATATGACTTCATTCCCGATTTTGGTTATGATACAGCTGTTATGCTTCAAGTGTAAAATAGAAGGTTGTGCCTTTATCCACTTCGGATTCCAGCCATATCTCTCCCCCATGCCTTTCCACCAGTTTTTTTACAATGGTAAGCCCTACACCCGTTCCTCCACCAAAAGTCTGGCGGGCATGCAGCCTTCTGAAGATACTAAACACTGCACCAAAATGCTGCTTATTTATGCCAATACCATTGTCTTTTACCCAAAATACTTCTCTGCCCTCATTCAGATCAGATCCTTCCTGTACAAACCAGCCTACTGCTATCTTTACTTCTTCACTATTGTTGTATTTGATGGCATTAGAGAGCAGGTTCTGATAAATCTCATGCACCAGCAGCTCATCACATTCCACCACAGGTAATTCTTCTGCAATGGTAATGCTAACCTTTCTGCCATCCAAACGCGACTGCAGCGAATCTTTTGCCGATTCAAGCACCTTATTGAGGTCAACACTGGTTTTCTGAAGTTCGGAACGCCCAACCCTTGAATAATGCATCAGGGAATCAATTAACTGCTCCATGCGTGCGCTTAGGCGCATGAGTGTAGTCAGTTTTTCCTTGCCTGCTGCATCCAGCTGATCATGATAATCTTCCAGTAAAAACTGGCTGTAATTATGTATGCCCCGCAGGGGTTCCTTTAAATCATGAGAAGCAATATAAGCAAAAGAGTCGAGTTCGTTATTGCTGCGCTCCAGTTCCTTGTTAAGGCGGGCCAGTATGCCTGCCCTAAGTTTCAGCTCTCCTGAAATCCGCAGCACCACATCTACCAGTACTCCTCTTATTTCTTTTGCAGCCCCAACCTCAACCGGGGTCCAGGGCAGCGAGGTTCCCTCTACCTCCTCTGCCCATATGCCGAAAGATTTACGCGGACTAAGCTGCAGCATACCATCTGCTCCCTTTTGCGCATCTTTCTGCGGCCGGCCAGCCCAGCGTACTGTCTCCAACACCTCTGGCCTGAACCAGAGTACATACTCCCGCTGTACGCGTGAAATATTAATGGCAAGCAGCCCACTGGCTTTAGCGCTGTATGCTGCTGCCTGGGGGTATAGCTTCGATAGCGAAGGGGTACTGAATACATCCTCCTGCACTTCCTGCTGCAGCCAGGCGATGAGCTGCAGAATCTGATCCCGGGTAGGTGTATCGCCCAGGGTATAAAAATCGTCGCCAAAGCAAATGGCACAGCCACTGCTGTTTATCAGGTCTTGTATGGTAGGACTGTGCTCGTACAGGCTTTTTGCATAATTTTCTGACTGCGACATACGCTCCAACAGCTTTGCCTGTACCTCCCTGATGTGCCTGAGATAGCGCTCTGCTTCAATGCGTATTTTATCATTCAAGATAGAAGAAAAGCTGCGGCCAAGCAGGTAACAAGCTTCCTGGTGGGTATAAGAAAGCTGGTAAGGCTCAGGGTGATGGCAGGCAATTAATCCCCACAACCTGCCATTGAGGATGAGAGAAACAGACATGGATGCCTGCACCCCCATGTTCTGCAAATACTGCAGATGTATGGGTGAAACACTTCTTAATACACTAAGAGAAAGGTTCAGGGGTTTACCTGTAAACAGATTTTCCCGGGGCAGCAGTGCTGCAGGCTGGTAGTTTATGTTGGGGATCAGCCGCAGAGGGTTATGCAGGTATAGTAAACGGGCCTGCTTTGGAATATCGGAGGCCGGGTAATGCAGGCCCATGAAGGGATCTGCATCTTCTGCACGTGCTTCCCCCACCACTTCACCGTGGTCGTCGTCATAAAACTGGTACACCAATACCCTGTCGAAGCCGGTAAGCTTTTTGACTGCTTCTGCAGTTTTCTGGCAAAGATCGCCCACCCCTGTACTGGCCTGCAGCTCCTGGAGCATTTCGCTGTACTGCGTAACTGTAATCTCGGAGGGCCTGCGTCCGCATGAAAGAATTTCCAGCACAAAGCACTGCTCATTGCGGTGCAGTACCGCTTCGCATGGTTCATCAAAGCCTGCTATGGGTAAATTAAAATTATGCCTGGAAGTAGTAGCGCCTAGTGTAGCAATTTTGTCGGATACTTCTCGGGCCAGTGCTTCTCCTATAACCTTCTGAAGCTTTTGCCCCAGCAAATTGGTCGGCGCTACGCCAAGAAAATCTTTTGAATTTGCACTGATCTGGCAAATACTAAGGCTTTCGTCGAGCACCAGCAGCAGCCCGTATGGCTGTATAGCACCAGGTACATGTATAGGCTCCCGGTCGCAGTTGGTCAGATCTACTGCTTTATTATAAACCAGCTCCTGATTTTCGAATAGACTAAACACATTATCCGACTGCATAAATAATAAAAAATAATAGTACCTGCATGGTAGAATCCAATCTATGAACTGCTACTAAACATCAAAAATAGTGATCAATACGCAATAATAATACAAAATGCGGGCCAATAAGCCCTGTAAAAATTTGAATTATTATATCAGTGAGAATAGGTAAAAACCCTCATCCTGTTATAACGCCATACTATTTTTTTATAGTGCAACCCCTGCGCCTAGTCATATAGTTGAAAAGCTGTACGCACGGTATTGCAGTGCGCATCAATAAGTTCGGGCAGTGAGGCATGGTAGCCGCCACCCAGCGTTACCACCACGGGTAGTTTATGATCCCTGCAATAACGGAGTACAAATCCATCACGCTGCCGGCATCCTTCTTTGCTTAGCGACAACCTGCCCAGGCGGTCTCCGGCAAGCACATCCACGCCTGCCTGGTACAGCATGATATGGGGCCTGAACTGCTCCATTACCACCTGCATTTCCTGCTCCAGCAGCTGCATGTATTCACTATCATTCGTTCCAACAGGCAGCTCAACATCCCGGTCCGACTGCTCTTTGCGCAAGGGATAATTATTCCTGCAGTGCATACTAAAAGTAAACACCCCTGGCTCCTCCCGGAAGATACTGGCAGTGCCATTACCCTGGTGTACATCCAGATCGAGAATAAGCACACGCATGCCGGGATCCTGGTGCAAGAGCCAGGCGGCCGCCACTGCAAGATCGTTCAGGAGGCAAAAGCCCTCGGGCCTGCCGGCAAAGGCATGGTGGGTTCCGCCTCCCAGGTGAATACCAATTCCCGACTGCAGGGCGTGCTGTGCACTAATGAGCGTACAGTGCACACTGTTTTGCGCCCTTAGTACCGTTTCATTAACCAGTGGCAAACCCAGCTCCCTAACTGCTTTGTGTGGCAGGGCCATCGCTTTGGCCTGCTGCCAGTAGTTGGGGGTATGTATCCGCACAATATGCTCTTCGGGACAAAGACCCGGATCAAGCAGCTGCCCAGGCTGCACCAGCCCTTCGTACAACAGCTGCTCCCGCACCAGTGCATACTTGGCTATTGGAAAACGGTGATTCTGGGGCAATGCAGGGTAATATTGCCCGGTATAGGTTAGCTGCAACACGCTACCACTGCAGTTCTTCCTTGTTCAGAAAAGAAGAGATGCCCCTGCGGCAGTCTTCCGTAGCCCGGGCTGCGGCATTTTTTTCTGCAGCATACTGCAGGGCCTCCTCCAGGGGTAGCTCCTGCACCTTGGCAATCATTTGCTTGGTCAAGGCCATAGACTGTGCGCTGTTTTGCGTGCACAGCATCAGGGCATGCTCCTCTACTTTCTGCTGCAGCTCATCTGCAGGAACTACATCGTTGATAAGGCCCCATTGTGCCGCTTTTTCGGCAGTGATGAGCTGCCCGCCCAGCAGCAGTTCTTTTGCTCTGCCCTCTCCTATCTTTCTTAGCAGAAACACCTTAACGATTGCAGGGATAAACCCGATTTTCACCTCTGTATAGCCAAATTTTGCCTCCGGTACAGAAAATGAAAAATCACAGACCGTTGCCAGTCCACAGCCGCCTGCCAGCGCGTGCCCGTTGATAGCGGCTATTACAGGCTTGCTTAAGGTGTAAATCTGGTGGAAGAGCTGCATCAGGTGCTGGCTGTCGGCAAGGTTTTCTTCAAAGGTATTGTTCTGAAGCTGCTGGAGATAAGCCAGATCTGCCCCCGCACAAAAAGCCTTGCCCTCGCCGCCCAGTATAATAACTTTTACATCTGCATCTGCTGCCGCCTCACCAAAAGCCTGCTTTAGCTCCGAAACAGTTTCGGCATTTAAGGCATTGCGTTTTTCGGGACGGTTAAGGGTGATGTAGGCAATACGGTTCTGAATGTTATAACGTATGGAATTCATGGTGAAATAGTAAAAGCACCTCTGTTTGAGGTTAGATAAAAGGGTAAATCTAAAGAATTTGCAGCAGAAGTAAACTGCTGGCGGTACCAGCGGCTGTTGGAGGCATCCAGCACCAGGTGCTGAAAGCTGAACGCCTGCTGAAGCTGCTCCGGAGATATTTTCGGGCTTTTTCTCAACAGCAGCACATCTGCAGCCACTGGCAGCGCCGGCAGCTGCAAAGGCTCCCCACCCTCTACCACAGCAAGTTTAAGCCCGTTCCAGACCATCAACTGTATCCCCCGGGTATGATTTGAGGGCAGACGAAAGTCTTGTGGCAGCCGCTGATGAACCGGGCTTGCACCAAGCCCTGCCCCAATGCGTGCCGGCTCTACGTGAAAGCCCAGCTGCTGCTCTGTTGGTAGTGCACCCAATGGCAACAGCAGCTCCTCATCCCCCTGCACAAACTGCAGAAGTGTATGGCCCTGAATCTGGAAAATAGTGAGCTGGCGCTGATGGCGGAGCTGATAGGTGCGGTATATGCCACTTGCTGCAAACAGCAACAGAAGAGAGAAGCTCATCCCTACCCATGAAAAGCTGCGGCGCCGGAACAGCATCAGCAGGCTGATGATGCTGGCATACAGCAGCAATACATCCCAGCTGTGGATGAATGCAAGCAACCTGCTGGCAGGCAGCTGTTCTGTGAGGTATACCCAATGGTTAAGCCCTATGGCCAGGTACATCACCACCCACCCGATCAGCACATTTACCAGGGGCAGCCAATGCAACATCAACAAAAACAATGTGGCGGCAAGAATGAGGAAAGCCAGTGGAACTGCCAGAATATTGCCGATGAAAAAGTAGGTAGGAAACTGGTGGAAATAGTAGAGACCCAGCGGAAAAGTTGCCAGCTGTGCTGCAAGGGTTACTGTAAATAGCTGCCACAGTTTTTTCAGCAAAGAGTTGTCTGGCTGATACCAGCGTACCATGCGGGGCTGCAGGTACACAATCCCTATAACCGCCGCATAGCTTAGCTGAAAACCAACCTGCTTTATCAGAAGAGGATTAAACGACAGTAGTATAAAGGCAGAAAGGCCTATTGAATTATAAATATTACCCTTTAGTTTACTGGCCTTGCCAATGGCAATGATCGAAAACATAAGTGCAGCACGCATGGCAGAGGGTGCCAGCCCGGTTAACCATGCATAAATCCACAGCACCAGCAGGCAAAGCGCCATCCAGCAGAGGCGCTGCCAGAGTCCCTTCTGGAAGTAGCGGAACAGCAGTACAAGAAAGCCATATATAATGCCTACATGCAGCCCGGATACAGCCAGCACGTGCATAACACCGGCATCTGCATAAGCCTGCCGCAGGCTGCGGTCCAGCCCGGCCCGGTTGCCAAGCACCATGGCACTTACCACCCCTGCCGCTTCCGCCTGAGGAACATAGCGCTGCACCACCTGTAACAGGTATTTCCTGCTGCTTAAAGCTGTGTGCTCCAGTTTGGAAAGAACGCCTGTCTGCTTACTCACTGGCAACACTGCCTTTGCATACAGCTGGTGGTGCAGCCCCTGCAAAGCAAGGTAGCCCTTATAATCAAACTCATGCGGGTTTAGGGGTGCAGGTACCTCCTGCAGTACACCCTTTATAAGCAAAAGCTGGCCAGGTGCCGGCGCTTCTGCCAGTGCCCTCAGCGGAACTGTAAGCAGCGCCTGTGTTTTATTATCTGCGCCGGTACTTTGCCACACCTCCGCCTTAAAGCGGTAGCTCTTGGCAGTGAGGGTTGACTCTTCCGCCACAGCCACCCACCAGACCCCGGTATCTGCAGCTGCAGGTACTACTACCTGCAGTGCACTGCTGGTACGCCAGTAGCCAAAAGCCAGCAGCATGGCAAAGGCCATCGCTCCCCACACCAGCTGTTCAGTTGTGCGGTTTTGTTTCAGGAAGTGTACAGCCAGCAGTAAAAGTACGGCTGTAATAAGGCCTATCCATAGTGCAGCCATGCCCCAGCCCGGTAAGTAGAAGGCAGCAATCACGCCCGGAATGAGCCATAACACATATCGTATCCATGGAAAAGCCAGCCATTGCTGCATATAATACAGGTTTGTTTAAGAAAGGCAGGGTATCTTCTCAACCTTTTTGGCAGCATCAGGTTTTAATTTCGTACTTGTTTACAGAAACTTATGGAAATAGCCAACGCATCAGAACTTATCCTAGAAAAACTGGAAAATTGGGCCCGGGCCATCATACACATGCTGCCGAACTTTGCCCTGGCAGTGCTCATTGTGATTGTTGCGTATTTTATTGCACGCCTGGTTCGTAAACTTGTTGTTGGCCTTATGCATCGGGTAACACCCCAGCACACCCTCCAGCACCTGATTGCAAACATATCCTTTATTGCTGTTTTACTCTTTGGTGCTTTTATTGCCCTGGGGCTCCTTCAGCTGGACAAGACGGTTACCTCCCTGCTGGCCGGTGCAGGTATTATTGGCCTGGCACTTGGGTTTGCTTTTCAGGATATCGCTGCCAACTTTATGTCTGGCATCATCATGGCCGTTCGCATGCCCTTTCGGGAAGGCGATATCATTGAGGCAAAGGACAAAATGGGCATAGTAACTGATATGAGCTTAAGGTCTACCGTTATCCGCTCATTTCAGGGCCAGTACCACATCATTCCAAATAAAGATGTTTTTCAAAATATCATTACCAATTACAACACCTATGGCAAAAGAAGGGTAGACCTGCCGGTAGGCGTCTCGTATGGCGATGATCTTGAAAAGGTTAAACAGGTGGTGATGGATGCCATTAAAAAGGTTCCGAAGGTAAAGCAGGATGATCCTATACAGGTTTTTTATAAAGAATTTGGAGACAGCTCCATTAATTTAGAAGTCAGGTTCTGGGTAGATTACACCAAACAACCTGATTTTCTGGAGGCACAGAGCAACGCGATCATGGCCATCAAGAAAGCCTTCGATGAGAACGATATTATGATACCATTCCCAATCCGCACACTGGATTTTGGTATCAAAGGTGGCGAGAAGCTAGACAGCATGTGGCCTGAAACCTTTCACAACAGTAACCGTTAAAAATCGGGAGAACCAAATCTTTTGGATACCATGAAACGTAATAATATTTTTAAATCTGCTGGTACTCTACTAGTTGCTGGTCTTTTCGCAACTACTTTTGCTGCCTGCGATGGCGATACAAACAGCCAAAATGGCTCAACGTATGAAGGAGCCGAAGAAGTTGTAGAAGCCGAAGAAACAAGAATCAATCAACCCACAGTTGAATACGAAAACGGAGATTATAACGTAGACCAGGAGTATGCTTACGAAGACCGTGAACTGGTAAGGAACAGGATTCGTCAGGATATTGACCGTGCAGACCGTTCCCTGGAGCAAATTAACTCCGATATGGAACGTAATGGCGAAAATGCTGAAGCCCAAACCAGACAGGAGTGGGAAGAAACCAAGCAAAAAATACAGCGTGAGCGCGACAGGTTAAGCCAGCGTCTTGAGGAAGTAGAGAATTCTACTGAACAGAACTGGGAACGTGTGCGTAACGATGTTAATACCACCCTCCGTGACTGGGAGCGTGAGTGGGAAAATATGAGAACTAAAGATGTAGATGTTGATGTAAATGTTCGTGATGAACAAAACGATCAGTAATCTGCACAGCGTATAACCATCTTAGAGGATACAATCTCTCTAAACCAAAAGAAGAGCAATGTTTAGGCATTGCTCTTCTTTATTTATGGGGATATTATTTTTTCATGAGATAGTGCCTTATGCCACATTCCAGAAACTCTGGCCCATCTGGCTTAAAGCCAAATTTTTGATAGAGCGGCATGGCAGTAATTTGTGCATGCAGGTACAGGGTTTTGCCACTGGCATCGGGCTGGCCGGCTATATCATCCAGCACCTTTTGCACAATTGCTGCACCTGCCCCCTTACCTCTCTGCTCCTCCAGCACGGCAAAGCGTTCCAGCTTTATACCTTTGGAGGTATACCGCCAGCGGGCAGTACCACAGGGCAAACCATCGGCAGTGTAGGCCACAAAGTGTCGTGAGCTTTCTTCAAACTCATCGTACTCTTCTTCTGCAGGTACCTCCTGCTCTACTACAAAAACCTTGCGTCGAATTTCAAAAGCAGCATCCAGCTGCTGCTGGTTAGCTACCTGTTTTACTTGCACCATAGCTATTGCCTCTTCCTGATTCGCCTACATCAGCTTTATCATAGGCGTCAATGATTTTGCGTACCAGCCTGTGACGTACCACATCTGATCCTTCCAGCTGTACAAAGCCAATGCCTTCTACCCCTGCCAGTATATTAAGTGCCTCAATAAGGCCGCTTTTTTGTCTGCTGGGCAGGTCAATCTGGGAAACATCACCGGTTACGATCACTTTAGAATTAGGCCCCATACGTGTCAGGAACATCTTTAGCTGCATGGGGGTGGTATTCTGGGCTTCATCCAGCAGAATGTATGCATTCTGCAGGGTACGGCCACGCATATAGGCAAGCGGCGCAATTTCTATAATGCCGTTCTCCTGGTAAAACTTCAGTTTTTCACCGGGAATCATTTCATGCAGGGCATCATAAATAGGGCGCAGGTAAGGATCTATTTTTTCCTTGAGATCGCCTGGCAAAAAGCCAAGGCTCTCGCCGGCCTCTACTGCCGGACGGGTAATAATAATTTTTTTAACCTGCTTGTTCTTAAGGGCTTTCACTGCAAGGGCAACAGAAACATAGGTTTTACCTGTACCCGCAGGGCCAATTACAAACACCAGGTCGTGGTTGATAACAGCATCCACCAGCTTCTGCTGGTTAGGTGTTTTGGGCTTAATGCCAAAGCCGCCGGTGCCGTAAAGCAGGGTCTGGTCGTTGGCATTGTCCAGCACCGTCTGTTCTTCCTGCTGCAGGTATGTTTGAACGTTATCGGTGGTAACTTTACCGTAGCGGTGGTAGTGCTGCAGCAGGGAGTTCAGGATGTCGTTAATCTTTAAAATTTCAGGTGCAGATCCTCTTATTCTAATCTCATTTCCCCTGGAAACGATCTTACTTTTAGGGAAAGCCGCAGCTACTTCCTGAATATTTTTATTTTCCACTCCCAGGAAATCCGGCAGCGAAATGTTCTCTAACGTAATGACTTTTTCTACCAAAGGCTGTCTAAATAAATTGGTTGTTCAAGTTCTAAACCTCTACAAAAATCAGTAAGTTTGTTTTCTATCAAATCTACGAAATAAATCCATCTTCGGCTATGGCAATAATCACATTTATGTCCGACTTCGGCACCACAGACCATTATGTGGCAGCAGTGAAGGCGCGCATGATGGCCATCCGCACAGACCAGACGATCGTAGACATCAGTCACCATATAGAACATTTCAACATTGCACATGGTTCTTTTGTGCTTGGTAATGTGTTCAGGGAATTCCCGGAGGGCACCGTTCACCTGGTAGCGGTACATGCCACCGGCAGCCTGGGTGAACCTTATATAGCCATAAAGCTTGAGGGACATTATTTTATTGGCACTGATAATGGTTTGCTGGGCCTGATCAGCGAAAAGGAGCCTGATGAGATAGTAATTTTGGGCCATACCGAAGAAGAAAAGCAATTAGCACGCACCACTACCTTCCCGGCGCGCGACATCCTGGCACCAGCTGCGGCTCTCCTGGCGCAGGGTACTCCGCTAAGCAGCCTGGGTGATCCAACCGAATATTTTAACCGGATGATTCCGCGTAAGCCAAGATTGAGCAAGCAGCTCATTGCCGGCCACATCATCCACATCGATCATTACGGCAACCTGGTTACCAATATTGTGCAGCAGGAGTTTGAGCAGCTGGTGGCTGATAAATTCAGGATCAAGCTGGGGCGTGAGCAGATCAATAAAATACATAAAACCTACAACCTTGTAGACGCCGGCGACCTGTTTGCCGTATTCAACAGCATGGGATTGCTTGAAATTGGCGTGCATAGCGGCAATGCTGCAGAGCTGCTGGGAATGGAGTACGACAGCCCTATTCTGGTACACATTGCCATGGTTGACGAAGGCGACACCCTGCTGAAGGACAGCACCCGTAACAGAGGGCTGCGACGCAGCCTTTGATTATTTCTATTTTATTCCAATTCTTCAGAGTTGCATGTTGGATAAGGCTACCAAAGAGTGTAGTTTTGCGCCAAACTCTGTTTAACCATTACTACTGCTTATGGTAATCCGCGTAGTACGCATGTATTTTAAAGAAGAGCACATTGAGGATTTCCTGAAGCTTTTCAACGATACCAAAGACCGCATCCGTGCCTTTGATGGCTGCCTTAGGCTTGAGCTGTTACAGGACCACGGCCAGGAACATATATTAACGACCTACAGCTATTGGCGTGACCTTAAAGCCCTGGACAACTACAGGCATTCTGCCCTCTTTATGGAGGTATGGTCACAGATGAAGAAATACTTTGCTGCCAAGCCTATTGCCTTCTCCTGCAAGAAGATTGTAGAGGTAGATGGCCAGGAAGCACTGCAGGAAGAAAAAGCTGAAAATTAAGCCTGCTCTGTTTGCAGAGCAGGTGTAATATCTATAGTTTTGTAAATAACCAGACGCATGCCTGAATGGCGGAACTGGTAGACGCGCACGACTCAAAATCGTGTTCCTTCGGGAGTGCCGGTTCGATTCCGGCTTCAGGTACATAAAACCCTGATATCAAATAGATGTCAGGGTTTTTCTTTTTATTGACACTCTATTCAAGGCACTTAATGTATCAGTTTTTTTGAAAAGCCTTTACAGGGCTATCACTCACTTCACTAAAGTACAAATCAGCACTGCTTGGTTTTCATTTAGCCACCTTTTATGCTAAAACAAAAGGCTTACGATAGAGAATAAAATCGGTAAGTTTACAGGCAACTGAAGACTTACTTATGAAAAGAAGAGGCTTTATACAAAATGTGGCCATTACTACTCTAGGAGTTTCCTTATCTGGCATTACACAGTTATCTGCCCAGTCCGATAAAAGACCTTTAAGAAAGATTTTCTTAACTGGTGGTGGGTTTGACCTCACAACAATAAAGTACCTGATTTCTCTAACAGGTAAAGAAAATCCGAAAATATGTTTTCTCCCTACCCCAATGGGTGATAGCGAAGCTTATATCAATAAATGGTTTGAAGTAGCTAAAATATTGTCTTTACAGCCATTTGTACAAAAAGTATTCATTTCCAGTACAGAACAACAAACTTCTTTTGAAGACACGCTTCTGAATATGGATGCCATTCTGGTTACTGGTGGAAATACGCTAAATGCAATCACATTATGGAAAGCCCATGGCCTTGACCTCATTTTGAGAAAAGCCTGGGAAAAAGGGATTGTCCTTAGCGGCCCCAGTGCCGGTGCCATTTGCTGGTTTGAACAAGGACTTTCTGATTCAAGGCCATTACATCTTACTACTGTCCAGGGTTTAGGTTTTCTACAAGGAAGTAATTGCCCGCATTACCACACAGAAAGTAACCGGAGACCTTTTTATTTAAGAATGATTGAAGAGGGAAAATTGCTTCCGGGTTATGCCTGCGATGAAACAGCAGGATTGTATTTTGAAAATACTACCTTAAAAAGAGTAACCACTCAAAATCCTGGTGACAAGGCTTATAAGGTAAGTATAAAAAATGGAAAGGTAATCGAAACTACCCTTGAGGCAGAATTGATAGAATAATATGGGAGTGTAATTTAGTTTCTAATTGGCAATTTCCTGAAGAAATAAAGGTCTTTAGATCTCTTACACCACTTTCTCTCATGTATGGTATCATCTTATTTTAAGCCGTGAAAACACAATTAATTCTATATGTAACAATGCTCACAAACCCTTTGCATTCATTGCTACTTAAATTCAATCGGTTGCTAAGAATTATTACTTAATGTAATGTTCTAACATTAATAACCTTTCTAATGGTAAACCCTTAGTATACATTTGCATTGCATTAAACAATGTAAAAAATGAACTTAGCAAAGGTAAAAGAGCGTGTGGAGAATTTGAAAAAACTTAATTACTCTATTGAATCATTAATTTTAGGATTGAATCGTGAAGTCAATGAGTTTGATAATTTCCTTAAGGATAATCGAGATCGCTTTAATCAAAAAAGCAAATCTGTTATAAGCATGATAGCTAATGAACCATTAACTTATTAGGAATACATCATTTACAAAGAGCCTCACAGGGTACCCCGTCCTTATCTCTGTCCAGCCTGGATAATCCGCACTCATTCAAATAACACATTGCCTCTCCATAGCTCTGGATCATTATCACCAATCAATGCAGTAATATGATGCACCACTATTTCCGCATCAGTGTAAAAGCTCATTCTTGAAATCCCCACTTACTTTCCTAAAGTACGTTTTGCGCTTTACGTAAAGTACAGCATTTTGCCGGTTCGATTTGGCGCTGAAGCCAGATTGGTCAGAATTGCAGAAATGGCTTTTTTGGCGAATTAAACCTCTGTCAGGAACCCCATTTCCGGTTTATTTTGCTGTAATGAGAGGTTTAGGTTAGAGGCTGAACTTTGTTCCTATACCTGAACTATGTTCATTGAGATGCAACGAAAATTAAGGTATAAAAGACAATGGTAGCAATGAGTAGAGCTTGATAGTTGTACCTGCCTTATCAAGCCTATTGCTGCTTAGAAGAGGTAAATATATTATTATCCTATCTTTCGATTTGTTGCAAAAGCTCTTGTATTATTACGCCTTCTATAACTGAATATAAAAGAAGTAAATACTTAACTATAGAATCATAATCTGGCTCATTAATAAAGGCACATGATTAGAAGCAAAATTGAGACAGATTTAAGACTATTCAGGTAGGACTGATGATATTTCTGTTGGCGATGCTTTAGCACCTCTAAGGATAATTTTTTATACTTCTCCAGTATCTCCTATGCAAAACGGTTTAAGGAAATCCGGCTAAACTCCCTGGTTTTCACAGTTGCCTTCTGTATCTCATACCCTACTAAATTTATAGTTGGCAGACCCTTAAAGCTCTTAGCGCTCCTCTGTTTTGCACTGATGGTTCAACGTAAATAATTCATCTGCTCCTTGCTCACCAAAGGATATATTCTGCGTATAAGGTACTACTAAACAGAGCATTGGCCATGGAAACGTTTACCGACCCCAACATAATCATACAACTTATAAGTACGCTCCTGAAGGATGAAGACCCGAGCAACTGGAGAATAGGTGTTGGCCTGATCAGGACTCTGGGAAATCCTTTTGAGCTGGGCGTTGAGCAAATGCATACTTATAAGTGCTCTCCGAAAATAACCTTACAGGTTATAGATTACTTATTCCAGCATCATGGCGTGAAAAGAGACGATGGCTGGACCTATCCCGAGATTGATAATACCGAACTGGTGCTATACAAGAAGCGGTCTAAATCAATAGCTGCATAGCTTCCAAAACAGGATGCTGATCGTTTATTTAATCATTACGTCTTATTTCCTGTAAAATCATTGATTAAAGCAGATCCGCTTTGGTTCTGCTTTTGTTTTTTTCTTCTGGGTATGCCTTCTGGTTAAACACCCTTCCAGATTCAAACTGAGCCCTCACCAGGTTAAACTTTTCATTTGCCCTGGCACCGGCCCCTTCCATAACACTTACTGCACAGATGTACTATTCAGGAGCTTTTTTAATAAAATATCAGCGACATCTAATTAAATATTTTTTATATACCATTCAAAGCGCCCTGAAAACGGTTGCTGTGATATTTCTAAGGCCGTAATATTTTGACTGCGATCGACTTTTTAAGGGTATACCCTTAGCCTACCTTTGATAAGAATTACACATTGACATGAATAATTTAAAGAATAACAGGGCAGATGAGTTGATTCAGCGACTAAAACAACTCAATGAATTCATGAGAACCTCGATTCAGCAGCTTAATCACGAGTTAGTACTGATGGAGAATGAGATTAATCATGGAAAAAGCCTCTTAAAAAAACCTACAGTCTGTAGAGAACTCCTGATGAATTTCGATCTCACTTTAAATTAGTTTTAACCGCTAACATATTAGCCGGGATGGTATTTATTACTCCTGGTCTGCATATATGAGCCTGCCGCATTGGCAGGCTTTTTTATTGCGGCACTCCCCGGTGATCGGCCTGTTAGCCATACGTTTACTTATTACCCAGCTGTTCCATCAAGGCTGAAATGATGCCCCACTGCATGGATAACTACAGGGTAATCTACCCCGGCTATTCAGCGTGGCCTCTGTCTCTGATCAAGTGCTGAGCAGCGCACTGTTTCTCCAGCTCCTGATCCTTCCTGTGTGGTTATAGTAATCTGGCATGAGCCTTTGGCCGGATATTACGTATACTGATTGATTGGAAACAGACAGGAGTAGAGGTGGAAAAAACAAACAAAACATCACGGGATGGTGGTAAATCACAAGCTGCTTTACTGCACAAGATCACTAATTCTTTATCCAAAGGAACAGTTGCGATTGGCTTTGTATGGTTTGTACTTTCACCTTTATGGAGTTGGTTTAAGCGCTAACTTAAAACTGGCCTGTCCTTAAAAGGAACTTATACCATCCCGATTTTTACAAATACTACTCCTGTTTATTCTGAGCTCCACCAGCCATAAGCTTTGTTTTCAACCAACCTAAACCAGAACATACGGCATTGTGCTCACTGTTCAATAGGTGATGTGACCAACCCTTAAAATATCTCTATATTTTTCAGCATCTATACTCAACCATTTGTGAGAAAACAGGTAAATAATAAGGCCTGATTAAGCTGCTACCCTAGACCAAGCCTCCTGCAGCATATGATCTCATGAAATCTGTGTGGGATGGCTTATCTTTGGATAATTTTGCGCACAGCCGGATCAAACTTTTAATAATCATCTAAACAGCAGGCCGTAGTTACTGTACTAAGGTTCATGATCAATAAAGCCACAACTTTAAGTGTTTTGCGTCAGTACGCCCTTTTCTTGCTTCAGCACAAAGTTGAGGATTTTGTTTCGCCAGACAACAAACCCGCAACCCCTCCCACCCTCTTAACCTTAACAGGCTGGAGTAGCAGGGATATTCTGGAGATGTTATCTGCCGAACCCCCTCAGGCATTAACCGCCAGGGCCAGACAAAAGCTGCTGGAACCAAAAGATTCTACAAGCAAAGCAGACCCCTCTGTTGCTTTCCAGCTGGTAACAGAATTAAACAGGCTTAAGAAGTTATTCTTAGGCTTTTTACCGGTGTATACCCCGGATGTTGCTGTAGCCATAAATATTGTGCATGAGACCGATGCTTTCTTTTTCGAGCTGCAGGCACAGTGCTTTAGGGTTGTGCTGGAGGATCAGCAAAAAAGGGATAATGAGCTCCAGAGCGCCATGAAGATTGCCCAGATAGGCAGCTACCAATGGGATATTCAGCAAGACATCATCACCTTTACTCCACAGCTTTATCAAATATTTGGCCTTGAAAAAGAGGCGGAGATCAGCTATAGCACCATTGGCAACCTTGTACATCCGGATGATAAGGAAAGGTTTAACCAAAGCGTACAGGAATCGCTGGAAGAACAATGGCCGCTGGACCTTGAGTACAGAATTTTAAGAAATGGTAAAGAAGAACGAGTAGTCTGGGGTAAAGGCCAGGTTAGCTACGAAAACGGCAAGCCTGCCTATATGCAGGGAACCATACTTGATGTTACAGAAAAAAGACTTACCGAGTTTGAAGTACAATACAGGGAAGCCCAGCTGGTAGAGGCTCAGTCTATTGCCTCAATTGGTAGCTTCGACTGGGATTTTATTAATAATACCTCCTCCTGTACGACAGAGCTGTACAGAATATTTGGCTGGCCAAAGGAACGTGCACTTAACTTCAAAACGTTTGAAGAGCTGTCGCATCCCAATGACCTGGAAAAGGTATTCCAATCGCTGCATAATGCCATGACAAACCAGGGGCCTTACGATTGCGAATATCGCATTATCAGGCCTGATAATAGCCAGAAGTGGGTTTGGGCAAGAGGCAAGGTTACCTTCGATAAGGCCGGCAATGGCATACGGCTAACAGGCACCGTACTGGATATTACCGAACGAAAGCAGGCCGAGGAAGAAATTAATAAGAAAAACCAGGCCATTGTTGCTGCCTACCAGAAACTTGAAGGGGCACAGGCAGAGTTAAAGACAATCAACCAGGGGCTTGAGAACCGTGTAAAGGAAAGGACCCTTGACCTGGAGCAGAGCATACTGGAGCAGCAGAAATCGGCCGAAGAGTTAAGGCTGAAGAACAATGAGCTGGAAAAGATCAATGCCGATCTGGACAACTTTATATACACTGCCTCGCACGACCTGAGAGCGCCAATTGCTAATATAGAAGGCCTCATTATAGTACTGGCCGGCATGGTAGACCAGCAAGACCCGAAATTCAATAAGATTTTTGACCTGATGGAAACCTCTATCAGCCGTTTTAAAACTACTATCAAAGACCTGACGGAAATCTCCAAGGTACAGAAAGATATCAGGCAGGATGTAGCCTCTATACCACTATCGGAAATTGTTGAAGATGTTTTGTTTGATATAGAGGAGCTTATACGGAGTAGTGGCGCAAAAATCAGCACCCGTTTTGATGTTCTGGAAATTAAGTTTTCCAGAAAAAACCTGCGCAGCATTTTCTATAACCTCATCAGCAATGCCATAAAATACAGCGACAGCATGCGATTGCCCATTGTAGAAATCAGCAGCAGCCAGGAGGGTAACGCCATTGTGGTACAGGTTACTGATAATGGATTAGGCATACCGGAAGGCAAAACAGAAAAAATATTCAGCATGTTTAAACGGCTGCATTCCCATGTAGAAGGCTCCGGGGTGGGCTTATACATTGTAAAGCGCATTATGGACAATGCAGGTGGTAAAATTGAGGTAGAGAGCAAGCTTGGCAAAGGCACCAGCTTTTACCTGTATTTCTACAGCTAAGAAACTTCCTGAGCACAAAGCCATTCCCTGGCTGCCTCAGTGTTATCAAATGTTCTGGCAATCTTTTTTTCCTCCAGAAAGCGTAGCGATTCATCGGTAGATAATCTGCTAAAAGCACTGGGAGAATATACCCATGCAAAGTGCTGCAGACCTGCTTCCGCCATACGGGGAAACCAGTCACCTCCTACCCAGGCAGAAGCACCAGACCAGATACCGGTAACATTGGTGTTGTCGTTTAGCACCCTTCTGCAGTTGTACTGGCTCAAAAACTCCAGCATTTTTTCACAGCCATACTTAACAGAATCAACTGTCTGGTAGCCTATCCAGTCTACCGCTATATATTGGTGCTCCGGGTAATACTCTATCACAATTGCTTTTTCCCTAAGCAAAACCTGTTTATTCATATAAAAAAATCATGGGAGCAGCAAAGTAAAATAGTAGCCATTCTTAAGCAATGGTATTTAACATTTTATTCAGTAAGCCTGAAAATTTTATGCAAATGTCAGGCGTAACAGCTTTCTATGGGCTGCCCTCTTCAGCTGTACCTGCTGGTTCCATATGAGCCTCCATTTACTTGGAGTGGGTGTTTGGCCAAGCCGCAAAAGTGAAGTTTGGTTTCTGGTACCTGATAATAAATTTTCAAACCAGTGCTTTATAACCTTCAAAAATAGGAGCTGGTTTAAACATATTCAGCAGCAATAAGCCAAACGCAGCAGGCCAGGCAGAAATCATAATTGCTAAGCCCACTGCAATGATCAATGCTGTTTGCTACAGCATATAAATCAATTATAATTGCTTATTACACCAACTCACTGTAACCCAAGAGCGTTGTTAAGAGTAAAGAGTACAGCCTAGTAGTGAATGCTGCCTGCCGACTACAATATTAGCTGCACAGTTAAGCCGATCCTGCCTATTTATAAAATGAGTGTTTGTGTTCAGAGAAAAGTGTGGGTGTGGGTGTTGTAAGGACGTAATGCAGAAAGAGAAGGAGATAAAAGGAAATGTTTGAGTCTTTTGAGCTGTCGGCGCTGCTGATTTCTATTCTTGCGGGTTTATTTCTGGGAGTGCCCAGCGGACCTGCTTTGTTTTTTGTATTGGATACATGTTTGAAAGTAAGCAAATCTGCTGCCCTGAAGGTGTACGCAGGACTGATGGGCTCAAAACTACTGTACATAGCGTTAGCCCTGCTAGCCAATGATTTTATCTCTACCCACCAAAAATTAGAATCTGTTTTCTACCTGATTGCTTCCTGCCTGCTTATGCTGTGGGGCATCGTGATGATTATCAAAAGCAATCAGACGAAAGACAAGAGGCGGGAGTTCAGCCATGGCTCGTATTACCGAAACGGGTTTATTGTTGGACTGAGCAATCCTGTTATCCCTTTTGTATACCTCACGTTTCTTCAGTTCATCAAGATTTATGCACGAGACGTAAACATCTTAAAGTACTTGCTCAATATTGCTATTATGGAGGCTGTAAGCTTTATGGTACTGGCAGTAATGGCTACTATATTACTGAGTGGCGGGCGCATCATTCAAACCCATTGGAATAAAATGGTAGGGCTGATGGGTATTTTTCTGTTCTGCGCAGGCTCGTACCAGGTTTACCATCTTGTGGATTTCACAGAGGGAGAAGGAATTAGTATTAAGAGCAACGAGAATGTTCTTGAAAAGCAGCTGGAAAAAGTAGAGGAGAAAACTGACAGCAAGCCTCCCAACTGAATATGTGCCACTCCAAAGCCTGATGGCACCTCAACTGGCATTTGTTAGCCTGGTCCGCAAGCAGCAGGTTTCTGTTATTCCACTACTGCAGCAGCACCCGTTTTGCGAACAAACAGTACAAGAAGGCCATTGATCACGCAAATTGCCATAAGGCCTATTAGGAGGTCTTTTACAAAAAGCGATTGATTCCAGACTTCTTTACCAGGGGCTGCCTCACCACGCAAGCCCCCTTTCCTGGAACTTACTTTTTCACTGGCCGGATCATCAAAGGTTGCTGCACGCATAGCTTCCGGCGCTTCATCTGTTGCAGTATTTTCCTGTGTTAGCGGATAGGCGTCGGCATGGAAGTAAGAAACTGAAAGCACTAAGCCAAGATCCAGCAGAAGCACCAGTACAATAAGTTTTATATTCATCCGGGGTGAGCTTTGCTCTCTAAGATATAAGATATAGTTTAAAAGTCCTATTCTAACAAGAGTAGATTAAAAGTTTATTCGATAGCTTTTATCATAACGGGAGCCTACGCAAAGGAACACTGTGAATGATGAGATTGAACGGTACGGGCACATACTGTTTTTTGAAATCTTAAGATAAAAGCCTGCAAAGCCAGCAGTTCTCCTGCTTGCAAAATCTAAGAGAACCAGACGTTTTGTATTTGCATAAACTACTAGGATGGATTTTAAGCTGCCATTTAACTATTTAAACACCAGTAGCCTATAGGCGCTGACATATTGAAATATGTTATACCACCAGCCTGTGCATTTATAAGCTACACACTCTTTACAGCAAGGCGGCGGTTGCGGGCAATGTAGAAGTACAGGTAAGAGATCAGGCCGCAGAGCACAGCCATACCAACAGAGAGCAACACGGCACCGCCCAGGTACTGGAATAAATTATCCTTGATTGCTTCAGTTGTAAGCCCCTGGCTGAACAGGATATCATTCTTGGGATTTTCCATAAAAACACCGCCCAGCAGATAGCTTCCATAGATGATAAAAGGAACCGTTGGCGGTATGCTTACATGCGCTGCCGTAATGAAGAGGGCTTTATTCAGTTTCATGAAGTGCGCCAGCGGTATACCAATGAGCAGCTGAAAGCCCCATACAGGGAATATGCCCATAAATACACCAAAGGCAATAGAGAATGCCTTTATGTGCAGGGGTTCGTTCCTGTCAAAGAAATTCTTGTTGATAAAATTCCGGATGTTTTCCCGGGTAAGGGATTTAAAGAACCGCTTCGGAATGTAGTAAAGCAGCGCCAGGGTTACCAGGTAAGTATTAAGCACACTAATGCGCGTAAAGTCACGCAGCGGCCTGAAATGCGTAATTCTTTTTTTACCAGGCTCGTAATGCACCTGTATGGGAATATTCTTTACAGGTATTCCACGCCAGGCAGCTTTAACAATGGCCTCTATCTCAAATTCAAACAGGCTGGTTCTGTAAGGTATCCCCTCCATTTTGCGAATGGGGTACAGGCGAAAACCTGACTGGGTATCATCCATTTTATGGCCGGTTTCTACCCAGAACCAGAAGTTAGAGAACTTATTACCAAAACTGCTTTTGCCGGGTACATTCTCGCCCTTCATGTTGCGGGCGCCAATGAGCAGTATTTCGGGCTGTTGCTCCAGCTCTGCCAGAAAAAGGGGCAGGTCTGCAGGAAAATGCTGTGCATCGCTGTCGATGGTGATGGCATAGTCGTAACCCTGCGCCAGTGCATGAGTAAAGCCGTTCCTCAAGGCCATGCCTTTTCCAGAATTCTGCACATGCCTGATGATCTGCACCCTGTCTGTATAAGTCTGCAGAATTTCATGGGTGCCGTCAGTAGCACCATCGTTCACCACAATCAGGTCGTCGGTATAAAGCAGCACCTCTTCAATTACCTGTTGCAGTGTACCACCATTGTTATATGTTGGTATTATTACGCAACAGTTGTGCTTTTTAAACAGCTCTTTCATGGGCACAGGGGAATAATCAGGCAAAGAGGGCTTTCAACTTGAAATTGACGGAGCCATCTCCCAAATAAGAGCTGGCTGTTACTTTTAGTTCCGATTCTCCCTCAACAATCGCTATTTCAAACAAGAGGGCAGGTTCAGCCCTGGGATCTACCACCTTCAGAAATTTTATGTGGGCTGCACTTACAAGCCTGCAGGGTTTTCTTCTGATTTCGCCCAGGATCTCCTTTACCATCTCGAGCAGGCAAACCCCGGGCAGCACTGGCTGGCCGGGAAAATGACCCTCAAAAATAGCGTTAGAAGCATCGAGCAAGACCAGCGCCTTGTAAACACCGGCCTCATGTTCTTCTACAGAATTGAGTGTGTATAGCTTATCTTTCAGCATTGATCACTTTTAACAGGTTTAAATCCAGGCTCATGGCTACATTACTATGCCTAAGGAGAATCTCTTCCGGTATATCGCCATCGTTTTTGTAAAGAAAAGAAACTTTAGTCTTAACCGGATTAATGAACCCCCTGTTTTCGGCATACAGCACCCGGCCTGTTTTTGCATCTGCCCTTAGCCTTAGGCCTGTAGCACCCTTTAATTTAAAAGTAAGCACCTCGCCCTCCTGTTTCTGTAGCTTCAACTTCCGGGGCTTATCAAGGCCACTGAGCAGTAGCACTCTAAAATCGCGCTCCAGCATCTCTGTTACCCGCTTTTTCCCCAGCTGCTCAAAGGTTTTTATCCACTGAATTCCCGCTTCGTTTAGCTTAAATTCCATCAGGCTCACACCAAACTTGGAGAGCAGCACCACATGATACTCCGAAGGCTGCACCCTTTTTGCAACCAGCAGGCCGCTGGCCTGAAAATCTTTATACCGAAATGTGGCGTTGTACACCACCCCGCCTGCTACACCAGCCATGTAAGACTGTGGCAATGTTACTGCTGCAGCCTCTTTTTTTACTGTGCTGCAGCCACCTAACAGGCAAAGCAAGAGGCAGAGGGCCAGCAGCTTACTGCTTTTTCTTTTTTGCAGCAAAGATATCATCAGAAATGCTTTCGTTCAGCCTGGTGTTGTTAAAGGTGATGAGGGTATAGTCATCTTCCGGTTCTGTGAGCCTTATTTTGGCTACCGTATACTTTTCCTTATCAAAATATACATCTATGCCTTTCAGAAATTTCTTCATCTGTTCTTCCTTTGGCTGCAGCTGTGCCAGGTAATGATTTTTACTCTCCAGGTATTTGATGGTAAAGCGCTCTTCGTCCAGGATATTGCCCTGCACGCTGTTTACAATCAGCTCGTTGATCTGCTTAAAAGCCTGGCTTGAGGCAATATCGAAAGAATTTTCCTTACCCTGGTCGTTAATGATCAGCTCTTTGCCATTCAGGATAATGGCATACTGGTAGGGCGTGGTGTACTCCCATTTCAGGAGGTTTGGTTTTTTAAACTGAATGCTACCTTCAGACTCAATGGTGTTTGCCAGTATGGCCAGGTACTTCTCCTGGGTAAAGGAGGCTTTTATGGATTTGGTGGCAGCTGCCATTTTTGAGAGTCCGGCGCGGAAAGCTGCTATATCTTTCATGGCTGTAAACTCTTCTTTACCGGGCTGAAACGAGCAGATCAGCACCGCCAGCACTAAAAGGAGTATATTTCTGTAAAGCATTTTCTGTTGTGAAAGATTATAAGTTTTAGTCCGGAGCAATGTAAAGGCTCATGCCCTGTTATTCCTGAATAAGCTCTTGTGCCTGTATGTAGCGAAGGTTTTGACTGCTGGCATGGGCCAGAATGGCATCCACTATCTTTGGGGTGTTTTCCCGATCGTCGTGCAGCAGCACCACCGCACCCGGACCTATCCTGGGCAGCACCCTTTCCACCACTTTCTGGTAGTTTTTTGTTGTAGTATCGAAAGAGCGTATATTCCAGCCAATTACCTGCATGCCACAGGCTGCAGCAGCCTTTGCAATGGGTGGGTTTAGCACCCCGTATGGAGGCCTGAAAAGACTGCATTCCTCTCCCGTCAGCTCCTGTATCAGCCTGTTGGTCTTCTCAATCTCATCCACTACCTTATTCTTGCCGAAGATTGAAAACAGCTTACTGTGGGTGTAGGAGTGATTGCCAATGCAGTGTCCTTTCTCCTTTATCTTTTGTACCAAAGCTTTATTTTGCTCCATACGTTCACCAATACAGAAAAAGGTGGCCGTAGCACCCCACTTTTCCAGCACCTCCAGTACGGCAGGTGTGTATTCGGCAGAGGGACCATCATCAAAAGTCAGGGCTATGGTATTTCCCCTCCCCCTGGTATAGCTCCTGGTAAAGAAGTTAAGGCTCATTTTAGACGATCCGGCCACTACTATGAGCACGTACAGCAAAGTAAGGGCCAGATATACCAGTGGCGACAGGTTTAGAAAGAAATAGTCTGCCACAGCCAGCAAAAGCATGAGCAGCAGATAGCTGGTGCGCACCACTACAAAGGCCGGCATGAGGAGAGTAACATAAGTGAGTGATATTTCCCCTGGCTACGGTTGTAGAGCAATATGTTGCTGAAAGGTTCTTTCAATGCGCCACTGACCACTGTACCAGCAAACACCTGCTGCCGCTGCAGCATAAGGGCTGCAAGGTGTAAGCCAAAAGCCGATGCCGTAAAATACTCGCCACACAGATTCTTAAAGCTTAAAAGCGGTTTACCGGGAAAACAGCTTCTGCCAATTTCCTGATATATTTCATCCTCCTGCTGGTTGCCGGTAAAGCCCGTCATAACGGCATCTACGGCTGTGGCCTCCACCCTGCAGCCTTGCAGGAAAGCTTCTATTTGATCCTGCACCTCCAGGGCAGATGCTGCTCCATAGAAGGTATGCATCCCCTCAATACTGGCTAAAGCTGCCGGGCTGGAGTTTCCTGTAAGGGTGAAAAAGGTAGCACCCTCTCCCCAGGCAGGTTGTAGTTTAGTTGTTTGCAGATGGGGGTAACGACCCGCTGCTGCCCCTGCCGCACAACCCAGCTGCTGCAGAATCTGGAATAAGGTGGGCGTTACTTCATCTACACCTCCTAAAAGCACCTGATGTGTACCTTCGCTGATTTGCAGCAGGGCATCTTCCAGAGCTCTTTCAAAAGAAAAGCCTCTTTGTACAAACGTGAAGTTATGGTGCGGACAGCCCAGCAACAGGGCAATCTGCCCGGCAATGGTGTTGTGGGTGGATTGTATGAAAGCAGTAGGCGACAGCAGTCCCTCGCGGGTTTCTACAATTTCGGCCAGAAATTTCTCGGTATCCTGCAGGCAGCCAAGGCCGGTACCTACAATAATGGCACCGGGCATAGCTGCTGCTGCTGCTGCACCTTCAGCCTCTGTTGCTGTTCCAGCCTGCTCCAGGCTCTTCTTAGCCGCAGCGATGCTCATTTTAATAATGCGGGCCATGCGGCGTGAGAGCTTCGGATCGATATACTGCCGGTACTCGGGCTCCAGTGCAGCCAGGTACGGTTGTTCAGGCTCCTGCAGTTGCTGCAGGTATTGCTCCTGTACAAAGGTAGGTTGTGGCGAAATGGCTGATGTACCCGTAATGTATGCCCGCATCTTATCTTGTAAATAATAGGGATGTACAATTGCCTCCAAAGCCAAAAGAATTAGACAGCACCGTATCTACCCGGCTTCCCGAACGCAGTGCCTGCAGCGGAGCCGATGGCAGTACGTCCATAGGTTGCTCCAGGTTAAGGTTTGGGTACTTAAGGTTATGGTTGATGGCCAGCAGCGAAAATACGGCCTCTATCCCGCCTGCAGCACCAAGGGTATGGCCGGTATAGGATTTTGTAGAGCTGTAGTCGGGCAGCTGGTTTCCAAACATGGCCTGCAGGGCCATGCTCTCTGAAAGATCGTTGTTGGCAGTGCCGGTGCCGTGGGCATTTACATAGTCGACTTGTAAAACCTCTCTACCCCCCACTTCCATGGCTTTTTTCATGGCCAGGTACGCTCCCTTGCCTTCCGGCGATGAGGCTGTCTGGTGGTAGGCATCGTTGGTATTGCCCCAGCCAATCAGCTCTGCCAGTACTTTTGCCCCGCGCTTTTCTACCGAATCCTCAGATTCCAGTACCAGGTAAGCAGCGCCTTCGCCCAGGTTCAGGCCCATGCGGTTTACATCAAAGGGCCTGCACCAGGCAGGGTCCAGTATTTTTAGGGAATTGAAGCCATTGAGGGTAAACACAGCCAGGGCATCGGTACCGCCGGCCAGCACCCGTTGAGCGGCGCCTGCCCTGATGAGCCTGCCAGCCTGCATAATGGCATTGGCAGAAGAAGAGCAGGCTGTACTGATGGTGCTAAGGTGGCCCCTGATACCCAATTGGTCTGCCATAAATTCGGTAGAACTGCCGCAATCGTGGCCAGCAAAAGCCCTGGCATAATCGAAGGACTCTTTTTCCAGCAGCGCCCTATAGTGCTGTTCAGAAATATCCATGCCTCCTACCGAGGTTCCATTGATCAGGCCGGCAGTTTTTAGCTCCTGCCGACCCAGACCAGCAGAATCTGCTGCTTCTGCAGCTGCCAGCAAGCCCATTAAGGCTGTTCTGGAAATTTCAGCAGCAGTGCTCACACCTGCCCGGCTGGCCAGTTCGCTGTTAGCAGCTTTAACTTCTCCAGTAACCAGCTCGTGTTTGTGCAGCGTTTTGAGGTGCTCGGGATGGGCAATACCAGTCCGGCCACTCTTAAGAGCGGCAAGATTAGCCTCTACTCCCCTGCCCAGGGCCGAGATAATACCCCAGCCGGTTACAAAAACACGAGCGGCCATGCTTTACTTGCGGTTTTGCTCTATGTAGCTGGCCATGCTGCCAACCGACTGGAACACCTTGCGTCCTTCTTCAGGATTGTCTATCCTGATGCCGTAGTTTTTTTCCAGCAGTACGATCAGCTCAAGGGCATCGATTGAATCCAGCCCTACAGCGCCGCCAAACAAAGGTTCGGTATCGCTGATATCCTGGGGCTGCAGGTCTTCCAGGTTCAGGTGTTCAATAATGTCCTGCTTTAGTTTTTCTGTTAACTCACTCATGATCCACAGATCCTATTTATATGAAATCGTAGTCGAATTTACGCAATACCGGCCTATTGACCGCCCCCTTTTCCACTAAAAACAGACAGGCCTTATAATCTCCTGCTTTGTAGTCTGCCCAGCCGGTAATACACTGCTGGTACCCCTCCTGCTCAAATAAATGCTGCACATAGTGGTACAAAAACTCTCCATCAGGCTCCTGCATCAGGAAGCAGGAGTTCTCGCCTGTAATCTGGTGCCTGATGCATATTTCACCAAGCATAATGTTGGGCAAGGTGTAAACGAATACCGCCGGACTGGGAAAATAGTTACTGCTGTCGCGGTAGCTTTCCAGGTGCTGCAGGTCCGATACGATTGATGAATTCCTGTTGCCCAGGATCAGCGCTATATCTGCCCCTTCTGCAGAGCTGCTAAATTTATCTTCACTAAGCAGCGCTTCGGTAGTCAGAAATGCCAGCCTGCACAGCTCATCCATTTTATGAAATTTCGAATAGCCGGGATTCAGGAAGCGGTAAACTTCTTTTGCAAATAGAGCAAAAGGTTCCTGCCCCTCGTTCGCCAGTATCATGCTGCCGTTTTTAAACAGCCCCTCCTGATTCAGCTCGCTATATGCCGTTATGCTTAAGTTCATGCCTTACCATATATAACAGCGGCATTGCAGCCCCCAAAACCTGATACTGTTTTCAGGGCATACTGCAGCTTATGGGCCTGCTGGTTTTCCTGCAGCACATTCAGGCTTCTGCTCACACCGGAGCTGCCATAGCCGGGTGATTGCAGCAGCAGCCCGTGGTTCAGTTGCCTGATGGTGATAATGGATTCTACCACACCTGCCGCGCCTAAGGTATGCCCAAAGTAGCCTTTAAGGCTGTTGAGGGGCAGCTCCTGCAGATCAAGATCGTTGAAGGCCATGGCTTCCATCTCGTCGTTGAAAAGGGTGGCGGTGCCATGGGCATTGATGTAGCCCAGGCTAGTTCCGGCCAGGCCTGCACTGCTTAATGCACTGCCCACTGCAATCTTAAGCCCTTTGCCCGTACGGGAAGGTCCGGAAATATGGTTGGCGTCATTAGACTGTCCGCCGCCTGCAATCAGTGAAAGCGCGCTTTGATCGGTATTTAGCGCAGGATCGTTGCTGATAAGCATGGCGCCGACTGCTTCGCCCAGGTTAATGCCTTTGCGATTGGCATCGTAAGGCCTGCATGGTTCTTCGCTGATGGCTTTAAGGCATTGAAAGCCGGAGAGAATAAACTTATCCAGCAGGTCGCCACCCGCCACCAGGGCATGGTCGTAGAGGCCCATGCTAATGAGCTTCCGGGCTACCAGCACTGCCGACACCCCTGAAATACAGGCATTGGAGACTACCACTGGTGCATGGGGCAAGCTAAAATAACTGTTGATGGCCTGCGCCATAGCCGGTAGTGCTATTCTTTCAGGACCGATTGTTTCAGTGCCCTGGCTGCCGATCAGATCTATATTCCCCTTGGTACTGGAAATTACCAGCACCAGCCTCTGCTTGTTGATACCAGCTACAGTATTAAGCACCGACTGTATGGAATTAATAAATCCCTTTTCCAGGCGTGTATACTCTTTGATGTTTGTCACTCCACCCTCAAATGGCTCCTGCAGCAGTTCTCCAGCATAGGCCGCATAAAGTGCTTCAGGAAAAATGGAGCCTGCTTTTATTTTCTGTACACCACTGCGGCCATGCAGCATAGCCCTGAAGTTCTGATCCGTACTGGAACCTAAGGGGCTGATGATGTTATCGGCAACAGAATAAATATTCAATGCTTTTTATGCTAGGCGGGCAGGAGCCCCTTTTCTTTTTTCCACTCAACAAAAAACTCGGGAACAGTCAGGTGCAGCTCACGCTCTTTGGTCAGAAACACCTGCTCAGAACTTCCGGTAGCGTAAATGTCACCATTTTCTTTGTTGTACAGTTTGTACTCAAATACAATTTTAGCCGCCGGCGTATCAACGTACCTGGTTTCGATCATGAGCGGCCCATTATATGCGATAGGCTTTTTATAGCTGCAGTTAATATTTACAATAGGAATAAAGAATCCCTTCTCATAAACATCCATATAGCCAAGGTTATGCTCACGGCCAAAAGCTTCGCGTCCATCTTCAAAGTATTTAATGAAATGCCCGTGCCAGACAATGCCCATACTATCTACTTCGCTAAAGCGGACTTCAGTTTCTTTTATATTTTTCAGCATTTTACTCGTCACCTTTAATAAAGATCCTCAACTCGCAACGGGCAATCAGCTGATCTTGTTCATCAAATATCTTACCTTCCACCACCTGTATGTTCATCAGATCGTGGGTAAGCGTTGTTATCGTAAATATTTTTGAGCCAACCTGTGGCAGACTTTTTACCTCCAGTTCCTTGATACCGGCAATATAACCAACCGGTACCGGCAGCCCCTGGTCTACAAATCTAACACCAGCAAAGAGTGCTGCCGTTTGGGCAATATTCTCAACCAGGCCACCTTCTGTTAAGACTGCCCGCTGCACCATGGGATTATCTGCTTTTATGCCAAAGCCGCTCACCACATGCAGCGCTCCTTTTTCATAAAGCGAATCCACCATCACAAAGGGCGGGCGTTGTGGAATGTAACTATAGAGCGCTTCGCCTTTAAGAATGGGTGCTGACTTCATGCTGTTGTTGTTCATATATCCCACCCTTTAGGTCCTTATTCCAGAATTCGTAATAATTAAACCATTGTAGCGGATATTGCCGCAGTTTGGTTTCCAGTGAAGCTGCATATGCCTCCAGAATTTCATAGGGCCTGCCATTTGATTGCTGCAGGGGCGTTGCCGACAGGTGGTAATGTGTTTCGCTATCCTTAACTGCATAAACAAAAGAGTAAGGCACCCCAAGTTTTGCAGCCAGTGTAAAAGGTCCCAAAGGAAAATTTGCCTTTTTTCCCATAAACTCAACTCCTGCCACCCTGCTTCCTTCCACAAAGCGGTCGCCATGCATGCAAATAACCTCTTTGTTTCGGATGGCCTTATTGATGAGGAAAATATGTGAAAGATCCTGTTTTACCGGAATTATGCTGATGTTCCTGTTCTGCATAACCTGCCCCAGGTACTCCTTAATTTTTTCATGCTCGGCCTCAAACATTACAATATTGATGCGCATATCGAGACGCTTGAGCAGAAAACCGGCAATCTCCCAGTTACCCAGGTGTGCGCTTATCAGTATACCTCCTGTATTTTCTTCCCTGAACCTGTGCAGATGCTCCTCGCCCTCAAAAGTGTAGGTAAAGGGGGTTTTCAAGCCTGCCATCAGGGCAACTTTATCGAGCAGGGTCTGGCCAAAAACGTAGTAGTTTTTGTATAGTGACACCAGCGCTTTGGAAGAACTGTAGCCCAGAATACGCCTGAAGTAGGCATACATACTCTTGCTCGCCGCAGGGGCGAACACAATGAAATAAGCAGCCACTACCCGCAAAAGTGCGTAGGCTGCACGTATTCCTAATCTTCGTAAAACAAAGATAAAAATTTTGTACCCCAGTAATCCGCCCCGGGTCTTACCTTTCCAGGAAGACATTACTTCGTTTCTACCGGTCCTTTTACCTTGGCAATGATGTACTCGTAGAAGTCCTGAAAAGTATGGATGGTCTGAAAATCTTCAGCCTTAACCTTAAAGCCAAAATTGCTTTCAATTTCCACCACCAGATCCACATAATCAAGACTATCCAGCTTAAGGGTTTCTTTCAGGTTTGCCTCAGGCTTGATGGCCTCGGCATCCACTTCAAACTCTTCTACCAAAAACCCATTTACTTTGTCAATAATCTCTTCCCTGGTCATCTCTAACAATATTTCTTATTTGTTATACTTTTCGTACAATTAGCGAGGAGTTGGTACCCCCAAACCCAAATGAGTTGGAAAGAAACAAATTTATATCCTTTTCCACTACATTATAGGCAAAATTCAGCCCTAAGAGTTCCTCCTCCGGATTCTCCAGGTTAATGTTCGGAGCAACAAATCCATTTTCCATCATCAGCATGGAATACACAATTTCACTGGCTCCTGCCATCCACATCTCATGGCCGGTCATAGATTTTGTAGAGCTGATCAGCGGACGGCTGTCCCCAAAAACATTGAATATGGCCTTGCCTTCACTTACATCGCCAGCAATGGTTGAGGTGGCATGTGCGTTGATGTACTGCACATCATTAGCCCTGATGCCTGCCTGCTTGAGTGCCATCTCCAGCGACTTGGTAGGACCAGCCACGTTTGGTGCAGAAATGTGGTCGCCATTAGAGGAGAAGCCATACCCGATGATCTCTCCCAATATGTTTGCGCCCCTTTTTACGGCCGATTCGTAGCTTTCAATGATTACCGTAGCACCACCACCGCTGGGAATAAGGCCGTCCCTGTTCTTGTCGAAAGGCCTGGAGGCTTTTTCAGGCTCCTGTTCCCGCACAGAGAAAGTGCTTAAGCCATCGAAACTTCCCATGGAGTGATAGTTGATCTCCTGGGCTCCACCGCAGATAATCATTTCCTGCATGCCACTCTTGATCATCATATAGCCCAGGCCAATGGCGTGCGATCCGCTGGCACAGGCTGCGCTTACCGTAAAGTTTATCCCCTTCAATTTAAAGATGGTTGATAAATTCATGGTAACGGTAGAGTTCATGGACTGAAAGATAGAACCGCTGCCAATAAGGGTAGTATCTCTTTTAATGCGCAACTGCTCAAAGGCTTCTATGGAGGGCTTGGCAGAACTGTCGTTACCGTAGATGATGCCTACTTCTTCCTTTGCCAGAAAATCTTCATCCAGGCCTGCAACTTTAAGCGCTTCGAGCGTAGCCATATAGGCATACTCGCCCTGCTCCGAAAGGCCCACGCGCTGCCTGCGGGTAAGCAGTTCCTTCAGATCGGGTTTGTTTACAATACCTGTAAGCGCAGATCTAAAACCCCATTCCTTACGGACCGGGTCCAGCCCTATGCCGGATTTGCCTTCGTAAAGAGAGTTGCGTACCTCCGCAAGATTTCTGCCAATGCAGGAGTAAATGCCAATACCTGTAATTACTACCCTTTTCATATCCTTTCCCCCGTGTTAATACAAGCCTCCGTTAATGGAAATTACTTCACCGGTTATGTAAGAAGCTGCCGGAGATGCCAGGAAACCCACCAGCTCTGCCACTTCTTCTGCAGTACCGAACCTGCGTAGCGGTATATTTGCCTTATATTCTTTCTCGTCTATGCCCTCAGTCATTTCAGTTTTGATAAAGCCCGGCGCAACTGCATTAACAGTAATGTTGCGGCGCCCTACTTCCTGTGCCAGTGCCTTTGTGGCACCTATTACAGCGGCCTTAGCAGCAGAATAGTTAGTCTGGCCTGGCAGGCCTTTCAAACCTGAAAGCGACACAATATTGATAATTCTGCCACTCTTGCCCTTTATAATTTCCGGAAGCACCTGTTTGGTAACGTTATAAAATCCGCCTAAGCTGATGTTAATTACGCTGTCCCATTCCTGGTCCTGCATCCATATCATCAGGTTATCTTTTCTGATGCCTGAATTATTCACCAGTACGTCAATGGTATGATCGGTATTGGCAACGTACCAGCCGGTGAGCACCTCACGCACTTCTTCCCTGTTGGATACATCGAATTTAAGCAGCTCTGCCTTTACACCTTTTTGCTCTACCAGGTGTTTTGTTTCGCTGGCGGCGTTCTCATTTGAAAGGTAATTGATAAGGATATTAAACCCCTGATCTGCAAGCTTTAAACTTACTGCTCTACCAATTCCACGGGAACCTCCCGTTACCAATGCGTATTTCATTATATAAGTTACAACGAAAGTAAATTATCTTATAATTTTTTCACAAAAAATATAAGAATTGACAGTTGAATTTTTATTACGTTTCAGTACCTAAAGCTTTAACAAACCCTGACAACCAAAGCATTAGCAACCAATTTCTATGAATGAAGCACTGCTCTGGCCATGCATATTGTGCTGAAACAGGCTAAGTGGCAAATGGAGAATTGTCCATCAGATATTGTTTCACTTTTGCCATATCCCGATAAACAGGGTAATCTTCCACAAATGTAGGTACAATACTACGAATGTTGTTGTATGTAAGCCTCGACTGCGCAGATAATCCGGATGTTTTTTTCAAATAATCCAGGGCCTGCACAATGGTTACCATTTCTATGCTAAGCACTTCAAAGGTATTTTCGATCACCTTTTTGGTACAAAGGGCTGCGTTGGTGCCCATGCTTACAATATCCTGGTTATCGTTATTGTTTGGAATGCTGTGCACATACATAGGGTTGGCCAGCATCTGGTTTTCGGCAGTGGTAGAGGTAGCAGTAAACTGAATGCCCTGCATACCAAAGTTAAAGCCTAGCTTACCCAGGTTTACAAAGGGCGGCAATATGCTGTTAAGCTTAGGGTTCATTAAAAAGTTAAGCTGCCGCTCTGCCAGCATCGATAACTTGGTAATGGCTATCTTAAGCTTATCCATTTCAAAGGCTACATAATCGCCATGGAAGTTGCCGCCATGTAGCACGTTACGGCTTTTTACATCAACAATGGGATTGTCATTAGCCGAGTTTGCTTCTTCAACCAAAAGCTTCTGGCACTGCTGCACCGTTTCCAGAATAGCCCCCGCAATCTGCGGAACGCATCGAATGGAATAATACTCCTGCACCTTATCGAGCAGTACTTTCTCCTCACTTAATTTAGTATACAACTGCTGTTCGCGCTTGCGGATGTACTGGCTCTGGTCCAGGTGTTCTTTGATAAGCCCTGCTACCTCCTGCTGTCCGGCATGCTTCTTCGACTGGTTCAGCTCCCTGGAGAAGTAGTCGTCGTAGGCATCTACCATTTCGCAAATCATAATGGTAGCCATTACACTCCACTCCAGGGCACGCTTTGCATAGATTGAATTTACGAGGCCGATGCCCGTCATCACGCTGGTGCCGTTCATTACCCCAAGGCCCTCCCGCAGGCTTACCTTCATGGGTGCTATGCCCAGCGCTGCAAAAACCTCTGCTGTTGGCCTTACCTGCCCCTGGTACTCCACCTCACCCTCGCCAATCATTACAAGTGCCAGGTGTGCGAGCTGCACCAGGTCGCCACTGGCGCCCACGCCTCCATGCTCAAAAATAATTGGGGTAACATCGTGGTTAATAAGGTTTACCAGTACCTCCAGGGCAGAGATATGCACGCCGGAATAACCAAGCGACAGGGTATTTAGCCTGGCCAGCATAGAAGCTTTAACATAGCGCTTGCTTAGATAATTGCTGCTGCCGGAGGCGTGGCTTCTGATCAGATTATACTGCAGCTGGATTTGCTCCGATGCTTCAATCTGGTATTGAGCCATCGGTCCGAAGCCGGTATTGATTCCATAAATAATCTTATTTCGGGAGAATTCTTTCAGGAAGTTAAAACTCTCTTCCACCCTTGTTCTCGTCTCGTCAGAAATCTCAACCTTTTCCCCTAAGATTACTTTTTCTATATCGGTAAGTTCTAAAGAAGCAAAACCAATCTGCACCATTTTGGTATATCTGAAAATTACGGTTTTAACTGAAAAACCGTTTAATTTTAAGCTTACAAAAAAACCGATTATTAAACTTCAAAGCAAAAAATAATCTGTTGTTTTTATGGTTTATATTACATTAGGCCCTACTTCCGGCTTTCTGCAGATCTTTCTTCTTTTTCCCTAATTTTATTTACTTTTGTTTTATTAAAATCTACTGAGGATACAATTACTCCCTCCCCCGCCCTTCCTCTTAACAAAGTATCAGAAATGAATACAACACAACACAATGGCGAACGCAGAGATGTGCTGGTGATTGGTGCCGGCCCCTCGGGCACGGTAGCAGCCTCTATTCTTAAAAATGCAGGATATAATGTTAAAATTGTAGAAAAACAGCTGTTCCCGCGTTTTGTGATAGGCGAAAGCCTGCTTCCGCGTTGCATGGACAACCTGGAGTATGCCGGTTTACTGAAAGCTGTGGAGCAGGGTGGCTTTCAGCAAAAATTTGGGGCCAAGTTTGTGCGCAGGGGAGAAACCTGCGATTTTGACTTCTCTGAACAATATACAAAGGGATGGAACTGGACCTGGCAGGTGCCGCGTGCACAATTTGACCACCTGCTGGCAAAAGAAACACAAGATAAGGGTGTACCCATTGAGTTCGAAGAAGAGGTAGTGGGCGTAAACTTCCACAACGATGGCTCCTCCACCACCACCGTGCGCAGAAAAGATGGCGCTCAATACACCATCGACGCCAGGTTTATGATAGATGCCAGCGGATATGGCCGTGTGCTGCCCCGCCTGCTGGACCTCGACAAACCTTCTAACTTCCCGGTACGGGCTTCTTTTTTCTGCCACCTGCAGGATAAGAAACGACCCGAGGGCATTGATGGCAACCGTATTACGATTGTAATCTATTCTCAGGATGTGTGGATCTGGATCATTCCTTTCTCCAACGGCATTACTTCTGTGGGTGTAGTTGGGGCACCAGAAACTATTAACCGCTTTGAGGGCAGCCCGGAAGAGCAGTACCAGCAGTGGCTAAAGGATGTACCCGAGCTAAAGGACCGATTTGCAGAGAGCGAGCGCCAGTTTGAGCCACGCAAAATAACAGGTTATTCTGCCTCGGTTAAGCAGTTATGGGGAAATGGCTTTGTGCTCACCGGTAACAGCACAGAATTTCTGGATCCGGTTTTCTCTTCTGGTGTTACGCTGGCAACAGAATCTGGCGCTGTAGCAGCCAGGCTTGCCGTGCGCCAGCTGGGTGGCGAAGCGGTAGACTGGGAAAAAGAGTACGCCGACTACATGAAGCATGGGGTTGATGTATTCAGAACCTTTGTAACTACCTGGTACGATGGCTCACTGCCCAAGATATTCTTCAGCCAGGAATCTAACCCTGATATAAAAAAACAGATGTGCTCAGTGCTGGCCGGCTATGTGTGGGATATGAATAATCCTATTGTACGCAAACATGAGCGTGCCGTAAAAGCCCTGGCCCAGATTTTAAGCTAGTCGCCAGCGCTAAGTTTACGGAAATGCACGGGTAAAGAACTTAAACCAAAAACGCCTGCTCCAAAAGAAGAGCAGGCGTTTTTGATTTTTGCATAGATATAGATAAACTACTTGCTTGATTTCGTTTTTGAAGCCTTTTTCATGGCTGTTTCATAATCTTTTTCGCTTGACCTCATGGTTTTGTAAATAGCACCAGCCCAGTAGTTACGAAAGCCAAAACCTTTAGGTGATTCTTTGTACTGCTTGTTCCACAGGATGTTTTTAGATGCAATATCAAAGAACACTACATTGATTACTGCTTCTTGTTCTGTTTTATTCAGGCTCTCTACCACATATACAACACCCAGGCCTTCTTTTGCCACTTCCAGATCGTATGACTTTATGATCTGCTCAAGCTGTCCCTCCTTGAATGCGTACGGCTCGTTCAGGACCAGCTCATCTACTTGCGGCATTTCATTGCGTTTGTTTACCACACTCAAATCGTTCGTTTGCTTGTTTTTGGAATAGAACTTCTGAACATTGTACTTATCACTCTCGCTTAACACCAGATCATTCCAGGAGCTAAAATACCTGTCTTTTACCTGGTCGGGCTCATTGAAGCCATCGGAACCAATACATTTTGCTTCGGAAAAATCAATACCGCACCACACAATCTCTTTGGTGGTGAATACTTTGGAATCGGGATTGCTGAATGCAAACGAACAGAAGGCAATCAGTGCCAGTAAAAAATGTTGTTTTTTCATGATAGTAAATGGTTAAGTAGAGGCAGGTGAAATTATGCAATTCAATAATAAAAAAATACATTCTATGCATTTTTTTTAATCACTACCTGTTTGTTAACCAGCGGTTTAACACCAATCTACCTTAACCGCCTATCAAAAAACTTTACTGGTTTTCTGCTCATCTGTGGGAACATCAGGCGGTTGAGCTCCTCCTGGGGTGTAGCTACCAGTTCTGGCGTTACCCGAACGGTAGTTTTAAAATGATCTGCCAGCTCTTTTTCATTGAAATCTGCCTGAGCGGCATACATGATTCTTACCTCGTCGTTTCCAAACTCATTAGAATAAACCTCTACCAGGTAACTAACTACCTGGGGTGTATGGTCCAGTACATTGAAAAGGGAGGGCGGATAGAGCGTGGTGCCCTTGTACTTGATCATCTGGTTTTTACGTCCCACCACCGGACCTATTCTGTAGGTTGTTCTGCCACAACTGCATACCTCCTCGTGCTTTCTGCAGATATCGCCGGTTTTAAAACGGATAAGTGGCATTGCCTCTACACCCAGGGTGGTGATGGTAAGCTCGCCTGCTTCTCCTGGCGCCACCGGCTGGTTGTTGTTATCCAGCAGCTCGGTGATGATCAGCTCGGGATGAAAATGCCCTCCCCTGCCCGCTTCACATTCTGTAAAAGCTGTGGCCATTTCGGTGGAGGCATAGGTTGAGTACAAGCCAATATTCCATTTTTCAAGAATGCGCCTGCCCATCGCATTAGGGCTAAAGTCGGCATGCCTGATAGACTCGCCAATACAAATAGCCTTTTTTACAGAAGAATTACGAAAGTCCACACCATGGTTTTCAGCCCACTCGATCAGCTTCAGTAAAAATGATGGCACCACAATCAGCGCGGTGGGTTGTACCTCCTGAATTGTTTTCCATTGCAGTTCCGGAATGCCCGGCCCTACTCTTACCATGCCGGCACCAAGCTTACGTGCGCCCATTACGTAGGCCAGACCTGCCATAAAACGACGATCGGTGGTTGTGGTAAGCTGGTATACCTCTTCACTACTGCCGCCGGCACAGGCAAAGGAAATAGCCTCATTATAAGCCAGACGCTCCAGATCTTTTTCTGATAAAGGAATAGTTACTGCATCTCCTTCGGTACCGGAGGTGTTGCTGTAATCAAGTATGGCAGTGCGGGGTACACAGTAAAACTGCTGGTTATACCGCTGCAGTTCTGTTTTGCTAACCGGTGGTATTTGCTGCAGATCACTTAGCTGACTGATGTTAGCAGGCTGTATGCCATGCTGCTTAAACCACTGCTGATAGAAAGGTGATTTATCGTTTACATACTGCAACAGGCCCTGCAGGGCTTTTTCCTGATAGGCGTTGATTTCAGCAACGGAGGCCCATTCTATTTGAGGTAGTCTCATCCCAGGCTCAGTTTTTCAATGATCACAACTGCTGTGGCATAAGCCTTGGCATGTGATATGGATAGATGGATGTTTGTGCTGCCCAGCGCCTCTACTGTTTTGAGTGTATCGCCTGAGAGGTGTATACAGGGTTTTCCCCACTGATCATTCACCACAGTAACTTCATTAAAGGCAAGCTTGCCACGCCAGCCGGTGCCTAGTGCTTTGAAGAGTGCTTCTTTGGCTGCAAACCTGGCAGCATAGCTTTGGTAGGCAGTGGCCTGATTTTCACAATAGAGGATCTCATCAGCAGAAAAAACAAGGGTTTTGAAGCGCTCGTTTTTTTCTATGGATTCCCGTATCCTGTCGACTTCAACAATATCTATGCCTGTGCCGCTAATCATTGTTAAGCTTTTCCCGGCACAAGTTAATACCTTCCTGCATATGTTTACGCTCACTGGTACGGGCAATTTCTTTGGTGAGGCCTTTTTCAAAGTAGCCGATGGCCCGCTGCCAGTCTTCCTGGCTTTTGAAATAATCGCCGAGGTAGTACCAGGTCAGGAATGAGTCAGGGTTGCTCTCTTCAAAGGCTTTTACCTCCTCCTCGGTAAGCGGATCTCCCTTACCCGTAAACATATAGTGCTGTATGCGATCTCTTGTTCTGGCAAAGTATTCATATTGTTTGTAAGCAGGAGTGGCCAGGAAGGGATCTGCTGCTATGGTTAGCGAATCGGTGTAGGCATAAGCCCCTTGTGCAGCCCCAGGCTCATTTGCAAATACCTGCTTAAGATCGTAAGCCACATATTCGCCCAGCTGGTAAGGAGCCGCCGATACCCACACCCGCAATTCATCTGGTGAAAAGATAACGGAATGATGGGCAATCAGTTGATTAACTGCTTTTTCATTACCTAGTCCAATATTTTTACCATCGAGACCTGCCTTATCGCGCAGGATGGTTGCGGCTTTGGAAGGGGTAATGGGTTGCAGAGAATCGAGCAACTGCTCCACCCGCTGGTAGCGATAGGTAGAAACCTGCTCCCCTACGTACTCCTGGTTGAGGGGGTCCGGGAACAATTCTTTGCTTTGGAAGTGGTTCGTAATGATCATCCTTTCATCTTCGGCAAAATGGAGAGCTGTTTTGCCTGGTGATTTTTCGATGAGACCTACCTTACCATCCAGCTTAGAGCCAATCAGGAAGGTTTCTGCCACAAAAGAATCGAAAGAGGCCGCTATTTCGTATGCCTCCTGGATGGTGGAAGCGTACTGCAGTATTTGCCGAGCAATGAGCGAAACAGGGGTTTTTCCTTTGGTGGGGATATCTGACTTCGCAGAGTTGAGGGTTATGGTAAGTCCTTTTTCATTCATGCCCGAAACCACGCCGCTAAAACCAGCCCAGGTAACCGACATAAACTTATAGCCCTGGTCGGGTCTGTAAAAAGCCACCACCTTGTCTTTGGCAAAATCTTCACCAAAGTAGAAATCGAAGTTACGGCCAATCAGCAGCCTTTTTCCATCTGAATGCTCCTGCCAGGTAGCAAAAGAGGTACAGCCCACCAGGTTCATATTCTGCAGGGCATGGCCAATGTCGTGCGCACCATGGTAGCTTAAGGCCCTGTGAAATTTAGGGGCAATGTAATCGAAATGGTCTGCCATGAGTTGCGACGATCCATAGATCTCCAGCAGTTGCTCCTGGGGCACATACTCATCCATATCGCGGTTAAACCAGCCCACCAGGTATTTCAAAAAATTCAGAAAGGTTTCGGAGGGTACGCGGTTCCTGATTTCACCGATAAACGCTTCTTCTTTCTGACCCATCAGGCTTTTACCCAGGGCACCAAATGCAACGCCTCTTTCGTATGGTGCCCCAACCAGGTGGAGTTCCCAAAGGCCTTTATCGTTGCGCTTAAGTGCACTTTTACCGTAAGCGTAGTGGTTTAGGCCAAGCGTATCTATGCGGGTGTCTGTTATCCTTTCTCCCTCCAGCACCGGATCAGCTATGCGCACCTGGGTATAGAATACAATCCCCAGGATGATGAACAGGCCCAGTATGGCACCAAGTAAATAGGTTAACACCCTCATAAGCACAATAGAATAGAAGCAAAATTAGAAAAGAAGACTTTATTTTACTTAAAGAGGTTAACTATTTCGGAGGTGGATTAATTCATATAAGGGCAGCAAAAGAAAAAGCCGGTGTTTTTTAACACCGGCCCTGTCCACAATTTCTTAAATGCTGTCTATATGTATAGTGCTGCTACTGATATAAGGTAGGGTCGATGTTGCCACCCAGGGTACCTTTGAAACGTTTAAAAAAGCCTACTTTATCGGGCAGGGAAACAAAATCCGGCACATAGGCAATGGATGGATCAATTTTAGGATCAGTTTTTTCTATTTTTCCCAGTGTATCAAACATAATCGGCAGGAAGTCTACATCCATGTTATTCTTTTTGGCAAAGCGCACCAGGAGTGCATTCTGAAAAGGATCGGTTGCCACTGCTATTTTGTTAAATCCCTGCTTTTTGGCCAGCTGGTAGGAATAGTACAGGTTTTCGGTACTGTGCTTGGCGAGGCTTTCGGTAATAATTTTGTCTGCCGGAATACCCAAAGCAATACCATACTCTTTCATGATCTTACTCTCTATATAAGGCGTATAAACGGCACTGCCTGAGTAGATCACATTATGAGCATATCCATTTTCATAGAGGTAGTGCGACCAGTACACGCGTATTTTCATGATATCATTCCATACGCTATCCTGAAACGGATATCCGGGAACAATAATAGCATCGTAAGGGGCTTTGGCTATATTTTTAGTGAAGGATTTGTCTGCTAACTGTTTAAAACAAGAGGTACAGGAAATTGCCAGCAAAAAGAAGACAAAACTTAGTTGTAAAAAACGTTTCATAAAAATAGCCATTTCCCAAGCTTACGTTTAATGAAAGATAATGTTTCTTAAACAATTATGCTTCCTTGATTTTATGCATCAAATATTCTTTTCCCAGGAATTCGGAACATGTTACCACTGCACCTATGGTTACACCCAAAACACCATGCATGTTCAGGTTCTGGCCAGTGAGCAGGAGGTTGGGAATTTTTGTGCGGGCAGAAATAAATGATTTCATCGGGTCTTTGTAATCTTTTACAATGCCATAGAGCGAGCCGTCCCGGGTACCAATGTAATCCCGGTAGGTTAAGGGTGTAGAGGTATAGTAGCGATGGATTTTATCTTTCAAACCAGGAAATCGCTTCTCCATATGATCGAGCAATACTTCTGCTTTCCGGGTTTTAAATCTATCATAACTGCTGCCCCGCTCATCTTCGTGCCCTACAATATTAAAGGTACGCTCCCACTCCCTGGTTTCTTCATAATTCATGTAAGCCATGGAAATAAGGGTATCGGCATAGCCATTTTCTTTAGAAGATGTACCTGTAAACACCGCATAGTTGTGCGGCCAGTTCTCCTGCGTATAAGCAGCACCCTCCCAGACATCTGGCGCTAAAAAGTGGTAATAATTGCAGTTAAATGATTGCAGGCTATTTTTCTTCAGTACTATGTAAAGAATGAAAACCGATACGGAATTTTCCAGGCTGTTAATTCTTTTCCGGTATGCATTGCGAATCTTCCCCTCCTCTACCATATCGAGTGTTACGGCCGGGTGTACATTGGAGATAAATTGGTCAGCCTCGAACCGTCTGCCATCTTCCAGTTCTACAGCCTGTATCAGATCCCCCTCAAACGCAAACTTTTTTACATTGGCGTGTTTGAGTACTTTACCCCCGTTATTCAGGATAATTCGCTGCAGTAAAATAGCAATTTGCGAACCGCCGTCTATACAACGGTAGGAGCTTTCGATGTAGGAGTTGATAACCAGCGCATGGGTGTAAAGGGGCGTTTTATCGCCCTCGCCTGCATACAGCAGGTTAGTGCCAGCCAAAACTGCCTGCAGCTTTTTATTGGTAGTACAACTTTCTATGAATTCCTTTGCGCTTACATTGTGATAAGCAATGTTGCTCCAGTCGCCATCGCCAGGATTGAGGTTATACATGGGAAAGTTGCGGCATACTTCCCTGATCTTATCGCAATAAGCGATGATTCCTTCACGCTCTTCCGGAAAATAGCCCGACATAATCTCAATGAAATTGTCGTAGCCCTGGGCGTAGCGGTATGCTGTGGGGTCGCCTTCAAAAGTTACAATGTCAAAACCATCAGCATCAAGCTTTTTCAGCTTTAGGCTATCCATAATACCCAGGTATTTGAAATACTGGTACAGGTTCTGCCCTTTTTCCAGCCCGCCAATGTAGTGGATGCCGGTATCGAAGATGCATTTGTCACGGGAGAAGGTTTGCAGGTTGCCACCTATCTGTTTGTTCTTTTCAAGCACCAGCACTTTATAGCCTTCCCTGCTTAAAATAACGCCGCACTCCAGGCCACCCAGGCCGCTGCCTATTATAATTACATCATACTTCTCCATGGTAGCCCTTATGCTTGAGTACAAACACTGTATTTGAAGTAAGCTTGGTATTGTCAATAATCTCCAGCTCCAGCCCGTGTTCGGCAGCAAATGCTTCTATCATCTGGCCAGAAATAAAGTGGAGCTCGTTTTTAGTTTTATTAAATCCTGATCCGGTCGAGAACACCTCGGTCAGCTTGGTACCCTTATGCCGGTCTTTTTTGCTGCTGTCGCCATCCCGTAAAATAATCTTTCCGCCGGGCTTCAGCTTCTTCACCATATTGTTTAGCAGCAACTGCTGGTCTTCCGGTAAAAGGTAGTGGAGCACATCGCTCACCACAAATACATCAGACTCGCCATAAGGATAGGTGGTGACATCGCCGTGATCGAACTGTACATTTGCAGGCTTTACCGGGCAGTTTTTCGCTACCTCTATCTTGGCTGTATCGTAATCAATGCCTGTAACCTGGCGCCCTTCGCCACTAAAAGCCAGCGAATAAGGCAGAAAGCCATACCCACAGCCCAGATCTACCACTGTGGCATTGGCGGGAATAAGTGAATGAAACAGTTCATACCCTTTCTCCAGCCCATACTTTACACGCAGGTACCACTCCAGCACTGGTCCTTTGTAAATGTAGTTTTTTATAATCACTTCTTTAAAGAAATCGGGCTTCTCCTGCTGCTGCCGGAGCTGCTGATATTCATTTTTGAAGTACCTGCTGATGCTTTTTGCTCTTTCTGAATAGTTGTTCCCCCAGGAAGCATCGTTGCAGGCAATTCGTGGCAGAAATTTCACCGTTACGGTACCACTTTTCACGTAAAAACCGTCTGGCTTGGGCATGGTATAGCTGGTGCCATGCAGGAGTACCGGCTGTATATCAAGCTTAAAATGGTGGGCCAGGAAAAAGGCACCTTTATGGAAACGGTTCAGGCTGAAAGAATCGGAACGGGTGCCTTCTGGAAATATGATGATCGAGTAACCTTCCTGCACCAGCTTTTCTATTTTATCCAGCTGGTTCTCTACCCCGTTAGAGGTTGGAATGAAATCGGCAAACTGCACTGCTTTACCAAAGAAAGGCGAGTGGTACACCCAGTCGTTGGTAACCATTACCACCCTGGGGTGAAACATCAGCAGCAGAATGATATCCAGGAAAGAATGGTGGTTGCTGATGATCACAGACGGCCTGCTGAAATCAGCCCTTTCCCGACCTATAATCTTCTTCTTTACATTCACCATTATGTAAATGAGCGAACGGGAGAAGAGCATCATAACCTGGTGGTAGAGCCTCTTTCTTTTTCTTTCCGGAGCAAAGGGAATAAAGAAGACTAGCCTGATGAGCATGAGCAGCATACAGCCGAACAGAAAATACAGAAAGGCAAACAGGCTAAGAAAGAGTGTAAGCAGGGTAAAAGGCGGCAGACCTTTTTCTTTACGGCCCTGGATCAGAAAATTATACAGAATAGGCTCTACTGTAAAGGTGAGGAAGATCACCGACAGGATACCAATAATAGCAAGCAGGGCAATGGATCTTAGCGCAGGGTGCTGTGCAAAGGCCAGTACCCCAATACCCAGCAGGGTTGTTACCGCCGACAGGATGATTGACTTTTTATAGGATAATATGTTAGCAAGGCCAAACTTATACTGTTGGGTAAGGCCTCTCATCACAAAAATACTGTAGTCTACCCCCAGGCCAAAGATAAAAGTACAAATAATGATGTTTACAATGTTGAATGTAAGCCCCAATAGGCCCATCAGCCCAAGTATCCACAACCAGCTTAACAAAATTGGAATAAAGGTGATGAGGGCCAGTTCTATGCGGCCGTAGCTAATCAGGATGATAAGAAAAACAACCACCAGGGAGAGGTTCACCAGGAGGTTAAAATCTTCCTGCAGCAGCTCTACCAGTCGGTCGGTGAAATGGGCTTTATCGAATATAAGGGTGCCCTCTGCCCTGTTGAACGCCTGCAGTACCAGCTTTTTGTTGGCAGCATTGGTTTTTACGGTGGTGATGATGGCAACACTATCACCGCTCTGGATGATCATGTCTTCGCCCACCACTGCAAAGATCTCACTGGCATCGCTCTCTTCCAGGAGGCTAAAATCCTTGCGGAGCAGCTGTTCAAAATCTTTAAAACCGGCTGCCTGAAAGCCCACCTGCCGGGCACTCTGCTGAAAATCCAGCAGCAGGCTATCCCTGTTGCGCTGCTGCCAGAAGGAGTTCCAGCGCGCAAGGCTTTGCTCCTGTACAGAACGTGGCGGTACAATATCACTAACGGCCAGGTAATCGAAGATCACCCCCTCCTGCTGCAGGCTGTCGAGCCGGTGCTTCATGGCCGCTTCACTTTCCAGGGCAGACCATAAGTTTTTGCCCGTGCTGATCAGAAATACATTATTGGCAGAGTAGGTCGATACCTTATTCAGGTTCTGTTCATATCGGGCCAGGTGACCGGGCATGTAATTGAGCTGGAGCATATTGCTCTCGAAGCTGTAGTTTTGCCAGGTAAAAAGGCTTACAACTGAAAGCAGCACAAAAATTGCAATGGCCCATTTAGATTTATCGAACGGATAACGCGCCAGGGCAGCCACCCCTCTTTCAACCAAATTCTCCCTGCGGTTTACACCACCCGCAGCTTTACTAATGATAAAGTGAGGCAGCACAATAAGTGTATACAAGGCAGATGCAATAACACTGACGCCAGCAAAGATGCCAAGATCGGCCAGCGCATTGGAGCGAAGAAATACAAGCGACAGAAAAGCGCAGGCAGTGGTAAGGCTGCTCATCAGGAGCGGCAGGCTCAGGTCCTCGAAAAGCACCCGCATATCCCGCTCCACTTTAGAGTGGGTAAACACATGGAGGGCATAATCGATGGTGATTCCTAATAATACAGAACCCACCCCAAGGGCAATAACCGACACCTCATCCCGCAGCAACACCAAAGTGGCAATGGCTACCAAAGCGCCAAATATGCCTGGCGTTACGGCAATAAAGAATACAAACGCACTTCTGTAGAAAAAAGAGATAAAAAGAAAGAGTGCCAGCAGCGCAATACCTACTGTCAGGTAAATATCCTGCTTGATCTGGCCTGCGTTTGCCACTGCCACTGCCGATGAGCCGAAGTATTCAACTGAAATGGATGGATGGAGTTGCTGAAAGCTAACCTCCAGCTCCTCCAGTCCCCTGATCAATGCTGCATTTTTAGCAGTTTCACTTGCCGGATTCACCAGGGAAACAAAAAAGATCAGATGCCTGTGGTCTTTCGTCAGGAGGTGATTCTGGTACAGCTGTATATTATCATCCATCTGGAGATTGCGCGCTCGCTGCAGTGGCATACTCACCATGCTGTAAGGATCTTTCACCAGCATCTTTTTAGTACCAATGCCCATGGGCGACATCAGGGCCCGGAAGTTCCTGCTTAAGGTTTCCCTGGTTCCCTCCTGAGTGGTACGTTCTGCTATGCTGGTGTAATCGCCCTCCTGCAGGTAAAATGGCAGGTGCTTGTAGTAGAAGTTGTAGAGCGTTTCAATATTTGTATCTGCAATCTCCAGCCTGATGTCGCTGATGTGTTCAGGGTACTTTTGCTGCAGGCTATCGCTAAGTTGATGCGCTGCGGCGATCAGCTGATCAGGTTCGGCCAGGGATGAATCTTTGTGGTACAGGTGCATGACCAGCCTGTTGTTCATTTTAAATCCTTCGAATGCCCTGTTGAGCCGGGCAAGCTCTTCATCCTGCGGAATAACACTGGAGATGTTTTCCTCCAGCTTAATTCTGCTCCCAAGAAAAGCAAGTGCCGATAAGATAAGAAAGAGTAGTAGGAAAGAGCCGGTTTTATGCCTGCTGGTAAAGACATAAATCCGATAGAAGATATTGATCATTTAACAGGTGATGCTCATCATGTTATCTAACACACCAAAGACAAACAGGCGATTCTTTAGCTGATTAGAGGCTAAAGATAAGTAGTTTTAAGACACTGTAAAAGCCAATTGTTTAGGCCTTTAGCTATTATTAAAGCCAATGTAAGATTAGAAAACTTCTTTACTTATAATAGTCATTTCCGCAGAATTCATTCAGGCAGGTTCTGTTTGATAACTGTAAAACCTTCTGATCAATAAATCTATTTTAATCTGCCTTCCACTGTAACTCTAAGGCAGCGGCCGGGTTGCTATATATGAATACAAAAGGTGCTCGGCATCCTACTCTTGCATAAAGCACTGGTTGCTGTGTCAGGAACAGAAGATGCTAAGAAACTAAAAATATAACAGGCACCCATTTCATAACCTTACAAGCAGTACAACCTAAAAACATATAGATTATGGCAAATGAATCATCTAAAGGCTTTGAAGAGCATTTTACCATTGGCGGAGATTTAGAAGTTAACAGAATGGGCTATGGTGCCATGCGTATCACAGGAGAAGGTATCTGGGGACCACCAAAGGATAGAGAAGAGGCCATTCGGGTGCTGAAACGTAGCGTTGAGCTGGGTATTAATTTTATCGATACTGCAGACAGCTATGGACCGCATATATCAGAAGAACTGATTGCTGAGGCCCTTTACCCCTACCCTTCAGACCTGGTCATAGCCACCAAGGGAGGGCTACTTCGAACTGGGCCTAACCAATGGCCAATCAACGCTCATCCTGATCATTTACAGGAAGCGCTTGAGGGTAGCCTGAAGCGATTAAAGCAGGACCGGATTGATTTATACCAGCTGCACCGCATAGATCCCGAAGTACCTTTTGAAAAAACGCTCCAGTTTTTGAAGAAGGTTCAGGAGCAGGGACTGGTAAAACATATTGGTCTTTCTGAGGTATCTGTTGATGAGATCAGGCAGGCACAGGATTATATAGAAGTAGTATCCGTACAGAACAAGTATAGTGTTGACAATCGTGACTGGGAAGACGAGCTGGAATACTGTCTGGAACAGAATATTGCCTTTATTCCATGGAACCCCCTAAATGCCGGTAATATACAGGCCCTGGAGGTGCTGAAAAAAATTGCTGACAAACACCAGTCGAGTGCGCATCAAATTGCCCTCAGCTGGCTTCTACACCATGCGCCTAATATTCTGCTGATCCCAGGCACATCTAAAGTAAAGCACCTGGAAGAAAACTATAAAGCAGCTTCTATCTCACTATCCGATGAAGACATGCAGGCGCTAAACAAGTTAGGCAACAGATAGCACAGCCAAAAGCACATTATACCACAAAGCCCCTCCAACTATGCTGGAGGGGCTTTATTTATATTCTGATATGACCATTCTATCATAGTATGCTAACGTGAATTATGGGTTAAGCTGCGAGTAAAAGCTTGTTTTCAAGCATTAGGTGTTGGTTTTCAGGCATGAACACAGAAGGTTTGCTGTCATAGAAGCAATAAGCAGTCAGAGCAGCTATCATATG
>JAESGL010000237.1_pt1 | contig 48273 bp, 54 predicted proteins | sample 9269711 | NCBI WGS metagenome assembly JAESGL01 (sample SAMN14515918, study PRJNA621676) | algae metagenome | isolation source: Kastovskya adunca ATA6-11-RM4 and co-occurring heterotrophs from soil and... | place: Chile: Atacama Desert | collected 2011-06-27 | reverse complement strand
TCGGGCTACGCCCGCCCTACGCCGCAACCAGCGCGAACGGTGCACCCGTCATACCCGTAACGCTGCTCGACGAAGGGGGTCCCTTTTGGACGCCGATAGGGGGTCCTTTTTGGACGCCGATTGACACACGGCAAGCTCGATACCGTGCATATCGGACGGCGCAACATGGTTCGCATGTCCTCGCTTCGCCAGCTAATCGGCGAACCCGCACAAGCATAAGTCAAAGAAAAAGGCCGGAGCATTGCCCCGGCCATAAATCATTGTTCCGGTGGATTGCAGCCACCAAAACTAAGGTAACGAACGGATGAATAATAGCGGATATGCCCTTAAAAATCAAGAGGGGCAGGCGAACAAGACGATGATCGCAGAAGGCTTGGAGCTTGTAGGGCTACCAATCCTGCTATGTGCGATCCATCCTGACACCGGAAACATAGCGGGGCGCTACTTTACGAGCGCAAACCGAAATGACGCCGTAGACTGGGCCTTTGAGAAAAGCGAAGCTGGCTTTGGTGTTTACTGGCATCCGAACCTGACCCGGCCTGCATTGGCAACTAAGGCAAAGAAAAGCGATATCGTCCGTGCCCGGTTCGTGCATGCCGACTTAGACCCGCCAAAGGGTACGGGTGCATGGACGTTGGTCGAGCGCGCGGCGGTGCTTGAGGCTTTGGACGAGCTTCCATGCGCGCCATCGTTTGTAGTGAGTAGCGGTGCCGGATTGCACGCGTACTGGCGGCTAGATGGCGAATGCGAAAACTTGTCGTCAATCGAAACGATTAATCAGGGTGTGCGTGACGCGTTGGGGGCGGACGCCGGGACATGGAATATTGACCGTATCCTTCGTGTGCCTGGAACATGGAACCTGCCCAACGCGAAGAAACGTGAGAGCGGACGCCAGCCCGCCCTGACGGAAATTGTGCGCGCCGACACCGGGGAGGTATTCGAGGCGCATCAGCTTGCCGCATCTTTCCCGCTACGTCCGCGCGGCGATACCGAAATACCTGAGCGCGACGTTGGAGCCGTACAGATCGCGGGGTTCGATCTTACGACGCTGGACGAACTCGGATTGACCGACAGCATCCTATCAAAAGCGGTGACGCTACCCAAAGGCACAGACGGCAGTGGTGACACCTTGCATGCAGCTTGCGAGATGGTGCGGTGCGGATTCTCGGACACGCAAATTGCGGGCGTTCTTTTGAACCCAGCCAATCCGATCAGCACCCATTGCCTTAGCCAATCCGATCCACAGCGCGCCGCCCGTCGTGCAATTGCGAGAGCGCGGGCAGACGAGGGGATCGACCAAGGCGCGATGGCTTTTATCGGCGACTGGCCCGCCATGACGGCGAAGCTAGTCGAAAATTGGAACCGCAAGCATGCTGCACGCAAGCCGTTACAGGCTGCAAATGACGGGGTGCTGCGCACCGTGCCGGAGGGTGGATTGGTCGCCCGGAAAGGCATCACCGCACGCGACCTAATGCAGAAGGACTTTCCGCCCGTCACGTGGATTGTGCCCAATATCGCACCGGAGGGCCTAACGATTCTTGCTGGAGCACCGAAGGTCGGAAAGTCGTGGCTAGCGCTCGGCATTGCGGTGGCGGTTGCTGAAGGCACCGAAACACTTGGCGGGATCAAGTGCGATCGAGGGCGGGTGTTGTATTTAGCCCTTGAGGACAATCAGCGTCGCTTGGCTGGCCGAATGAGGATGATGGGCAAAGCGCTTGGACCTGAGAAGCTCGACCTCATGACTGAGTGGCCGATGGTCGGCGAAGGGTGTGTCGAGGAAATGGAAATTTGGGCCGATAGCCACCCTGATGCGCGGCTCATTGTCGTAGACGTTTTCGCAAAGGTTAAATCATCCAAAGGTGGCTCTAAGCCGCAATATGAACTCGACTATAAGGACGTGTCCGCGCTCCAGCATTTCGCGATTGAGCGGGGGCTTGGCTTAATCTTGGTCCACCACACCCGCAAAATGGAGTCGGACGATCCGTTTGATTCCGTGAGTGGAACACGTGGCCTAACCGGCTCAGCAGATAGCACGATCGTTCTAACAAAGGGCTTCGGCAACGAGAACTCGGGCCTTTACGGTCGGGGCCGCGATATCGAGGAATTCGAGAAAACGGTCTTGTTCGACCGGACCACATGCCAATGGCGCATCGCGGGCAACATCATCGCGCCAGCCGCCACGCCCGAACAGCAGGCGATATTGGACGTACTGAGCGACGCCGACGAACCTATGGCTGCCGGTGATATTGCGCGAGCCGTTGGCAAGTCGTCCTCGAATACCAGCCAATTGCTAACCAAGCTAATCGAAGGCGGCAGAGTGGCGAAGGTAGCCTATGGGAAATTTGCCGTTGCTGCGCCTGGAAATCTCGCGTTTCTGCGTGAGCCGCAAGTTTAAGTATGGCTGCCAATATATCAATGAAACTAATGAACTCGATTAAACTAAAGTCCGCCCATGGCCAGTTTAATCGGTTTCAGTGATTTCAGTGGTTTGCACTTAAACTGACCCTCTTACCCCGACCGCTGCCGCCGTAGGGCAAAGGCCAATAGCTGGCTCCCCGCTTGTAAGTCACTAAGGATACGAGATAATCTAAAGTGTCGAGCATCCGCAGGGGGCACGGGGTATCTTGAGGGCATCACCCGTGCGAACCCAGCCGAGCGGAAAGCTAGAAGTGTTGCAGATTAGCAACTCCGCTATGAATCTGCTCAATAAGTATTGACTTCCTGCCCTTTGCAACAATTGCCAATCAAGCTATTCTGACCATAAGTGAACGAAAGGTCGGAATAAAGTGCAGTACGTTGATAGTTTAGGTCGTTTCTGTTCTAAATTTGATGCCTATAAAAATGGCATTCTGAAAGACGGCTATTCGGTCAGGGTTCCGATGATGCTTTCCGATAGTGGAGGCGCACTTAACTTTGCCGATGCCGAGCGGGCATTTGCAGATAGCGCCGAGGGGCAGCGAACTGTCGCTTATGCCCGCCACCTTCACGACATTCGCGAACGCTCGCACGGGGCACTGGCCCGCCCGTTCACCGATGCCGACGCACTGGCCGCAATTCGCTGTGCGATGGCAGGCCGCGCCTCGGCGACCGAACAGCGGACCAATGATGCCGCTGCCAGCCGGGCAGCCGATTACCGCGAAGGCGCGCGAGCCGCTTGGGTCGACAACTATTACAACAAGGGCAATTGACCATGACCGACACAATCGAGAAGGCCCAAGGCTATGCCCGCAACGGCGGTACGGCTGCTGACGGGCTGGCGATCATGACCGATCTGACTGCGCTACTATTGGGTATCGAAGCCGATCGGGAAACCTGCCGAGTGGCAGCGCTAGACCCGTTCACCAGCCCCACGGACGCTAGTACCGCAAACAGCAAGGTGGGCGCACTGACGCTTGAAGCGCGGCGGCTGGAAGCGTTGACCGGGCTTGTTGCCGAAGTGGTAAAGGCGGCAGAGAAGAAAGAAGCCAAGGACGCTTGCGCGAAGGCATACAGCGCCGCCAAGCGCGAATGCGACACGCTGACCACTTGGGCGCGCGAACGCTATCCGGAAATCGTTGCGGAGCTGACGGCATATGCCGCCCGCCTCCGGGCAAACAACCGGGCCTTGGATGCCGTCAACAGTGCCTTGCCGGAAGGGCGTGAGCGGCTCGCATACGCCGAAACGACGGCACGCGGCTGGAACCCGGCACAGGTGTATGACCGGGCTATCATCGACATGAAGCTTCCCCACGGTACAGACGTTAAGGCGCTGGCATGGCCACCCGCGCCGGTGAACTTCGCGGCGGAACTGATGAAGGCGGCGGGCTAATGCCTGTCGCCGCGTATCAGCGCGAGATTAACGCGGTGGGCGGTTGGCATGTGTAACCAACCCCAACCCGCCGCTGCTGCCTCGCTCAGCTTCTTGTTAGGCGCGCTGCTGTCGCTGGCATTCGTTGTCAGCCTGCTTGCGCCGCATATCGCGTTGGTGACGCCATGAAGGCAGATGCCCCTACGCCCGCACAGAAGCCCCGTGGACGCCCGTTCAAGCCGGGTAACCCCGGACGCCAGCCGGGTTCGCGCAATGCTGCCACGAAGGCCGCTGAGGCGCTCTTGGAAGGCGAGGCCGAAGTTTTGACGCGCAAGGCAATCGAACAGGCCAAGGCGGGCGATATGACGGCCCTGAAGCTCTGCTTGGACAGGTTGGTGCCGGTTCGCCGCGAGCGGACAATCAGCTTTGATATGCCCAAGGTTGCCGGTGCCGCCGATCATCCCGGCGCGCTGCTAGCTATGCTGGAGGCCGTTGCGGCAGGCGACCTGACACCGGGCGAGGCGCAAGCGCTGGCGGGCATTTTGAAGGAACATCGCGCGGCCATCGAAACCGCCGAACTGGCCAGCCGCCTGGATGCACTAGAGGAAAGGATTTCGAGCACGTGACCGGCAACACCATGAAGGCGCGGATTGCGAGGATTGAGGCGGTACGCCCCAATAGCGCCGACCGCATCACGCGCATCGTCCGTACTGTCATCAACCCCGATGGCACCCCTACGGGCGAAGTCATCGTGCGGGCGGTGCCGTGATGACCCTAACCGTTCGACAGCGCACCCGCCTTGCTACGTTGGAAGCGAAAGCACCGCTGCCTCCGCTCCCCTACGATTTGAACTGCCTCACCGATGACGAGCTAATCGTGCTGGCGACGTTGCGCTACGATACGGACGGCGAAGCGATCGTGCCGCCCGAACTATCGGATGAGGTTGCGCGAATTATGGCGAAGGCCGAGGCGGGCGCAAATGGCTAAGCGCACTGGCTTGCGAGCCATCCTCACCGATGCCGAAATTGTCGCGCTGGCAATCGAAGCTTGCACGAACGACGTTCTAACGCCCGCACAGGCTGCCTTGGCCGATCGCGCCGACGCCAAGCTTCGGGCTAGCGAATACCGAGTTGAGAAGCGGCTGGCGCGTCCGTGCTGCTGTCAAAGTTTGGCTGCTGGGTCGCCCCTTGCCTAGCAGTCAGCCGGGCGGGCGTTGCTCCTTGCGTCCGCCCGGCAATAACCACAGGATTCAGTGATGAGCAACGCTAAAACACACCCGACCGATCGCGAAAATAAGCTCAATATATCAAAACGAATGATCGAAGAAGGAGCCAAAATCATCCGAGCTTACGATTCGCGATATGAAGACGAAGCGAGTCTTGCTGAAGCCGTATATGTGACCATGCTTCAAGTGCGCATTAGCTGAACGCTACTAGCCCCTTTTATTGCGTCGCCCCTTCCATCATCCTCCGTTAATAGAAATAGTGAGTATTGAAAACATGACTGGAGGTAAACCTCCCGGGCATCGCTAGGATCAACGCCCATTTCTGGCCATCGTTGTGGTAAACTTATCTGACTACAAGCATTGCGTATCTCTTCCCGATCAAAATCTATTTTGATTCGAGTGTGAGCAAAGGCGTTCCTAATGCGACGGATTGAAGATAGATCGTCTCTGGTATCTTTTCCGATAATTCCTAACGAGTAGGCTATGCGGATAGATGCATCGAAACTTGAAAGCGGTGCTCCGTTTCCTTCGAACAACTGATCTAGGACGTCAGTGTCCTCCCGTGGGAACCGCTTTAGGGAAGCGAAAACCAGCGCCTGCTCAACAACCGAACTGGCGATGATAGCGTGCGCCCGGTCCTCCTTCGGGTCGCGCGAGCCAACGGTCTTGAGAATGCCCCAAGGGAAAATATCGGCGACGGAATGATTAGGCGTGACATGATCCTGTGAGAGGCGTTTCAGGCCTTCCCAAGCCGCTTTGCGGCTAACGGTACTCGTCATTCCATGAAACCTTTAAGTGGCTTGGTCTGTCCGGGGCAGCCTATGATAGATGACTCCATCGCTGCAACAGGCGTGCCCCCGTTATGCCCGGCGCACAATCTGCGCGGACATGCTACCGCTAACCTATTGAGAAGGTTGGCGCACCCGAAGGGATTCGAACCCCTGGCCTCTGCCTTCGGAGGGCAGCGCTCTATCCAGCTGAGCTACGGGTGCTTGGCCGTGGAGGCACGCGCCTAGCAAAGGTCGCGCGGCATTGCCAGCCGTTTCAGTCGGTCGCGACCGCCTTTTGCTTCGGCGCGGGCGTTTTGGGCTTGAACGCGCACAGGTCGGCGACCGGACAGCGCCAGCATTCGGGGCGGCGCGCCTTGCAGATATAGCGGCCGTGCAGGATCAGCCAATGATGCGCGTGCAGGCGAAAGGGCTGCGGCACGACCCGTTCCAGCACCGATTCGACCGCGTTCGGCGTCTTGCCGCGCGCCAGGCCGGTGCGGTTGCCGACGCGGAAGATATGGGTGTCGACCGCAAAGGTTTCCGCACCGAACGCGACGTTCATCACGACATTGGCGGTCTTGCGCCCGACGCCGGGCAGTTTTTCCAGCGCGGCACGGTCGTTCGGCACCTGCCCGCCATGGTCGGCGATCAGCGCTTCGGACAGGGCGATGACGTTCTTCGCCTTGGTATTGAACAGGCCGATGGTGCGGATGTGGTGCTTCAGGCCGTCGAGACCGAGCGCGACCATCTTTTCGGGCGTGTCGACGGTGGCGAACAACGCGCGCGTCGCCTTGTTCACGCCGGCATCGGTCGCCTGCGCCGACAGCACGACCGCGACCAGCAGCGTATAGTCGTTGACCGATTCAAGTTCGGTTTCGGGGTGCGGATTGTCCTCCGCCAGCCGCCGGAAAAACTCGAAGATGTCGGCCTTCTTCAAACGCCCAGCACCGCGTCCATCGTGTAGCGGCCGGCAGGCGCGCTCGCCAGCCACAGTCCGGCGCGCACCGCGCCGCGGGCGAACAGCGCGCGGTCGTCGGCGCGGTGGCCGAGCTCGATCCGCTCGCCCTCGCCCGCGAACACGACCTGATGGTCGCCGACGATGGTGCCACCGCGCAGCGAGGCGAAGCCGATGGTGCCGCCGGCACGCGCACCGACCAGCCCGGCGCGACCGATCACGCCGCTGTCGGACAGGGTGGTGCCCATGCCTTCGGCCGCCGCGTCGCCCAGCATGAGCGCGGTGCCCGACGGTGCATCGACCTTCAGCCGATGGTGGCTCTCGACGATCTCGATATCCCAGTCGGGACCCAGCCGCCGCGCGGCGTCGCGCACCAGCCGCGACAGGAGCGCGATGCCGAGCGAGGTGTTGCCGGTCTGGAGCACGGCGATCTCGGCGGCGGCCTCGTCGATCATCGCATGGTGGCGGTCGTTCAGGCCGGTGGTGCCGATGACGATCGGCGTCCCCGCTCCGCGCGCCGCGGCGAGGTTGGCGGCAAGCGCGCTGGGCGAGGAGAAATCGACCAGCACGTCGGCTCGCCCGGCCAGTTCGACCGGATCACCGCCCTGGTCGACCCCGCCCGCCAGCGTTTCGCCGACGCGCTCGATCTCCTGCGCGATCGCGCGCCCCATCCGGCCCTGCCATCCGAAGATACCGATGCTGGTCACTGGTTCAAAGTCCGCCCGTTGCGCGCGGCCGCCCGACGCGACCCCGGCCTGGCCGGTCCATGGCCCCGGCGGCGGGGATGTGCAAGCGATTGTCGCCTGCTGCCGCGGCGGTTCAGCCCGTGACCGACGCTATCGGGGCTTCGGCATATTTGGGATCGTTCGGGTCGAATTCCGCCTGCGGTTCGAACGTGCGCGAGGTCAGCGCGACATTGCCGAGGCCGAGCAGCTTGAACGTGCCGATCTTGAAGATCTTGGGCGGGCTGCCCGCGCGCTCGACGGTGACGGCATCGACATGCAGGTCGCCATGCTTGGTCCACAGCATGTGCGGCGCCAGGATCATGTCCATGTTGTTGTAGCGGACCGACAGGCAGATCTTCTGCATCAGCGCAAAGCGGATGATGTCGCTGAGCGAGGCGCGCAGCTCTTCCGTTGCGGTATCGGTCGTGGACTCGGGAACGACGTCGTTGTGCATCGCAGCAATATGTAACGCTTGCGACCGGCATCAGCAAGGGGGAGCGGTATCATCCGAACGCCCAAATGGCCATGACCCGCCCCGGAGCGAAGGCGAACAGCCCGGGGACGACCATCGCGCCGAGGAACATGGCGACCAGCCGGCGGCGATGCTTGGCGATATCGCCCGCCCGGGCCGCCGCGATCGCCGCCCATGCCGCGACCAGCGTCACCGGCACGAACAGGTGAATCCACGAAAACCCGCCATGGTTGAGCTGGCGGATGAACAGCGCGCTGAGCGCGGTCGACACCATCAGCGCCATCCAGACCCGTCCCAGCAGGCGGTGGCGCGCCCCGCCCTTGCGGGTCAGCAGGATGTAGAGACCGAGCGGGATGGCAGGCAATACGCTCGCCAGATGGACGGCGACCGCGACGTCATGTGCCGCCGGTGCGGCCGGCGCGATACCGGTCGCCGCACGGATCAGCGCCAGCAGGCTCAGCAGGCCGAGCATGGTGCCCCCCGCCACCATCGCGCCGCGCAACAGCGGGGACAGGTCGTTGGTACGGGCGGCGGTCTTGGCGGTGGCGGGCATCATGGCGGTTCCTGCTATGGGGTGTCCCGCCGGCTGTGCCCGCCCGCCCTTCGCCGGCAAGCCGATCTGCGTGGAACGCCCCTCCCCGTCGTGGATCGTCCACCCTGCCCGTTCGCGATGCGTGAAATGGCAGAGGTGGCAATTACCGGGGAGCGCGCTATCGCGGCGAGGCAACTTCCACGCCGAGCCGCCCCATGCCCGATGCCCGCCGATTGCTGATCGACCTGACGATCATGACCGCCATCGGCGTGCTGCTCGCGGTGCTGGGACCGTTCGGCAGCTTCGCCCTGCCGTTCGCGCTGCGGCTGGCCTATTGGCTGGGCATCGCGCTGGCAGGCTATGCGCTGTACCTGCCCGCCACGGTCATCGCGACACGGCTGGCGCGGCGGCTTTCCCTGCCGGAAGCGGGGTTGTGGGTCGCCGCGTGCGTCGTCGCTACGGCGCCGATGACCGTGGTCGTCTGGGCAGTCGACGGATTATGGCATCCCCTCCACCTGCCCAGCGCGGAAGGGTGGCTGACAAGCTACGCCAATGTCCTGATCCTGGGGTCGGCGATCACGTCGATCTTCTGGTTCGGGAGGATGCGGCGCGCGTCTGCGGCACCTTCACCACCTTTGCCCGCGCCCGTCATCGCTCCGCCGGCGGCCACGCCGTTCCTCGACCGCCTGCCCGCCCATCTTGGCCGCGACCTGATCGCGCTGGCGATGGAGGATCATTATGTCCGCGCGCATACCCCGGCCGGATCGACGCTGATCCTGATGCGGATGCGCGACGCGGTAGCTGAGTTAGCGGGCATGGACGGCGCGCAGGTGCATCGCAGCTGGTGGGTCTCGCGCAGCCATGTCACGGGCGCCCAGCGCGACGGACGCAACGTCCGCCTGCTCTTGACCGGCGGGATCGAGGCACCGGTGGCGCGCGGCCAGATCGAGCCGTTGCAGGCAGCCGGCTGGCCGATGCGCAGCACGACGGTTTCCTCGCGCGCCGCAATCGGCTAGGCGACGGCCGATCATGGGAAATCTATTCATCGTCATGGCCGGCGGCGCGATCGGTGCCGGGCTGCGACATTTTTTCGGACGCTGGGCGCTCACGACCTTCGGCCCGGACTATCCCTGGGGGACGCTCGGGGTGAATCTGATCGGCGGGTTGGCGATGGGGCTGCTGGTCGGCGTCCTGGCGCGCAGCGGCGGCAACGAACAGGTCCGGCTGGCGCTGGGCGTTGGCGTGCTGGGCGGGTTCACCACCTTTTCGGCCTTCTCGCTCGACATGGTGACCATGATCGAACGGGGTGAAGCGGCCGGGGCGATCGGCTATGCACTGCTATCGGTGGTGGGTGCCGCGCTGGCGCTGTTCGCCGGGCTGCAACTGACGCGGGGAGCGGCATGAGCGAGAACGACGTCCGGCAATTCACGGTCGGGGCAGATGACGACGGCATCCGGCTGGACCGCTGGTTCAAGCGGCATCTGCCCGATACCAGCTTCAACACCGTGTCACGCTGGGCGCGGACCGGGCAGCTGCGCATCGATGGCGGCCGTGCCCAGCCGGGCGCCCGCCTGTCGGCCGGACAGGTGCTGCGCGTACCGCCGCCCGAATCGGCGATCGTCGCCCAGCCGCGCCCCAAGGCGGAGCGCCCGCCGCTGTCGGCCGAACAGACCGAGTTCGCGCAGAGCCTTGTCATTTACCGCGACAAGCAGGCGCTGGTGCTGAACAAGCCGCCGGGCCTGGCGACGCAGGGCGGGACCAAGACCCACGACCATGTCGACGGGCTGCTCGACGCGCTGCAGTTCGATGGCGAAAGCCGGCCGAAACTGGTCCACCGGCTCGACAAGGACACGTCGGGCGCGCTGCTGATCGCCCGCACCGCGCGCGCGGCGGCGTTCTTCGCCAAGTCGTTTTCGGGGCGGACCGCCAAGAAGGTCTATTGGGCGCTGGTCGTCGGCATCCCCGACATCGCCGACGGCATCATCGACCTGCCGATTGCGAAGCAGCCGGGCACCGGCGGCGAAAAGATGCATGTCGACGAAGCGGAGGGACAGCCCGCCCGCTCGCGCTACCGCGTGATCGAACGCGTCGGCAACCGCGCGGCGTGGGTCGAGCTGCAACCGTTCACCGGGCGTACCCACCAGCTGCGCGTACACATGTCGGCGATCGGCCATCCGATCGTCGGCGATGGCAAATATGGCGGGCAGGCGGCGTTCCTGACCGGCGGGGTCAGCCGCAAGATGCACTTGCACGCCCGCCGCATCCGCATCGACCATCCCGATGGCGGGCAGGTGGACGTGACCGCCGAACTGCCACCGCATTTCGCGGAAAGCATCGACCTGCTGGGCTTCGACCTGTCGCTCGGCAATGCGATGATCGACGATACGCCGCCGCCGGTGACCAAGGCCGATCTGAAGGCCAAGGCGAAGGCGCACGCCAAGAATTATCGCAAGGAACGGCGTGGCGAGCGGCGGTCGCGGGGACAGCGCGACTGATGCACCCCAATGCCGCCTTCCGCATGGGCGAGGATGCCGCTCGGGCGTTCGTCGCCGGGGAAGGTTTCGGCATGCTGTTCGTCATGACGCCTGACGGCCCCCGCGTGGCGCAGGTGCCGGTGGTGCCGGGCGCGGACGGCGCGCTACGCTTCCATGTCGCGCGCTCCAATGCGGTGACCGCGCATCTCGACGGGGCGACGGTGCTGTTCGTGGTGCAGGGGCCGCACGCCTATATCTCGCCGCGCTGGTACGCGGCGGGGCCGGATGAGGTACCCACCTGGAACTACCTGTCGGTCGAAGTCGAGGGCGTGGTCCGCGCGCTGGACCGTACCGGCCTGCGTGAACAGATCGATGCGCTGGCCGCGATCTACGAAGATGAACCGCAATGGGCCGTCGACCAGATCGATCCAAAAAAGGCGGAGGCGATGATGGACGCCATCGCCGGGTTCGAGCTGGTCCCGACGACGTCGCGCGGCACCGCCAAGCTGAACCAGAACAAGCCGGCGGAAGTCCGCGCGCGGGTGGCGGAGCGGCTGGGCGACCATCCGCTGGCGGCATGGATGCGGACGGCATGACCCGCCTCGCCGTGTTCGATTGCGACGGGACGCTGGCCGATGGGCAGGCGAATATCTGCCTCGCTATGGCGCTGGCCTTTGCCGATGCGGGGCTAGCCGACCCCGACCCGCGAGAAGTACGGCGAATCGTGGGGTTGAGCCTGCCGCAGGCGGTGGCGATGCTGGTGCCCGACAGCGATGCGGAGCTGCACGATGCGGTGGCGGAAGGGTATAAGCGGCATTTCCGCGCGATGCGGCTCGACGGGAGGCTGGCCGAGGAGCCGCTGTTCCCCGGTATCGCCAACGCACTGACTGCACTGCTCGATAGCGGATGGACGCTGGGGGTTGCGACCGGCAAGTCGGACCGGGGCCTCGCGCTGCTGCTCGACCATCATGGCCTTACCCGACATTTCACGACGTTGCAGACTGCCGACCGACATCCGTCCAAGCCGCATCCCGCGATGCTCTATGCCGCGATGGCCGAGGCCGATGCGCTGCCCGAGACGACGGTGATGATCGGCGATACCGGGTTCGACATGGCGATGGCGGTCGCGGCGGGCGCACGGGCGGTCGGCGTCACCTGGGGCTATCATGACCGCGACACCTTGATGGCTGCCGGCGCACAGCGAATGTGCGACGATGCCACCCTGCTCCCTCAGCTGCTGGACCTGCCATGACCGATGATCCCGTCGCCCGCAATCGCTGGCTCGTGCTGGTCGCGATCCGGATCGCCACCGCGATGGGTGCGGTGTTCGGGCTGATCGTGCTGGCGCGGGCTCCGGACACCGGCATGCGCGTGCTGGGCGCGGCGATCGTGCTGTCGGCGCTGTACGCGATGGCGGTCGTACCCCGCGGGCTGACCGCGAAGTGGCGCAGCAAGTGAAGCGCTTCTGGCAGGACGTCGCGGTCACGGCGGACGGCGGCATCGCGCTGGACGGGCGGCCGGTGCGCACGCCGGGGCGGTTGCCGCTGGTCGTGCCCTTCCCAGCGCTGGGCGAGGCGATCGCCGACGAATGGCGCGCGGTGGAGGAGACAATCGATCCGCGGGCGATGCCGCTGACCGGCCTCGCCAACGCCGCGATCGAACGGATCGCACCCGATGCGGCTACCTTTGCGGGCGGGATCGCGGTGTATGGCGGCAGCGACCTGCTCTGCTATCGCGCCGAGCCCGGACCACTGGCGGATCGGCAGGCGGCGATATGGGATCCGGTCCTCGACTGGGCGCGGGAGCGGTTCGGCGTCGACTTCTCCGTCACCGATGGCGTGATGCCGGTCGAACAACCGCCGCGGACGCTGGCGCGGCTGCGCGAGGCGGTGGTTGCCCTGTCGCCATGGCAGCTGGCGCCGCTGTCGCCGATCGTCTCGCTGACCGGATCGCTGCTGCTGGGGCTGGCGGTCGTCGAGCGCGCGATCGATGCCGACACCGCCTGGGCGGCGGCGCATGTCGACGAGGACTGGCAGGCCGAGCAATGGGGTGAGGACGCCCTCGCCGCCGAAACCCGTGCGGCGCGCGCGAGCGATTATCGGGCGGCGATCCGCTTCCTCGACCTCATCCGCGCCTGACCGGACCGCACGATCCGCCGACCGACAGCGACAGGGCGGCGGTCAGCGGCGAGTCGTCCGCCGCCCCTTCGATCCGGTCGATCAGCCGCGTCGTGATCGCGCCCGCCATATCGGCGATCGGGCGATGGACCGTGGTCAGGGCCGGGGTCAGCATTTGCGCGAGGATGCTGCCGTCGAAGCCGATGACGGAGAGGTCGCCCGGCACGTCGATTGCCAGCGATGCCGCGACCTTCAGCACGGCGGCCGCCATTACGTCGTTGCCGGCAAAGATCGCGGTCGGGCGCGGGGTCGCCTGCAACAACCGCGTCGCCGCCGCCACGCCGCTGTCGAAGCCGTAATCGCCCTCTGCCTCATGGCGGAGGGTCAGGCCGTGGTCGTCCAGCCCGGCAATAAACCCGGCACGCCGTTCGCGGGCCGACGCCGCGCTGGCCGGTCCCGACAGCAGCGCGATCCGGCGATGGCCAAGTGCCGCCAGATGATCGGCCACGGCACGCGCCGCGCCGCGCTCGTCCGACACCAGCACCGCGCCATAGCCAGACAGCGCGACCGAAGAGAGCGCCACTGCCGGCACACCCGCTTCGCTCAACGCTTCTGCCATCCCGGCGATGCCGGAGATGGGCGGCACGACCACCACGCCATCGACCCGCGACCGTCCGGCGAAATCGAGCACGTCGGCGACCGGATCGCCATCGCCCGGCGCGACCGGATGCACCACCAGCTCATAAGCCCGCGCCGCCGCCGCACCGACGATCCCGCGCTGTAAGGGGTCGAGCACCAGCGCGTTGCGATCGTTATGCACCAGCCCCAGCAGGAACGACCGCCCGGTCGCCAGCCCGCGTGCACGGGCGCTGGGGCGGAACTGCAGTTCGGCGACCACCGCCTCCACCTGCTCGCGGGTGGCGGCGTTGACCAACGGCGACCGGTTGAGCACGCGCGACACGGTACGGATCGACACGCCCGCCCGCGCCGCGACATCGGCGATGGTGGTCACGCGATATGCCCCTCCAAAACGACATGCGGGGCAGGAACTGCCTCGGCCGTTCCCGCCCCGTCATGGTTCGGCGATGCGGCGTCCGAGGGAGCGAACCACCGCATCGTCTCGATCGTCAGCAAGCCTCGTCTCCCGCATCCTCACTTGCGCAAGGCATAGGCGAAGCCGATCACCGCTGTCGAACGATCAGGCGAGCGTCAGGCCGACATCGACATTACCGCGAGTCGCATTCGAATAGGGGCAGATGCCGTGCGCGGTGTCGATCAACGCTTGCGCCTGCTGCGGATCGACGCCGGGCACCGCCACTTTCAGGTCGGCGGTGATGCCGAACCCGCCGAGCGAACGCGGGCCGATGCCGACGGTCGCGGTGACGGTCACGTCGTTCGGGACCTTGATCCCCAGCTGCTGCCCGGCGACCTTCATCGCGCCGATGAAGCACGCGGCATAGCCCGCCGCGAACAGCTGTTCCGGATTGCTGCCGTCGCCGCCGGCACCGCCCAGTTCGCGCGGGGTCGACAGCTTGACGTCGAACCGGCCGTCCTCGCTGCGCGCATGGCCTTCGCGACCCCCGGTGGCGGTGGCGGTGGTGCTGTACTTGACGTCGATCGACATGGCGGATGCTCCATTTGTTTATCGCGATAAGTAAATAGCGTTACCCGGCTGGGCTGTCCAGTATTATTTATCGCGACAATCATTCATGCTATATGCCCGGCATGGACAAGCCCCTGCCCCTCGACGAACAGCTCTGCTTCTCGCTCTACGCCGCGACGATCGCGATCAACCGGACCTACAAGCCGATGCTCGACCGGATGGGCATCACCTACCCGCAGTTCCTCGTCCTGCTGACGTTGAGCGATTCGGAGGACGGACTGACCATCGGCGCCATCGCCGAACGGCTGTCGCTGGAGCCGAGCACGATCACGCCGCTCGCCAAGCGGATGGAGGCGGCGGGGCTGGTCGACCGACTGCGCAATCCGGAAGATGAACGCCAGGTACTGGTACGGTTGACCGAAGCGGGGCGCGCGCGCTGGGCGGAGAGCGGCTGCTTAGCGCCAACCGTCGTCGCGCGCAGCGGGATGACGCCGGAACGGTTGATCGCGCTTAATGGCGAAGTGACCGCGTTGCGCCGTGCATTGGACGCGGCGCTCGGCTGATTACCCCTTGGCGTTCAACGTCTTGGAACATATATCGAACATATGGCGCAGCTCGACACCCGTGCGAAACTGGCGATCCTTGCCGATGCCGCGAAATATGATGCGTCCTGCGCGTCGTCGGGCACGGCCAAGCGCCATTCGCGCGACGGGAAGGGAATCGGGTCGACCGAGGGGATGGGCATTTGCCACGCCTATGCGCCCGATGGTCGCTGCATCTCGTTGCTCAAGATCCTGCTGACCAACAGCTGCATCTTCGACTGCCATTACTGCATCAATCGCAAGTCGTCGAACGTCCGTCGTGCGCGCTTTACCGCGCAGGAGGTCGTGGCGCTGACGCTCAGCTTCTATCGGCGGAACTATATCGAGGGGCTGTTCCTGTCGTCGGGGATCATCGGGTCGTCCAACTATACGATGGAGCAGATCGTCGAGGTCGCGCGGTCGTTGCGCGAGGACCATGATTTTCGCGGCTATATCCACCTGAAGACCATTCCCGATGCCGATCCCGAACTGGTGCATCTGGCCGGGGTCTATGCCGACCGCGTGTCGATCAATGTCGAGCTGCCGACCACCGGCGGGCTGAAGCGGCTGGCGCCGGAAAAGTCGGCGACGCAGATCGAAGGGGCAATGGGCAAGGTCGCGCACGACATCGCGGACGGTCGCGACGCGCGAAAGCGGTACAAGTCGGCGCCGAAATATGCGCCGGCGGGGCAGTCGACGCAGATGATCGTCGGCGCCGATGCGGCGACCGACCGCGATATCGTCGGCAAGGCGTCGACGCTGTACGACCGCTACGGTCTGCGCCGCGTCTATTATTCGGCGTTCAGCCCGATCCCCGAGGCGTCCGCCGTCCTGCCGCTGCAACGCCCGCCGCTGATGCGCGAGCACCGCCTGTACCAGTCCGACTGGCTGATGCGCTTCTACGACTATCGTGCCGACGAGGTGCGCGCGGCGGCGGACGATGCGACGGGGATGCTGCCGCTCGACATCGATCCCAAGCTCGCCTGGGCATTGAAGTTCCGCGATCGCTTTCCGGTCGACGTGAACCGCGCGCCGCGCGAGATGCTGCTGCGCGTGCCGGGGCTGGGGGTGAAGGCGGTCAACGCGATCCTGACCGCACGGCGTTGGCGGCGGCTGGCGCTGGCCGATGTCGCGCGGCTGACCGTGTCGATCGCCAAGCTCCGGCCGTTCCTGATCGCCGATGACTGGCGGCCGGTCCTGCTGGCGGACCGCGCGGAACTGCGGCCGGTGGTGGCGCCCAAAAAGGCGGACCAGATGGAGTTGTTCAGCTGAACCGCCGTCATCCCGGCGGAGGCCAGGATCCATGGTCACGACCGATATCGATAGAAGCGCGCCGTTCCGTGTCCATGGATTCTGGCCTTCGCCGGAATGACGGGTGGCGGTGAAAATCCCTCGCAAGAGAAACCTCCGCGGATCGCCGCCGTTGGTCGGTGCGAACCAGCAAAGGAATTTCCCATGGCCGACGCCCGCATCTATGCCGACCTGAAGGCCGATCACGACCGGCACCGCGACCTGTTGAAGCGCATCGACGCGGCCACGGGCGACGAGCGTGCCGAACTGTTCGAGGAATTTCGCGTCGAGGTGTCGGCCCATGCCGCCGCGGAGGAGGAGGCGCTGTACGCGACGATGCTCGCCAATCCCGATCTCCGCGACGAGGCACGCCATTCGGTGTCGGAGCATAAGGAAATCGACGACTATCTGGGCGAGATCGCCAAGCTGGACGCCGGCAGCAACGAATGGAACGAGCGCTTCGCCGAGATGCGCCACCGCTACGAGCATCACATCGACGAGGAGGAGGAAGAGATGTTCCCCGCCGCCGCCGAGGAACTGAGCGATGCCGAGGAAGCGCGCATCGCCAAGGTGTTCGAGGACCGCAAGCCCAAGGAACTGGAGATTGCCGAGACGTCGGAAGCGGGCGACGACCGCGACTAGAGCCTGAAGGCCTGGTTTTGACCCGTCGTGATTGCCCTGCGCCGTTCGTCGGCAAGGAGTACCGTGCAGCGTGGGCACCTTGCCCGGGCAAGCGGTGCGACGACGTCCGGCGGGCGGCGCAGGGCAACCGCGAAGCGGCGGGCCGATGCAGGCCTGTGGTGGCGTCGCTCGTCAGTCATGGGGGCAAGGCCCCGCTCCTTCCTCACTCCTATCCACCGATCCGCATCGGCTCCGTCCCGATGGGGCAAAACCAGGCCTTCAGGCTCTAATGCGGGTCGCGGCGCTGGCGGCGGCGGATGATTTCGACGGGTGGCGCGATGCCGCCCGGTCGCTCGCCGCGCAGCGCGTGTCCCCGGCGGAGGTGGTGTGGCAGGTCGGTGACCTGCCCACCGACCTGTTCGGCGACGAGGCGATCGTCGTCGGCGACGCCCCCGCCCCCCGCGTGCCCCGAGCGTTCATCGATCTGGCGCGGACGGTGGCGATGCACGCCGACCCGGAGCGATTCGCGCTGCTCTATGCGATGCTCACCCGCCTGATCGATCAACCCCGCCTGATCGACGACAAGGCCGATCCGGCGATGCGGCGGCTGGAGGAGATGGCCAAGGCGGTCCGGCGCGACATTCACAAGATGCGCGCCTTTCTGCGCTTTCGCGAGGTCGAGGAAGAGGGCGGCACCCGCTTCGTCGCGTGGTTCGAGCCGGAGCATCATATCGTCCGCCACAATGGCCGGTTCTTCGTCGACCGGTTCGCGGCGATGCGCTGGTCGATCCTGACGCCCGAGGTGTCGCTGCACTGGGACGGCGAGACGCTGTCCGAAGGGCCCGGTGCCAGCAAGGCCGACGCCCCCGACGGCGACCCGGTCGAGGAGGCGTGGAAGACCTATTACGCGTCGATCTTCAATCCCGCCCGGCTGAAAAAGGGCGCGATGCTGAAGGAGATGCCGCGCAAATATTGGAAGAACATGCCCGAAACCGCGCTGGTCCCGGCGCTGATCGCGGGGGCACAGGCACGCGAGGCGGCGATGATCGAGACGGCACGAGCGGCTCCCGGTGGCAATAGCGAGGCGGCGTGGGCGGCGCTGCGTGACGAGGCGATGGGCTGCCAGCGCTGCCCGCTATGGAAGCCGGCGACGCAGACGGTATTCGGCGAGGGGCCGGTGGATGCCGATATGATGGTCGTCGGCGAGCAGCCGGGCGACCAGGAGGATCTGGCGGGGCGCCCCTTCGTAGGCCCGGCGGGACAGATGTTCGACCGGGCGATGGCCCAAGCCGGGATCGATCGGTCGCGAGTCTATGTCACCAACGCGGTCAAGCATTTCAAGTTCGAGCCGCGGGGCAAGCGGCGCATCCATGCCAAGCCCGGCGTGGGCGAGATCGATGCCTGTCGCTGGTGGATCGAACAGGAGCGCGGCATTCTCCGCCCGCGCATGACGGTGGCGCTGGGCGCGACGGCGGCGCGGTCGCTGACCGGCAAGACGGTGACGATCTCGCGCGAGCGCGGGCGGGTGCTGACCTTGGCCGATGGCGGGATCGGCTGGATCACGGTCCATCCGAGCTATTTGCTGCGGCTGCCCGATAAAATCCAGGCAGAAGAAGAGTTTGCACGGTTCGTCGAGGATTTGAAGGGTGCGGCGGCGGCGATGGCGTGAGGCCAAAGTTCACTAAGTTCACACTCGTCGCGTTGTTGTGGTGGTAGCGATTCCTCCCGTTTGAACTGGGCGTCATGCCGGCGGCGGCTGGCATTTTTCCGTTACCGGGGGCGGCAGGAGCCGCTTGAGGCCCCAGCCTTCGCTGGGGCGACGTTTGGGGGCTGACGGTGAGAAAGATCGTTTTCACGCGAAGGCGCGGCGGCGCGGAGTAGAAAAAAGGGCTGTTTTTCGCGCAGAGGCGCAGAGGGTGAAGAGGGGTTGTGGAGCGGGCGGCGTCAGTCTGTCTGGCAAAGCCCTTCTCTTTCGGCTCCCCCCATAGAGAGCCGCGGTCGCGGCGAGCGCCACCTCTCTGCGCCCTCCGCGCCTCTGCGCGATCAAATCCTTCCTTCTTCTCCCCGCCTCCGTGTGAACCCATTCCCGCGAGCCTACCTAAAGCACCCGCTGTAGGAAAATCATTCCGGGCGCGGATGCCACCACGGCTCAGGCTGCGGCAGGGTGATCGCGTCGTGCTGATCCGGGGCCTCGGCGATGGCGCGCAGGCGGTCGAGGTCTTCGGGGGTGTCGATGTCGATCAGTTCGGCCGGCGTCGTTACGACATGGCGACCGGCGCGGACGAGGTCGCGGGCGCCGGCATCGCCTTCGAGCGATTCGAGGAAGTCGAAGCGGCCCGCGCCGAACACGGCCGGCGGGCACGGCCTCGTCCCGTCGCTCGACGCGACTACCGCGTCCGCATCGTCGCGGGCGGTGTCGAGCAGGCGATAGACATGGGCGGCGGTGATGCGCGGCATGTCGGCGAGCGCGATCACCACGCCCTTCGCGCCCTTGGCCCGCGCCGCGCGCAGGCCGAGCTGGACGGAGCGCGACATGCCCGCCGCGGGGTCATCGTTGACGATAACGTCATAGCCGCGCGACGCGAAGTCGAGCTTCGTCCCGTCGATCACCGCGACGCGGTCGAGGAACGGGATCGCCTCCAGCGCGGTCACGACATGATAGGCGACCGGCTTGTGCAGGAATTCCTGCGCCAGCTTGTCGGCATCGCCGAAGCGCTGCGAGCGCCCGGCCGCCAGCAGGATCAGGACGGTATCTTCAGCGCGCATGGAAGCTCCTTACCATGGCCGCCGCGATCGACAGCGCGATTTCGGACGGGCCGATCGCCCCGATGTCGAGCCCGACCGGACCGTCGATCCGCTCAAGCCCCTGCGCCCCGGCAGCGGAGATGCGTTCGAGCCGCGCGGCGTGGCTGCGCCGCGATCCCAGCGCGCCGATATAGGCGGCGGGGGATTTCAGCGCCTCGATCAGCGCGGGGTCGTCGATCTTCGTATCGTGGCTGAGGGTCACGACGGCAGTGGCGGCATCGGGCTTCAACGCCTGCAATGCCTCGTCCGGCCAGCGATCGTCGAGGGTGACGCCGGGGAAGCGCTCTTCGGTCAGGAAGCGGGCGCGCGGGTCGATGACGGTGGTGGCGATGCCCAGTTCGCGCGCCATGCCCGACAGCGCCTGCGCGATCTGTACCGCGCCGACGATCAGCAGGCGGCGCGGCGGGTCGTAGCGGTTGAGGAACGCGCCCTCCGTCTCGCCGATGCTGGTGCGACCGGTGGTGCGATCGGTCGACAGGGTGATGGCGCGTCCTTCCGCGCCCGCCGCGTCGATCGCGTCGAACAGCACGGGGTCGAAGCCCTCCGGGTCGACGCGCTGGACCATGACCTCGATCTCGCCGCCGCAGGGCAGGCCGACTTCCCACGCGGCGGCGTCGGCCACGCCATAGCGTTTGATGGCGAAGGGCGCGCCGGCGATGACGTCGGCGGCGGTGGCGAGGATGTCGCTTTCGACGCAGCCGCCCGATACCGATCCTTCGAAACGGCCGTCCTGATGGACCAACATGTGGCTGCCGCGCGGGCGGGGCGCGGAGCCCCAGGTCGAGGTGACGGTGGCCAAGGCAAGCGGCGCGCCTGCCCAGTCACGGGCGGCGGTCAGGATGGTGTCGTTGTCGGCCATGATGTTCCGATGATGGGGGAATTTCGGGCGCGTGGCCAGTGGCGTGGTGCTGCCCCTTGTCGTACCCCCGCGCAGGCGGGGGTCCAGGGCGTCGAACGCTACCGTTGCGTTGCCTGGCTCTGGACCCCCGCCTGCGCGGGGGTACGGAAAGATGTCAGATCACATCCAGCACCAGGCCGCGTTCCTTCGCTTCCTCGGCACCGATATACCAGTTGGCCGGGGCCTTCTCGACCAGTTCCTCGAACGGGACCTGCGACCCGGCGACGATCGCGCGGAAGCCCTCTTCCTCGATCTCGACCGAGGTTTCGATCTCGTGCAGCTTGGCCTTCAGCGTCGCGACCAGCATCTTCAGCGGGCCGGACAGTTCGATGGTGCTGGTCATCTGCCGCTCGTGCAGCATCAACCGGGTGCCCTTGGTCAGGAAACGCTTGTTGACCTGGAAGGCCGACATGAAGGTCGATCCGGCGGAATAGACCGCGACCTTGCCGAGGAACAGCGCCTCGCGGCCGGTATAGTCGCGGAGCAGGCGGATATCGTCGCCCATCGCGCGGGCGACTTCGGGATCGCCGCCGAGCGTCGAGATGGAGACGACGAGCGGGCCTTCTGCGGGGGCGTTCAACAGTTGCTCGCGGAAATTGGCGTACATCGCATGGTCGACCGGGCCGGTCAGATGGATGTGCGGGCGGGCGAGCAGCGGATAATCGTTGACGTTGGTGTCGGACATGACGGGCGTTCCCTCTGGCGTGGTCGGCGGCGGAACCGGGGGGAGCGGGGTTATGTTCCGGGGATGGGTCGTTGGCGGGAGAAGAAAGTTCAGAGGCTCGCGCGGAGGCGCGGAGGCGCGGAGACGCGGAGGGGTTTCGTGTCTGGCGGGCGGGCCGTGTCGTTGCGGCATTCGGGTTCGTGGGGAGAGATGGAGAGAGGCTCGCTGGCGCGAGGAGCGTTACCTCTCCCCATCGTCACCCCGGACTTGATCCGGGGTCCCGCTGCTTAACCCCGTCGAACAGAAGAAGAAGCGGGACCCCGGGTCAAGCCCGGGGTGACGGGGGTGGGCAGGTTGGCGTCGGGTCGCGACCGCTCCGCTTGCGGAACCCTCCGCATCTCCGCGCCTCCGCGCGAACCCCTATCTTCTGCGTCCTTTGTGCCTTCGCGAAACTCCAACTCTTCTTCGCGCCTTCGCGTGAATCAAAAAGGGCGACCGGTCCGCACCGATCGCCCTTCCCTCAACCGTTTGAAAACAGGCTCAGTACACCCGCTTCTTCGGCTTGATATATTCGATCTCGTCGGTCAGCGTATAGTCGTGCACCGGGCGATAATCGATCGCGGTGGTGCCGAGCGTGCCGCCCCAGCCGTCGAAGGTCGCGATGGTGTGCTTCATCCAGTTGGCGTCGTCGCGGTCGGGGAAATCCTCGTTCACGTGCGCGCCGCGGCTTTCCTTGCGGTTCTGCGCCGACTTGATCGTCACCATCGCCTGCGCCAGCAGATTGTCAAGCTCGAGCGTCTCGACCAGATCGGTGTTCCAGATCAGCGACTTGTCGGTGACGTGCACGTCGGCGAACGAGCGATAGATATCCTCCATCATCGTCACGCCTTCGTTCAGCAGCGCGTCGTCGCGGAACACGGCGCAGTGCTTCTGCATCGTCTTCTGCATGTCGAGGCGGATCTGCGCGGTCGGCTTGCTGCCGCTCGCGTTGCGGAACTTGTCGAGGCGAGCGAGCGCCAGGTCGGCCGATCCTTCCGGCAGCGGCTTGTGCGGGGTGTTGGGCTTCAGGGTTTCCTTGAGCCGCAGACCCGTCGCACGGCCGAACACGACCAGATCGATCAGCGAGTTGGAGCCGAGGCGGTTGGCGCCGTGCACCGACACGCAGGCCGCTTCGCCGACCGCGAACAGGCCGGGCACGACCGCGTCGGGGTTGCCGTCCTTGATGGTCACGACTTCGCCGTGATAGTTACACGGGATGCCGCCCATATTGTAATGGACCGTCGGCGTCACCGGCAGCGGCTGGCGGGTCAGGTCGACACCGGCGAAGATCTTGCCGGTTTCGGTGATGCCCGGCAGGCGTTCGGCCAGCACCTTGGGATCGATATGGTCGAGGTGCAGGAAGATATGGTCGCCGTCCTTGCCGACGCCGCGCCCTTCGCGCATCTCCATCGCCATCGACCGGCTGACGACGTCGCGCGAGGCAAGGTCCTTGGCCGAGGGGGCGTAGCGTTCCATGAACCGCTCGCCATCCTTGTTGGTCAGATAGCCGCCCTCGCCACGCGCGCCCTCGGTGATAAGGACGCCCGCGCCATAGATGCCGGTCGGGTGGAACTGGACGAATTCCATGTCCTGCAGTGGCAGGCCGGCGCGCAGCACCATGCCGCCGCCGTCGCCGGTGCAGCTATGCGCGGAAGTCGCCGAGAAATAGCAGCGGCCATAGCCGCCGGTCGCCAGCACCACCGAATGCGCGCGGAAGCGGTGGATCGACCCGTCTTCCATGCACAGCGCGATCACGCCGCGGCAGACCTTGCCCTCGGGCGTGTCCTCCATGATCAGGTCGAGCGCGAAATATTCGATGAAGAAGTCGGCGTCATACTTCAGCGACTGCTGGTACAGCGCGTGGAGCATGGCGTGGCCGGTACGGTCGGCGGCGGCGCAGGTGCGCTGCACCGGGGGGCCTTCGCCCATATTCTGCATATGGCCGCCGAACGGACGCTGGTAGATCGTCCCGTCCTCGTTGCGGCTGAACGGCACGCCGGCATGTTCCAGCTCGATGACCGCAGCGGGCGCCTCGCGGACCATATACTCGATCGCGTCCTGGTCGCCGAGCCAGTCGGAGCCCTTGACCGTGTCGTACATGTGCCACGACCAGTGGTCGGGCGAGTTGTTGCCGAGGCTGGCGGCGATGCCGCCCTGCGCGGCGACGGTGTGCGACCGCGTCGGAAACACCTTGGTGATGCAGGCGGTCTTCAGGCCGGCTTCGGCGATGCCCATGGTGGCGCGAAGGCCGGAACCGCCCGCGCCCACGACGATCGCGTCATAGGTGTGGTCGATGATCTTGTAAGCGTCGGTGGCCATTATGCGGGCGTCCCGGTGAAAGCGATGCGGAGGATCGAGAAGGCGGCGAGCAGCCATCCCGCGCCATAGACGAGGTTCAGCGCGATCAGCGCGACGACGCGCGTTTCGTCATGCTGATAATCCTCGATCACGGTCTGCAGGCCCATCTTGGCATGGTAGAAGACCGAGGTGGCGAGCAGGATCAGCGGCACCGCGCCCCATGCCGACGACACCCACGCATAGACGGTGTCGTAATCATAGGCGGGCAGCAGCGCGAGCGAGAGCACGAACCACAGCATGAGGACGAGGTTCGAGACCGCCGTCAGCCGCTGATGCCAGAAATGATGCGCGCCGGCCTTGGCCGATCCCAGGCCGCGCACGCGGCCGATGCTGGTTCCGTTACCCATCAGTGCTTCCCCACCAGCAGCCAGGCCCACAGCGCGGCAGTCGCGCAGGCGGCGAACACGATCGTCGCGACCGCGCTCTGCCGGTTGCCCTTCAGTTCGAAATTCGCGCCGATATCCATGAAGAAATGACGCACGCCGTTGCCGATATGCTGGAACAGCGCGAAGCTGAGACCGATGCCGACCAGATAGCCGATGGGCGCGAACGGACCGGTGAACCACGACAGGAAGCGGGCATAGCTGTCCTCGCCACCCGACAGCGCGGCCAGCCACCACACGAACAGCGCGAGGCCAACCGTGCCCATGGCGACGCCGGTCGCGCGGTGCAGGATCGACACCAGCATGTTCGGCCCCCAGCGCCAGACCTGGAGATGGGGCGAAACGGGGCGGTTTTTCGGGCGGACCATGGCCAAGTCGGACATTCCTCAAAGCAGCGCGCGCAGCCACGTCGGGCGGATGCGGATTTCCAGCGATTGTGGCCTATCTACGCACCCGCCCCGCCGATGCAAGTCTGCATGCACGAAAGGGCCGGCCCCGGCATTGCGCGAACGACGCCCGACCCGTGGTCAACCGACTGTTAACGCCTGCACGTTACCCCCGGCAGCTACAGGGGTCCGCCGTGCCAGTTGCGGGCGCCAGCGAACAGGGGAAGCGAATCGTGGGGACCAGGAAGCTGCCGGCACCGGAAAGCGTGAGCCGGACGATCGATCTGCAAGAGCGCCTGCACCTGTTCAACATTTCCGCCGAAGACGTGGCCGCCGCGCGCGAGCTGTGGACCATCATCGAACCGCATGCCCGAGAAGTCGCCGCCGCGCATTTCCAGCAGTCGCAAAAGGTCGGCGGGGCGAACAGCATGCACCGCAACTACGACCGGATGATCGAGCTGGGCGTCGCCTATCTGCGCAACCGCTTCACCAACCTGACCGGCCTGGCCTGGGTAGAATCGTGCGAGCGGACCGTCGCCAGCGCATTCGCCGCCGACGTCACGCTGACCGCGATCCTGTCGATGGGCGATGCCGGCGCGCGCACGCTGCTGGACGTGCTGCGTCGCGGGATCGAGGACGAAGCCGCGTTCCGCTATGCCGCCGAGCTGCTGTTCCGGCTGCGGTCGCTGGAATCCGAAGTGTTCGTGTCGCTGTTCAACGCCTATCTCCAATACGATCTGCAGGAATCGCGCGACCAGCTGGCGCATGAGTTCCGCGACAATATCGGCGCGACGGTCGAGCGGGCGAGCCGCGAGAGCGACACGCTGCGCATCCATGCCAGCCGGTCTTCGGCCAATGTCCGCGGCATGCTGGGCAAGGCGTCCGAAGTCGCCGCCGCCGCCGAACAGTCGGCGGTCGCGATGCGCGAAGCCGCCGCCACCTCCGCCGGGCTGATCCGCGCGATCGAGGATGCGCGGATGGAGGTCGAGGCCGCCGCCGAGATCGCCACCCGCGCGTCGGAACAGGCCGGCACCGCCGTCGGCATGTCGGAAGCGCTGTCGGACCATGCCAAGTCGATCGAATCGATCCTGGGGCTGATCCGCGACATTGCCGGGCAGACCAACCTGCTGGCGCTCAACGCCACGATCGAGGCCGCCCGCGCGGGTGATGCCGGCCGCGGCTTTGCGGTGGTGGCGCAGGAGGTGAAGAGCCTCGCCAGCCAGACCGCCCGCGCGACCGACGACATCGCCGCCAAGATCGCCGCGATCCAGGCGGCCACGCGCTCGACGGTCGAGACCAACGCATCGATCCGCTCGACCGTGACCGAAGTGCAGGAAAGCGCCAACCGCATCCGCAGCGCGATGGAGGTGCAGGCGCAGACCGTGACCGCGATCACCGCCGCGGTCGACGAAACCGCGCTGGCCGCCGATTCGATGTCGTCGACCATCGCCGCGATCCGCGAGGATACCGAAACGGTGGCGTCGGAAATCGACCGGGTCGGCGACGGCTTCTTCTTGCTGGACGGCGAGCTGGGCTCGCTCAAGGCGAGCACCGTCGAGTTCATCAGCAAGGTCGCCGCGTAAGCGCGGCACCCCCTGCCCCCGGACCTGGTCCGGGGTTCCGCCTCCTACGGACAGCACCAACAGGAGCGGGACCCCGGATCAAGTCCGGGGGATGTTGCCTTGATCGGGCCGCGCATTGAATGTCCCCGCGCCCGCGCCTACACCGCGCGGCCATGGCATCCCCGACCCTGACGGCTCCCGCACGATGAGCTGGAAACTCACCCTCCCCTGCACCCGCGCCGAGGCGGAGACGATCGATGCAGCCGAGGATTTCGGCATCGATCCCGCGCCGGTGCTGATGACCACCGAGACGGTCGAGGACGATACCGAGACGTGGCGGCTGGACGCCTATTTCGAGGCCGAGCCGGACGATGCCGCCATCGCCGCGATCGCCGCGCTGGTGCCGAGTGCGGCGGGCACGCCACCGCAGGTCGAGGCGCTGGGCGACGAGGATTGGGTGACGATGAGCCAGGCGGGGCTGGAGCCGCTGCATGTCGGGCGCTTCTTCGTCCATACCGCCGCCTATGCCGATGCGGTGCCGGCGGGCGCGCGGGCGTTTTTGATCGATGCCGGACGGGCGTTCGGGACCGGGCACCACGAGACGACCAGCGGGTGCCTGGCGATGCTCGACCGGATGGCGGACCGGGATTTCCGGAACGTCATCGACCTGGGCACCGGGACCGGCCTGCTCGCCTTTGCCGCGCGCGAGCTGTGGCCGACGGCGCGGGTGATCGCGACCGATATCGATCCCGTCGCGATCGACGTGACCGCGGTGAATGCGACGCTGAACGCGGTCGATCGGGTCGAACTGGTGGTGGCCGATGGCGCGCTGTCCGACGATATCACCGCGGCGGCGCCGTACGACCTGTTGATCGCCAACATCCTTGCCGGGCCGCTGATGTCGATGGCGCCGGAAGTGGCGGCGATCGCCGCCGCCCACGCGACGATCGTGCTGGCCGGGTTGCTGGAGACGCAGCGCGCGGATGTGGTCGCGGCCTATGCGGCGTGCGGCTGTTCGCTGGAGGACGTCGACCGGCGGGGCGACTGGAGCGTGCTGCGGCTGACCGCCGGGGCCGAGCGGTTCGTGCCGACCGCGCCGATCGATCCCAAGGGCCGCGACGGGTGGGCGTTGGATTTGTGAGATCCTCCCCGCGCAGCGGGGAGGAGCTTTCAGGCCTTCGACCGGGCGTAGTGCTGCGTGCCTTCGGTGACGACGTCATCCTTCGGTAGCACCTCATCCACCGCAATCTCCTGCTCCTCGCGGATCGCTTCGTAGACCGGCGCGAAGTCGGTCTCGACGGTCAGGCGCAGCAGTTCGTCGAAGCTGGGGATGACGAAATAGGTCTGCTGGAAATCGTCGATCCGGTAATCGGTGCGCATCACGCGGGCGAGGTCGAGCATGATCCGGTTGGGGCTGGGATCGTCGAGCGAGAAGCGGGTCTCCGACGCGCTCGACACGATGCCGGCGCCATAGATGCGCAGGCCCTCCGGCTCCTGCACCAGCCCGAATTCGACCGTGTACCAGTAGAGCCGCGCCAACTGCTTGAGCGAGCCGAGTTCGAGCGCGCGCAGGCCGCCGCGGCCATAGGCGGCCAGATAGTCGGCGAAGACCGGGTCGGCGAGCATCGGCACATGGCCGAACACGTCGTGGAAGACGTCGGGTTCCTGCAGGTAATCGAGCTGGTCGGGGCGGCGGATGAAGTTGCCGGCGACGAAGCGGCGATTGGCCATGTGGGTGAAGAAGACGTCGTCGGGCACCAGCCCGGGCACCGCGACCACCCGCCAGCCGGTCAGCGCCTCCAGCCGGTCGGACAGTTCCTCGAAATCGGGGATGCCCGATTCGGACAGCTTGAGCGCATCGAGCCCGCGCAGGAACGCGTCCGACGCACGACCGGGCAGCAACTTCATCTGCCGCGCATAGAGCGTGTCCCACGTCGCATGGTCTTCGGCGCTATAGGCGTCCCAGCGCTGCGGGATCGTCCAGTCGGCATTGGCCCCGGCGGGCGGGCGGTCGAGTACATGGGTTTCGCTTGCCATCCGCAAATAGTAGCATGGGAAACGATGCGACGGAAATGGCTGCGCCGAATGGCTGGTATGGTGGGCGCGGTCGTGCTGACCCTGCTGCTGTACCTGTTCGCCGGGCTGGTCGGCGGGGCGATCCCGGCGGGCGGACAGGCACCGCCGGCGCAGGGCATCCGCATCTATGTCGAGGATAACGGCATCCATACCGGCATCGTCCTGCCCAAGCATGCCGCGGGCATGGGGTTCGACGATCTGGTACGGGCAGGCGATCTGGCCGATCCGCGCTATACCGGCCATGGGTGGCTGTCGATCGGCTGGGGCGACCGCGCCTTTTATCTCGGCACGCCGAGCTGGGCCGATGTCCGGCCCGCGACCATCGCCGCCGCCGCGATCGGCAGCGATGCGGTCGTGATGCATGTCGGGCACCTGCCGGAGCCGGTAGGCGAGCCGGGCGTTTATCCGGTGATGCTGACGCCCGACCAATATCGCCGGCTGGTGGCCGCGATCCGCGCGAGCTTTGCCGCGCGGACCGACCCGGTGCATGGCTATGGCCCGTCCGATGCCTTCTACGTCGCGCGGGGGCGCTATAGTGCGGTCGAGACGTGCAATTCGTGGACCGGGCGGATGCTGCGCGCGGCGGGCGTGCCGATGGGGCGGTGGACGCCGTTTCCGGTGACGGTGACGGCGTGGCTGTAGAAACCCTGCCCCCGCCCCCGCTCGGCCAGTTCCTGATCGAGACGCCGCGCGCCGCGCTGGCACTGGCCGGCGTGCCGTTCCGGTGGCGGCAGGCGTTGGCGGGGGTGCCGCGTGCCTCCGGAGAGCCGGTGATGCTGCTGCCCGGCCTGTTCAACAGTGACCGGTCGATGACGATCATGGCGCGCTATCTGCGCGACTTGGGCCACGCGCCATCCGGCTGGGGATTGGGTCGCAATTTCGGGCAGCGCAGTATCGGGACGGATGCGAGCGCGCTGATCGACCGGGTCGATGCTCTGGCACAGGTGGCCGGTCGGCCGGTGGCGATGGTCGGGGTCAGCATGGGGGGGATCATGGCGCGGCTGGTCGCGCATCGCCGGCCCGATCTGATCGAACAGGTGGTGACGGTCGCCAGCCCCTATGCCGGGCCGGCGCGATCGACGCGGGTGTGGCGGCTGTACGAATGGATCAGCGGCGAATCGGTCGACGACCCCGCCGTGTTGGCGCTGGCCGACGAAGTGCGCCGGCCGCTGCCGGTTCCCGCCACCGCGATCTGGAGCGCCAGCGACGGGCTGGTTAATGGCCTTGGCTGTCATGCGCCGGGTGAACCGGGATGCCGCGCGGTCGAGGTGGTGAGCAGCCATTATGGCGTGCAGACCCGGCTGATCGTGCTGCGCGCGGTGGCGATGGCGCTGGCGGGGAATCGGTAGGATTTGCTGTTCGTCATACCCCGCCACGGACGTCACCCCAGCGCAGGCTGGGGTCTCCCGGTTATCGGGCGGGACAGGATCCGCGAGAGACCCCAGCCTGCGCTGGGGTGACGTTTGGGACGAGCGCCGATTCTCGGTGACCGCTCAATCGTCGTTGCGGCGTCGTTCCTCCCGCCGACGCCGCGCTTCTTCCTTGCGCATTTCGCGGCCCTCGCGGGCTTCCTTCTTGCGCATCTTGCGGCCGTAATTGCGGTCGGCTTCCGACTGGCTGGTGGTGGTCCAGTCGATCACCTGCGCGCCGGCGCGGACCGGAGCGGTCGCGACGTCCCATACCGTGCTGACGCACCCACCGGTCAGCGGCGCTACCGCCAACACCATCCACGCCAGTCGCATCGGTTCCGAATCCTCAATAGGGTTTGTCGCGTATCTGCGCCCCGATTAGCGGGTAATCGGTGAAGAAACCATCGACGCCCGCCGCGACCGCATCGGCGATCTCCTGCCCGATCCGGCCGTGCGTCGCGGGATCGCCCGGCACGCGATACGCTTCGGGCAAGAAGATATTCTCGGCGCGGTACGTCCAGGGATGGACGCGCAGGCCCGCCGCATGGGCGTCGCGGACCAGCGGCTTGCCGCCCGCGATCATGACCTTGTTCGGGCCGATGCCCCAGGCATAGGTCGCCACCGCCTTCAACCCCGCCGGGGTCGCCATCGTCGCATAATCGTCGACCGGATGATCGGCCGGGCCGCCGGTGTCGTTCATCAGCTGGATCAGGCGGATTTTGGTCAGTTTCTTCAGCGCCTTGAGGTTGTTCACCTCGAACGACTGGATGAACACCGGCGCCGTGGCGCTGTCCCAGCCGGCGGCGCGCAGTTCGGCGACCAGCCGCGCCTCCATCGGATGGCCGATCAAGGCGAAATAGGTCGGGTGCTTGGTTTCTGGGTAGATGCCGATGGTACGGCCGGTCGCGGCGGTGGCACGCTTGGCCAGCGCAATGACCTCGGCGAGGGTCGGCACCGGTTGCCGGCCGTCATAAGCCTTGTTGTCGGGACGCAGCAGCGGCAGGCGTTCCTTCGCGCGCAGCGTGCGCAGTTCGGCGAGGGTGAAATCCTCGGTGAACCAGCCGGTCATCGCCACGCCGTCGATAGTCTTGGTCGTGCGGCGAGTGGCGAATTCAGGATGCTCGGCGACGTCGGTAGTTTCCGAAATCTCGTTCTCGTGCCGGGCGACGAACACATTGTCCTTCGTCAGCACGAGGTCGGGTTCGATGAAGTCCGCCCCCTGTTCGATCGCCAGTTCATAGGCGGCGAGCGTATGTTCGGGGCGCGATCCGCTGGCGCCGCGATGGGCGATCACGATCGGCGTCCTGTCGAGCGGAGCCTCTGCCGTCACCATCGTCGCCCCCAGAATTCCCGCCATCACCAACCCCAACATCTGCGACCCTCTCGCAACAGGAAACCCTTTGGTTGGCGAACGTTAGCCCTGACGACCAACGGAGCGCGCCCTCATGCAATTCACCATCAACGGACAGCCGTATCAGGCGGAGGCGGACATCCGCACCTCCTTGCTCGACCTGCTGCGCGAACATCTCTCGCTCACCGGCAGCAAGAAGGGCTGCGATCATGGCCAATGCGGGGCGTGCACCGTGCTGGTGAACGGCCGCCGCATCAATGCCTGCCTCACGCTCGCCGTGATGCATCAGGATGACGACATCGTGACGATCGAGGGGCTGGGCACGCCCGAGGACCTGCATCCGCTGCAGGCCGCGTTCGTCAAGCATGACGGGTTCCAGTGCGGATACTGCACGCCGGGGCAGATCTGTTCGGCGGTCGGCATGCTGGACGAGGTAAAGAAGGGTTGGCCGAGCCATGTCAGCGCGGACCTCGACGATCCCGATTTCACCGACGACGAAATCCGCGAGCGGATGAGCGGCAATCTGTGCCGTTGTTCGGCCTATCCCAACATCGTTGATGCGATCCGCGAGGTTGCCGATGCCGAGGTGGAGACGGCGGCATGAAGTTGTTCAACTATGCCAAGGCGGACAGCGCCGAAGCCGCGGTCCGCGAAGGCGGGATCAGCGACACGAAATTCATCGCGGGCGGGACCAACCTGCTCGACCTGATGAAATTGCAGATCGAGACGCCCGCACGGCTGGTCGATATCAGCCGGTTGCCGCTCGACCGGATCGAGGAGATGGATGGCGGCGGCATCCGCATCGGCGCGCTGGTGCCCAATTCCGACCTGGCGGCCGATCCGATCATTCGCGAACGCTATGAAGTGCTCAGCCGCGCGCTGCTGGCCGGCGCGTCGGGGCAGTTGCGCAACAAGGCATCGACCGGCGGCAACCTGCTGCAACGGACCCGCTGCTATTATTTCTACGAGACGGCGGCGCGCTGTAACAAGCGGGTGCCGGGATCGGGTTGCGACGCGAAGGAAGGCTTCAACCGCATCCTCGCGGTGCTGGGTACCAGCGAGCATTGCATCGCGACCCATCCCAGCGACATGGGCGTCGCGATGCGCGCGCTCGACGCGACGATCGTGACGCTGGGCGGCGATGGCGAAAAGCGAAGGATCGCGATCGGCGATTTCTACCGCCTGCCCGGCGACACGCCCGATGTCGAGAATGTGCTGCGGCAGGGCGAGTTGATCACCCATATCGAACTGCCGCCGGCTCCCGAGGGCAGGCAGACCTATCGCAAGGTGCGTGACCGGGCGTCTTATGCCTTCGCCCTCGTGTCGGTCGCCGGGATCGTGGCGGTCGGGAACGGCAAGATCACTTCGGCCCAACTCGCCTTCGGCGGCCTGGGGCCGATGCCGTGGCGCGACGAAGCGGTCGAGCGGGTGCTGGTCGGGCAGGCGCCGTCGGACGCACTGTTCGCGGAGGCCGCCGACGTGCTGCTGCGCGACGCGAAAGGCTACGGCTGCAACGACTTCAAGATTCCTCTGACCCGGCGCACGCTGATCGCGACGCTGCGGGAGCTGACCGCATGACCCAGAACGCATTGCGCATGGACAAGCCCGTCGACACCAGCCTGCTCGACAGTGGCGTGCAGGGGATCATCGGCAAGGGGATCGAACGGATCGACGGTCCGCTGAAGGTGGCGGGCAAGGCGACCTATTCCGCGGAATATGAGTTTCCGAACCTCGCTTACGGCTTCCTCGTCCGCGCGCCCTTTGCCGCCGGTACGATCACGTCGATCGATGCGGAAGGCGCCAAGGCGCTGCCGGGCGTCATAGACGTCGTCGTCGACCTGAAGACCTTCATCCGCAACGCGCAGCAGGGCGGCGAGACCGAGGCGCCGACGCAGGGCGTCAAGGACGTCGCCTATTTCGGCGAGCCGGTCGCGATCGTCGTCGCGGAGAGCTTCGAGGTGGCGCGCGACGCGGCGCAGCTGGTGTCGATCCGCCATGAACCGACCGAGGGAGTGTTCACCTTCGACGACCATGTCGACGACGCGATCAAGCCGCCGCCGGGATCGATGCCGCCCTATCACGAACAGGGCAATCTCGACCGGGCGATGGCCGAGGCGGCGTTCACGGTGGACGATGTGTGGCGCACCCCGTCGCAGAATTCGGCCGCGATGGAGCCGCATGCATCGATCGCGCTGTGGGACGAGGACGGGCTGACGCTCTACGGGTCGCTGCAGATGCCGTCGTCGGACAAGCAGCAGCTCGCCAAGTCGCTGGGCGAACGGCAATCGAAGGTGCGGATCGTCGCGCGCTATATCGGCGGCGGTTTCGGGTCGAAGCTCGGCATTTCGCCCGATACGGTAGCCACCGCGATCGCAGCGAAGGCGGTCGGCCGGCCGGTCAAGACGGTGATGACCCGGCAACAGGTGTTCGACGCCACCGTGCGCCGGTCGAACACGCAGCAGCGCTTCCGCCTTGCCGCCGATGCCGAGGGGCGGCTGACCGGGATCGGGCATGAGACACTGTGTTCGAACCTGCCGGGCGAGGGTTATTTCGAGCCGGCCGGACAGGCGACCCAGTTCCTCTATGGCGGCGAAAACCGGATCATCCGCCACGATCTGGTCGAGCTGAATCGCACGCTGTCGGGATCGATGCGCGCGCCGGGCGAAGCGGTCGGGCTGCTCGCGCTGGAAAACGCGATGGACGAGCTGGCGGAGAAGATCGGGATCGATCCGGTCGAGTTGCGTCGCCGCAACGATCCCAGTCGCGATCCGCAGAAGGACGTGCCCTTTTCCACCCGCTCGCTGACCCGCTGCCTCGACGCCGGGGCGGAGGCGTTCGGCTGGGATCAGCGCAACCAGACGCCCGGTGCGAAACGCGATGGCGACTGGCTCATCGGGCAGGGCATGGCATCGACCACCCGCACCAACATGCTGCAACCCAGCGAAGCGCAGGTGTCGATCGGTCCCGACGGGCGGGCGCTGGTCGAAACCGACATGACCGATATCGGCACCGGCACCTACACCATCCTCGCCCAGATTGCGGGCGAGATGCTCGGCCTTCCGGTCGAGCGGGTCGAAGTGCATCTGGGCGATACCAAGTCGCCGCCGGGTGCCGGATCGGGCGGATCATGGGGTGCCGGCAGCAGCGGGTCGTCGGTCTATCTGGCGGCGCAGGCATTGCGCGAAAAGCTGGCCAAGGCGATGGACGTCGACGCCGACGACCTGACGCTCAAGGACGGTCACGCGATCGCCGGCAACCGCCGGGTGCCGATCGGCGATCTGGTCGGCGAGGGGCTGACCGCCACCGGATCGATCGAACCGGGCAAACAGGAGAAGGAAACGACGCAGGCCAGCTATGGCGCGCATTTCTGCGAGGTGAAGGTCCACGCCGTCACCGGCGAGGTGCGGGTCACGCGCTGGCATTCGACGTTCGAGGCCGGGCGCATCCTGAACCAGCAGACCGCGCGGTCGCAGTGCATCGGCGGCATCGTGTTCGGTATCGGCACCGCGCTGACCGAGGAACTGGTCCATGACGATCGCGACGGGCGTATCGTCAACCACGACCTAGCCGAATATCATGTGCCGGCGCATGCCGACATTCCGCCCATGGACATCGCCTTCCTCGACGAACGCGATCCCCATGCAAATCCGCTTCATGCCAAGGGGATCGGCGAGCTGGGCATCGGCGGTGCGGGCGCGGCGGTGTTGAACGCGATCTACAATGCGACCGGGGTACGGGTCCGCGATTACCCCGCGACGCTGGACAAGTTGCTGGAAGGATTGCCGGCCGTCTGAGCAAGGCTCCTCCCCATTGCATGGGGAGGGGGACCGCCGCCGAAGGCGGTGGTGGAGGGGGTTCGCCTCGCAACGCAACGGTTTCGTATGCGGCCCGCCCCCTCCACCAGCTTCGCTGGTCCCCCTCCCCGCAAGCGGGGAGGATCGTAAGAAGCCTACCCCTATGGGCAATTTTCCCTTGTTCGCGTTTGCGGCATCCCCACCTGTCATGTATCTGACCCGCAGACCGGGTGGAATTGCCACCCCCTGACCGAACCGAGCGAGTATCATGGCCGAATTCCGTTTGCCCAAGAACAGCGTCGTCAAGAAGGGCACGACCCACAAGTCGGCGACCTCGGGCCGGATCAAGAAATTCAAGGTCTATCGCTACGACCCCGATTCGGGACAGAATCCGCGCTACGACGATTTCGAGATCGATCTGGACGAATGCGGTCCGATGGTGCTCGACGCGCTCATCAAGATGAAGTCGGAGCAGGACCCCTCGCTTACCTTCCGCCGGTCGTGCCGGGAGGGGATTTGCGGGTCGTGTTCGATGAACATCGACGGTCGCAACGGCCTCGCCTGCACCACCGCGATCGAGGATATCAAGGGCGATATCCGCATCACCCCGCTGCCGCACATGGACGTCATCAAGGACCTCGTGCCGGACTTCACGCATTTCTATGCGCAGTACGCATCGATCAAGCCGTGGCTGCAGACCGTGACCCCGGAACCCGCCGGCAAGGAACGGCTCCAGTCGCCGGAAGACCGCAACAAGCTGGACGGGCTGTACGAGTGCATCCTGTGCGCCTGCTGCTCGACCTCCTGCCCGAGCTATTGGTGGAACAGCGACAAGTTCCTGGGGCCCGCGATCCTGCTGCAAGCCTATCGCTGGCTGGCCGACAGCCGCGACGAGATGACCGGCGAGCGTCTGGACGAGCTGGAGGATCCGTTCCGCCTGTATCGTTGCCACACGATCATGAACTGCGCGAACGTGTGCCCGAAGGGGCTGAACCCCGCCAAGGCGATCGCCGAGATCAAGAAGATGGAAGTCGAGCGGATCATTTGATTCGTTCGGGCGGTGTTGCACGCACCACCCGTTCGTCCTGAGTAGCGGCTGAGCCTGTCGAAGACGCGTATCGAAGGACCGCTACCGTTGGCGACGATCCTTCGATACGCCCTTTCGACAAGCTCAATGGCTACTCAGGATAAACGGAGGGGTCATTCACCGGGAATGATCCTGCCATGACCGTCCTCACCCGCTACGACCACCTCGTCGCCGCCGGCGAACTCCGCCCCGATCCCGAACAGCGCGCCGCCGCCGAGCGGCTGTCGCGCCTCGCCACCGAACTCGACTCGCCGCCCAAGCGCGGCCTGTTCGCGCGCCTGACCGGCAAAGATGTCGCTCCCCCGCGCGGCGTCTACCTGTGGGGCGGGGTCGGGCGCGGCAAGTCGATGCTGATGGACCTGTTCTACGACTGCGTCGCCACCGGGCCCAAGCGCCGCGTCCATTTCCATGCCTTCATGATCGAGGTCCATGCCCGCCTCGCCACCGAGCGCGCCAAGGAAGCGGGCAACCCGGTGCCGCCGGTCGCCGAGGCGCTGGCCAAGGACCTGAAGCTGCTCGCGTTCGACGAGATGGTCATCAACAACACCGCCGACGCGATGGTGCTCTCGCGGCTGTTTACCGAGATGATGACGCATGGCGTGACGATGGTGGCGACGTCGAACCGGCCGCCGGTCGATCTCTACAAGGACGGGTTGCAGCGCGACAGCTTCCTGCCGTTCATCCATCTGCTCGAATCGAACCTCGACGTGCTGCCGCTGAACGGCCCGACCGATTATCGCCGCGACCGGCTGGGCGCGGTCGATACCTGGCTGGTGCCGAACGGCCCGGCGGCGACCGAGGCGCTGTCGGCGGCGTTCTTCCGCCTGACCGATTATCCGGTCGAGGATGCGGCGCATGTCCCGTCGTGCGACCTCGATATCGGCGGGCGTACGCTGCATGTGCCCAAGGCGCTGAAGGGCGTCGCGGTCTTCAGCTTCAAGCGGCTGTGCGGCGAGGCGCGCGGCGCGCCCGACTATCTGGAGGTGGCGCGGACCTTTCACACCGTCATTCTGGTCGGCATTCCGGTCCTGGGCCCCGAGAACCGCAACGAAGCGGCGCGGTTCGTGACGCTGATCGACGCGCTGTACGAATATCGGGTGAAGCTGCTGGCGGCGGCGGACGCACAACCGGGTGACCTGTACCCGACCGGCGACGGGCGGTTCGAATTCGACCGGACGATCAGCCGGTTGGAGGAGATGCGATCGGAGGAATATCTGGCCAAGGGGCATGGCGAGGGGTAGCGGCTCCTACCCTTTCCCCGTCTGCTTCGAGCGCAGGTTCGAGCCTGTCGAGAATCGAAGTCGAGAAGGGGTTACCCCAAACGACCCAGTTCTCGACTGTTGCTTCTCGACAGGCTCGAAGCTGCTCGAACCGAACGGGGTGGTGCGGGTGACGTCACCCCCGCCGCGCATCCGCCTTCTTCGTCCTCAGCGTCGCCGACGCCGCCGCCGGATCGTCGGGCCAGGGATGGCGCGGATAGCGGCCGCGCATTTCCTTCGACACGTCGCGCCATGATCCCGCCCAGAAGCCCGGCAAATCCTTCGTCGTCTGGATCGGCCGCCCCGCGGGGGAGGTCAGGCTGAGCGTCAGCGGCTGGCCCGCGACCATCGGATGCGTCGCCAATCCGAACAGTGCTTGCACGCGCAGTTCGACGCGCGGCCCCCCTTCGGCGGCATAGTCGATCGCGTGGCTCGATCCGGCGGGACTTTCGAAGCGGGCGGGCGCAAGGCGGCGGACCTGTTGCATCCAGTCCCAGCCCGCCTGTTGCTCCAGCGCGTCGTGCAGCCCGGTCACCGCGTCGAGCCGGCGCTTGCCGGCCAGCAACGGTGGCAGCCAGTCGTCGATCGTAGCCGTCAGCGCGTCGTCGCCGAGCGGATCGGGCTGGCCCAGCATCGCCGCGACATAGGCCGAACGGCGGCGAAGAGCATCCGCCCCCTCCCATGGCAAGAGTGAAAGGTCGCGCCGCGCACCTTCGGTCAGTGCCGCGACGATCTCGTCCGGCGACGCTGCGGCATCGGGACCCGACGACAGCCGGATCGCACCCAGCCGGCGTTCGCGGAGCGCCACCACGCCGCGCGTCGCGGGGTCGAAGGTGACGCTGCGCCGCGTCTCGATCCGATCGCCGAACAGTTGCTCGACGGTCGCCTGTTCGATCGCCACCGCCGACAGGATGCGTGCGCCGGCCGCCTGCCCCTGAGTCTCCGCGACCGCCAGCCATTCGGCCGATCCGAGCGCGGCCGCGTCCAGCGTGAAGCCGCGCCCGCCGACCGAGGCCCAGCGTTCGCCCGACACGTCGCGCCGTCTGGCGATCCGGTCGGGAAAGGCTAGCGCGACGCTGCGCGCCAGGGCATCGGCGGGAGGATCGTCGCGGCCCTTCACCAGCTTGCGCCAGCGCTCGGCCAGACGGCGCGACGCTTCGGCCCGCTGCCCGCGCTCGGTCCGCCAGCGACGGCGGCGCTGGTCAAGATCGGTGTCGTTGCTGCCGAGCCCCCGCTCCCCCAGCAGCACCGCGACCTCCGCCGCCGCGCCCGCAAAGCCACCCTCCCCCGCTCGGATCAGCATATGGGCGAGGCGCGGGCTGAGCGGCAGCGCGGCGATGGCAAGGCCGTGCGGCGTCGGGCGGCCATCGCGGTCGATCGCGTCCAGCGTGGCAAGACGCGTGCGCGCCTCCTCGACCGCCGCCGCCGGCGGGGGGTCGAGCCAGCGCAACGTCGTCGGATCGGTGACGCCCCATTTGCCGCATTCGAGCACCAGCGCCGACAGGTCGGCCTCCAATATCTCGGCCGGGTCGAAGCGCGGCAGGCCGGCGGTGGCGGCAGCCTCCCACAGGCGATAGGCCACGCCCGGCCCCTGCCTTGCGGCACGCCCCGCGCGCTGGGTGACCGCGGCTTGGCTCGCCCGCTCCGTGGTCAGCCGCGTCATGCCCGCCGACCGGTCGTAGCGCGGACGGCGGGCGAGGCCGGAATCGACGACGATGCGGATGCCGTCCAATGTCAGCGAGGTTTCGGCAATGCTGGTCGCCAGCACGATCTTGCGCCGGCCTTGCGGATCGGGGGCGATGGCGGCGCGCTGTTCGGCCGGCAGCAGCGTCCCGTGCAGCCGGTGCAGCACCGCGCCCTCAGGCACGGCGATGCGTTCGGCGGTGCGTTCGATCTCGGCAACGCCGGGCAGGAAGGCGAGGATGCCGCCTTCCGCTTCGGTGAGCGCGCGGCGGATCGCAGCGGCGACCGAGTCCTCGATCCGGGCCTCGGCATTGCGACCGATATGGCGCAGGTCGAGCGCGTAGGAACGCCCCTCGCTCTCGATCACCGGTGCATCATCCATCAGCGCAGCGAAGCGTTCGCCGTCCAACGTCGCCGACATGGCGAGGATGCGTAGGTCGGGCCGCAGCGCCGCCTGCGCGTCGAGCGCAAGGGCGAGGCCGAAATCGCTGTCGAGGCTGCGTTCGTGCACTTCGTCGAACAGCACTGCCGATACGCCGGCCAGTTCGGGATCGGCCTGGATACGGGCGACGAAGATGCCCTCGGTCATCACCGTGACGCGGGTCGCCGCCGACCGCTTGCTGTCCATGCGGGTGGCGTAGCCGAAGGTCTGGCCAACGGGTTCGCCGCCGGTTGCGGCCATCCGCTCGGCCGCAGCGCGGGCGGCGATGCGGCGGGGGGAGAGGAGCAGGATTCCGCCGGTCGCCCATGGTTCGGTCAGCAGCGCCGGGGCGACAGCGGTGGTCTTGCCCGCACCCGGCGGGGCGACGAGGACGGCGGAGGTGCGGTCGCGCAGCGTCTCGAGGATGCGGGGCAGGACGGCGTGGATGGGGAGCATGGCTTCCTCTAGCAATCCTCCCCGCCCGCGGGGAGGGGGACCGCTCGCGTCAGCGAGGGGTGGAAGGGGGGTGCGCCTCGCAACGCAACGGTCCCGTAATGCGGACACCCCCCTCCACCATCCTGCGGATGGTCCCCCTCCCCGTGCCGGGGAGGAGCTTAGAGCGTGTCGGGGTTCGGCCCCAACCGCCCGTCTTCGCGATCCATCGCGTCCAGCTTCGCCACCTGCTCCGGCGTCAACCGCACCGCCTGCGCCGCTAAATTCTCCTCGATCCGCGCCCGCGACGATGCCTTCGGGATCACGCCCAGCCCGGCCTGGATATGCCACGCGAGGATAACCTGCGCCGGGGTCGCGCCCGCCTCCTGTGCAATCGCGGTGATGGTCGGGTCGGCCAGCAGCGTGCCCTGCCCCAACGGCGACCAGCTTTGCGTGACGATGCCCAGCCGTTCGTGCGCGGCTCGCGCGGCGCGTTGCTGGAAGGTCGGATGCAGTTCGATCTGATTGAGCGCGGGTACCACGCCGGTCGCATCGACGATCCGGTCGAGATGGTCGGGCGAAAAGTTCGATACGCCGATCGACGCCACGCGTCCCTCTTCTCGCAACCGCACCAGCGCCTTCCACGTGTCGACATAGCGGTTCTCGGACGGCATCGGCCAGTGGATCAGGAACAGGTCGATCCGCGGCAGCTTCGCGGCGCTCGCGTCGAACGCTTTCAGGGCGTTGTCATAGCCCATGGCGTCGCGCCACAATTTGGTGGTGACGAAGACGTCGCTGCTCGCGGTCGCTTCGCCGACGCCGGCTTCGTTGCCGTAGAAGGCGGCGGTGTCGATCAAGCGATAGCCGGCATCGATCGCTTCACGCGACAGGCGGGAAGAGTCTTCTGCGGGGACCTTGTAGGTGCCGAAGCCGAGCGCGGGGATGGTGCGGCCGTCGTTGAGGGGGAGGTCGGTCATGGGGTGTCCGTGCAGTTGGGGCGTTCGGCTGCCAAAGGATGAAGGCGCGATACGTTCCCCTTTCCGTTCGTGCTGAGTAGGGGCTGAGCGAAGTCGAAGACCCGTATCGAAGCACTTGTCGCTCTCCTTCGATACGCCGCTTCGACAAGCTCAGCGGCTACTCAGGACGAATGGATGGACTTGGGGTAGAGGCGTTTCACTCCGCCCCCCGCCCCACCCCGGTTCGGTTCGAGCAGCTTCGAGCGAAGTCGAGAACCGTAGTCGAGAACGCCCCGCTTGAGGCAACGCCTTCTCGACTACGGTTCTCGACAGGCTCGAACCTGCGCTCGAAGCAAACGGAAGGGAGAAGGGGATGCCCCGAATTACCCCGTCGGCCGCCCGTCCGGGTCCATCAGTACCTCGCGCCGGCCGACATGGTCCGGCCGCGAGACCAGCCCTTCCTTCTCCATCCGCTCGATCAGCCGCGCCGCCGAGTTGTACCCGACGCGCAGCTGGCGCTGGAGCCAGCTGGTTGACGCCTTCTGGCTCTCCGCCACCAGCTGACATGCCTGGCGGAAGGTCTGTTCCTCCGGCGAATCGTCGCCGGTCGGCGCACCGTTGAGGCTGAAGCCGGCATCGCCCTCCGGCTCGTTGACCACTGCGTCGATATAATCGGGCGCGCCCTGCGAGCGCCAGAAGTCGGACACCGCCTGCACCTCGTCATCGCTGACGAACGGCCCGTGGACGCGGGCCAGCGCCTTGCCGCCCGGCATGTAGAGCATGTCGCCCCGGCCCAGCAGCTGTTCGGCGCCCTGTTCGCCCAGGATGGTGCGCGAATCGATCTTGGAAGTGACGTGGAAGCTGATGCGCGTCGGCAAATTGGCCTTGATGACGCCGGTGATGACGTCGACCGAGGGCCGCTGCGTCGCCATGATCAGGTGGATGCCCGCCGCGCGTGCCTTTTGTGCCAGGCGCTGGATCAGGAACTCGACTTCCTTGCCCGCGGTCATCATCAGGTCGGCCAACTCGTCGACGATCACCACGATCTGCGGCAGCGGCGTCAGGTCGAGCGTCTCTTCCTCATAGATCGGCGTGCCGGTGTCGGCGTCATAGCCGGTCTGCACCTTCCGGCCGAGCTTCTGCCCCTTGGCCAGCGAGGCGCGGACCTTGTCGTTGAAGCTGGCGAGGCTGCGGACGTTGATCGACGCCATCATGCGATAGCGGTCCTCCATCTGCTCGACCGCCCATTTCAGCGCGCGGACCGCCTTGGGCGGGTCGGTGACGACATCGGCGAGGAGGTGCGGGATGCCGCGATACATGCTGAGTTCCAGCATCTTCGGGTCGATCATGATCATGCGGCACTGGTCCGGGGTCAGCCGGTAGAGCAGCGACAGGATCATGCAGTTCAGCCCGACCGACTTGCCCGATCCCGTAGTACCGGCGACCAGCAGATGCGGCATGGGGGCCAAATCGGCGACGACCGGATCGCCGGCGATATTCTTGCCCAGCACGATGGGGAGCTGCGCATTCTGGTCGGCGAACGCCTGGCTGGCGATCAGTTCGCGCAACGACACCATTTCGCGCCGCTGGTTGGGCAGTTCGATGCCGATCACCGTGCGGCCGGGAATCGTCGCGACGCGGGCGGAGATCGCCGACATGTTGCGCGCGATATCGTCGGCCAGCTGGATCACGCGGCTGGCGCGGATGCCCGGTTCCGGCTCCAGTTCGTACATGGTGACGACCGGGCCGGGCGCGACCTTCACCACCTGCCCCTTCACGTTGAAGTCGTCGAGCACGCTTTCGAGCAGGCGCGAATTGCGCTCCAGCGCCGCCTTGTCGATCGCGGGGCCGGTCGATTCGGGCGGGGGGGCGAGCAGATCGATCGACGGCAGCGCGAAATTGTCGCGGCCCTCGCTGCTGGCGGGCTTCGGCGCGCTGGCGAGTGCGGGCGAGGCCGCACGCTCGGCGATGACCGGCGGGGCGCGGTCGTCTGCCTGTGCGACGCGGCGCGGCTGCGGCCGGGCGGGAACGTCGTCGTCCTCCTCGTCATCGGCGAGCAGCGGCGCGCGGGGCGCCGGGTCGAACGGTAGGTCGTCGTCCTCGACCAGCACGTCGCCCTCGTCCGCGCCGACGCGGGCGCGGCGTTCGAACTTCGGCATGCGGAAGGTGCCGTCGGGAATGTCGATCGTCAGCCCCTTGGCCCAGCGCCACACGCCGAACAGCCCGGTGGCCAGCGCCACGACGCGGATCGTCCACAGCTCCGCCACCGGCACGCCGATCAGGTGGATCAGGCCCTGCACCGCCTGCGCGATGCTCCATCCGATCACCCCGCCATAGCCGGCGGGCAGCGACAGGATCGCCTCGCCCGACACGAACGCCAGCATGGTGCCCATGGCGAGCACGCCGATCAGGCAGTCGCGCACCATGCGCGGCCATGGTCCCACCGGCACATCGCGCCACAGCCGGACGCTGACGATCAGCCCCAGCGGCAGCAGCATCGCTACGGCCACACCGAACAGGGTGAGCAGCAGGTCGGCCAGCATCGCGCCGCCCGACCCCAGCTTGTTCGCGACCGGCCCGCCCGCCGCCGTGCTGAACGAGGGGTCGGCCGGCGAATAGCTGGCAAGCGCGACGGCGATCACGATCATGGCGACGAACAGCAACGTCGCGCCGATCATCGCCCCGCTGCGCTTCGCACCCGCCTTCATCGCGTCGCGCCACAACATCGGCTGCGCGTTGGTCGCCATTCGTTCCACCCTTGTTCGATACTGCCCCGATGTGCGCCGCGCGGGGCCACGCCGTCAAGGCGGCGTTGCGGTGCGCCGCGCCAGACCCTAAGTCCACTCGGACGAAACGACTTTACGGATGGGACGGGTTTCATGGCACAGGCGGACGTCATCATCCTGGGCGGCGGGCTGGTCGGCAGCACGCTGGGCGTGGCGCTGGGCGTCCACGGGCTGACCTCGATCATCCTCGATCCGGCCGATCCGGCGGTGACGCTGGCGCCGGGCTTCGACGGGCGTGCCTCCGCCATCGCCAGCGCGACGCACCGCATGTTCGAAGCGATCGGCATCGCGCCGGGGCTGGGCGACGAAGGCTGCCCGATCGCGGCGATTCGCGCGACCGACGGGCTGGCACCGGGCAAGCTCGATTTCATCCCCGACGCCGCCGACGATCCGGTCGGCGTGATGTACGAAAACAAGCGGTTGCGGCAGGCGATCTACGACGCCGCCGTCGCGTCGCCCCATGTCGACCTGCGGTACAAGGATCGCGCGATCGACGTCCGACGCGAAGCGCATGGCGTGACGGTGACGACCGCCGGCGGCGATACGCTCACCGCGCCGCTGCTGATCGCCGCCGAAGGCCGCAATTCGCCGACGCGCGAGGCGGCGGGCATCCGCGTCGCGCGCTGGAGCTACGACCATGCCGCGATCATCACGACGCTGGGTCACGAAGTGCCGCACGAGAATATCGCGTACGAGATCTTCTACCCCGCCGGCCCGTTCGCGATCCTGCCGCTGAAGGATGATGCGCACGGCCATCGCTCGGCGATCGTGTGGACGGTCGATGCGAAGGATCGGCCGGCAATGCTGAAGCTGTCCGACCGCGCCTTCCTTGCCGAAGCATCGAAGAAGATGGGCGGGTTCCTGGGCCAGCTGTCGAACCTGTCGGCACGGTCGAGCTATCCCCTGGGCTTCCACCATGCCGCCAGGATCACCGCCGACCGGCTGGTGCTGGTCGGTGACGCCGCGCATGGCATCCATCCGATTGCCGGACAGGGGCTGAACCTCGGCCTGCGCGACGTGGCGGCGCTGACCGAGGTGCTGGTCGAGGGCAAGCGCACCGGGCTGGACCTCGGCGATCCCTATCTGCTGGAGCGCTACCAACGGTGGCGCGGGCTGGACACCTTCGCGGTGGCGCTGGCGACCGACGGGCTGACCCGCCTGTTCGGCATTCCCGGCAAGACGGCGAGTGCGGTGCGGCGCTTCGGCCTGTCGGCGGTCGATTCGATCCCGCCGCTGAAAGCCGCGTTCATGGCCGAAGCGCGCGGCGAGACGGGCAAGCTGCCCAAGCTGTTGCAGGGCATCCCCGCGTGACCCTGTCCGCCGTCCAGCGCGGGGTCGCGCGCGGGATGGCGGGTGCAGCGGGGGTCGGCATCGTCGCGCTGCTGGCGGCGTTCCGGTTCGATCCGGGCCATGTCCTGGCGGACCGCTTGCGAATATTGGCGGTCACCCTCGCCGTTGTCGGACTGTGGAGTGTCGCGGCGATCGGCAACGTCGCGCGCATCCGGTTCCTTTCAACCCTGTCGATAGACGGCGGCGATGCCGATCCCGCGGTGGCCCATGGTCGCGCCATCGCGCAGAACACGCTGGAACAGTCGGTGTTGGCGGCGATCGCCTATGCCGCATTGACGCTCGCCACCGATCGGTCGGCCGTGCCGATCGCGGTGCTGGCCTTGTGCTTTTCGGTCGGGCGCGCAGGCTTCTGGGCCGGGTATCGTAGGGGAGCCGCCGCCCGCGCCTTCGGCTTCGCGTTGACCTTCTACCCGACCGTGCTGGCGCTGCTCGCCGCGCTGGTCCTCGCGATCCGGGGGTAGCGGTCCCCCGCTACCATGCACCGCTGCCGGTCGCACCGTCCCGAAACTCCCCAATCCGCCGCCGCGTCGCCGGCGTCGTGCTTTCGGGCAGCGCGTCGAGCGCGAACCACCCGACTTCGGCGACTTCCAGCGCATCCGCGCCGTGCAGCGCGTCGCTCCCCGCCCGCGCGACATAGACGACGACATGATCGTCCTTGCCCTCACGCCGGTTGTGATAGACGCCCAGCACCCGCTCGACCGTCGCACCGGTGACCGCCACCTCCTCCGCCAGTTCGCGGTGCAGCGCTTGGGTGACGCCCTCCCCCTTCTTCACGCCGCCGCCGGGCAGATACCAGCCGTCGATATAAGTATGCCGCACCAGTGCGACCCGGGCACCGGCGGGATCGAGCAGCACCGCACGCACCCCGATCGTCCGGGGCCGGGTGACTCGCCAGACGATCCGCGCCGCGCGCCCCAGCAAGCGATGCAGCAGCGCCATGCCCTGCCCTCAAGCCGACCCGTCGCGGGTCGCCTCGGCCGTCTCCTCCACCGCCACCGGCTCGGTCGCGGGGCGGATCATCAGGAAGCTGCCCGACCAGACGCCGGGTATGTCCCACCGCCCGCTGATCTCGCAGCCATCGTCGCTCAGCACGCCGGCATAGACGACCATGTCGCCATAGCCCTCCGTCCCGCGATCGTCGTAGAATTTGCTAAAGCGCACGCTGGCCCCGTCGCGGTGCCCGTCGATCGCCGCAGCGATCAGCGCGCCGGGGGGCACCGAATGCAGGTCGGGTTCATGGATCGTGCCGACGATCGACCCGCCCAGATCGGCGATATCGGCCTCGAACGCCGTCGGCGGGTTGGTGTGCGGATAGTTGAAGATACCGCTCCACTTGCCCGTCAGGTCGCGGCTCACAGCGGCCGTGCCGCTTCGACCAGCAGCACCGGCACGCCGTCGCGAATCGGAAAGGCGAGGCCGGCGGCATCGGAGACCAGTTCGCCCGCCTGCGCATCATGCGTCAGCGGCGTGCGCGTCACCGGACAGACCAGGATCGACAACAGCCACGGGTCGATCGCCTTTTCCTGCGTTTGCGTCATTGCAGCGTCGCCTCTTCGTCATCGCCATGCCGACCGAAGAATTGCATGAGTTGCACGATCAGTTCCGCCCGCGCCGACAGTTCGTCGACTTCGAGCAACGCCTGTTTCGCCGCCACGTCGAACGGTGCGATCTGCGCGATGCCGTTGACCAGGCTTTCGTCGTCCAGCCGCCCGACCGATTCCCAGTCGACCGCATAGCCCAGCCGGTCGGCGAAGCGCCGCGATTCGATTTCCAGCGACGCACGCTCGGCCAGCCCCAGCGTGGTATCGCCGATCACCGGCAGCACCTCCGCCTCCACCTGTCGAAACGCGGTGGTCACGTCGAGTTCGCGCACCACGCGGAAACGCGACAGCCCGCGCAGCACGATGTCGTAACGGCCATCGGCATGCGCCTCGACATCGACGATCTGCCCGATGCAGCCGATATCGAACAGCGGCGGCCTGTCCGTGTCGCCGCCGACCGGGCGCGGCTGGATCATGCCGATGCGCCGGTCGCGCGCCAGCGCGTCCGACACCATTGCCCGGTAGCGCGGCTCGAAGATGTGCAGCGGCAAATGCATGTTCGGAAACAGCAGCGCCCCCGCCAGCGGGAAGACGGAGACGCGGCCGCTCATCCGAACAGGATCGCCGAGAGCTTGCGCCGCTGCTGCGACACCCACGGGTCCTCCAGCCCGACCGCCTCGAACAGCTTGAGCAGCTGCTGCCGCGCGGCATCGTCGTTCCACGCCCGGTCGGCGGCGACGATCTTCAGCAGCGATTCGGCGGCACCGTTGCGGTCGCCCGCCGCCATCTGCCCGCCGGCCAGCCGGAAGCGCGCATCGTGATCGTCCGGGTTCGCCTCCACCTCGGCCTTCAGCGCGGCGAGATCGTCGACCGGCTGCGCATCGCGGGCGAGCGCCAGCGCGGCGCGGACCTGTTCGATGCCCGGCTGCTTCGCGGCATCGTCGGACAGCGCGTCCAGCGCCGCCTGCGCCGCGTCATGCTCGCCCAGCGCCATCAGCGCCCGGACCCGGCCAGCGGCGACGGCGGCGTTCTCCGGCACCATTTCGGCAATCTGGTCGAAGATCGACAGCGCGCGCGCCCCGTCGCCCTCGCCCAGCGCCGCATCGCCCATCGCGATCAGCGGTTCGATATCCGGCCCGGCCGCTGCACCCGGCTGCACCGGCAGCTGGCGCAGCAGCTGGTCGAGCATCTGCTTGAGCTGGCTTTCGGTGCGGGCAGAGGTCAGGTCGGCGACCAGCTGCCCCTGGAACATCGCATAGACGGTCGGGATCGACCGGATCTGGAATTGCGAGGCGATGAACTGATTCTTGTCGGTGTCGATCTTGGCCAGCACCACGCCCTTGTCGGCATAGGCCTCCGCCACCTTTTCGAGGATCGGGGTCAGCGCCTTGCACGGCCCGCACCATTCCGCCCAGAAATCGATGATGACGAGGCTGGTCATCGATGGTTCGACGACGTCGCGGCGGAACGCTTCCACGGCATCCTTTTCCGGGGCGGTCAGTCCTAGCGTGGCCAAGCGTCGATTCCTTATCCTGTGACAGCCGCCCCTATGTGGGCATCACAGGCAAAACAGAAAAGAGTTCATTTAGGGGTTGCGCGACCCGAAACCCCCGTCTAATAGCCCGCCTCACCCCAGCCGGTCCGCCGGTTCGGAACGCCAGAGCGGGCGTAGCTCAGGGGTAGAGCACAACCTTGCCAAGGTTGGGGTCGAGGGTTCGAATCCCTTCGCCCGCTCCAGCGACTTCCAACTCATTGGAAGTCCTCGCAAAACCGTCGAAGCGACGGTCCAGCACCAAGATCGTCTCCACCGACAGTCTACACAATGATGCCGCTTGTGGTGCTCCAAACCCTCGTAAATGCTTGGGAAATCGTCGTCAGGTC